>Ga0302324_100000421_pt1 | contig 115322 bp, 98 predicted proteins | sample Palsa_T0_1_FD_201949 | JGI IMG/M metagenome (GOLD analysis project Ga0302324, IMG submission 201949) | Peat permafrost microbial communities from Stordalen Mire near Abisko, Sweden - Palsa_T0_1 | ecosystem: Environmental > Terrestrial > Soil > Palsa > Peat permafrost | place: Sweden: Abisko... | reverse complement strand
CGTGCTGGATGTTGTGGAACGGCTGCGGGCAACGACAGTGGTTGGCGTTCCGGCGATGTTTACCAAGCTGGTGAACAGCAATCCAGACCCGGAGCGGCTGAAAACCGTGCGGGTGTGGCTCTCCGCCAGCGATCACCTGCCGATGGAGGTGCGCCGCCAGTTGCGCCAGTTTGGCGGCCTGGTCAGAATTGGAAGACAACGGCTCATCCCACCGGTTCTGGTCAACGGATACGGCATGGTGGAGCTGGGTGGCCTGGCGATGATGGGTGTCGAGCTCTCGTTTTTGCCTGGCAGCGGCGATCTCTGTTTTCCGGTGCCGCCGTTCAAGATTCGCGTGGCGGACGAGGACGGGCGTCCAGTGCGTGCGGGGAAGACCGGGGAGTGCCAGATTCGAAGACGCGGGCTGTCGCCCCACTATTGGGAAGGTTCGGCGGGAAATGAAGAGAACGGGAAAGAGGAGAATCAGGCCTCGGCGGAAAATGGCCTGCTCACCGAGGACGGCTGGCTGCGCACCGGGGATCTGGCGATACGCAATCGGCTGGGGTTCATCCGGCTGGTGGGACGGATAAAAGACGTGATCAAGTCGGGCGGCTATTCGGTCTACGTGCGCGAACTGGAGGAGGCGATTTTGGCTCATCCCGCGGTGGCGCGCACCGCGGCCTTTGGCATGGACCACAAGGAAAAGGGCGAGATTCCGGTTGCTGCGGTCGAACTGCGGCTGGGCTCAGAAGCAAGCGAGAGCGACCTGCTGGAATGGTGCCGGAAAAGCCTGGCTCCTTACAAGGCGCCGCGGCGCATCTGGATTCTGGAGCCCGGCGGGCTGCCCCAGAATCACAGCGGCAAAGTGATGCGGCGCATGCTGCGGGATCGATTCTCCGCGGAGACGGACTGACCGCGGAGTGTGGTTTTCTATTGCCCTGAGCTTGCTTTCATGCTCTTGATCTGCAGATCGTTCACCACTTGCTGGACGTTCGGCACTGCGGTTGCAAGACTCTCGGCGCCTTTGCGCGCATCTTCCGAGTCCACCTGTCCGGAAAGCGTGACTACGCCGTTTTTCACCTTGTAATTCACACTTTCGTGCAGCTTGCTCTGGATCAGAGCTGCGTCGAGATTCTTTTCGATCCCCTGGTCGAGATCGGAGTTCACGGCACTTACTTCTCTTCCTTGACCAGAGGGAACTATGGCAATCTGGTCCGCGACAACCTGACCACCGGCGAGTGATTTCGCCACAGATTCGGCCTGGACTTTGTCGTTCGGATTCGTGACTTGCCCACCGAGCGTCACGATGCCTTTGTCCCGATCCTGGCTGACGGTGACGTCTTTCAGGCCGGCCTGGTCGAGAGACTTGTGAATCGCTTCGGCAACATCTGGAGAGCTCGTGGAGCGATTCCAGCAGCCCGCCAGGGACACGACTGTGAGCGTCGCCAGCACGGTAGAGAGCAATTTGGTCGTCTTCATGTTCGGTTCTCCGATTGGGGCCGGTCGCAGGTGCAAGAGAGTCCGCGTCTCCCGCCCATTGGCAGCCAGTTCTCAGACTGGGCTGTTTGCAAAACAAGTGCTGAGCAGAAATGCTCGCTTCACGACAAAATGCGCATCGGCGGGGAATCAGGAGGTATCGGGAATTCAGGGTACGAAGGCCCAGGCATTTCGCTGGTCGGGCTTGATGGCACGGCGGATGGTTCGGGAAGATTGCCAGGATAAACGGGCGCAGGGCGTTTCTGCAACGGCCCTGGTTCCCGTCATAGAATATGAGAGACGGCACGCGGCAGAAATTGCGCTGCCGAACAGGCTGAATATCGAATTCATTCCGCGCATCGCGGGATCAACAATAGAATTGCACAACGGAAATCAAGGAGACTCTCCCATGTCTGATAGCGCTGCAAAACACCCCGGACCACCGATAGTTGACGATCAGAACGCCTTGTCAGGCGATGCAAAATGCCCATTTTCGAATGGCGCCCGCAAGCACACATTGGCTGGAACCCCACCGGTTTCAAACTGGTGGCCCGAGCAACTGAATTTGAAGATCCTGCACCAGCACTCGCAATTGTCCAATCCCATGGGGGAGGACTTCAATTATGCCGAGGAGTTCAAGAGCCTCGACCTGGATGCGGTGATCAAGGACCTGCATGAACTGATGACGAGTTCGCAGGACTGGTGGCCCGCGGACTACGGCCACTACGGGCCGTTCTTCATCCGCATGGCGTGGCATAGCGCAGGCACGTATCGCATTGCCGATGGCCGCGGCGGCGCGGGCAACGGAACGCAGCGATTTGCGCCGCTCAACAGTTGGCCGGACAACGTGAGCCTGGATAAGGCGCGGCGGCTGATCTGGCCCATCAAGCAGAAGTACGGCCGGAAGATCTCCTGGGCTGACCTGATGATTCTCACCGGCAACGTGGCGCTGGAGTCGATGGGATTGAAGACGTTCGGATTCGGCGGCGGACGCGTGGACGTCTGGGAGCCGGAAGAAGACATTTACTGGGGACCCGAGACCAAGTGGCTGGGAGACGAACGCTACAAGGGCGACCGCCAGCTTGATGAGCCTCTCGGCGCGGTTCAGATGGGCCTGATCTATGTGAATCCGGAAGGGCCCAATGGCAAGCCAGACCCGGTCGCCGCGGCGCGGGATATTCGCGAGACGTTCGCGCGCATGGCGATGAACGACGAGGAGACCGTTGCCCTGATCGCCGGCGGACACACTTTTGGCAAAGCGCATGGCGCTGCGGATCCCAACAAGTATGTGGGCCGCGAACCCGAGGGTGCACCGATCGAAGAGCAAGGCCTGGGCTGGAACAGCAGTTTTGGCAGCGGCGCTGGCGTGGATGCGATCTCGAGCGGTCTGGAGGGCGCGTGGACCGCTAACCCAGTGAAGTGGGACAACGACTACCTGGAAAATTTGTTCAAGTACGAATGGGAACTGATTAAGAGTCCCGCCGGCGCTGCCCAGTGGACGCCGAAGAATGGAGTCGCTGCGGGTACCATTCCGGATGCGCACGACGCAAAGAAGAAGCACGCGCCGATCATGTTCACGACGGACTTGTCTCTGAAAATCGATCCAAGCTACGAGAAGATTTCGCGGCGTTACCTCGAGCATCCGGACGAGTTCGCGGACGCCTTCGCCAAGGCCTGGTTCAAGCTGACGCATCGCGACATGGGTCCTCTCGCGCGCTACCTGGGCCCGCTGGTTCCCAAGGAGCATCTACTGTGGCAGGACCCGGTTCCCGCGGTGGATCATATCTTGATCAACGAGAAGGATGTTGCTGACCTGAAAGCGAAGATCCTGGCTTCCGGGCTTTCCATTTCACAACTGGTCTCGACGGCCTGGGCGTCGGCTTCAACCTTCCGCGGCAGCGACAAGCGCGGCGGGGCGAACGGGGCGCGTATTCGTCTCGCGCCGCAAAAGGACTGGGAAGTCAACCAGCCGGCAGAACTCGCGAAGATTCTTAAAGCGCTGGAGGCGATTCAGAAGGATTTCAATGGCGCTCAGTCCGGTGGGAAGAAGGTTTCGTTGGCCGATCTGATCGTTCTGGGCGGCTCGGCAGCCGTCGAGGAAGCTGCAAAGAAGGCCGGCTATACCGTAAAGGTTCCGTTCGCGCCGGGTCGCACGGACGCGTCGCAGGAGCAGACCGATGTACACTCGTTCGCCGTGCTGGAGCCGGCCGCGGACGGGTTCCGCAATTACATCCGCAAGGGACAAGAGGGATCGGCGGCCGAGCTGCTCGTAGACAAGGCGAACCTGCTCACGCTGACCGCTCCTGAGATGACGGTTCTGATCGGCGGCCTGCGCGCGCTGAACGCAAACTTTGGCCAGTCCGCGCATGGCGTTTTCACCAAGCGGCCCGAAACGCTGAGCAACGATTTCTTCGTGAACCTCCTCGACATGAAAACCAAATGGCAGAAGTCCGGCGTTTCTGGAGGAGCGTTGGAAGGGCGGGATCGGGCCACGGGCGAGCTGAAATGGACGGGAACCGTTGTCGACCTGGTCTTCGGTTCGAACTCTCAGCTTCGAGCCCTCGCGGAAGTCTACGCGAGCAGCGATGGCGAGCAGGAGTTCGTGCGTGACTTCGTAGCGGCCTGGACCAAGGTGATGAACCTTGACCGATTCGATCTGGCGTAACCAAGGGGCATGTGTGGCCGATTGAGACGGGCTGGTCGAGGTTCGAGGATTCCCATCCTTGCGACGAGAACGAGTACGTCGTGCCCAGAGGGCTCCCAGATGGGGCACGCATTCTTTTTTGGTTAACAGGGAGTTGGGCCGGAGTGCACTATTGCGCTCCGGCCTCTTTTCATTTGCGGGATTCGATGATGGTGTGGAGCTCGGCGGCGATGGATTTCATGCGCTCGGCCAGAGCCGGGTCGGGGCCGTTCTGGCGGGAGTACATGATCTCCAGTTCACGGGCCAGGACGGTGCCGCGGGTGAGACCGAAGGTTCCGCAAACGCCGGCCAGCTTGTGCGCGGCGGCGCTGGCTGCCTCGTGCTGTTCGATCGAGAGCCGGTTTTCCGCAAAGTCCTGCGCGGCGGTTTCGAGAATGCCCACGCGCTCCCGCATCTGCGGCAGGTATTGCAGCCACAGGCGGTCGAGAGCGGCGGAGAGAGCGATTTGTGCGTCAGCGGACATGGTCGTGTCCCGGTTGTTTGTGGGTTCGTGCTTTCCCACCCTAGCCGCAAAAACAAGAATGCGGCGAGGATGGGGCACCCAGCTTCATACTTGTGTTCAAAATGCTTCAGCTCCAGCCTAGGACGCTGGCGATCTGGTTGGAGAGGGTTAGTGGGTCAAAAGGCTTGAACAGGATTGCTTCGACGCCAAGGTCGGCGAAGCGGCGCTGATCTGAACTCTGCACCTTGGCGGTGAGCAGTATGACGGGAATGCGCGCGGTGGCTGGATTCTTGCGTAGCTCGCGGAAGGTGCTGGGACCGTCCATGCCAGGCATCATCACGTCGAGGAGAATGGCGTCGGGCTGGTGCTCGATAGCGCGCGCCATACCCTGGGTGCCGGAGTTGGCCGTAAATACCTGCCAGCCGGCAACGGTTTCCAGGCTGAGAGCGGCTACTTCGCGGATATCGTCTTCGTCGTCGATGATCAGGATGCGGTGCGACATTATGAGAACTACCTCGAAGTGCAGGGGGCAGGGATCTGGGGTCAGGGATCAGTCTTGGTCCGTGCCGCTACTGCCATTGTCTGATGTTCTACCGGGTCTGTCGATGGGTTGGCATGAGAAGCCTGCGCGATGGGAGCTACGGAGGTAACGAGCGCCCAGATGGGGCACCCAGAGGATTGGGCGGATCAGGGGTTTTTCAGCGACGATTCCGAAGATGCGGTCTCTTCAATGTGGCGGGAGCTGCGCAGCATGGTCAGGACCAGTGCTTCGAGCTGCTGCGGTTGGACGCGAGCCTTGGTCAGGAACTGCGTGGGTCCGAGGGTGAGCTTGCGGCAGTCTTCAGGTGAAAGGTCACGTCCGGAATAAACGACGAGCGGCAAGCGGGCGAGGTTTTCGTGCTTGCGCAGCCAGTCGACAACGTTGAATCCGTCGCCGTCGGGCAGGCCGATATCGAGAACCAGCAGATGGGGCTGGAAGCTGAAGCAGGCGTCAAGGGCTTCTTGCAGCGAGTGGGCCAGCTTGACCTCGATTGCGTCGCGGGCGAAGACCTCGCCGATGACGCGGGCCAGGTCTATATCGTCTTCGACCACCAGGATGCGGGCGTTTTCGCCGGGTCCGCAGAGCACGCGGGCGAGTTCGGAGAGCAGGGCGTCGTCGCTGAGGCGATTGACCACCCAGCCTTCGGCATCGATGGGCAGTGCGGCGGGGTCCTGGCGTTTGTCCACGCTCAGCAAGACGATGGGAGTTCGTGCCTCCGGACGCAGGCGGCGCAGCATGGGCAGAATCTCCCAGCCGTTCATGCCGTCGAGCGAAGTGTCCAGAAGGATGGCTTCGACGCCATCGTGGGCGGCGCCCAGCGTCTCTTCCACGGTGGTGGTTTCCACCACGCGGTAGCCGTGGCCCATGAGCAACGCGGCGATGTGGGGGCGCGATGCGGGGTCGGCGTCCGCCAGCAGGACGGTGCCGTGGCCGGTTTCCTGGTCGAAGACCACTTTAGGAGCTTCGATGGGCGGCGGCTGGTAAGGCAGAAAGACACGGAAGGTGGAACCGCGCACGGGATTGCGCTCAGCCCAGATGCGGCCGGAATGTTGTTGCACAATAGTGCGGCAAATGGCCAGACCCAGGCCGCTGCCGCCTTTCTGGCGTGAATCGGAAGCGTCTACCTGCTGGAAGCGGCCGAAGATGGCTTCAAGCTTGTTGGCGGGAATGCCGCGGCCCTGGTCGATGACGGAAAGGGTGACGCCGCTTGCGCCGGGGCGCAGCATGACGGAGATGGTGGAGTTGGGCGGCGAGAACTTGACCGCGTTCGAAAGCAGGTTGGTGATGACCTGGAGCAGGCGGTCGGGGTCGGCGCCGATTTCAACCTGGGTGTTGTCGTGGATGAGCTGAACGCCTGCGGCATCGGCTACGGGAGCCATGCCGTCGATGGCCTGGCGCACGATCTGCGCCAGTTGCACGGAACGGAAGGCCAGCGGTTCCTTGCCGCTCTGAATACGCTCCAGGTCGAGGATGTCGTTGATCAGGCGGACGAGGCGGTCGGAGTTGGTGACTGCGATGCGCAGCAAGTTGGCGGCTTTGTCATTGACTTCACCGAGAACCCCGGAAGAAAGCAGGCCCAGGGCTCCACGGATAGATGTAAGCGGGGTGCGCAGCTCGTGGCTGACGGTGGAGATGAACTCATCCTTGAGGCGATCCAGGGCGTAGCGCTGGCTGATGTCGCGGAAGCTGAGCACGGAGCCGGAGAATCGGCCCTGGTCGGCGATGGGCGTGAGAACGTATTCCGCCGGAAACGAACTGCCGTCCGCGCGGAAGATGGTGTCTTCGCCGGCGGCGGCCTTGTGGCGGCCAGAGGCGCGGCGCAGGGGGCACTCCTCACTGCACATGCGATTCGGGGGTGCGCCGCCGTGGAGCAGTTCGTGCACCGGTTGCCCAGTGAGGATTTCGGGAGACGTGCCAAGCAGGCGTGCAGCGGCGGGGTTGGCGAAGCTGATCTTGCCGTGACGGTCGACGCCGCAGATGCCGTCGGTGACGGAATCAAGCAGGATCTCCTGCTGGCGGGAGAGTTCTTCGGCGCGGCCACGCTCATTGGTGCGGGCCAGCATCTGTCCCAGTGAGGCGGCAACGGTTTCCACCGCCGCCAGGGCTTCGCGATCTTCGCGCAAAGCGAAGTGGCAATAGAATTCAAGGACCGCGAGCACCTGGTTGCCTTCACGAACGGGGATGGCCCAGCCTGAAACCATCTCGTGGCGCAGGGCAGCCTGAACGCGCGGACCCGCGGGCGATGCAGCCAGGTCGGCGAACCAGAGGGGGCGGCCATCGGCCCAGGCGCGGCCGGGAAGGTCGAAACCCTTGGGCATCGTTAGTCCCATGCTCTCCTGGATGAAGGTCTCGGCGCTGCGTCCCGGAGCGGCCCATGCAGAGCCGAATTCAAGGTGCTTCTCTTCTGTGTTTACGCCCCATTTGACGGCCATGTCCCATCCCTGCGAGACGCAAAGTGCCTCGAGGATGCGCATGACAGCGACATCGGAGGAGGAATTCTCGCCGACGATCTGGCTGACCACCAACTGCAAAGCAAGCCGGTGTTCGCGCTGCTTCTGCTGGGTCACGTCGCGCATGAGGCAGCGAATGGCCAGGGGATTGCCGGCTTTTTGCCGCTGGCTGAGGCTGAGCTCGAATTCCAGAACGCGGCCGTCAGGGGTGTGGTGACGCAATGAAGCGCGGTCGATGGACTCCCCTTCCAGAGCGCGGCGAAAAAGCGTGGAAACTTCGGTTCGGCAACTGTTGCCGAAGAGCTCGTCAAAGCAATTGAGCTCGAGGAGTTCGGAAATCTCCTTGCCGAAGCAGCGCTTCCAGGCGGGATTGGCATAGAGAAACTTGCCCGCCGGGCTGAGCGTGGCAATCATCTCGCTGGAGTTCTCAAACAGGTCGCGATAGCGCTCCTGTGATTCGCGCTGGGCCTGATCCTGGCGGAGACTCGCGCCCTGGTCAACAGCCACGGCGACCAGGCCGCAGATGGAGCCGGAGCTGTCGCGCAGAGCGGAGGTGTGCAGCATGATGGGCGTCAATTCGCCGTCCTTGCGGCGCAACTGCGCTTCAAAGCTGGGAACGCGGCTGGGAGGAAGGCTGCTTACGCACTCCATGTACGCAGCCATGCGGGCGGCGGGAGTGGCTTCCGGCGGTTTGACGGTGCCGCAGAGTTTTTGTAGTTCGGCCACCAGTCGCGTGCCTTCGCCGGGGCCGAGGATGTCAAACGTCGCAAGCTCTTTCATCAACTCGTCGGCGTGATATCCGAGCATGCGTTCGGCTGAAGGGTTGACGTAGGTGAAGCGGCCATCGAGGCCAATGGCGACGATGCCGGGGCCGGCCGAGTCGAACAGATCGTTGAGAATGTCATGCGTGAGCGGCTCGGGAACGGGCGATGCGACCGGCAGTTCAGGAGCGGGTTCGCGGACCACGAGGCGAAGCGCAAGGACTACAACGGCGGCTCCGGCAGCGAAGATGAGCAACCCATCGAACCGCGGGCCGGCTGCCACGCGCGCCGCAATCGCTCCCACGGCAAGAGCCAGCGACAGGCCTGCCAGAGCCGGCCAAAGCAGCGAAATACCGCTGCGGGCCGCGGATGCGGGCTGCTCCACCGGTGTTGTTTGATTGGCGTAAGCGCCGCGCTCCATCAGACCCCCAGGGCGAGTATCCTGCAAATCGGCATCCGCGCGGCTGATAATGAGAGCCGCTGACAGGCCGCAAGTATTCAGGTGAACCGTCTTGCTGTTCCGCAAACGATTGCACGCCGCTGCATTGGCGAATTGCACGTAGTATAAGCGTTTGATTCGAGAGTCTCTAGCCAATTCGACGCCAGTTGACGGGGAGAAACGCGGAAGTAACGGGCGAGAGAAGACCAGGCCGCGGCTCAAGAATCAGCGGCTGAGGGGCGCAGAGTTGGAAATGCACCGCTTTATACTTGGCTTATGTCGCGCTTCGATTCTTTTCCCCGCTCTGCCCGTTTTTCGCGACCGGCCTTCTCTATTCTGCTGCTGGTTTGTCTGCTCAACCAACCGCCATACGCGTTTGCGTGGGGCAATGGCGGTCATCGGCTGGTGAACCGGCTGGCGGCCCTCACGCTGCCGGAGACCGTTCCGGCATTTCTCCGCTCCGAGGCGGCGGTGAACCAAATTGAGTATCTCGGACCGGAACCAGACCGCTGGCGGTCGCCCGCGGAGCCGGAGTTGAACAAGGCGCAGGCTCCCGAGCACTTTATCGACCTGGAGCCGGCAGACGCGCTGGGCCCTCTTCCGCACAACCGGCTGGACTTTGAGGCCAAGGTTTTTGCTTCCGGCGACCGGCCGGAAAAGATTGGCCTGCAGCCGTGGGAGACAACCGAAGTGTGGGAGCGGCTGAAAGCGGCGCTGCGCGAGTATCGCTCGCTGAAGGCTGCCGGGCAGGATACGCGAGGGGTGGAAGCGGCGGCGCTATTCTACGCGGGCTGGCTGGGGCATTACGTGGGCGACGGATCGCAGCCGCTGCATACCACCATTCAATACAACGGCTGGGTGGGACCAAACCCGAACGGCTACACAACCGCGCATCAGATTCACTGGCAATTCGAGGGACCGTTTGTCGAGGCCAACATGCATGAGGCCGAGGTGCGCGCGAAGATGACGGCGCCAAAAGCGATCGAGGGCGACATCTTCGATGCTTACGTGGCCTACCTGCGAAATTCGAAGACGTACGTAGAGCGGGTATACCAGCTTGAAAAGGCCGGCGGATTTGTGGGTGCGGGAACGGCGGAATCGCGGGAGTTCACTGCAGAACGTTTGGCTGCGGGTGCGTCCATGCTGCGCGACATGATTTACACGGCCTGGGTGGAGAGCGCCAAACCTGTACCGGATCCGTATGCGGGGAAGTAAGACGCGGCGTTCAGTTGCCGGCTTCAGCAGCGGCGACTGCCGGGATGCGGCGCAACAGCCGGGTGAGCATGAAAGTCATCAGCACCACGGTGGGAGAGGCGATCAGGACCCAGGCCAGCAGCGCCTGTCCGGCCAGCCAACCCATCTGCGTGACCATCACCTGCGGAGAAGCGTGCAATAGAACGCCAGCCTGCAGAGAACTGGTGTGGCTGGAGTCAACGAGCCATCCGCCGAGCCGGACGAAGGGCACAATCAGCAGCAGCTGCAGCGGCATCACAATATAGTTTGCCGCTTGAATGGCGGGCAGATTGAGGCGCAGCGCCAACGCAAGCGCGGCGCAGACCAGCGTGGGAATGCCGACCACGGGAATGCAGCCAATGGCGAATCCGAGCGCCAGCGTGAGAGCCAGGCGCCGCGGGGTTATGCCCTGACGCAGAGCAACGCGCACCGTTCGCTTGATTGCGTCCAGCGAATGGGTGAGCTTTGCGGACTGGGGAAACTTTGGCATCTTAATTAACCGGCCGAAGCCAAGTAGGTTCGCTCATCTCATCCTCACCTTAATCGGTACGGACGGAGGCGCTTTATAGATTGGATGTGAATTTTCGTCGAATGTCCCCGACTAATCAGCAAATAGTGAAACTTTGGTTTGAAGGGCATCGGAAAGGGATTGAGCGGAGTCAGTTTGCACCGCGAAGAAGACCGCGGGAACGCATTTCCGCAAGCACGCGCTCCACTTTCCAATCGAGCGCGCCGGTTCCATCCACGATCAAGTCGGCATGGACGGCGGATGGCCGAACATAAGCAAGACTGGCGGGGCGGACTGTGGCGTCATACTGGCGGCGTACCGATTCGGGAGTGCGGCCGCGTTCTTGCAAATCGCGCTTCAAGCGGCGTTCGAAACAGAGCTCGTCGGGAGTGTCGATGTAAACGCGCAACTGATAGAGCGGAAGCAATTCGGGGTAATAGAGGGCGAACAGGCCTTCGACCAGGATGAATGGGCCGGGGCGGAATGTTTCAGTCTGGTTGGGGGTGCGGATGTAAGTGGCGAAGTCGTAGAGTGGGCGCTCAATGGGCATACCTTTGGCGAGCGCAGCGACGTGGGAGATGAGCAGCGGGCTCTCGATCAAGCCGGGGTCGTCGAAGTTCTGCTCGGTTCGCTCGGCGACAGGCAAATGAGCCAGGTCGCGGTAGTAGTTGTCGAAGTGAAAGTGAACGCCGCCCAGAGTGCGTGCGAGTTCGGCAGCGAGCGTGGTTTTGCCGGAACCGGAGCAGCCGGCAATCGCCATCATGACGGGCGGAAACGGCAGAAGCGGAGAAGAGGCTTCGATTGGGTCGCCGTCCGGGCTGCCTCCAGGCTGGCTCACCTTTCGGGCTCCAGAAGAACCGCCAATTTGGGGAAGAGACGATGAAATAGGCGGACAAAATGTTCCTCGGCGTTGCGACCGGCTTCGAACACTTCTTCGTGGCTCAGCTTGGTCTTACTCAGGCCTGCAGCGAGGTTGGTAACACAGGAGATGCCGAGCACCTCGATGCCCATGTGGCGCGCGACGATGGTTTCAGGAACCGTGGACATGCCGACCAGCGTTGCGCCCATAGTGCGGAAGGCGCGAATCTCCGCAGGCGTCTCAAAGCTGGGACCGGAGACAGCCAGGTAGACACCTTCGTCCAGCTTAAAACCCGCATGGTCAGCGGACTCCTGGGCCAAAGCGCGGAGGCGCTTGGAGTAAGCCTCTGTCATGTCAAAGAAGCGCAGGCCTGCGCCCGGATGCGCGGCGAAGCGCGGCTCGTTGGCGCCGACCAGGGGGTTGAAACCCATGTGGTTGATATGGTCGGCGAGAGCGACGAGCTGGCCGATATGGAAGCCTGCGGCGATGCCTCCCGCTGCATTGGTGAGCACTACGGCACGCACCCCGAGCGCGCCCAGCACACGCATGGGGAAGGTGACCTGCTGCGGCGTGTAGCCCTCGTAGAAATGCACGCGGCCCTGCATGACGACGACGGGAATGCCCACCCGGCACCACAGCTCCGTGGCCCTGTTGCTGGGGACGCCGGTCATCAGGCCGGCAACGATGCGGCCGGAATGGCCTTCGACAGTGGACTGCGGGAAGTGGGGAATCTCCGCATAGGGAATGATGGTTGGGTTGGGCACAGCATCGGCAACCGCGCCCAGGCCCGAGCCGAGGACGACCGCAATGCGCGGAACGTGCCCGCCGAGCCGGGACTTCAGGAATGCTGCAGCTTCAGAAACTTGATCGAAGTAGGTCATGGTTTGAATGGGTATTTCGCTTCTGGCGATTCTACAGTGCGCGCCGGAGCGGCGAAACAGGCGATGATGGAGTTGGATGGATTCAGCGCAGGAGGTGCTCAGCAAATGTGCCGGAATATCAAGATGCTTTTCAACTTCAATCCGCCGGTGACGCAGGACGAGATTCGCGCTGCTTCGCTCCAATTTGTGCGCAAGGTGAGCGGGTTCAACAAGCCGTCGAAGGCCAACGAGGCGGCGTTTGCGCTGGCGGTTGACGAGATTGCGGCAGTGTCGGCGCGGCTGCTGAGCTCGCTTGAAACTAATGCGCCGCCGCGCAGCCGCGAGGAAGAAGCGGCCCGGGCGAAGGCGCGCAACGCAGTGCGATTCGGCGATGGAAGGCGTGCGGGATGAGAGAGCTCTTCGCGTGGCTATTTGGATTGGGGCTGGGATGCAATGCGGCCTTGTTTGTGCCTCAGGTCATCGCGGTGTGGCGCAAGAAAACCGACGAGGGGATTTCGCTGATCACTTTCGGCGGCTTCAGCGTGTTGCAGGCAATCGGGATTGTGCACGGCGCGCTCGAGCACGACTGGTCGCTGATTCTGGGCATGACGGCAAGCCTGGTCACTTGCGGATCGGTGACCGGGTTGACGATGTTTTATCGGGTGAGAAGATTGCGGCAACACGGGACCTAATTGGCATTCAACGATATCTGGGTGTGTAAACCGCAGTTCTTTTATCGGAAGGAAGAATATCCGCTTATTTCAGCGCGAATTTCGCCAGCGCCAAACCACCGACGGCATCCTGAATGAAATGCGCCATCATGCCGGGACGGAGGCTTTTGCGCCACCATGTGAGCAAGCCGAACATGCAGCCAAAAACGGCGATGACGATGATCATGGATGGGCCCTGATAGGCGTGGGCCGCTCCGAAGATCACGCCTTGCAACACGATTGCAGCCGTGGCACTGCCCGTCCATGCGCTGAACTGACGCTGCAGATAGCCGCGGAAGATCATCTCTTCGCATATGCCGGCGGTGAGCGCCAGAAGCAGATAGACCGCTAACTCCAGGCCGGTGTGCGGAATCATGTTCTCGAGAATTTTATTCGGATTGGAATGGATGAAATGGCTCAGGGTCGCCGTGGTAATGCCAAGAACAATCTGCGCCACAAGGAGGTAAGCGAGGGCGATGCCCAGATCGCGCAGCACGGAGCGCCAGGTGGGCGCGAAACTCCCCGACAGAACGCGCAACGAAGCGCCGCCCCAACGCGCGCCCAGAGCGATGAAGGCCACAATGAGCCATTCGACGCCCATGGTGATGAGATAGCCAAACACCCGATGGTGCGGTTGCATGGCGTTGGCGCCCGAACGCAGGGTGAGCGCCGCCATTCCGGCAAGAAGCAGCACAACGCCGGCTGTGTGCCAGGTCGGTGCGATGGCGCAGGATTGAGATGGGGGCATCTCTGTGTTCGTTGCCGGGTTGGTGGGCATTTCAATCTCTTTTCGGGCCTACGCAGTGAGTTTACGAAAAATCGGAGCCATTAGTTGCAGAAGTGGGCAATTCGAAGCACAAAACAGGAAAGGGAAGAGCTCCCGATGGACGACGATGCTGGTAACTTCGGTCCCGCGAAGACTGACGCTTGCGTGTTCCCATTATTGAAATGCTCCAATGTTGAGCCCGGCTCCGCTCGCGGGCAGGGGGTTGCCGAAGAAGTCCTGCGTTCCCATGGTGCAGCCGCTGATTCCTGCGCACACATTCACGCCTGTCCCAAGCGCGGGAGAACCGGCTTGCAGCGTAAAGGCGGTAGTTGGCATCCCGGTGGCATCGTTGGTGGGGTTGACCAGCAATGGATCGGTGGCCTGACTTTTTGCGTCCTGCGAACTGGCGGCTTGATAGGAGGCGAGGCTCGTGTACGTTTGCCCGTTCCACAGCCATTGCGGAGCGCCGCCGCCCACCTGCCAGTAAATATTGTTATCGAGCGTGAAGTTGGAGTTAGCCGAAATCATCTGCGGGACGGTGGAATAAATGATGTTATTGCTAAAGAAGTTAGCCAGGTTGCCGGTGTAACTGGGGCCGTCCGCGTTCAGCAGCGGTGCGGGCGCGGCGGGATTCCAATAGAACGTGTTGTTATAAACCTGCACGCCGCTCAGCGATCCGCCGTCCCAGGTGGCGAGATTGACATCGCCCTGCGAGGCTTCCGAGGCCTTGCGTTCATTATTCGAGCATATGTTGTAGCGGAATACATTGTTAGTATCCACGGTGTTTTCCGCGCCGAAGAATGCTGTGCAATAGCCATCGGAATCGTGCCCGTAGTTATATTGAACAATGTTGCCGGTGTTATAGAAGTCAATGTCGAAGTCACCGCCGTCGTAACTCTCCCACGAATGGTTGGAGTAAGACTCGTTGAACTGGATGGTGCAGGTTTCACACCACCATTCCCACAAGCCGCTCGGAGTGCTGCCGCAGCTGGGGCAGAGGCCGGAGTTATAGACGACGCTGTTCTGGACGATCCCGTTGGTGGTTTCAAGAAGCAGGATGCCGTCTCCATAAACGTCGTGGGCGGTTGAGTTTTGGACCGTAATGTTGTTTCCCAAAGGCTGGCTGCTGTTGCCCACCCATCCCCCACCGCCGGTAATGGCGATTCCTTCAGAAACCTGGCTGGGGCCGGCGGTGACGCCGTCCACCAGGATATCGTTAAGCGTTTCGCCGATTCCGTTTGCCGACATAAAGACTTCGCCGGAGTCGCCGCGAGAGACCGAAGTGAAGGTGGCGCCGTGAACGTTCAAGTTCTTCAGGTAGATGTGGTTGATGGGCGTTGCGGCAATGCCGCCGGTGACCAGCACGCCATAGTTCACGCCGCCCACGATCTCCAGGTTATTGATCTCCCAGTAAGACTCGCTGTTCAACAGCAGCGCCTGGTTGGAAGAACCGCCGTTGATCACCGGCGCGCTTCCCGTGCCGTAGGCGTCAACGATGACAGGCGAGCCGCTTGCGCCAGAGCCGAGGAGCTGCAAGGAACCATTGCAGGTGGTTCCGCGGTTGATCAACAGCGAGTTACCCGCCGTGAAGATATGGGAATTTACGTCATTTGGGGAGTTCCATGGCGCGGCCTGGGTGCCGCTGCCATCGGTCGCGGCCGAACAGTTCAGGTAGTAGGTCGTCAGAGTCGGCGGCGTGACCGGAGGAGGCATTCCCCCGCTGCTTGGCGGGTTTGAAGCACACCCGGCGCAAAGCAGGGCGGCGGCACAAAAAGCCAGGACCGCAACAGCAGACATACCAGGCGACAGGATCGACATCCCTCGCATCTGATTCACCCCAGAAACATACCAGCAATGGATGCACTTATCAAGTTAGCCATCGTTCCTGCCAGCATGGCGCGAACGCCTAACTTGGCTAAGTCATTTCTCCGCTCGGGGACTAATGCGCCGATGCCGCCGATTTGCATTCCAATCGAACCTAAGTTAGCAAAGCCGCATAGCGCAAACGTAGCAATGGTAAAAGCGCGCGGGCTGAGCGTGGCTTTTTGCGCGCCGAGGCCGATGTAGGCGATGACTTCGTTGAGAGCCATACGTGTTCCGAGCAGGTTTCCGATGGCCATGCAGTCGTGCCGGGGAACTCCGATCAACCATGCGACCGGCCAGAAGAGATAGCCAAGAATCTGGCCGAGCGACGGGGGGACCCAGTGCATGTAGGCCAGGCCATGCGTCCAGAGCAGCAGGCTGTCAAGCAGCGCCACAAGGGCCAGAAAACTGATCAGCATGATGGCCACGTTCAAGGCCAGCTTGCCGCCGTCGATGGTGCCGCGGGCAATGGCGCCGATGAGATTTTCTTCCTTGTGCAGTTCGTCCTTGGGAATAACGACCTTGCCCTCAGTGGCAGGGACTTCGGTCTCCGGCACCAGCATTTTGGCAATCAGAATTGTGCCGGGCGAGGTCATGATGACGGCGGAGAGCAGGTGGCGCGCCTCCACGCCTTGCGAGATGTACATGGCCATGATGCCGCCGGAGACATGGGCCATGCCGCTCGTCATGATGACCATGAGTTCCGAGCGCGTGGCCTTCGATAGAAACGGGCGGATGGTAAGCGGGGCTTCAGTCTGGCCCATGAAGATGCTGGCAGCTACGTTCATGCTCTCTGCGCCGGAGATGCGCATGGTTTTGAGCATTATCCAGGCCATGACGCGAATAATTTTCTGCATGACGCCGATGTGATAGAGCACTGCAAAAAATGCAGAGATGAAGATGATGGTGGGCAGGACCTGAAACGCGAAGATGGAGCCGGAGCTGGGAGCAATGAGTTTCCCGAACGCGCCGGAGTTGGGCAGGCCGAGCTCGCCGAAGAGGATTTTGGTCCCGGCAACGGTGGCCGAAAGCATGTTGTTAACCACGCCGCCTGCCCAGGTCATGGCGCGCTGGCCGTAGTCGAAGCGGAGCACCAGAAAGGCGAAGCAGACCTGCAGGCCGAGTCCCCAGGCCACCGTGCGCCAGCGGATGCGCTTGCGATTCGTTGAGCCTAGCCAGGCCGCGAGCAGGACGGCGAGAATGCCGAGGATGCCGGTGAATCGATCCAAGTCGATTTCTCCTTGATTGGAACCACTTGAAAAAGGCTTTCGATTACCTTACAGCATCGCGCAGATGGGCTTCAGCTTTTTCGTGCGTGAAGATGCGTGAGACGAGCTGCACTGGTTCGGGCGGGGTTGATGCGATGTCGATGGCCTGCTTGAGAAACTCGATGGGCTCCGGCAGCAACGCCGGGTTTGTGGCGTAGATCGTGGCGATCGGCTGGCCCTTTTTCACGTGAGCGCCGCGGCGTGCGTGGAACAGAATTCCAGCGTGAGGGTCGACGGGTTCGCCAGCTTTTTCGCGGCCCGCGCCGGTGCGCTGCACGGCCCAACCGATTTTTGTTGTGTCCATGGAAGCGATGTATCCGGTTTTCCAGGCGTTGAGGATCTGAGTCGCGCCGGGTTTGTGAAAAGCTGCTGGATCGGCAAAGACGCTGGTGTCGCCGCCCTGGGCTTCGATCATCTTGAAGAAAATTGCGAGGGCCGAACCATCTTCTAACGCTGCTTCAGCCAGCTGTCGGCCTCGCTCGGGCGTGGCGGCTTTGCTGCCGAGATGGATCATCCATCCGGCAAGAATGAGCGAGAGCTGGCGCAGGTCTTCGCTTTCCTGCGGACGCTGGTTGCGGAGAAGTTCGACGGACTCAACCAGCTCGATCCAGTTGCCTGCGGCGCGGCCCAGCGGCTGGCCCATGTCGGTGAGCAGGGCAACTGTTCGTGTTCCGGCAGCTTCGGCTGTAGCTACCATCAGCGCGGCCAAATACTCCGCATGTTTTTCTTCACGAAGAAATGCGCCGGAGCCGGTCTTCACATCGAGGACCAGCGCGTTGAGTCCTGCGGCTAATTTCTTGCTCAAGATCGACGCGCAGATGAGGCCGGGGCTTTCGACAGTGGCAGTGCGATCTCTCAAGGCATAGAGCACGCGGTCGGCGGGGACCAGCGCGGGCGTCTGGCTGATGATGGAAGCGCCGCAGTAGGCCAGGACTGTCTCAAATTCGGATCGCGACAAGGCAGTGCGGTAGCCGGGAATGGATTCGAGCTTGTCCAAAGTGCCGCCGGTGTGGCCCAGGGCGCGGCCGCTGATCATGGGGACCGCCAGCCCGCATGCAGCGGCAATGGGAGCGACCAGGAAACTGGTCTTATCTCCAACGCCGCCGGTGGAGTGCTTGTCGACAGCGACCTTGCCCAGCGCCGACGGATCGAATTTCTCGCCGGAATCGCGCATGGCGAGAGTGAGCGCGCGGGTTTCATCCACCGATAGTCCGCGGATCCAGGCAGCCATGAGCCATGCGGAGAGCTGCTCGAGCGGGATGGAGCCTGAGGCCGCACCGGAGACGAGGAAGGCGATTTCGCGCGGATCGAGCGGAAGGCCGTCGCGCTTCTTGCGGATCAAGTCGATGGTGTGCAGTGGAGTAGGCTCTTTTGTGGCTTTGAGCACGATTCGCGGCCTCTTGTTGTGATGAGGGAATTATCGCAAGTTTGTGCGGTTCGACTGGCGAAATGATGGTGGTCATTCTTGACGTGGTGCGTCAATTTTGTCATAGTAACTCATGGCTCCCTCGGGATCGCCAGATATTCCGCCCAAGTTTCGCGACAAGCGGACGAAACGATTCGCAGCCGGTGAGCGTGTAAGGGAGTTTCAGGCGTTCAAGGAGCAAGCCGAACGCCGCTTGGACATTTTGGAGGCCGCAGTCACCCGCGACGACCTGATGATGCTGCCGAGCAACCGCTTTGAGGCGCTGCGCGGGGATCGCAAAGGGCAATTCAGCATCCGCATCAATGGGCAATGGCGGGTGTGCTTCGAGTGGCCGGAAGACTATGACCGGCCTTTCAACATTGAGATTACCGACTACCATTCGTGAGGGTCTGAGCATGGCGCGCGAACCCATACATCCTGGCAAGTTTCTGGCTGATGAACTGGAGGCACTCGACATGAGCGTTCCAGAGGTCGCAGAAGTTCTGCATGTTCCTGCAAATAGGATTTATCAACTCCTGAGGGGGCAACGGGCATTGACCGCAGATACGGCTTTGCGCTTGAGCCAGTGGCTTGGGACTTCCGCGGAGATGTGGCTGAATCTTCAGAAACTCTACGAGTTGCGGCTCGCCGAGCAGCAGGATGGAGCGAAAATCAAGAAGACGATTGTTCGCCGGGACGCTGCGCATGCGGCATAGTCGATCTGGTCTTGGAGCCGGAGTCATGAGCGAAGAACATATGGGTTCGAGCATCGACGAATTTCTCAAGGAAGAAGGGATCTTTGAGGAGGCGGACGCGCAGGCAATGGAAGAGGTTGTGGCGTGGAAGGTTAGCGACGCCCGATCAAAGGCCGATCAACTCCGAAGAGGTCCATCTCGTCGCTCAGATTCAAGACCTTGAAGTGAGTGCGAATCATCTCTTGATCAACAGTCTCGCAATAGGCTCCGTCGTCATCGACTGGCCAAACGCAGTCAAGACCATCATTCTTCCCGTAGTAGCCAATCCGGAAAATGCGTCCTTCGTAGCCTTCCCAGTCAACTTCGTTTGCTGTGACCCTGGCAACTTGAACGAGCGACAGAGGCGGGATGATTGCTGGGTGCGACTCTGGCATTTATCCTCCTCTGCCCTCGTGCGGACGTACGCATTCTTGTTTCTCGGGCCTATTTCAGTTTCATATCGAAGGCGAGTGGAAGAATCGCGGAAAAGGGCATGGTGCGAATGCCGTCGGCGGCGGGGAAGACTACGGGTGCGTCGGGCTGGATGAACTCTGAGAGCATCTGGCGGCAGGCTCCGCAGGGAGGGCTGGCCGCCCCGTTGAGGTTGGCGACAGCGACGGCTTGAATACGGATATCGGGGCCGAATTGCGAAACCGCGGCGACCAGAGCGGAACGTTCGGCGCAGATGGTGAGGCCGTAGCTGACGTTTTCCACGTTGGTTCCGGTGACGACTTCGCCGTTGGTAAGCTTGAGAGCTGCGCCTACGCGGAATTTCGAGTAGGGCGAGTAAGAGTGCTGCGCGGCCTCGCGCGCCTTTGAAAGGAGCGCATCCAGGGTGGGTTCGAGCGGATTGGTACTGGAGTGAGGCATGAAGATTGAGGCTAAAGCATTGGCGGGTTATCTGTACACCACCTGCGGTGGGGCAGACGCCGCTTACGCGGCAGCGGGGCCCGGCCACTTTGCGCGAATCAGTTGCCGGGCTTGCCGAGGCCGAAGAGTTTTTGCAGAATATTACGCTTGTCGGGCGGGTGGTCGCATGTGTCAGTGGGCGCGGTGCCATCGAGGAAGGCGATGTCGACGCCGTCGGGGCAGGCTTCGTCACTGAGCAGATTTGTGGTCCTGTCAATGTTGACCATTTCGACCCCTGACGGCGCGGAGAAGTAATGAGTATCTGAGTATTGCGGCAGAAGGACCGCGTTCTTCATAAACACGGCCCAAATGGGCGCGGCAGCGTCGGCGCCCTGGATCTTGATGTCGGTGTAGTCGTCGTTGCCCACCCACACAATGCACAGCAGGTTGGAAGTGTAGCCTGCGAACCATGCGTCATGGTCGGTGCCGGTCTTGCCCGCTGCGGGTGACGTGAATCCGAGTAAGCGCGTTCCGGCGCCGGTGCCGTGGTTGATCGTGTTTTCAAGCATGTCGGTGGTGAGGAAGGCGACGCGCGGATCGAGCAGTTGTTTCGATGTGGGCGTGTAATCGGTGATGACATCGCCAGTGGGCGTGCGCACGCTGGCCAGCATCCAGGGGTCGAGATGAAGACCACCGTTGGCGAAGACGGTGTAGGCGCCAGCCATATCCAGTGGCGTTGCGTCGTAAGAGCCAATGGCCACTGAAGGCGTTCCGCGCGCGCTCTTTACACCGGCTTCGCGAGCCAGCGCGGCCACGCGATCGAATCCAACCAGCGCCGCCAGGCCGGTGGTGGCGTTGTTCAGCGACTTTTGCAGCGCATAGCGCGCGGTGACCTCCTCGTGATACTCGCCTTCAAAGTTGTGCAGCGTGTGCTCCTGGGCAGTGCCCTCGCCGTAGGTGGTCGGCTCGTCGCTGAGCATGGTCAATTGTGTGAACGGCTTGGTCTGGCCGGAGAGAACGGTTCCTTCGAGCGATGAGTTGAAGGCCGTGGCGTAGACGAATGGCTTGAAGATGGAGCCAGTGGGGCGCTTGGCAACCGCGTGATTCAGCTGCGAGTTGCCGTAGTTCCGTCCGCCGACAAGCGCGAGCACCTGCCCGGTGTGCGGATTGAGCGCGACCAATGCCACCTGCGGATAGCTCCACGTCTCGCCGGGCTTGTGCTTCTTATGCAACTTGTCTACGCGCTCGTCGACGACATGGATGGTGGAGTCGACCGCCGCGGTGGCAACGCGCTGCAGATCGGGATCGAGCGAGGTGTAGATGCGCAGGCCTTCGCGGTTGAAGTCGCGCTCACCGAGCTTTTGCAGCAACTGATCGTGAACCAAGTCGACGAAGTAGGGCGCCTCGCTGGCGTCGACGCTAATTTCAGATAAATGCAGCGGCTCGGCTTTGGCTTTCTCGGCCTGGTCTTTGGTGATGGCGCCGGTCTCCACCATGGAATCGAGCACCAGGTTACGGCGCTCGATGACGCGGTCGGCGTGGCGGAAGGGATTGAAGTAGCTGGGCCGCTGAATGATGCCCGCGAGCATGGCCGATTGGGCCAGATCGAGCTGGTGCACATCCTTGCCGAAATAAACCTGCGCGGCCTCGCCGACTCCGTTGATGGAGAAGCTGCCGCGCTGGCCAAGTGGAACCTGGTTGGCGTATGTCTCGAAGATCTCCTTTTTTGTGAAGCGGTGTTCGAGGTGAAAGGCAACCATGATCTGGATCAGCTTGTATTTGATTGTGCCGCTGTCTGAAAGAAAGAGCAGCTTTGCCAGCTGCATGGTGAGCGTGGACGCACCGCCGCGATGCTTGCGGTCGCCGACGATGTCGTGCCATCCCCAGCTGATCATGCTGAAGTAGTTGACGCCGCTGTGCTCAAAAAAGCGGCGGTCTTCGATTGCCAGGACGGCCTGAACGAGGTTGTAGGGAATTTCGTCGTAGGTGATAAGGCGGCGCTTGGTGCGGTTAGGGTCGTCGCTCAGGCCGGTGATTAGGAGCGGTTCAAGCTCATAGCTGGAGAGCGGCTGCCGATGGTCGTCGGCGATGGAGTCCACTACGCCCGCGCTGATGTGGATGGTTGCGCCGTCCTGTGCGTGATAGGACTCAGGGCCAGGATGCACGGTGATCGCGCCCCCACCCGCGGAATATGTTCCGAGTGGAGACGAAGGCGAAGCACCGTCAAGCGAGTAGCCGGCATTGCGGAGTTCATTGGCAAGCAGGCTGACGGACAATTTTTGCCCGGGGCGCACTTCACGCGGGGCAGCGAAGATTTGGGCGGTGTTGGCGAAGATGGGTTGCTTAAGCCGCTCGTCGACGATGTGCCCGTATTTGAAGTAGAAGTAGCTGGAGACGCCAAACAAAGTAAGAACGACGGTTCCGAAAGTGAGGATCGCGATGCGAAAGAGGAGCAATGCCAAGGGGTGCCGGGCCTTGGACCGCGCGAATCGGATTTTCAACGCCATCGCTACTCCTTGGACGCAGATGACAGGTTACAGTCAACGGCTCACGGCTACAGATTGCCTTCGGCTTCGGACATCAATGTGTCTTCCTGGACTCGCTCTTTTACTTTGGCGACGACTTCGATCAATGGAACATCGACGCTGGTTGAAGTGGCGCGCGTGACAAGTTCCACGATTCCGTCGGCGGCTTTTTTGCCTACATTGATGCGATACGGAATGCCAACAAGATCGGCGTCTTTGAATTTGACACCGGCGCGCTCATCGCGGTCATCGAGAAGAACATCCAGTCCGGCGGCGTCGAGCTCCGCGGCGAGCGCTGCTGCTGCGTTGGCCAGTGTTTCGTCAGACGAGTTGGTGACAGTGACGACAACCGTGAAGGGCGCAATGGAGGAAGGCAGCCAGAAGCCGTTTTTGTCGTTCGATTGCTCGATGGCGGCAGTGAGAATGCGCTCGATGCCGATGCCGTAACAGCCCATAATGGGCATCACTTCCTTGCCGTTGGGGTCGAGCACGCGTGCGCCCATTGACTCGGTGTACTTGTAGCCGAGCTTGAAGATGTGTCCCACTTCGACGGCTCTGCCGACGACCAGCGAGCCCGCGCAGGGATTGCCGTCATGCGCAGTTTGCGGACAGGCTTCGCCCTCGTTGACACTGCGGATGTCGGCGGCGAGCGTCCACGAAAAATCGCGCCCTGGGACAACGTTGCGCAGGTGATAGTCGAGCTTGTTGGCGCCGGCTACCAGGTTCTTGCGGCCTTCGAGACCAAGATCGAGTACAACAATCGTCTTTAAACCCTTATCGTCCTCCCGGAACAGCTTGATAGTTTGACGCTTAGCTGTTCCAGCGCCAAACGCCGGATGCGTTTCAAAGAGAGAGTGAACGAATTCCCCTTCTAACACATTCTTCAAACCAACTGGTCCAAGGAAGCCTCCTGGTCCATTGAAATACTTCTCAAGTTCGGCTGGCTCCATTGGACGTAGGAATGCTGTGCCTGTAGCGGCCATCAGCTTCGTTTCATTCACTTGATGGTCACCGCGAAGAAATGCAGCAATTGGGCGGAGGAATTCACCATCGTACATACCCGGAGGTAGGGTGCTGCCCATGTAGGCCACGCACTTGATGTCGGAGGCCGGTGAAATCTGGAAAAACTCGGCGACATCCGAGATGGCGGCGCAGCCGGGAGTAAAGACCAATTCCGGCGTCCCATCGCCGGTCGGTTCCATCTCTGCGATTGCTTCGAGGCGCGAAGTAGCCTTCTCAAGATTGGCCGCATAGCCGCACACCGGGCAGCTTGCAATCAAGTCTTCGCCGGCGTCGGTGTAGACCATGAACTCCTGCGACTGCGAGCCGCCCATGGCGCCGGAGTCGGCATCGACGACGACAAACTTCAGCCCGCAGCGCGTAAAGATCTTGCGATACGCCTCGTCGTGCAGAGCGTAGCTTTTGTCCAGGCCGGCCTTGTCGATGTCGAAGCTGTAGCTGTCCTTCATGGTGAACTGGCGCACACGCAGCAGGCCGGACTTGGGCCGGGGCTCGTCACGGAACTTGGCCTGAATCTGGTACCAGATCTGCGGCAACTGCTTGTAGCTGCGCAGTTCGCTGCGCGCAATGGAGGTCACGATCTCTTCATGCGTCATGCCCAGGCAAAGATCGGCGCCCTTGCGGTCTTTGAGGCGGAACATGTTCTCGCCCATGGCGGCCCAACGCCCGCTCTGCTCCCACAACTCGCGAGGCAGAATGGCAGGCAGATAAAACTCCTGGCCGATCTGGTCCATCTCTTCGCGCACGATGGCGATGATCTTGTTCAGCGAGCGCTGGCCTAGGGGGAGATAGTTGTAGATTCCCGCGCCAAGCTGGCGAATGTAGCCGGCGCGAAGCAGGAACTTGTGGCTGGCCACTTCAGCGTCTGTGGGGGCTTCGCGGAGAGTGGGGATGAACAGCTTGGACCAACGATGCATGGCGATAAGAGCGTACTTTCCCGTCCGCCGCGGCGGACGCAGGGGCAAAATTAAAGCAGTCATCATTCTAAATGTTCGGGGGCATTGCGCTCGTTTAGTCCGGACGAGGGCGATCCAAGACCCGCCTTGGCTCGGCTACTCCAGGTTTATACCGTCTATCCCAGAGCCCCATTCCGTCTCGACGAACTTCTCAATTGCAGCATCGATGCCTTCGAAAGCTTCGGTATGATTCTCTGCAACGGTACAAGGATCCCATGGGTAAGCTCGGCGCCAAGTGATCTCTATCCCAGAAGAGCCTCTGCTGAGGGTTACTCCTTCGAAGACTGGCCCCGTGTCGCCGTGAATGGGGAATGCTCCCTCGAGGAGCAAAAGTGACTTCACAAGTTTTGTCACATCTTGTCGCTTGACAGTTCCCAGGGCTCGCCTCTCAGCAACGTTCAAATGGCCGTGAACGACAAGCTTTCTTAAGAGCTCTTCTTTGTCGGTCATTCGAGATCTCGCTGCTCTCTCAAATTAGCTCCACGCCCCACAGATCGTGCAGGTGCAGCACGCCAACAACTGCACCGTTGTCATCGACGACAATCAACGATGTGATCTTGCGCTCTTCGAGGATCGCCAGTGCCGTAGCGGCAAACTCGCTCGGCGCAATGGTGCGGGGATTGGAGTTCATGGCCTCTCCGGCGGTTCGGCCGAATGCGGCGCCGCCTTCGCGCTCGAGCAGGCGGCGCAGGTCGCCGTCACTGAAGACGCCGCGGAGCTGGCCCTGCTCCTGAACGGTGGTGATGCCGAGGCGCTTTGACGACATCTCGAAGATGACGTCGGCCATGGAAGTGGAGGGCGCGACGACAGGAATCGCGTCGCCGGTGTGCATCAGGTCGCGGACGCGAGCCAGGCGCTTGCCGATTTTGCCGCCGGGATGCAGATCGGCAAAGTCCTCTGCGCGAAAGCCTTTGCGCAGGCTGACGGCAATGGCCAGCGCGTCGCCCAGCGCGAGCATGGCGGTGGTGGAAGCGGTGGGCGCGAGATTCAGGCCGCAGGCTTCGCGCTCCACGCTGCAGTCGAGGGCCACGTTGCTGGCTTGCGCGAGCGTAGAACTGAGATTGCAGCAGAAACTGATCAGCGCGTCGCCCTTGCGTTTGAGCATGGCCAGCAGGCGGAGGATCTCCTCCGTTTCGCCGCTGGCAGAGAGCGCGATGACGACGTCGCCGGGCATCAGCACTCCCAGGTCGCCGTGGATGGCTTCAGCGGGATGGAGAAACAGCGCCGGGGAGCCGGTGGAGCTGAGCGTGGCGGCGATCTTTTGCGCGATGATGCCGCTCTTGCCCATGCCGGTGACGATGACGCGGCCGTTGGACTGACCGCATTGGAGGATGAGATCGACAGCGCGGCCGAAGGCGGCGGACATGGGACCCTCAAGCCGGTCAGCCAACGCAAGCAGCGCTGTGGCTTCAATGCGGACCAGCGTGGAGGGCTGGAACGAGTCGTCTTCGTGCGTCGGGTTCATCGGATTTTCATCCTATCACCGTCTGGGGTCCTCGGCATGCTGAGATCGAAATTGGAAACTGGCGTCCATTTGCTCTTACAATGGGTGTGAGAGGTCTTGTTTGCCGTGAAGCGCAACACATTGGTCTTGACTTTGGTTCTGTTCATCTTTGCCACATTTGCGTGGGCGGGGTGGGCGAACTTTGAATATCGCAAGCAGGCGGCGGAGCGGCTGCTGGCGCAAGCGGCCAGGGGCGAACTGGTGGTGGATGCGGCCGGGACGCCGGAATACGTTTCTCCGCTGAAGGGCAAGCCTGCGCCGGCGTTTTCGCTGGAGAATCTTGACGGCAAGAAAGTGTCGCTGGCCGACTACAAGGGCAAAGCGGTGCTGGTGAATTTCTGGGCCACGTGGTGCGCTCCGTGCAAGATTGAGACTCCCTGGCTGGTGGAGTTGCGCGATCAATATGCGGCGCAGGGGTTTGAAATTCTGGGCGTCTCCACGGAGGGCGATGGCGTGGGCAAGGACGACAAAGCCGCTTGGGACAAGGACAAGCTGGCCATTGCCCATTCGGCACAGCAGATGCACATGCAGTATCCGGTGTTGATCGACGGCGACAGCATCGCGGACCAATACGGTGGCCTCGATGAGTTGCCGATGTCATTCTTTGTAGACCGCAATGGGACGGTGGTAGAGGTGCAGATGGGTTTGACCTCGAAAGCCAACATCGAAGGGGATATCAAGAAGACGTTGGGAAATTAAGAAGCAGGGAATCGGGAACAGGGAATAGGGATTCGAGGTCGGTGGGGTTTATGGGAACTGGGCTGCGGGCTCTTGCGGGATTGGCGATCGGGTTGGGCACGCTGCTGGCGTGGGGGCAGGTGGACTCCGCGAGCCGGTCGGTCTTGAAGGGTGCGGCTGTCGAATACATGTATCCGGAGCAGTTGACGGTGACGGCGGGAAAGGCCACTGACGTCGCGCTGCATTTTCGGGTTGCGCCGGGCCTGCATGTCAACTCGCATGCACCAAAGGATGAGTTTCTCATTCCTACGACATTCTCGATTCCGGATGGATTGGGTGTGCAGCTCGCTGCGGTGACGTATCCCGTGGGCAAAGACTTCACGCTGCCCGCCGACCCTCAAAATAGATTGAGCGTGTATACCGACGAGTTTGTAATCCAGGCGCGGATCGTGGCCGCGGTGGGGAATCACCTCATCGAAGCCAAGCTGCACTTTCAGGCATGCGACAAAAGCATCTGCCTGCCGCCGAAGACGATTCCGGTGGCGATTGATGTGATCGGGAAGTAGCAGCGAGCCACCGGGCTCGCTTTCAATAGGGTCCGTTCTGCGGTAAGATTGTCTTACCATGCAGACCAGGGTTTCCACCAAAGGCCAAGTCGTAATTCCTTCCCCGCTTCGCCGCCGGCTGGGTATTCGCGAGGGCGATCCGCTGGATGCGGAGATTGAAGCCGGGCGGATTGTGCTGACACCGCGGAAGAAGCGCGCCTTCAAAGCAAGGATTATCGAAGATCCTGTCACCGGCTTCCCTGTGCTCGATGCGGGACCGGATGCGCCGGTATTGACCAGTGAGATGGTCAGAGACCTGCTCACCGATTTTCCATGAGATATCTTCTCGATGTGAATGCTCTCGTCGCGCTCGGAATCTTCCACCATAAATTCCATGACCGCGTAAATGTCTGGATCACATCCCAGCGGGATGCGCAGTGGCTGACCTGTTCGATCACGGAACTGGGATTCGCGAGAGTAGTTGCGCAAGTGCCGGACTACGGTTTCACTGTCCAGCAGGCGAGGACTCTGCTGCTTGGCCTGAAGAACAGCAAACTGCAACTCACATTTTTACCGGACGGCAATGACATTTCACTTCTTCCTGCGTGGGTGAAAACCCCAAAACAGACGACGGATGGACATCTGGTGGAACTCGCAAAAGCAAACGGAGCGGTTCTCGCTACGCTGGATAAAGGGATTCCCGGTGCGTTTCTGATCCCGTAAGGGAGTGTCGCGGGAATCCCCGGACTCCGATGCGAGACCCGGAGCACCCGGCCTTCAGAGGGTTCCGCCGGGACCAGCCAACCTTTCAACCTTCGCCGGAATCTGAGCCGTGACAACCCACTGATTCGATCCCCAGCCCACCGGATATCCTGGATAAGCCGGAACATTGGTGTAGCCGGCCAAATCAAATTCATTTGCAGTCGGGAACCGAGTTAGCCGCAACAAGGCTCCACCGGCGCGAAGTTCGCCTGGGCTGAGTCCCAGAATCTGTTCGATTGTCGCCAGCGGTCTGCCCAGTACGAATTTCGCGGAGACAACGCAGCCGCCGACTAGAACGACAGCACCAACCTTCAGGCGCAAACTCGCCGCCCGCTTCGCACTGATTACCTTAACAGGACCGTTCATCCTGGAATCCAGCATCCAGTACGCCTCGACTTCCTGTTTGATCTTCGGTAGGTTGAGGCCGGCGGTATCGATCATGGCGGAAGTATACCCGCATTTTGGCAATAGTCATTTGGAACTTCGGTTTGGATCTCGATTTGTCTGCAGCGCGATGCCGCCTTACGCTCCCGTCTTCTTCTCGATCTTGGCCCACGAGTCTTTCAGCGGAAGCGTCCGGTTGAAGACGAGATTCCCATCCGTCGAATCTGGGTCGAGGCAGAAGTAGCCGACGCGCTCGAACTGAAAGCGGTCTTCCTGCCGGGCACTCGCAAGTGACGGCTCAAACTTGGCGTCGGTGAGGATTTCAAGTGAATTAGGATTCAGATTGCTGAGCACGCTCTCGCCTTCTTCCACGTCGCTGGGATCGGGCTTGGTGAAGAGCTTGTCGTAGAGGCGGATCTCAGCGGAGATGGCGTGGCGGCAAGAAACCCAATGGATGGTCGACTTGACCTTGCGGCCGTCGGGAGAGTTGCCTCCGCGACTGGCTGGATCGTAGGTGCAATGCACCTCGACGATGTTGCCGCTCTCGTCTTTCACCACGCTCTGTGCGGTGACGAAGTAGGCGTTGCGCAGGCGCACCTCTTTGCCAGGTGACAGGCGGTAGTACTTGGGCGGAGGAACCTCGCGGAAGTCGTCGTGATCAATGTATATCTCGCCGGAAAAAGGCACCTGGCGCATCCCCGTTGAAGGGTCTTCAGGGTTGTTGGCGACTTCAACTAGTTCTTCCTGGCCCACAGGGTAGTTGTCGATGACCAGCTTGAGCGGATGCAGGACGACCATGGCGCGGGAGGCGCGGCGGTTCAGGTCGTCGCGCTGGAAGTATTCGAGCATTTCAAAATCAACGACGCCGTTGGTGCGCGAAACGCCTGCGGCGGCCACGAAGGCGCGGATGGCTTCGGGCGTAAAGCCGCGGCGGCGGATGCCGGAGAGGGTGGGCATACGCGGGTCGTCCCATCCGTTCACAATCTTTTCCTGCACGAACTCAAGCAGCTTGCGCTTGCTGAGCAGCGTGTAGGTGATGTTGAGTCGGTCAAACTCGATCTGTTGCGAGGGGAAGATGCCGAGCTGCTCGATATACCAGCGGTAGAGCGGCTGGTGGTCAGTGAATTCGAGGGTGCACATGGAGTGTGTGACGCGCTCGATCGAGTCTGACTGGCCGTGGGCGTAGTCGTACATGGGGTAGATGCACCACTCGTCGCCGGTGCGGTGGTGCGTGGCGTGCAGGATGCGATACATGACCGGGTCGCGCATGTTGAGGTTGGGCGAGGCCATGTCGATCTTGGCGCGTAGGACGCGGCTGCCGTCGGGAAACTCGCCCTGCTTCATGCGCGTGAAGAGATCGAGATTTTCTTCGACGGTGCGGTTGCGATAGGGGCTGTCTCTTCCGGGCTCCGTGAGGTTGCCGCGGTGCTGGCGAATCTCATCGGCGGTCAGATCGTCGACGTAAGCTTTGTCGGCCTGGATGAGCTTGAGAGCCCACTCGTAAAGCTGGGGGAAGTAGTCGGAGGCGTAGCAGAGGCGCTCCCACTCGAAGCCCAGCCAGCGGACGTCTTTCTGGATCGAATCGACGTACTCCTGCTCCTCTTTCTCAGGGTTGGTGTCGTCGAAGCGCAGGTTGGTTTTGCCGCCGAACTCGTCTGCGAGGCCGAAGTCGAGGCAGATGGCCTTGGCATGGCCGATGTGCAGGTAGCCGTTGGGCTCGGGAGGGAAGCGGGTCTGGATTTGGGCGTCGCCGAACTTTTTGGTGCGCACATCCTCGGCGATCAGATCGCTGAGGAAGCTGGAGGGAGCGGAATCAGGCATGGTGACAGTTTCTTTCCATCACGATGCTAGCATTTGCCGCTCCCCGCAACTGACGGGCAGGTGAGCCTGTGGCCGGCTCACACTTGCGGTGGGTAGGGCGGCTGCTGCCAGCCTGGCTGCGGCGCGGGAATCACCTTCCACGTAGCGAAGGCCAGCACGTAGATGAGGATCAGGCCGCCGAAAGGAACAAAAAATAGAAGCGAAAGCCAAGGCGAAAAGCCGGCCTTCTTGAGGATGAACCAGAAGGGAATGATGACGATTGCCATGCAAATCGCAACAAAGATCAGCATCCCGACGCCCATCATACCGGCAACCGCCGCGCTCATATCGCTTGGATCGAAGAACATAGAAAGGTCCGCAGGGTTCAACATAGAAGCATCTCCAGGGGTGGAATTTTGGGTTGCAGCAAAGGTAAGGCTAAAGCGCTGAATCTGCAACAGAAAAATCGCTGCGCCTGGCCGCGGGCCTGCAGTGTCTGGCATTCTTGGCCTTGACCAACTTGACCAATCTTCCTTTACAACGGATAATCGAAGTCGGTCGACCAGCTTGACCGGGCCAGGTGATCCATGGTTTCTAATCCGATTCCGGCGCCGCCCGGAGAATCTACTGGTCCCGTGCAGGTGAATCTGTACGAAGCCAAGACACATCTTTCCAGGCTGGTGGAGCGGGCCGCGAAGGGCGAAGAAATCGTGATTGCCAAAGCTGGCAAGCCCATGGCGCGGCTTGTTCCGCCGGTTGCGGAAAAACAAGAGCCCAGAACGCCGGGCCGGAACCTGTTGGGAATTACCTACATCGCAGACGATTTTGACGCTCAGCTCCCCGAGGATGTGCTCCGCGACTTCGGGCTGTAGCGTATGAAACTATTGCTCGACACGCACGCATTTCTTTGGTGGGACTCAAACGACGCTCGTTTGCCTGCCGTCCTTCGCGAAGCGGTCGCCTTGCCAAGCAATCAGGTGTTTGTAAGCGCAGTAACGGCCTGGGAAATCTCGATCAAGCGGGGATTGGGAAAGCTGGTCTTCGGGCAAGGATTGGTGAATGCCATCGAGGGTCACGGTTTTCGAGGCCTCTCCATCACGGTTGAGCAGGCAGAGTGGGCCGGGTCGCTTCCGCATGTCCATCGCGATCCGTTTGACCGGTTACTGGTGGCGCAGGCGCAGTTAGAAGGAATGATTCTTGTAACGGTGGACGCGGAAATACTTCGCTATACGGTGCCACATCTCTGATTACGGCTGTTCAAGTATTCTGCCGGGCTCATTAGGCCCAAATCCCTGACTCCTGCTTCAAGTAATGTCTTCCGTGTCGTAGACCGGGGTGATGGTGCGCTTTTTGGGGACACCGTGAACTGAAGTCAGCAGGTCTTCGACTACGTCTTCGAGCTGACGCTGGGTTTCGATTACGGCGCTCATGCTGGCCAGTTCCTCGGGCTCGCGAACGCGCTCGACAAGAGCCACGGCGTGGCACTGGGCTATGTGGTCGAGGCCGAGGCCCTCCGGGGTTTTGGCTTTGATGCTGATCTGGTCAATATCGATGCCGAGCAGGTCGGCGACGCGGGCGCGCATCTCGCCGGCGACGGGAATGATCTTGGGTGCAACCAGCACCAGTGTGGTGTCGATGTTGACGATGCGGTAGCCGGCGCTTTGCAACTCAACCAGAGCGAGGTTGAGAAAGATGGCGGAGTCGGCGTCTTTCCAGCGCGGGTCGCCTGGAGGGAAAAACGTGCCGATGTCGCCGGCGGCGATGGAGCCGAGCAGGGCGTCGGTGATGGCATGGAGCAGAACGTCGCCGTCAGAATGGCCGGCGAGGCCTTCCGGGTGGTCAAGCGTGAGTCCGCCGATGCGCAGCGGGACCCCCGGCTTGAATGCGTGCGAGTCCCAGCCAAATCCGATTCGTGTATCCATGGTTACCGTGCCTATTCTTGAGACTCTGACAATCTTTATGATAGCGGCAAACGAGTAGAACTGCATTCATCGGGCGCGTTGTTGCAGGTAGAACTCGGCGAGCTCCAGGTCGCCGGGCTGCGTAATCTTCAGATTAACCTGAGAGCCGTGGACAACGGCAACGGGCAGTCCGGCGCGTTCGACGACGGAAGCCTCGTCTGTGCCGACAAAGCCGTCGGCGGTGGCCTCGGCAAAGGCGCGCTGCAACAGGCCAAAGCGGAAGCCCTGCGGGGTCTGGGCCAGGACAACGAACTCGCGGGGGATGGTGGAAGTCACCAGCGCGCCGTGCGCGGTTCGCTCCACTTGCTTGATGGTGTCAACGGCAGGCAGTCCGACGATGGCGGCGCCGAATTCGATGACTGCGTCGATGGTGCGGTCGATGGTTGCGGCGTCGATGAGGGGACGGACGGCGTCGTGGACCAGAACGATGTCGTCCGCATTGGCAGGGAGCTGGGCGAGGGCGTTCGAGACAGACTCCTGGCGGTTGTCGCCGCCTTCAACAATGCGGACGCGATCGGCGAATCCGTATTCCGCGATTTGCGCCTCGACGCGTTCGATCTCCGGTTTGCGGACGGCTACGTAAATACCGGTGACGCGTTCCACGGCGGCAAAGGCGCGCAGCGAATGGATGAGGATAGGGAGACCGTTCAGGGCCAAAAACTGCTTGGGCTGGGCGCCTGCCATGCGTGTGCCCAGGCCCGCGGCGGGAAGGATGACAAAAACTTGCATAACGGGTGAAGTATACATCCACCTGCGGTGGGCCAGACCACCTGCGGTGGGCCAGACCACCTGCGGTGGGGCAGACGCCGCCGGCGCGGCCATTCGTGCCGGGGAGAGGTTCTTGGCTTGCCCCCTTGCGCTCGAAAGACGCACAAGGATTTGTCACACGGCGGAGTTGGCGCGGTTAGCCTTCGACTTGTTCGACATAGAACATTTCGTTGGTGGTGCGGAAGCCTAGAGCTTCGTAGATGCTGCGGGCGGCGTCGGAACTGTGCAGCGCCACCACGCGCAGGCCACGGCGGTGAGCTTCGGCCAGGCAGCGGTCGACCAGGGCATGGGCCAGGCCGCGCTTGCGAAACTCGGGCTCGACATAGACGTTGAGCAAGTATCCGCGATGCTCGCTTCCAAGGTCGAGCGGGTGAGGCGGCCAGTCCAGCACCAAGAGCCCGGCGGACGCGACGGGCCTGCCGGTATCCTCAGTGATCCAGCCCATGTATTTGCCTTCGGCGATCATGCGCGCCACCCAGGGCTGAAAGTTGCGGCTCATGGCGTCGAGGATGGAGGCGGGCGTGCTGCCCATGGCGGCAAACATAGCTCGGCGGTGAGCGGTGATGAGCGGGGCGTCGGCTGCGGTGGCTAGGCGGGTTTCCAGCATGCAGGCAGTATAGGTGAATTGGGCGCTTGATTTCACCCGGTCCCATCCGCGGACGCGTCCGCTCCTGGAGGGAGCAGTCGAGAATAGCCCAGGATGAAGTCCGCGGAAGCGGACGCAATCCTGGGGAAGCGTCCCGACCGAATCTCGCCGCCCTGTAGGGGCGGAACGAGTCACCTCCATTGGCGCTCAGCATTTGTTTTTCGTTTGCAGTGCGGCAGACGCCGCCGGCCCAGCGAAGACGCGGGCGAATTTTCTTCTTGACACACGCAAACAGATGTAGTAAACAAACATCTGTAGTAGACAAACATGTGTAGTAGTAGTCGATTCACACACAGGAGACGAACGTGGCTGATCCAAAATTATCGAGGCTGGAATTCGAGATCATGGAGGCGCTTTGGAATGCGGGCGAGTCTTCCATCCGCGAGATTCAGGAGTCGTTTCCAGCGAAGAGGCGGCCGGCTTACACGACCATCCAGACGATGGTTTACCGGCTTGAGGCCAAGGGGATCGTGCGCCGGATAGGGAAGGTGGGGAACTTTCACATCTTCGCGGCCGCGGTGTCGCGAAGCGCTGCGCAGAGGCGCCTGATCGATGACCTGCTGGCGCTGTTCGGCGGGCGCACGCAGCCGGTGATGGCGCACCTGATCGAATCCGGCAAGCTGACGCTGGACGATGTGAAGGAAGCGGAAAAGGCGCTGCGCAAAATGGACAGGAGGAGCAAGCCATGATGATGAAATCGTTGCTGGACGCGTGTTCCGAGGCTGGGCCGGCGATTGCCAATCACGTGTGGCAATCCACGCTGTTTGCCGTGGCGATGGGGGCTCTGACGCTGGCTTTCAGAAAGAACCAGGCGCGGATTCGTTTTGGGTTATGGCTGGCGGCTTCGCTCAAATTCCTGATCCCGTTTTCGCTGCTTGTTGCCCTGGGCAGCATGGCGGGCAGGCCGCGTGCCACCGCGGTAGCGCAGCCTAGCTTTTACGCAGTGATGGCCCAGGCGGGTCAGCCCTTCACCGGAACGGCTCCCGTTGCGCAGATGAAGGTGCAAAGGCCAAATCTGTTGCTTCTGCTGCCGGGCGCCCTGGTGGCAATCTGGGCGTGCGGATTCGTTGTGGTCGGCGGATTGTGGTGGCTGCGCGCGCGGCGCGTCTCGGCGCTAATGCGCGAGGCGCAGACTTTGGTTGATGGCCGGGAGATGGATGCGCTGCGCGCGATGGAAGAATCAAGCGGTGTGCGCAGGCCGCTGCCGCTTGTAGTATCGCGCGGCTCCATGGAGCCGGGAATCTTCGGCATTGTGCGGCCGGTGCTGATCTGGCCGGAAGGAATTTCAGAGCATCTTCCCGATCCGCATCTGAGGAGCATCCTGGCGCACGAACTTTGGCATGTGCGGCGGCGCGACAACCTGGCAGCGGCTATGCACATGCTGGTGGAAGCAGCGTTCTGGTTTCATCCGCTGGTGTGGTGGATCGGGGCGCGCATGGTGGATGAGCGCGAGCGCGCCTGCGACGAGCAGGTGCTGCGGCTTGGCAATCAGCCGGATGTCTACGCGGAAAGCATTTTGAAAGCGTGCAGGTTTTGCGTGGAAGCTCCGCTTGCCTGCGTCTCCGGCGTGGCGGGATCAAATTTGAAAAGGAGAATCGTGAGGATCATGGACAAGCAATTGGGAAACAAACTCGGCATGGGCGGCAAGCTGGTGCTTGCTGCAATCGCGGCGATTGTCATTGCGGGACCGGTGGCATTCGGCGTCTTCAACTCTCCACAAGCTCGCGCGCAGGAGCCGCAAGCCGCCACTGCAGGCACAGTCGCATTGGATGAAGCGTCGGTCAGGGCAAGCACTTCGACCGGCGACCACACGAGCGTCCTGGCTGAGGCAAACAAATTCAGCGCGACAGGCGCAACCGTCAACTCTCTCATCTCGATGGCCTATGGGGTGCAGGAATACCAGTTGGTTGGCGGCCCGGATTGGATGAATACGGACCGGTTCGATGTTGAAGCGACATGGAAGGGACCGTCAGGCTCCGAAGAGAAGATGATGACCGTCACCACTGACACGCCGCCTCCGCCTCCACCGCCATCGCCATCGGGATCCGCGCCGCCCCCGCCAACAATTTCGATTCGGCTGGGCAACGGTCAGGTTCGCGCCGGCGTGCAGGCGCTGCTTGCGGACAAATTCAATCTGAAAGTCAGACGCGAATCCAGGGATCTTCCGGTCTACGACCTGGTGGTCGCAAGTACAGGCGCAAAGCTCACTGCAACGCCTTCATCGCCGCTGGCGCGGATTACTCCCGACGGCCATGCAATGATCAACTTCCGGGTGGAAGGGCACGATGGAGCGCTAGAAGTCACCGCGAAGAACGCTTCTCCGGCGGTTTTGGCAGCTCTTCTTTCTGAGAATCTTAATCACAAGATCGTGGACAAGACGGGGTTGACGGGACAGTACGATATCAACCTCCACACGCCGCAGGGTCAATCCAGCGCCGAAGATTTCTCTGCTGCTCTCGAAGACCAGCTTGGCCTGAAGCTTGAACCGGCGCAGGCGCCCGTGGTTGTGCTGGTGATCGAACAGATCGATAAGCCGACGGAGAACTGACAGCGTCTCTTCTCGGAGCCGCTCGAGTTTCTCACTGTTCAGGACCCATCCCGCGTTGGATTCCGGTGGATAGATCCCGGTCGCTGCCAAGCGGCCGGGATTCTACCCTCATGTTGAGCCGCTTCCTACCGATAAAAGGCTTGAGACCTTGCTGCGCGGGGAAGTGAGCCTGCGTGAGCGGACGAGCAGGCGCGATGGCATTGGATGAGCTGACAAGGGAATTCCTGATCGAGAGCCAGGAAGGTCTGGACCGCATGGAGCGGTGCCTGACCGAACTGGAAGAGCGGCCGGAAGATGCGGGCCTGATTGGAGACATCTTCCGCTCCGTGCACACCATCAAGGGGACCACCGGATTTCTCGGTTTCAAGCGGTTGGAAAAGCTGGCGCACGCTGGCGAAAACCTGCTGGGAATGCTGCGTGAAGGCAAGCTGACCGCGGATGGACCCATCACCACCGGGCTGTTGCAACTGATGGACGGGTTGCGTTCAATTCTCAAGACAATTGAGGCGGACGACAACGAAGGCGATGCTGGCGATGCGGAGCTGATTGGGCGGCTGGAAGAGCTGCAGGCGCCGGCGCGAGCCCATGTCAAGAATGCACGCGTGCGGGCCGGTGTGGTGCAAGCGAGAACGGTTGCCGATTCACCTCACAATCCGCACGGGCTTGCGGATGAACACGCGTTGAAGGCAGAGGTTCCGGCTGCTGCGTCTATGGCAGATGCGGCGCCCTTGGCCGCGATCCATGCGGAGCTGCCCGCGGCAGAGTTGGCTGCGCCCGCGAAGGCGGAGCTGGAAAAATCACAAGGCGAGGCAGAGCCAGGCAAAGCGCGCGCGCAGGGCGCGGGGACAGCGGCGGAGAGCACGCTGCGCGTCGATGTGACGCTGCTCAATCGCATGATGAACCTGGTGGGCGAACTGGTGCTGACCCGCAACCAGGTGCTGCAGGCTACGGCGCACGATCCCAGCCTGACGCTGCTTACGCGGCGGCTGGACATGGTGACGGCAGACTTGCGCGAGAGCGTGATGAAGGCGCGCATGCAGCCGGTCTCAAACATTTTTTCCAAGATGCCGCGCATTGTGCGCGATCTTTCGCAGTCGCTGGGGCGCAAGGTGCGCTTGCAGATGGAGGGCCAGGAGACAGAACTGGATAAGAGTCTTCTGGAGGCCATCAAGGATCCGCTGACCCATGCGGTTCGCAATTCACTGGATCACGGAATTGAGCCGCCCGATGTGCGCCAGGCGGCGGGAAAAGATCCGGAGGGAACGCTGCGTCTGCGCGCCGTGCAGGAGGGCAGCCACGTGGTGATTGAGGTCTCGGACGACGGGGCCGGAATTGCTGTCGAAAAGGTGCGCCAGAAAGCCGTGGAGCGGGGACTGATTACAGCCGACAAAGCCGCGAATCTGGTGGAGCGGGAACTGTTGCAACTGGTCTTTCTGCCGGGCTTTTCAACTGCGGCCGCGGTGACCAATGTAAGCGGGCGCGGCGTCGGCATGGACGTGGTCAAGACCAACGTGGAAAAGATCGGCGGCAAGGTCGAGCTTGATTCGCGGCCGGGCAAGGGAACAACGATGCGGATGCGGATTCCGCTGACACTGGCGATTATTCCGGCGCTGATTGTTCACAGCGTGGAACAGAGCTTCGCGCTGCCGCAGGGAGCGCTTTCGGAACTGGTGCATGTGCCGCCGGAACAGGCCGCGGCGTCGATCGAGTGGATGGAGGGCGCGCCGCTTTACAGGCTGCGCGGCAAGCTGCTGCCGCTGGTGTTTCTTGACCGGTTGCTGATGCCTCAAGGCGTGCACAAGGCATCGACGGAAAAGGACAGCTTTATTGCCGTTCTCAACGCCGATGGACGGCAGTTTGGATTGGTCGTGGATGGGCTGGCAGACCCGGAAGAGATTGTGGTGAAGCCGTTATCCGCGGTGCTCAAGAACATAGGCTTGTATTCCGGGGCGACGGTGCTTGGCAATGCGGACCTGGCGCTGATTCTTGATCCCGGCGCCATTGCGCTGCGGGCCGGCGTGACCATGAGCAGCGAAGAAAAGACTGAGCGCGGAGCGGACGCGGAAGATGAAGCCGAGACAGCCAAGGGCATGGAATACCTGCTCGTGGAAGTCGCCGGTAGGCAGGCGGCGGTGCCCCTGGCAGACGTGTTGCGGATTGAACAACTGAAAGTTTCACGAATCGAGTACATCGGCTACCGGCCAGTCTTGAACTTCGAGGGACAACTGCTTCCCATCGAAGATTCTGGCGCGGTGCTGGCGGCTGTCGAGGGGAATCCTGATGCGCAGATCATCGTGGTGGTATGCCGCGAGGGCGCGCGCCAGGTGGGCATTGCGGTTTCTCACGTTCTGGATGTGGCCGCGGGCGGAGATTTGTTCGAGGCAGGAACCAGCGCACGCGCCGGCGGTGTGACTCTGTTGAAAAATCGCGTGACCGGAGTAGTGGACCTGGGTGGTGTGCCGCCGTTGCCGGTGGATGAAGGCGCGCCCGCTGATTGGAATCAAATGAGTGTGGAAATGGTGGAGGCGGCACGATGAGCAGCGTGATTTCGACAACAAATCGCAAAGAGAAAGCAGCGCTGCTGGAAATGTGCTCTGTCCGCCTGGGCAAGACATTGTTCGGGGTCCCCATCACGCACATTCTGGAGATTGTGGGAGGAGCGCGGCCGCAACCGGTTCCACTGGCGCCGAGCTATGTGGGCGGGCTGGTTCACTATCGCGGCGATGTACTGACGACGGTAAGTCTGCGCCATCTGCTGGATATGCCTCCACGGGACGGCCCGCAGGACATTCTGGTGCTGGAAAGCGCGGGTGGGTGTTTTGGGCTGCTGGTTGATTCGGTGGGTGAAGTGCTGACAGTTTCATCGGCCGACTTTGAGCCGAACCCCTCGATTCTGGACGATCGCCGCAGGGCATTGTTCGCCGGCGCTTACAAGTTGAAAGACAGCCTGTTGGTGATGCTTGACCCTGATCGCCTTGATCCCATCCGGCTCGACTCGGTGCGTGCAGTTCCGGCCAAGGCTGCTTGAACGAGGCGTACCAGAGTCGAACTTGAATGGAGGAGATCATGCGGGCACTGATTGTCGATGACTCGCGCTTCGTGAGGAGTTTTCTGCGCCGGATGCTGGAGGGGCGCGGAATCGAATGCGCTGAGGCGGGCGATGGCCAGGCCGGCCTCGACCAGCTCCACGCCTTTCTCCAGGCGGGCTCACCATTCGACCTCGCGCTGGTGGATTGGAACATGCCGGTGATGGATGGTTTGCAGATGTTGCAACGGCTGCGCGCTGACGGATTTGCCGCAATGAAGGTGATGATGGTGACCACCGAGGCGGAGAACGATTTCATTATTCGCGCGCTGGATGCGGGCGCGGACGAATATCTGATGAAGCCTTTCGATGATGAGGCTTTGAGCGAGAAGCTGGCCATGCTCGGTCTTGTGGAGGTTTGAGCGATGACGCCCGACCGCCGAACCCGAATTCTGATTGTGGACGACTCGGCAGTGATTCGCAGCCTGCTGCGTTCCGTGATCTCCGCGGACGCCGGACTCGAAGTGGCAGGGACCGCCGCCGACGGCGCATCGGCACTGAGCAGCATCGCGTTGCTGCGCCCGGACCTGATTCTGCTGGATGTGGAGATGCCGGTCATGGACGGGTTGGATACGCTGCGTGAGCTGCGACGGCGGGGACACCGAATGCCGGTCATTATGTGCAGCGCCGTTACGCAGCGGGGCGCAAAGGTGACGCTGGAGGCATTGGCGTGCGGGGCCTCGGACTATGTTGCCAAGCCGGCAGGGCAGTCCAACCGCGAAGCGGCGATGAGGGCGCTTGCCAACGACCTGGGACCGAAGATTCAAGCTCTCACCGGCCGCGACACGGGCCCCATTCAGGCACAGCAACCGGGATCAAGCGCTTGGCCGGGGGTTTTTCCCCGCGGGCCGCAGGCGCCGATGATACTGCCCAACCCGCCGTCTCGGACGCAGGCGATCTCATCGGTCCCCGCCGTGCTGGCAATTGGAGTTTCCACCGGAGGGCCGGCGGCGCTCGAAGTGCTATTGCCGGCGCTTCCAGGCGACTTTCCCTTGCCGGTGGTTATTGTGCAGCACATGCCGGAGATGTTTACGAAGCTGTTTGCCGAGCGGCTCGATGGCCGTTGCCGGCTGCGTGTACGCGAGGCTGTCGAAGGCGAGGCAGTGCGCGCAGGGTCGATTTGGATCGCGCGCGGGAACTGGCACATGGAGGTGCTCGCCGGTGCGCATCCGGGCTCGCCGCCTTCGCTGCACCTGAGCCAAGGGCCGCTGGAAAATCATTGCCGGCCGGCGGTGGATGTGCTGTTTCGCTCGGTTGCCGCGGTGTATCGAGGCGGCGCGCTTGCGGTGGTGCTCACGGGCATGGGTTCCGACGGAATGCTGGGCTGCCGCGTGATTCGCGAGAACGGCGGTGCGGTGCTGGCGCAGGACCGCGCAACCAGCACCGTGTGGGGCATGCCGGGCGCCGTGACCAATGCAGGACTGGCGCAAAGAGTTCTTCCCCTCAACGATCTTGCCACCGAAATCCTTCGGCTGGTGAGCCGCGCGCGCAGCGAAGCCCGTGAGCTTCGGGAATCGGCGGTGTAGCCATGCAGACAGCTACGAGTGTGGACTACGGCTATCTTCGCCAACTAGTTTTCGGGCTGTCGCAAAACGTGCTCGATCCGTCGCGCGACTATCTGTTTGAAACCAGGCTCACCAGGCTGTTGCGCAACCAGGGCATGACGCACCTGGAGCAGCTGGTGCAGCACCTGAAGCTGAGAAAGAACCCAGTGCTGGAGCGGTCGATTGCCGAGGCAATGACCATCAACGAAACGAGCTTCTTTCGCGATAGCAGGCCGTTCGAGCTGCTGCGGACCGAACTGCTGCCGACTTTGATTACGGCGCGGCGTCATGCGCGGGGATTGCGTTTCTGGAGCGCGGCCTGTTCCACCGGGCAGGAGGGATACAGCCTGGGCATGATGCTGCTGGAGCATTTCCCTTTGCTGGCGGGATGGAACCTGCGCATCGAGGGCACCGACATCTGCGCCGAGGTGGTGGAGCGGGCGCAGGCGGGCTGCTATCACCGCATTGAGATGAATCGCGGACTGCCGGCGCGCTTTGTGGTGCGATACTTCGATCACCACGGCGAGGACTGGGTGGTGAAGCCCGAAATTAAAAAGATGTGCGGCTTCCGCCAGGCCAGCCTGAGCGGGGCGGCTCTGCCTTTCAATCGCGCTGGGGAAGTCTTCGATGTGATCTTCCTGCGCAACGTGATGCTTTATTTTTCGCAGGAGACGCGCAAGGTGCTGTTGGCGGGAATTCATCGCTTGCTGGCGCCGGATGGAATTCTATTTCTCGGCTCAAGCGAGCAGCCGGCGGACCCTTCCATCTGGACCTCGGTGCTGGCTGGTGGGACCTGTTACTTCAGGCCAAAACCGTCGAGCTAGCAGTTCCGCACGCGGACCAGTAAGTATGGCGCGGATCGAGTCACTCTCGCTTACGGGAGATCTTGATCTGTGCGACCTCTAATCGTCTTTCGCCTCATCCACTCAACTCATGGCAGTAATGTCAGGAGCCGGTTTCAGTTAAAGAGTCTGGCACCCAGGCCGATGGGATGCTTGTGCACCTCGGTCTGTTGCCGTCTTGCCTTGGAACTTCGTGGAAGGGATCTTGTCATGTCATCGTTGATCCATCTCATCTATGCAAGCCTTGGAACGCAGGATTTTAGCGCGGACCAACTGACCGATTTATTGCAGAAGGCGCGCGAGGCCAACGGACGCCTGGGCCTGACCGGCATGCTTCTATATTCTCAGTCGGATCGCAGTTTCTTTCAGGTTCTGGAAGGCGAACCGGCAGATCTTGACCGGCTCTACCCAAAGATTGCCGCCGACGCCCGGCATAGCAAGGTTACGCTGCTGATCAGGGAGGCGATCGCCAAGCGTACGTTCGGCGAGTGGACGATGGGTTTCACCAGCGTCACCTGGCCCCAACTGCAGAGCATTCCGGGGCTGAACGATTTCTTCCGGGAACGTTCCTGCTTGGTCGATCTCGATCCCGGCCGGGCCAAGAAGCTGCTTGCGGCCTTCGCGGACGGACGATGGCGGTCTTAAGTCCGTGGGTCTATGGGCCAGCAAGCCCGGGCACAGAGTTGCCGCGGGAAGGCGACCCCAGCTTCACTTTCGCCTTTCAGCCAATTATCGATGTCCAGACGCGCGAGGTCTTCTCGTATGAAGCGCTGATTCGTGGTCAAGGCAATGAAACCGCTCATTCGATATTGAAGCAGGTCCCCGCCCACAGGCTACATGGCTTTGACCAGATGGCCCGCATCGAGGCGATCTTCCTGGCTGCGCGCCTGGGAATCGGCGGTCACCTCAATCTGAATGCTCTGCCACAAAGCGTGTGCTGTTCCGCCTCCACGATTCACTCCACCCTGGAAGCCGCAAATCGTGCTCGTCTCCCCATTGAACGCCTGATTATTGAGATCACCGAAGGAGAAGTCATTGAAGATCAGCCTCGCTTTGCCGAGGCTGTGAACGAATTCCGGGGCCTGGGGCTGAAGGTCGCCATCGATGACTTTGGCGCCGGTTATGCTGGTTTGAACCTGCTCGCCGATTTTCAGCCCGACCAGATCAAAATCGACATGAAGCTGGTGCGCGGCATCCACCGGAACGGACCGCGACAGGCCATTGTTCGCGCCATCAGCCAGGCCTGCTCTGACCTGGGAATCGACGTAATTGCCGAGGGCGTTGAGACCGTCGACGAATTAGGATGGCTGGCGAACGAAGGACTACGGCTCTTTCAGGGATATCTGTTCGCAAAACCTGCCTTCGAATCCTTCCCGTCGGTCTTCTACCCCGAGACCTGAAGCAGAACCAGATCGCTGCCTCAGACGACGAGGAGCTTTTCTACTTCCGCGTGCAGTCGCGACGTAATCGAAGCCTCGCTGTCGGTGGCAGAGAATCGAATTGGTTGGCCGACACGAATCTCCACAGTGCCGGAGCGGAACCAGCCGCGGCTTTCGGTCTTCAATTCGCCCAGACCGCGGAGTGCCACAGGCAGAACCGGCGCCGAAGACTGCTTGACCAACAGGCCAATACCGGAGCGGAAGCGGGTCAGTTGCCCACTGTCAGAGCGCGCGCCTTCAGGAAACAGCAGCACATGCATCCCGTGGTCGAGCGCTTCACCGGCGTGGGAGAAGCTGCGCTGAAAGTCTCGCTGCTTGGGCAGCGGGAAGACGTTGAAGAGCGCGGTGACGAGGAAGTAATAGAGAGGGCCGGGAAGAAAGAAGGGCGCCTCGATGGTGAGGCGGTTGGCATTGCGGAAGTGGCGATAGTCTTCGAGCATTTCGCCGGACATGGCGACGGCGATACGGCGGCGGACGGCAAACGGCAGCGCGTATTCGACAAACGGCCCATCGAAGCTGGTGACGTGGTTGGCGACGATCAGCATGGGTTCGGCTGGATCGAGCCGGCCGGATTCGACCGGGCCGGATTCGATGACTCTCGGCTTGCTGAGCAGCCAGACGAGCGGGCGCATAACGGATTCGATAAATGCAATGCGGAGCCAGCGGACAGGGAACCACCAGGGCCAATGCGGGTAAATGTACTTTGTGGCCGGTGGGGGTTCCGTCTGCTGGCTTGGTTTCGTGCTTTCCCAGGTCTCAGGAGCGAGACCTGGGGCACCCAGCGGTTGTGGCGGGTCGGCAGAACCAGACTGCGGCCGGAGATCCCACACCCTTTCCGGAATGGTAGGCGAAGACGCGTGCTGAACCAGCTTCTGTGCGGCGGGTTGCGGCCCATCCGGTCCGGCGGCCATAAGCCGGCGCAGGTCGCCGAGCGTTTGCGCCTGGTCAAGCAGGCCGTCCTCGCTGGCGATGCCCAGGCGCTCCTCGATGGCGGCAGCCAACTGCACACGGCCCAAGCTGTCCAGGTGCAGGTCTTCCGTCAGATGAAGCTCGTCGCCGGTGCCGGGAGGGGTTTCGCCGGTGATTTGAGCGATCAGATCCACAAGCCAGTCTGAAGGGGCCGGGTGCGAGCCGTTCCCATTGCGGCTGCCGTTGCCGTTTTGGCTCCCGTTGCCGTTGTGGTGACCGTTTCCGTTGTGCGCCAGCCCGAGCGAGTGACCATTGGTGACAGCCAAGGTCTGCATCTGCTTGAGCCCAGCGGCTACGGCCTTGCGGCGCACTTTTCCGGTCGAGGTTCGCGGCAGATCGGGCTCGGGCCACACCACCCAGCGGCGCATGCGCTGAAACTCCGCCAGGCGGGCATTGGCGTGTTCGATCACTGCGGCTGCCTTGTCGTTCTGGCCGCGCATGGCGAGCACTGCCACGGGCTCGGGGCCGTCCGGCGTTTCGATGGGGACAACGGCGCATGCAGCCACACCTGGCTCCTGCTCGATAGCGGCTTCAAGATCTTCAGGGTGCAGATTGAGGCCGGCGGCGGTGACGATCACTTCGCTCTTGCGGCCCAGAAAGCGCAACTCGCCTGTAGGCTCCGTCTGCGCCAGGTCGCCGGTGGCCAGCCACTCGTTGGTGCGCGGGTGGAGAGCGCCTCCCGACCACGTAGCGTTCGAGATGGCGGCTCCGCGAACCAGCACTTCGCCATCGGGGCCCAGCTTTACTTCGCGACCGGCCAGCGGTTTGCCGATGGTTCCCTGCGCCACATGAAACGGATGGTTGAGGGTGATGAGCGCGGTGGTCTCCGTCATGCCGTATCCCTGCACGACCACCAGGCCAAGCGCGTTCCAGAAAGCTTCAAGAGGGGCGGGTAGCGCGCCGCCCCCGGAGATGAGCGCCCAGAACTTGAGTCCAAAGGCGCGATGCACATCGCGGAAGCGCCACCACTTGCGCAGCGGGTTCATGTCGTTGACATTCGCTCCCAGCGCATCGATGCGGTCGTCAAGGCCAGGGAACGTGGATTCAAGGTACGTCCTGAGCAGGGAGTGGACGCGCGGAACGGCGGCCAGCACCGAGATGCGCTCGCGGCGGATGGTTTCAACCAGGCGCGCTGCGACCAGGCGGCTTTCAAAGTGGAGCTCGGCGCGGAAGATGGGCGGAACCCAAAGGCCCATGGTCTGTCCAAAGACATGGCTCAGCGGGAGCGTGTGCAGAATGCGCATCGGATGGATGAGCGGCTCCCAGCGAAGATAGGGTTGCGCGCCTTCCTCGATGGGCCCGAAGCTGGCCAGCACATTGCCGTGCGTGAGCACAATGCCCTTGGGGTCGCCGGTGGTGCCGGAAGTGAAGAGGATCTCGAGCGGCGTGTCGGCGGAGAGCGATGGAATGGGGTCCGCTTCCTGCGCGGGAAGCGCGGTGGCCCAGTCCTCAAAGGCAATGCGCGGGATACCAATGGGGAGTTGGCTCACAAGCACCATGTCACCGACGGCCAGGGCGGGGTTCACGTCGGTGGCGACGCGGGCTGCGAATTCGGCGGTGCCGAGAGCATCGAGCGGAACAGCGAGCACGCCGCGCAGCATGCAGCCATGGAAGGCGGCGATCCATTCGGCGCTGTTCTCGCCCCAGATGATCACCCGGTCGCCGGATCGTATGCCGCGTTGGACAAGCAAGGCTGCAAAGCGGCCGGCGAGCGAAGCGATTTGTCCGTACGTGGTTACGCGGCGGCGGTTGCCCTGGTAACGGACCACGGCGATCTCGCTATCGTAGCGGCGAAAGTCGTCGAGGAGTGTAGCCAAATGGTCTCGCATGGGCGCTCCGGCCGTTTTCAACTTGTTGGATGCAACGGCAACCGATTTGTTCTAGATAAAAACAGATTTGCTTCAGGGATTTAAGTCGGTTGTGACACTATTTGGGCTGACACAGCGGACGTTGATAAGATTCGGAGTTACGCAGCTCTTCTGTTCCCTAACCCCTATTCCCTATTCCCTGTCTTTCTTCGCTTCCTCTTCGCCGCCGGGTGCGTTATTCTCAGAACATAGTGTCCCGCGACGCTCCCAATCCGGCTCAGACCAGCCCGGTCATTCCAGAAGATCCGTTTGCCTGCTTTCATCCCGTTACGGCAGAGTGGTTCAAAGCGGTTTTCGATGCGCCCACCGCGCCGCAGCGGATGGGCTGGCCGGTGATTGCACGTGGAGAGAGCGCGCTGATTCTGGCGCCGACCGGCACGGGCAAGACGCTGACGGCGTTCCTTTGGTGCCTGGACCGGCTGATGCTGAGAAGCAGGGAACAGGGATCAGGGAACAGGGATCAGAAAGCTGCGGGCGCGGAACGACAGGGTTGCCGCATTGTTTATGTGTCGCCGCTGAAGGCGCTGGCTGTGGACGTGGAGCGGAACCTGCGCTCGCCGCTGGCAGGCATGGCCAACATGGCCCGGCGCAGTGGCGTTGAGTTTCACGAGCCCACCATCAGCGTCCGCACGGGAGACACGCCGCAGCGGGAGCGGGCGAAGTTTGCCCGCCATCCGGCGGACATTTTGATCACCACGCCGGAGTCGCTGTATCTGCTGCTCACCTCTCAGGCCTCTGACGCGCTGCGCACCGTGGATACAGTGATCATCGACGAGATTCACGCGCTTGTTCCCACCAAGCGCGGCGCGCACCTGGCGCTATCTCTGGAGCGGTTGGAAGCACTGACCAAGCGGCGACTGCAGCGGATTGGGTTGTCGGCCACACAGCGTCCGCTGGAAGAAGTAGCGCGCTTCCTGGGTGGGGTCGAATCTGCTGCGGCCGTCGAGGGATCCGAAGTTTTGAAAGGGCACGACTTCAGTCGTGCCGAAAGCAGCCAAGCAGATGCGGGGGCTTTAGCCCCTGAGGGAAGCACTTCGCTAGAACTTCAATCCGCATGGTCCACGGACGCAGCCGATCCCACCCCGCTGCGCTATCGTCCCGTCACCATCGTCAACGCCAGCGCCCGCAAACAGTTAAAGCTGCGCATCGAAGTTCCCGTCGAAGACATGGCGCGCCTGGGCGAGCAGGAATTTATCCCCAGCGGCCCGGCATCGCAGGCGCCCAAGCGCGTTTCCATCTGGAATGCAATTCATCCGCGGCTGCTCGAAATCATTCGCGCGCGCAATTCGACAATTCTGTTTGTCAACAGCCGCCAGGTGGCCGAGCGGCTAGCCGGAGCGCTGAATGAACTGGCCGGCGAAGCCATTGCGCGCGCGCATCATGGATCGCTGGCAGCGGCGCAGCGCTCGGTCATCGAAGAGCAGTTGAAGGCGGGACAGATTCGCGCCCTCTGCGCCACTTCCACGCTCGAACTCGGCATCGACATGGGTGCAGTCGATCTGGTGATCCAGATTGAAGCGCCGCCCTCGGTAGCCAGCGGGATGCAGCGCATTGGGCGCGCCGGCCACCATGTGGATGCTGTGAGTGAAGGCATTCTGTTTCCGAAATATCGCGCCGACCTGGTGGCCTGCGCCGCCGTGACGCGCGCCATGCATGAGGGGCACATCGAGTCGACGCGGTATCCGCGCAACCCGCTGGATGTGCTAGCACAGCAGTTGGTGGCGATTGTCGCGCACCCGCCTGGTGCGGCTATGCCGCGCAAAGCGAAGGTACTCAAAAGTGCACGCCGCGCAAAGAATCTCAACGCCGAATTGAATTTTGACACTTGGGAATTGCCGCGCAAAGAAACGGAAGCACCGAAGCCTGAGGTCAGCGTCGACGCACTCTTTGAACTGGTCCGCCACGCAGCACCCTTCGGCGGCCTGAGCCGCGCAGCATTTGAGGGCGTGCTGGATCTGCTCAGCGGCCGGTATCCGTCCGACGAATTCGCGGAGCTGCGGCCGCGGCTGACGTGGGACCGCGTGCGCAACGTGGTGACTGCGCGCGATGGCGCGATGCGGCTCGCGATTCTAAATGCGGGTACGATTCCCGATCGCGGCTTGTATGGAGTTTTTCTCGCATATAGCGAAGGCAAAGCCGTGCGTGTGGGCGAGCTCGACGAGGAGATGGTCTTCGAGAGCCATCCCGGCGAGACCTTCATTCTGGGCGCGTCTACATGGCGGATTGTGGAGATCACGCACGACCGCGTTCTGGTGACGCCCGCGCCCGGCGAGCCAGGAAAGATGCCGTTCTGGAAAGGCGATGGCCCCGGACGGCCTCTCGAGTTTGGCCGGCGCATCGGCGCTCTGGTGCGCGAACTGCGCGCGCTGCCCAAGCCGGCTGCGTTGACACGCCTTGTCGCCGAACACGATCTCGATCCCGGTGCGGCGGAGAATCTAATGCGCTTTCTTGGCGACCAGGAAGACGCGACCGGCTCGGTGCCTGACGATCGCACCGTAGTGATTGAGCGCTGCCGCGACGAACTGGGCGACTGGCGCGTCTGCGTCCTCACTCCGTTTGGCAGCCGCATTCATATTCCCTGGGCCATGGCGGTGAGCGCGCGCATTCGCGCGGCCGGCGGGCCTGAGGTTGAAACGCAATGGGGCGACGATGGATTCGTGTTGCGTTTTCCCGACACCGATGAGCCGCCCGATCCGGATTGGTTTCTGGTTGAGAGCGCCGAGGCGATGGCCCTGGTGCTGCGCCAGCTGGGCACGACGGCTTTGTTTGCAGGGCGGTTTCGCGAGGCTGCTGGCCGCGCGCTGCTGCTGCCGCGACGCAGGGCCGATGCGCGGTCGCCGCTGTGGCAGTTGCGCAAGCGCTCGTACGATTTGTTGAGCGTAGCTTCGCGCTACCCCAAGTTTCCGCTGCTGCTGGAGGCCTATCGCGAGTGCCTGCGCGATGTGTTTGATATGCCGGCGCTGATTGAAACGCTGCGCGCGATTGAGCAGAGGCAACTGCGCGTGCATGTGGTGGAGACACGCAAGCCTTCGCCGTTCGCGGCTTCGCTGCTGTTCAGCTATGTGGCCAATTTTCTTTACGACGGCGATGCGCCGCTGGCCGAGCGCCGAGCACAAGCGCTCACCATCGATCAGGACCAGTTGCGCGAGCTGCTGGGCGAGGCAGATCTGCGTGAACTGCTGGATGCAGATGCGATTGCAGAAGTGGAAGAGACGGCGCAGTGCCTGACGGAGACGCATCGCGCGCGCTCAGCCGACGGCATTCACGATTTGTGTCTGCGGCTGGGTGATTTGTCTCGCGCAGAGATATCCCGCCGGGTCGTTGATGCGTCCCTGCTCGAATCGATTGATCGTCTGGTACGCTCGCGCCGTTTGCTTGAGCTGCGCATTGCCGGCGAAAAGCGGCTGGTCGCTGCCGAAGATGCAGCGCGCTATCGCGATGCCCTCGGTGTTCCTCTGCCACCGGGATTGGCCGCGGCGTTGTTGGAACCGGTGGCGCATCCGGTTTTGGAATTGGTGCGGCGATATGCGCGCACGCATGGCCCGTTCGAGCTGCGCGCTGCCGCGGAACGGTTCGCTCTTGATCCAACTGTGGTCGAGAGCGCGCTGCGCCAGCTTGCTGCGGAAGGCCGCGTGCTGGAAGGCGGATTCCTGCCCGGCGGCCTTCATCGCGAGTGGTGCGACGCAGAGATGCTGCGGCTGATCCGGCGCAAATCATTGGCCAGGCTGCGGCGCGAGGTTGAGCCGGTGGAGCAGCACACGCTGGCGCGCTTCCTCACGCACTGGCAGGGGCTGCTGATGCCGCGGCGAACGGGCCACGCGAATCTCGACGGGCTGCTGGATGCGATCGAGAGCTTGCAAGGCGCACCGCTGCCGGCTTCGCTTGTCGAGAGCGCGATTCTGCCGGCGCGCATTGCGGAGTATTCTTCTGCCGGTCTGGACACGCTGATTGCCGCAGGCGAAGTGGCGTGGGCGGGAGTGGAGCCGATGGGCGAGCGCGATGGGCGCATTGCTCTTTTCCTCGCTGACAAGCTGCCGCTGCTTGCGCAGCAGAGGCCGCTGGTTGAACCATTGACGGAGCGCGAAGAGAAACTGATCGCGGTGCTGGAATCGACCGGCGCGAGCTTCTTCGATCCGCTGCACCAGGCGCTGGGCGGCGGGTATCCGGGTGAGACGATTGAGGCGCTGTGGAGCCTGGTGTGGCGCGGGCTGATCACCAACGACTCGCTCCACGCGCTGCGCGCGTACATTGCCAAACCGGACAGCGCACGGACACCGCGCAGAATGCAGACCGGCGTAGTGTTTCGTTCGCGGCGAACAACGCCGCCCACGGCGCAGGGCCGGTGGTCGCTCCTGCCGCTGCGCGCGCAGGGAAGGGAAGTCGGCCTTGCAAAAAACATGGGTGCCCCATCCTTTCGTCGTTCTTTAGACGAAAGGGTGGGAGACCGCGAACCAACGCCAACCTCTTCTCCCACCGCCACCGAGGCCAGTCACGCGCTGGCGCTGCAATTGCTCAATCGCTACGGCGTGCTGCTGCGTGAACACGTTGCGGCGGAAAACGTGCCGGGTGGGTTTTCAGCGGTGTACGACGTACTGAAGGCGCTGGAAGAAAGCGGCCGCATCCGGCGCGGATATTTTGTCGCCGGCCTGGGCGCCACGCAGTTTGCGCTGCCCGCTGCTGTCGATCTGCTGCGCCAGTTGCGCACCGCACCGCCAGACGAAAAGCCTGAATTTGTCCAGTTGGCGGCGACCGATCCAGCCAACCCATACGGCTCAGTCCTCCGCTGGCCGGATCTCCCCGTGGCCGAAGAAGACGCGGAGACTGCGCCTCGGGTGCTGACTCGCGCGGCTTATGCGGAGGTAATTCTGCGCAACGGTCAGCTGGTGGCGTGGCTGCGCCGCGGCAATCCGAACCTGCTTGTGTTTTTGCCCGGCGAGGAGCCGGAGCGCTCGCAGACGGCGGCGGGGCTGGCACATTTCCTCTGCTCCCGCGGGCAGGAGCGGTTGCGCGGTGTAAGCCAGCAAGGCGTGCTCATCACCACCATCAACGGGCAACCGGTGGCTGCGCATCCCATGGCGCGGTTCCTGATGGATGCAGGCTTTCATCCCGGGCCGCTCGGGATGCATCTGCGCCGGATTCCGCTGGCGCTTGCCGCCCGCGAGCAGATTCAAGGCGAGGTGCAGTAATCCATGCCGGAGGGCGACACGATTTTTCGCACCGCGCGGACGCTGGGGCGGGCGCTCCAGGGCAAGCCCGTCACGGCTTTCCGCTCCACCTATCCCATGCTGACGCGGTTCAATGACGACACCCCGCTGATTGGACAGACCGTCGAAACCGTGGACTCGCGCGGCAAGTGGCTGCTGGTTCATTTTTCCGGCGGAGGAACCCTCGCTACGCACATGCTGATGAGCGGGAGTTGGCACATCTACCGCCATGGGGAACGCTGGCAGCGTCCTCGAGACCACATGAGGATTCTGCTCGAAAATACTGATTATGTTGCGGTTGGGTTCAGCGTGCCGGTGGCGAAGCTGCTTAAGGCGAAGGAGTTGGAAAGGCTGTTGCGGATTCCCCCGGCGGCCATCGATGTGCTTAGTCCGGAGTTCGACGCGGCGCAGGTTGCCATGCGGTTGAGGTCGTGCGGGAGCGAGGAGATCGGCGATGTGCTGCTGCACCAGGAAGTGATTGCCGGGGTGGGAAACGTGTTCAAGTCGGAGATTTGCTTTGTCACGGCCACCAACCCATTCTGCCGGGTTGACGCGTTGGATGCGGAGCGCGTGGCGCTCCTGATTGCGGCGGCGCGCCGGCTGGTGATGGCCAATGTACTCGAAGACTCGAGCGACATGATCGTGACGTATGGGGGAAGGCAGCGCCGGACTACGCATGAGCTTGATCCCGGCGCAAGCCTGTGGGTTTATGGCCGCCAGGGGGAGCCGTGCAGACGCTGCGGGGAGCGGATCAGCAGACGCATCCAGGGGCCGGATGCGCGGGTTACGTTCTGGTGCGCGCGGTGCCAGCCGATGCCGGACGGGTCGGATGTGGATGGGTAACCGCGCGGTGACACTTTTGAGTGACGGGCAGTGGCCCGGTTGCCCGGTGAGATTCGCCCATGAGGTTGTTCCAGTTGCCCGGGGTTCGGAGTACAATTTGAGTACTGCTCACCCAGGCGGCAGAAGGTAAGTGTCTGCCGCGAGGGCGCTGTGTACTTTATGTGACTTTGAGTAAGTTTCACGCGTCTAAGGGTGATGTGGGCGGAAACGGAAATCCGGTAGCTGGATTTTCCCCCGCCGGGAAAGAGGATCCTGGTGAATTCGACCGTTAAAACGATCATGTTCTGGGTGTTTATCCTGGTCTGCCTCATGATGTTGTGGATGGTGGTGCAGAGAAGCTCCGGCATGACCAAGACTACGGATATCAAGTACTCCGAACTGCTGGACAAGATTGAAGCCGGGCAGGTGCAGGATGCAACCATCCAGGGTACCGAGGTCCATTGGCACCAGAAGGGCTCCAAGGACGAATTTCATACCACGATCACGGCCAACAACGTCGACAGCCTGTCCAAGGAACTCCGTTCCAGCAAGGTGACCTTCGACATCAAGGCCGAGCAGAATAACTTTCTGATCCCGCTGCTGATCAACATCGGTCCGTTTGTGCTGCTCGGGGCTATCTGGTTCTTCATGCTGCGGCAGATGCAGTCGGGCGGCAACAAGGCGCTGTCGTTCGGCAAGAGCCGCGCGCGCCTTCTCTCCATGCAGCAGAAGAAGGTCACGTTTAAAGACGTGGCCGGCGTGGATGAGGCCAAGGAAGAACTGAAAGAGATCATCGAATATCTGCGCGAGCCGCAGAAGTTCCAGAAACTCGGCGGTCGCATTCCCAAGGGCGTGCTGCTGGTGGGCCCCCCGGGAACCGGCAAAACGCTGCTGGCGCGGGCTGTGGCCGGCGAAGCCAATGTGCCGTTCTTCTCCATCTCCGGTTCCGACTTTGTGGAGATGTTTGTGGGCGTAGGCGCAAGCCGCGTGCGCGATCTGTTCGAGCAGGGCAAAAAGAACGCGCCGTGCATCATCTTCATCGACGAAATCGATGCCGTGGGCCGGCATCGGGGCGCGGGGTTGGGCGGCGGACACGACGAGCGCGAGCAGACACTGAACCAGTTGCTCGTCGAGATGGACGGATTTGAATCGAACGACGGCGTGATTCTTGTCGCGGCAACCAACCGGCCCGACGTGCTTGATCCGGCGCTGCTGCGCCCCGGCCGTTTCGATCGTCGCGTGGTGGTGGGACTTCCCGATGTGCGTGGACGCGAGGAAGTGCTTCGCGTGCATGTGAAGAAGGTTCCCGTCTCCGACGACACCAACCTGAACGTGCTTGCGCGTGGAACACCGGGCTTCAGCGGGGCCGATCTGGCCAACATGGTCAACGAGGCCGCGTTGAGCGCCGCGCGCATGAATCGCAAGCAGGTAACGATGTACGACTTCGAGTTGGCCAAGGACAAGGTCCTGATGGGCGCCGAGCGCAAGTCGATGCTGCTGACCGAGGAAGAGAAGCGGGTCACGGCGTATCACGAGGCCGGCCACGCGCTGGTTTCGTTCCTGCGCGAGCACTCCGACCCCATTCACAAGGTCACCATTATTCCGCGCGGCATGGCGCTGGGAGTTACGATTTTCCTGCCCGGCGATCGGCACAACTACACGCGCGAATATCTTGAAGCCAACCTGGCCATTGCATACGGCGGCCGCGTGGCTGAGGAGATTTTCCTCAATCAGATGTCCACCGGCGCAGGCAGCGATATCGAAACTGCTACCGACCTCGCTCGCCGCATGGTTTGCGAATACGGCATGAGCAGGCTGGGTCCTCTGACCTTCGGCAAGAAGGAAGAGCAGATCTTCCTGGGCCGCGAGATTGCACAGCATCGCGACTTCAGTGAAGAGACGGCGCGGCAGATTGATCTCGAAGTGAGACGGCTGATCGATGAGGCTTACCAGTCGGCACATGCGCTGGTGGCGTCGCATGCCGATGCAATGCACCGCATAGGCGCCGCGCTGCTGGAGCGCGAGACCATCGACGCCGAGGAAGTGAAGATGCTGATCGAGGGCCGCGAACTGCCCCCGATGCGCTCTGTGCTTGCCTCGCCCAGCGACACAGGCGGCGGCAGCCCGCAGCAGGTGCTCAAGCCCGACACCCGCAGCGGCCCCGGCTTCCCGGAAGGCTCGCCGAGCCCGGCATAACCACCTGCGGTGGGGCAGACGCGGCTTCGCCGCCTTTGACTTCAGGCAAACAAAAAGGTCATTCGCTCAGGCGGATGGCCTTTTTCTTTCTCTCCATTCTTCTTGAAAGCTGTCATCCTGAGCGAAGCGTACTTCAGCGGAGTCGAAAGCGGGTGCCCTCTGGACGCGGTTGTTCTTGTCCTTCGTTAATTGACTCAATGATTTAAGAATTTCCGATTGAATTGAACCTCGCGCACACTTCCTTCGACATAAGAGATGAATGCAGATGGAGAACCTGAATCACAATCAGGACCGGACTCTTTACGAATGGCTCGCGCTGCGCTGCCAGGCAGGCGAGGCGGACGCGTTCGAGGACCTGATCGCCGCCATGGAGCGGCCTCTGCTCTACTACGCGGCCAGTCTCACCGGAAGTCAGGACAGCGGACTCGATGTGTTGCAGGAAGTCTGGATCAAGGCCTTCCGCGGCATCGGCAAGCTGAAGGACCCGGGTGCTCTGCGGTCGTGGCTCTACAGCATTACGCATGGGATTGCGGTGGATCGGATTCGGCGCAACAGTTCGAGAGAACGAGCCGAGAAAGTCGAGCTCGAAGATTTTCAGGAAGCCGATGAACCGTCGTTTGCCGCGGAAGATGCGGCGGCGATTCATCAGGCGTTGGGCGAGATCGGGTTCAAGCATCGCGAGGTGCTGGTGCTGCATTTTCTTGAGGATCTGTCGATCGCGGAGATCGCCAAGGTTGTGGGCTGCACTGAAGGCACGGTCAAATCCCGCATACATTATGCAAAGCGGGCGATGAAGGAAATTTTGAGTGGAGGGGATTATGGAAAAGGGAAATGAGAGCATGCGTGAGCGGTTGCTGGCTCGGTTGCCGCAGATGGAAAATCGTGAAATTTACCGGGAAGAGACGGCGGCTTTGATGGCGAGATATGAACGAGCATTGTTCTGGGAGAGGGTGACCGCAACAACGATCGCATGGATGGGCATGGGCGTTTTTCTGTTTGCCAATTCCGTCTGGGCTCGTCCAAGGCTCGACAGCCATGGAACCATCCTGCTTGACGCCCTCGCGGTAGTGCTGTTTTTTGCGGGCGCTCTCATGTTGCTGGGGTATTCCATCAGCCGCAGCAAGGTTGACGTGCTGAAGGAAGTGAAGCAGGTGCAGTTGCAGGTGCTGGAATTGCAGGCTTCGCTTCGCAAAGATGCAGCGGGCCAATAGCTGGGTGCCTCAGGTCTGAGAATCCAGATCGCGAAAAGCAACAAGCCCACTGGCGCGCAAGCGCCGTCTGCCGCACCGCAGGTGCCAGGTGCCTACTTGATGCCGAGGAACCTGTACGAAGCGCCGATGCTCACCCCGTACGGAAACAGGTTGTAAGCCTTGCCGGTGCCTTCGGTCCAGTTGGGCCATTGCTGGAGTTCGAAGTCGGGCAGGCGGAGGTTGATGCGCTTCGACATTTTGATGTCCAGGCCGCCGCCGTAGGCGATATCGGTATAGCGGCCCCAGCCATTGTTATCTTCGAAGTTCAGCTTGCCGTAGCCGAACAGAACCTTGGCGTAGGGAGTAGCGCGCCAGAAGTGCAGCCGGTAGATGGGCAGACGCGGCCCGACCAGGTAGTTGTCTTCGTAGATGCCTTTGTCCGGCTTGTTGAAGCGCATCCAGCGGGCTTCGCCTTCAAACTGCACCCACGGGGTGATCTTCACGTCGACATAAGTGCCAACGCCGGCCATATAGCCGGAAAAGGGTGCGTCCGCAGGGACGCCGAGTCCCGTGTAGTCGGGCTGGAAGCCGGAGACTTCGCCGCCGGCGGCCACTGAAATGCCCTTGGCGAAGGCGGAGGGAACCACCTGCGCGTGGGCTTGGAAGGCTGCGGCCGCGAGCAGCGGGAAGAGCAGGGCGGCGATCGATCGTCTCATCGTCAAGAAATGCATAAGCACTTACCACGTCCAGTCCTGAAAGTTTGGACTTCAATCGCACACCAAGGGGGAGATGCCTGCCGGGAACAACTTGATTTGAGATGCCGGCAGACATTTCTCCAGGATAGATGCTACTGTGGCGCGGGTGCCGGTGTCTGCTGCTGGGGCGCGTTGGGATCGGCGGGTGCCGGTTGCGCCGCAGGCGGTGTGGCCGGCGGAGGAGTCGTGGCCGGAGGAGTAGCGTCCGGCTGCGGCGCGGCAGGTTGAGTGCCTGCGGGCGTCTGGGCGTTGGGATCGGCCGCGGGCGCCTGTGGCGCGGGTGCGGGGTCGCCGGCTGGAGCAGCGGTCGTCGCTGGCGCTGGCGCAAGAGCCGCAGCTGCGGCTGTCGCGTCGTAACGCTGCAGCTTGAAGAAGATCGGCGTCACCTCGAACGGCATCTTGTCGCGCGGGTTCATGTACGCGTAAATCTTGGCGTTCAGCTGGTGCACCTTGTCGTCCCACGGGTCGGTCTTGAGCCAGAAGCCCAGCGGATTGGCCGGCCGCTGCGCCAGGTCGTCCCAGTTCAGCTTGGGCGACATCTTCTGCAGGTCCGCCATCCACGGCGTGCCATCGGGCTTCAGCAGGGAATCGCCGAGCTTGGGCGAATTCAACTGCTTCAAAGCCTTGGAGCGGTCTACAAGCTGCGCGTAGTAGAGGCCCGCGTCGGGCAGTTGATCCTTGTAGAGCGAGGCGTTCAGGTACTCCATGGCCCGCTTGGCCGCATCGGCGTTGTCGTGGTCGGTGTGGTACATGTCGATGCGCTGGAAGGTCGCCGTGTCCGGAAACATGAGCCGGTCGTTGAAGGCATAGCGCGTGTCGATATGATGGCCCATGGCGATATGTGCCAGCTCCATGGCTACCACCGAGGCGATGGCCGCTTCGTTGGGCAGCGAGTCGATAAGCCCCTTGCTGATGAGGATGGTGTTGCCCACGGTGGTGGTCTCGATGGTGTCGGTGAGCAGCACGCGTGTGTGAATGGCGTCAGTGAAGGCCAGGTTATTGGGCACCTGCAGATTGATCACAATCTGGTCCAGGATCTTGTGCTCGTAGCCGTTGGGGTCCGCATTGAGCGGCGCAACGAGTCCGGCTTCGACAAGGCGGTCGATTACGTTGTTTTCAGCCTGCGTAACCCAGGCGCGCGAAGCCTGCAGCGGGCCCACGTCCTGCGAGTCCTGGCTCGAGTCAACGGCGTCGTCCACCTTTACGCTGACGTTCTCACTGTCGCGCGTGGGCAGCTTCAAGCTGTAGCCCCAGAAGTGCGTCTGCGCCTTCAAGCCTACGGTTTTCTCGCCCTCGATGCGCGTGGTTTCTTCCACGTATACCGCAACCGGCAGCCACTCGCCGGGCTGCACGTTCATGCGCCAACTGTCGAAGTGGAAGTAATACTTGCTGGAATCTTCTTCGTTGGGCCCAGTGTAGGTCCCGTTGAAGCGGACCACGTTGCCGTCCTGATCTTCAATCCAGATGCGGCCGAAGAAGCGCCCCATGCCCTTGATCTTGGGGTGAACGTCGAAGACCGCGGTACGCACAGAGCCCAGAAACTCGCGGCGCACATAGCTGAACACATAATGATTCTTGTCGAATCCCGTGGGATCGAGAAACATCATCTGCATGAAGCCGTTGGGATTGTAAGTAAATTTCTCCAGGCCCAGCGCCTTGCTCAACCCCAGCATGGCTTCGAGCGAGCCCTTGAAGAAGTTCTTGCCCTTGGCCGTCTTCACATCCCGGTCGGTGAAGCCTTTGTCGACAAAGCCCTTGGCGAAGTCCACGCGGCTCAGCATGTACTGGTCGTCGACCGGCACCATGTAGAGCTTCACATCGGGTTTGGTGTTCTGGATGTAGGTTTCGACCAGAGGCGTGCGTGTACGAATGGCCTTGATCAGCACCTTCTCCTGCGAGATGGCCTTGTCCACCAGCGCCGACTGCTCCGGCGTGAGCGGATGCACAGCTTCGTACTTCTGTTCCTTGGTGGCGTACGCACTGCAGGCTACAGCCATCATGAGGAAGGGGAGGGCGATCTTGCGAAACATCATTCAAAACTCCTGGTGAAATTTATTCCCGTTCTTTCTCTGTCCGCAAGCCCCAAGCAGGTCTTTACCGGGGAGTGCAGAGATTTGCACATGCTGTGTTAACTAGATGCTACTACGCCAACTGGAACGTGATGTGGATGGTAGTCGTCGAGTCAACAGGCTGTCCGTTCTTGGTTGCAGGACGGAAGCGGATCTGCTGCGCAACGCGGCGCGCCTCTTCATCCAGGCCGTGTCCCAGTCCGCTCATCACGCTCTGTACCACCACCTGGCCGGACGCGGTAAACGTGACGCGAAGAACGACGTCGCCCTGAATTCTCAACTGGCGCGCTTCGCTGGTGTATTGCACCGGCGGCTTGGAGAGCACTTCGATGCTGGTCATTGCGGGCGCAGTGGTAGCCTGCTGCATTGGTGTCGCGGCAACCACCGGCTTGGCCATGGCCGTTGTGGCTACGCGGCCGACCGCCGGGCCAGTCGCAGCAGTGCCCTGGCCGCCGGGAACGCCTGCCTGGGCCACTTTGCCGACCGTGCCTGCATTGGAGCCTGACTTGAGGCCGTTGCCGATGCCGGTTGAGCCGACCACTCCATGCGGCGCCACGGATGGACCCTGCAGTCCGCCATAGGGATTGCCGATAGCGGCGACAGTCGCCGCGCGCGTGGCGTTGGGGTTTGGAGTGACGCCAAAGGTATCGCCCAGGTGAACGGGCGCGGTGGAGGGCTTCACGGCCTTGTCCTGCGCCGGCATAGCAGCAGTCAACGCCGCCTTGGGCTGCGGGGCCAGAACAATCGAGGGCTTGGCCGCCTTGATCACCGGCAGATTGACCTTGCTTTCGATCTGGATGGGCTTGATCTCCGGCTTGGGCTCCGGCTTAGGCATCACGATCTTGGGCTGCTCGAGCTTCACCTCGATCTTGGGCGGCTCGGGCGGCTTGATCTTGGGCGGTTCCGGCAGCTTGACCTTGGGCGGAGGCGGAGGTGTGGTGGGGACGATCAGAATCGTCTCCTCATATTTGTGCGGGACCAGCTTCTTGACCTGCATTCCGATATAAAAGGCAATTAAAAGGATCAGGGCGTTGATCGCCATGCTGGTGATAAACGAGACAGGGCTGCGTTCCGGTTCGGGAAGTAAACCGAATGTAGTCTGTCCAGGAGAGTAGGCGTAGTTCACGGGCATGGGTTCAGTCCTCGCATTTGTCCGATTGGCGATTGCAGGGTCTCACTACCGGGATGATCGGCAAAAACACGGCCCAGATCAGCTTCGGAGCAAAACCCGGCACTTGATTTCGTTCTGAGGCGAAACAGCGGAGATGGCTGGTCCAACGGGCTGAATGGCGCGTTCTGGTTTGGGCGTCCGGACTGAAATGTCCATAGCCGTGGAGGGGTTGCAATCTGCGGCAGGGAAGACGGCGCGTCGTGAGCATGACTGAGCTCGATTCTCATGGCTTTGATGCATGAACCGGGCAACGCAAACAAACCGCCGGGCAGACACCTCTCGGCCCGCACCCCGCGATTCGGATGTCCAATTGCAATAGCTCCGCGCATTCTTCCGCTCCTAAGTAACATCCAAGGCTATCCGGTGGGTTATTCGCAATCCCCCTTTTTGGTCAGGGGAAGCTTCTGCCGGGGTATTTTCTCACCAAGGAGCCTGCAAGCAATGGCCTTGCAAAGGTCGGGAAGCAGCGGGTTAAACGTGAAGGGCGAGCCGCCTGCGCGACGGTCGGTGGGCGGGATTCAATGCCTGCCCCGCTCTGCCCTATTGTAATAGACTCAAGGTAAATCAAACTGCTTGGCGAGGGACAGTATTTTTATGAAGATTTTGGTCACCGGCGGTGCGGGGTATATAGGTGGTACAGTCGCTGCGCTGCTGGTTCAGAATGGGCATAACGCACTTATTTTCGATAATTTAAGTCATGGGCGGCGAGATCTTCTGCCGGCCGGCGCGGAGTTTGTGGAAGGCGATGTGGCAGATCGCCAGGCGTTGGAAGGCCTTTTCATCGCGGCAAAAGAAAACGGCCGGCCTTTCCATGCAGTGTTACATTTTGCAGCGCTCATTGAAGCGGGCGATTCGATGAAGTGGCCTGAGACGTTTTTCCGCAACAACACAGCTTCCACTTTGAGCCTGCTTGAAGCCATGCTGGCCCATGGGCCGCGGCGGCTGGTTTTTTCTTCTACGGCGGCGGTTTACGGCGAACCGGAATCGGTACCGATCACCGAAGATGCCCGCCTGAAGCCCGCCAACGCGTACGGTGAATCGAAATTGCTGGTGGAGCACATGCTGGAGTGGATGCAGCAGATTCATGGACTGCGATCCGCGTCGCTGCGCTACTTCAACGTGGCCGGAGCGCCGGAAGGGCCGGACGGCGTGACCCGCGGCGAATCGCATGACCCGGAGACGCACCTGATTCCGCTGGTTCTGGACGTGGCGCTGGGACGGCGCGCGTCGATCCGCGTCTTCGGCGACGATTATCCAACGCCCGACGGCACATGCATCCGCGACTACATCCACGTTGCGGACCTTGCGGACGCGCACCTTTTGGCGCTCGCCGCGCTCGAGTCCGAGCGCGCTGCCAACGAGCGGCTGATACTGAACCTGGGCAACGGGCAGGGCTTCAGCGTGCGCGAGGTGATTGAATCAGCGCGGCGTGTAACTGGCCGCGCCATTCCGGCTGAAGTGCATCCGCGCCGGCCGGGCGACCCGGCAAAGCTGGTAGCCAGCTCGGAGAAGGCAATCCGCGAGCTGGGCTGGAAGCCGCGCTACACGCAGCTGGACGACATCATCCGCACCGCCTGGATCTGGCACCAGAAGCATTACGCGTGAACGGGTTTCGGGGCGATCTGGACGATTCTTCGACGCTATGCTAGTCTGTAACTAAATTTAGTTGCAGGTGGACGACGGCTTATATGTCCAAGCTGCAAAAGGCAGTTGCGCGGCTTCTTGCGAAGCCCAGGGATTACACCTGGGTCGAGTTGCTGTCATTGATGACGGGATTCGGCTATGAGTTGCGCACCACTGGTGGCTCGGGGAGGAAGTTCTTCGACCCGGCGACCAAGGCATTGCTCTTTCTGCACGAGCCGCATCCGGCAAAAATTCTAAAGGCGTATCAGGTGCGAGCAGTGATTCAGTTTTTGCGAAAGGAAAGAAAGGTTCCATGAGCCAGACGATGCAGTACAAGGGATATGACGGCTCAGTTGAATTCAGTGCCGAGGATCGAGTCCTGCATGGGTCTCTGCTGGGGATTCGGGATGCTGTTGTCTACGAAGGGTCCGATGTGGATAGCCTGGAATCCAACTTCCGCTCGGCCGTGGACGAGTATCTTGCCTTTTGCGCTGCGGAAGGAAAAACACCCGACCAGCCGTTCAAGGGGAGCTTCAACATACGTGTTGGGTCGGAGCTCCACAAGCGAGCCGCCTTGTTCGCCGAAGCCCACAACCAAAAGCTGAATAGCGTGGTCTCGAAAGCTCTTGAGGAGTTTCTTACCCACGCCAACTGACGACCGAGACCACGCCTTGCCTTGCAATTCCGTCTGAAATCTCTGAATATCCAGCGCGTCTCGTGAGAAAACATGGGGCACCCATGATTTCTACTTATCGGACTTGGCCCCCTCGCGCGCCTCTTGCAAGACTTCGACGCGCTGAATGCAGCTCTCGTAGTAGTGAATCCGAACGTTCAATCCTTCTCGAATGGGACCGTTGCGAAGAGGCGCATTGTGAAAACACGGCGTTCTATCGATTGGGTTGTACGAGAACTCTACCCCGTTTACCGAGAAGGACTCAAATGGGAGGCCTACGGTTGGAACCGGGTGGAAATTTTGGACAGCCCCTTCTACGACGACGCTCTCACCGGATATATAGGCAGAACGCAATTTCACAAACTCAGGGATCAAAATCGTCAGCAATAGAAGGAGGAAGATTGTGGCCCCGGAAGTCACAAATACCCCCAAGATAACGTAATACGCCTTTCTCTTGAAAAACTGAATAAGAAGCAGCCCCGCGGCAATGAAAGCGAGCAATCGAATAATTTCGGGCCACGGAAACGAGCGAAATCCTAGCTCGAAGATCGTCTGGTAGTGATCCGCCGACATGAAGCGACCTCTTTTCTTCGCGACTGGCCGCGCTCAGAACAATTTCCCCTTGAACAAATAAACCAGCTCAATCACCAGGATGACTACAACGGTGAGCTCGAGGAAAAACGCACGGCTCTGATTGAACTGGTCGACCATGAAACGGTACAGCTCTTCAGCGGTGTGCACCTTGCGCGTGACCAGTTCTTTGTAGTCGGGCACGCCGACTTTGAGTGCGGCCAGCCGGTAGAGGCGCGCAGAGAACATGTCGCTCAAAAACTTGATGGCGTTGTCGGCGTGCTCGGTGAGCTCGGCTACGTCGAGCAGCACCGTATGCAGGCCGGTGGCTGAGCGGGCCAAACGCCATTGGGCAAAAAAACCGGTGCCTTCATCGAGCAGCTTGTAAACGCGCTCCAACTCGGCGGTCAGCAAATCGTCGTAGTGGCGGAATTCGAGCAGCTGCGAGTTGGCGTACTCCAGCAGCTGAATCGCTGTCTCCGCGCCCGAGGTTGAATCATAGAGGAAGGCAGCATTCCAGCCGATCACGGTAAGGTCATTGGCGTAGTAGGAGACGCGCGATTGCAGCACCTCGTTGATTTCGCTTTCGGCTAGGTGGCCGGTGTCTCCGCGGACCACCTGGGCGATGCGTGAGCCGTGCTGATGGATCAGGTCAGGGACGGTGGGCGAGCCGTCGATCTCCCTGATGTGAAAGATCAGGTAATCCTCGCTAAGCCATTCTTTATACGGCTTGATCAGGGCGGGAGCGGCGCGCTCCAGACTGCTGCGGACAATGGCCGTGGCCTGGGCTGCAAAGTCGACTTCCCACACCCAGCGGCTAGCCAGGCGGGTAAGCTTGCCCCAGCCGTCGGCGAACGGCAGCTCATAAACCAGGCTGACCACGCCGTAGTCGTAGTACTTGATCTCGCCTTGCAGGCGCTCGCCGCTTTCGAGCACCAGCGTTTCGAGCGGCTCAACCACCGGCGGGCGCTGGTAGCGGACGTAGCCCGGAGCCGGATGCTTGTGGCTGGGCTGCTGAATCGTCCGGGCGCGGATGAGCTCCTGCAAGCGGTCGAGGCGGATGGCTTCGGCCACGTCGAACTGGAGCAGGACAAGGACAGCCCCGCGCAGGGTGGTTTCCACTGCTGGGTTGGCGGCGTCCGGCATATTGGCTTGATCTTACCTGTGGGATCGAGAAGGGGACAACCGCCGTTGGCCGCGCAAGCGGCGTCTGCCCCACCGCAGGGGTTCAGGGCCGGCAGCAGTCGTGGCGCAGCATGGGGACGTAGTACACGTCCAGCCACCAGGAGAGCGCGAAGAGCAACGCCATTCCGCCAATGGCGAAACAGAAGAGGCGGACAGGGAGCGTGGAAAGAAGCGGCTCAGCGGCTTCAGGGGTGGTATTTGAGTGCCTCGGCGCGGGATGAGCGTAAAGCAGGCCGCTCGCGAAGCAGACGCAAGCAGCGACAGCGACGCGCAGCAGAGCCAAGCCAAGACGCTCTTCCCAGCGCGTGCCGGGAACGAAGAACGCGCTGGCCAAGACCGGATAGAGCGAGAGCATGCTGAGGAAGAAGGAAAGCGGTCTGAGGAGCTCAAGAAGCATGGGCTGCTCACTTTGTACCTGTCCATTTTAATCTTGTCGATGGAGCCGGGTTCACTTGCCGAGTGTGCGCCCATCCCGTTAAAGTGACTCCCACGCGGAATTGCATTCGAAAGGAGCTTCTTTCCGAAGCACCGCGCATTCCAGGATCATTCTCCCCAGAAGGACGTCTTCATGTCTTCCGTGCCCATCCCCGCCCTTGCCAATCAGGATATTGACTCCACACTGCGCGAAAACCGCGTGTTCCTGCCCCCGGCCGAGTTCAGCGCCAAGGCGCATATCAAGAGCCTCGCCGAGTATGAGGCGATTTACAAACGGTCGATTGACGATCCGGAAGGTTTCTGGGCGGAGGCCGCCGGGGAGTTGGACTGGTTCAAGAAGTGGGACAAGGTGCTGGAGTGGAATCTGCCCTGGGTTCAATGGTTTGTGGGCGGTAAGCTCAACCTGAGCTACAACTGCGTTGACCGCCATGCACTGGGCGCGCGGCGCGACAAGACGGCGCTGATCTGGGAGGGTGAGCCGGGCGAGATTCGGCGGCTAACTTATGCCGAGCTGCATGTCGAGGTGCAGAAGTTTGCCAATGCGCTCAAGAATCTCGGAATCAAAAAGGGCGACCGTGTCGCCGTCTACATGGGCATGACGCCGGAGTTGGCCATCGCGCTGCTGGCCTGCGCGCGCATTGGGGCGGTGCATTCGGTGATCTTCGGTGGATTCGCCGCCAACGCCATTGCCGACCGTGTAAACGACTCAACCTGCGTGGCGATTCTGACCCAGGATTCTAGTTACCGGCGAGGCGGCGAGATCAAGCTCAAAGCCGCGGTGGACGAAGCCATGAATGCCTGCCCCACTGTGAAGCACGTAGTGGTCTACCGGCGGACCGGGAGTCCCGTGAAAATGGTCGAAGGACGCGACCACTGGTGGCATGACCTGATGGCGAAGGCCGCCGCGGAGTGCCCATGCGCGGAGCAGGATTCCGAGGACCCGCTTTACATTCTGTACACCTCCGGCACCACCGGCAAGCCAAAGGGCCTGGTGCACACCACCGGCGGCTACGCCGTCCAGACCTACCTCACGTCTAAGTACGTCTTCGATCTGAGAGACGAGGACATCTACTGGTGTACGGCAGACATCGGTTGGGTCACCGGTCACTCTTACGTTGTCTATGGGCCGCTGCAGAACGGCGCCACCGTGCTGATGTATGAGGGCGCGCCCAACTGGCCTGACTTTTCGCGCTTCTGGAAGATCGTCGACGACCACAAGGTGACCATCTTCTATACCGCGCCCACTGCCATTCGTGCCTTCATCAAGTGGGGAGACCAGCACGTAGAAAAATACAAATTGGATTCGCTGCGCCTGCTGGGAACCGTAGGCGAACCCATCAATCCTGAAGCGTGGATGTGGTATCGCGAGAAGATCGGCCACAACCGCTGCCCGATTGTCGATACCTGGTGGCAGACCGAGACAGGAGCGATCATGATCGCGCCGATTCCCGGCGCGGTGCCCACCAAGCCGGGTTCTGCGACGCGGCCGTTCTTCGGAATCCAGCCGGAGGTAGTGACCAAGGAGGGCCATGCAGTGCCGGCCGGCAGCGGCGGGCTGCTGGTGGTGCGCAGGCCCTGGCCGTCGATGGCGCGGACTGTTTATGGCGATCCCGAGCGGTATGAGAAGACTTATTTCAGCGACGTTCCCGGCTGCTACTTTACCGGCGACGGCGCGCGCATGGATGCGGATGGCTATTTCTGGCTGATGGGCCGCGTGGACGATGTGATCAACGTGAGCGGACACCGGCTGGGGACCATGGAAGTCGAGTCGGCTTTGGTCGCGCATCCCAAAGTGGCCGAGGCCGCGGTGGTGGGCCGTCCGGACGCGCTGAAGGGACAGGCGATCTCTGCATTTGTTTCGCTCGAAAGCGGCAACCAGCCTAGCGAAGAGTTGAAAGACGAACTGCGCAAATGGGTCTCGAAAGAGATCGGCTCGCTGGCGCGCCCGGACGATATTCGCTTTACCGAGCAGTTGCCCAAGACGCGATCCGGCAAGATCATGCGCCGGCTGCTCAGGGAACTGGCGACGCATGGCGAGATCAAGGGCGATACGACGACGCTTGAAGATTTCACGGTGATTGCGAAGCTACGCGAGGCGGAGGAAGGCTAGAGCAGGTCTATCTGGAGGAATCATGCGGCGATTGCGATACGGCGTGGCCGTGAGCCTGGATGGATTCATCGCCGGACCCAACGGCGAATACGACTGGATTGTGCACGATCCCAACATCGACTTTGCGGCGATGTTTGCGGAGTACGACACGCTGCTGATGGGGCGCGGCACCTACGAAGTCGCCACTGGAGAGGGGAAGACCTGGGACAGTTTCGGACAGCGATGGGTCGTTGTCTCGACAACGCTGAAGCCTGAAGACCACTCCAACGTGACCATCCTCTCGAGCGGCGTGGCAGAAGCTGTGGCAGCAATGAAGGCGCAGCCCGGCCCTCCGCCGCAAAAGGACATCTGGCTCTTTGGGGGCGGCATTCTCTTCCGCAGCATGCTCGATGCCGGACTGGTGGATACCGTCGAAGTTGCGCTGATGCCGGTGATGATCGGCAGCGGGATTCCGCTGCTGCCGGAGGGACTGCGTCAGTCGCTGCATCTGGACGAAAGGAAGACGCTGCCCAGCGGGATTTTGATGCTCAAGTATTCGGTTGTATCGGAAAGTCAACCCGCCTGAAAATCCCTGCTGGAATTCAATTCCGGCGCACAATCATACTCACTGAGGCCCATTGAAATGGCTGCCACCGCTTCCCTGATCTCCGTCGAAAAGTACCTCAAGATTTCCAGCGACCCGGACTGCGAGTACGTGGCGGGCGTGGTGCTGGAGCGTGCTGTGGGTGAATTTGATCACGCGACTTGGCAGATTGCTTTGGCCGCGTATTTTCTTTCCCGCGAGAAGGAATTGGGAATTCTATCGCGCGCCGAATTGCGAGTTCGGACAGGCCCGGAAAGTTTTCGCGTGCCAGACGTTACTCTGCTCAGCCGCGCCGCTCCGCGCGAGCAGATCATTACGCATCCTCCGTTGGCAGTGTTTGAGATTCTTTCTCCGGAAGACTCAATGACGCGGACGCTGGAAAAGCTGGCCGACTATGAGGCAATGGGCATCGGCGCAATCTGGGTGATCGAGCCGAAGAAGCGGCTTTATTTCCGTTATAGTAGCGGGCAGCTTGCACCGGGAAGCGTCTTCGAGCTGCCGGGGAGCGCGTTCAACGTTCCTTTCGCCGAGATCGCCGCGCTGGTGGATTGATCATCAAAGAAAGAAAATGAAGCGGCGTCCGGCAGGTCGGACGCCGCTTTTGCTGTTGGGCTCGATTGAACCGCCTGGGCCAATGAATGCAGGCCCGGCGAATCTCAGAAGTGGTAGACAGCGCCGAATGACGCGCGGCTGTCCCAGGTCTTGTGGGGCGAGTTTCCAAGCTGGGCGGAGTTGCCGACCAGGGAAAACGAAGCGCCGATAATGTCGCCGCTGGCGCGAATTGAAAAGCGCGGAGTGAGCGCGTAATCCACGCCTCCTCCGAATCCTCCGGCAAAGGAGATGTGAGGCGTCTGGCTGGTCCCGGCAGTGTGTTCGCCACCCAGCAGGCCGTGGATGAAGCCATCGAATTTGCCGTAGATGTTGGCATGGACAACGGGCCCCAGCAAGACTGAGTCCACCGACGGGACGATGGTGCTATTCGCTATCTCCGGGGTCGAGAACGGGTACCTGTAGTAGTCGCCCTCCGCGGTGAGACCGAAGTATTTGCCCCAATCGCGGGTCACCGATGCGGTCACCCCCGAAAGTCCATAGCGGGACTCGTTGACCTGGTTCAGGCTGGAGTAGCCGTAGCCCACGAAGGCATCGTATTTGAAAGTGCGCGGTGTCTCGTCGGTGGACTGGCTGCGGGGGGCTTTGGAAAGCTGGCATGTGGCCGCCAGGGGCATGAGCGCGGCCGGAATTATGGCCAGAATCGAAAACAGGAACGTCCTCTTCAACTTGAAACTCTCCTCAACACTTTGCTGTGGCTTGTCGGCCCTACTCGGGGCTTCTCCTATTGAGTCCCTATAGCAGCGCCGTAACTGAAATGCAGTACTTTCATAGACTATCCTCTACCCCCCGGTTCTACGAAGCTCCGCGAGCTGGTGGGTCGACCGGGTCAGCGGGATTGCACGGGAACCGGAGTGCTGAGCGTAACGAGTTTTCCCGATTTGTCTGATACTGTGACGGAAATTCCGCCGGGAAGATAGCGGGCGATCACCTGGGGTTCGGCCCAATCGAGTTCCCAGCCGTCTTCAATGGCCACCACCGTGTATTGTCCGGGCACCACATCGCGCAGGGAGAAGCTGCCGTCGGAGTCCGATTGGTCGCGCCGCGAGAGGCCATCCGTGGCGGCGAGTTCTTTCGGCACCAGCACCACCATCACGCCGGGTGCGCCCTTGCCGTCGCGGCGGGCAAAGCCTTGCACGCGGGTAGCTCCCTGGCTTATGTCGACCGCAATCGAGAGCGGATAGTCATGGACAGAAATGAGGTTGCCAGGGAGAGTGCGGCCGCCCACAGTCACGGAGACAACCGACCATTGGCCGCCTGCGCCGTCAGCCGAGAGCTGCCATTGGCCCGCCGGGACGGAGGGAAAGGTGAATGCGCCGTTCAGGCAGATGCCTTGGATCGGGCCTTGGCGCCGCGAGTCGTCGACGGGTTCCAGAGTCAAGCTGCAAGAGTCGGGGAGCGGGGTTCCCGGCGGCGTGCGCAGGCTTCCACGGACCGAAACCGTGGGGGTTCCGAGCATGGGGTCAACCTGAATGTTGGAAGTGGCATCGAGATCGAGCACGCGCGGCGGATCGCCTTGTAATAGCTCATACTGGCCGGGAGCCACGCCGTTGAACTCTGTGGTTCCAGTCTTCAGGGCGTCAACAAAGCCGGCGCTATGGGTTCCAATAACGGTGCCAAAGACGGTTTGGCTCAGCTCGGCGCGGGCGATGGACCCATCCTGCTTGACCGGCGCCTCAACTTCAATGTGCAGGGCGGGAACGGCGTGCAGGGCAATGTCGGCCTCGACGCGGCTGCCTCCACCGAGCGTGATGCGGGCCGCCGAAGCCTCTTCGGTGGTGGAGTCATAGAAGGTGACGGGGTAGGCTACGTCGAGTGCGGCGGCAGGATCTGATTTCCCGATGCTGTCTGCTGTGTTGGGATTCAGCAGGTTTTCGCGGCCGGGGGAGTGGTGCATGGCGTACCAGGGCTCGGCGATGACGGCGAGCATGTATTCGCCTTCGGCGAGGTTGCTGAATTCGTAGGCTCCCGTGTCGTCGGTGGTGGTGGAGTCGGACTGGAGGATGCGGGCGACGGGCTTGCCGTCATGGAACTTGAGGAAGAGCATGACGCGCGCACCCTCCACGGGATCGCCGCCGTCGGAAGTGACCGTTCCATGCAACACTGCGCCTGGGAAAAGGCGAAAGGTCAGGTTAGCAGTCTCCTGGCCGGGGCCGGTGACGACGGCGGAGTTGTAATTCTTGTGCTCGTCGAAAAAGGTGGTGCGGAATCCGCGCTTGGATGCTGTGAGCTGGTATTTCGCCGCAGGCAGGCGGTCGAGAGAGAAATGCCCGTCGTTGCCGGACTCGACGGCTGCGATGGTGTGGCTGTCTTCCTCAGACAGCACGGCCACGGTGGCGTGGCGGATGGGTTCGCCTGAGGCGGAATTTACGACGGTTCCGGCGATGCGGTAGAGGCCGCTGCTTGCGGCAGATGTAGGGCGCGGCGAGGCTTGAGCGGCGGATTGCGCGAGGGCTGGCCGGATGGTAAACGTCAGCAACAGTAAGACGGTTAATCGGGTTGCCGCCTTGAAACAGACCGGCTTTTGACCAATGCCATGCCATTTCAAATCAACGAATTCCATCGCATTCCGCAAGCTCAGCATCAATGTACTGGCGCCTCCAGGACTAGATTGGCTGTCGTTCCAGCGCTGACCGTAACTTGCTGGCCGGGATTGGAGAGCGCGGCCATCGCGGCGGGGTTGCGGTATTCCAGACGCACCGGCGAATCGAAGAAGTACACGTGGTAGCTGCCTGGCGTGAGGCTGTCGAGCGTGAGGGTTGCGCCGGAAGAAGCATGCATGGTCATGGGCGGAATGTTCTGCACTGTGTCGAAGTCCGGAACCACGTAGAGGGTGTAAAAGGGCTCTTCGCCGGGCAGAAAGCCCTGTAGCGCCGAGGGCAGGGTGACGGCCAGCGTCCCGCAATCGTCGCGCAGGGTGAGTTCCATGGGAGGCGGCGGGGCGGCGAGACTTAGGACCAGGGGTTCGCGGGCCAGGTTAAAGCTTCCGGCAGTGAATGAACCCGCGCATAGGCCTCGGCGCGGCAGGTAGGCGTTGAGCCAGTAGGAGCCGGGCTGCGCGGTGAAGGTGATGGCGTCCGGCTGAGCGTCCATGGACCAGACCATCTCGCCATAGTTGAGCCGGGCGCCATCCGACGGATCCAGAACCAAGCTAGCCATGTCTCCGCCCGTTGTGGCGTTCAAAGCAAGGTTGGCCGGGACGTCTGGGTTGTGAACGATGCGCAAATGAACCGTGGCTGCCTGTGGTGGGCCGAGGGGAACGCGCAACCCTGTCACCGCATGGCCGGCAACGGTGAACTCGACCGAGCCGACCAGCGCGTCGGGGTGTTGGCTTACCAAGGTATCTCTCCCCATTTGCGATCGAAGGTCACCGCGAACAACCATGTCGTAAGTTCCGTCCGGAAGATTGGCCTGGAGGCTGTGGGTGGCTTCGTCGTATTGCGTGAGATAAGGCAGCAAATGGCCTGCCGTGTCCATGACCACGGCGGTGCTGGATACTGGCTCACCGGCCTTTCCGCCGGAGGCAACTGCCGGCGTAGCAGCAACGGCGGTTACGGGGTAAAAGGGTTCGAGGGTTAGCGCGAGGTTGGCCTCGGCTTGCGAGCCGTTGGAGAGGCGAATGCGCGTTGCGCCTGCAAGGTCATGCGCATCCGGGTAAAACACGGTCGGATAGCCGCTGCGGACAACATGAGCCGCGCTGCCGGAAGCCACCACGCTCACTGCCGGCTCGCTTTCGAGCGCGGGTTGGGTCAGCACCGCGTACACGCCGTCAGGAAGTCCGCCGAAGCGATAAAACCCATCGCCGTTGCTGAGGTTGGAGGCCTCCTGGACCCAGACAGCGCGGCCAAACCTGATCTCCTGCCGGAGAAGCAGCACCGTGATGCCATCGGCAGGGTCGCCGGTGGAGAGCTCGATGCGGCCGTGAATGGCGGAGTTGGGCGCGAGAGCGAAGTCCAGCTCCGGCATTTGCGCTGCCACCAGCACGCTGTGCGCCGGACCTTCCGACTGCAGGCTGGATTCATCGCTTGCATAAGGCCGGTCGCGAAAGCCCGGCTTGACGACGCGGAAGATTTGCGGGCCCACGGGAACTGCGGGAATCTCGAATCGGCCCTGGCTGTCGGTGAGCGTGCCGGTTTCAGCATCGCCTTCAATCTGCACCAGCGCGCGGGCCAGCGGTTCGCCGACGGCAGCGTTGCGGACGACGCCATGGACAGCGACGCGGGTCAGATCGGCTGCGATGGGATTGCTCGGCTGTGTCGGTTCCGGAGCTGGATCCTGAGCCGCGGCGATCAAAGCGCCATAAACGAGCAAGGCAACGAACCAAGCCGCAATCGAACAACTGCGAAGAGCTCGCCGGATGGTGATCACCGGTGCGCTATACGTCCCGCCTGCCCGCTCATGGGATTTCTCGCAGTCCACTCACCATTTTGACCGTTCAGGGTCTCGAAAGGGAATCGGGCCGGATGAATTGGCTTGGATCGCGCCCAGATCACTTCTCTTTGAGATACCACGGAATATTGATGACGATGATGCGCTGGTTGCCGCGAACCAACAAAATCACCTTCAGCAGATCAGCGCGCCGGTTGTGCATCAGGTTTTCCCACCAATGTCGCACCACCAGTTCCGGCACCAGCACACAAACCTTGTGGATTTTCGATTCCTTCTCGACGCGTAAAATATAATCGATCATGGGCTGCAGCACATAGCGGTAGGGCGAGTGCAGGATTTCGAGTTTGGGTACGCACTTGCCCGCTTTGCGCAAAGGAGCAGCGATGTCGCGTTCAAAGTCCCTGCAGATGTCGTCCGGTTCATCGGCGATCTGGACGTGCAGGCAGCGGATATCCATTGACATTGAAAGCGCGAAAGACATAGCTTTCTCGGTGATGCGGCTCCAGCGATCGATGGGGACAATCACGATGGGCTCCGTCACCTCCGCCGGCACAATCGGCCGGTTGAGCGCCGTCTCGCGACCGACGCGGACATAGTGGCGCTTGACGGCGCGCATCAGCAAAATCATGACCACAATCAGCAGCGCCGTAACCCATGCGCCTTCCACAAACTTGGCCACCAGCACCACCACGGCCGTAATGCCCGTGGCTACCGCGCCCAGGCCATTGACGAACATCCGCACGCGAGCTTTCCCCTGGCGTTTCCAGTGCATCACCATGCCGGCCTGCGATAGCGTGAAGGCCATGAATGCGCCGATGGCATAGAGCGGTATGAGCCGGTCAGTGACGCCGCCAAAGACGATCAACAGCACCGCGGTCAGCGCTACCAGCACGTAGATTCCCCAGGAGTAGAGCAGGCGCCTGCCGCGCAACATAAAGACATGCGGCATGTAGTCGTCGATCGCGATGGCGCGGGTGAGGCGGGGAAAATCGGCGAAGGCAGTGTTGGCTGAGAGAGCCAGCACCAGCAGCACCGAAGCGATAGTGAGGTAATAAAACCAGCCGTGTCCCATCACCGCGCGCGTGAGCATGGAGAGCACGCTCTCATAGCCCGGCCCTTCAGGATCGGTGGCAGCAATGCCGTAGCCGCGGCAGAGCAGCGCAATGCCGGCCAGCAGAATGCCCAGCAGGACGATGATGATGGTGAGCGTGATCTTGGCGTTCTTGCGCGTGTCGTCGCGGAAGGCCATCACGCCGTTGCTCACCGCTTCAACGCCGGTCATGGCCGTGCATCCGGAAGAGAACACTTTGAGAATGAGCCAATAACTGAACATGGCGGTGGCAGCGGGGATGGCCGGGAGCTGCGTCACCGGATGCGGATGGCCACCCGTGTGCAGCACATGCCAGCCGCCAACGGCAATCACGATGAGCAGCGTGGCGGTGAACAAATAGGTGGGAATCATGAACACCACGCCAGTGTCATGAACGCCGCGCATGTTGACGATGGTAAGAATGAGCAGCACTCCAAGGCACAGGTACAGCGTGTAAGGCTGCAACCCCGGCGCCGCGGAGATGAGCGCGCCTACGCCGGCCGAGATGCCCACGGCAGCAGTGAGGACGTAGTCGATCATGAGCGCAGCCGCAGCCAGCAGACCCGCGCCCTCACCCAGGTTCTGCGAAGCCACGGTGTACGACCCGCCGCCGTGCGGATACGCGTCGATCGTCTGCCGGTAGCTGAAGTAGACGATGGTGAGCAGCGCCACAATGGCCGCGCTGACCGGAACGATGTAATGCACGCCCAGCAGGCCCAGCGGGATGAGCAGCGTGAGCGCCGCTTCTGGGCCGTAAGCGGCGGAACTGAGAGCGTCCAGACCGAAGACGGGGATGCCGGCGATGGGGCCGATGTGTTCGGCGCGCTCCTCGCTGGTGGCGAGCGGCCGGCCAAAGAGCAGGTCCTGAATGCGTGTCGTGATTGCCATGCGCGTTTTTGTCCGGCGGCCGTGGAGTCGGGAAGGGAAGAGCCGTCGAGGGCATTGTCTCATGGCGGCTGGGCGAAGACGATGAATTTGGCAGCTTTGGATTGACGCGGCCAGGAAGGAAAGCAATGAAGCTGGCCGCGACTAATGGCGCCGCTAACTTGCTGACTCGCTAACCCGCGAAACGCGGCTAACTCCCTGCGCTTTTCCTGAAAGATATTTCTTTGCTCGAAGACAAAGCCTTGCAAAGCTTCGAGAAATCTGCGTAATCACCTTGCAGTTTTTCCGTCTTCATGTATACACTGTATACATGAGAATTCGACTGACCACCGAAAAGATCCTTACCGCTGCGCGACGCCTGCTGGATAAGGAAGGCGCGGAGGCGGTAACTATGCGCCGCGTGGCCGATGCCTCGGGCATTACCGCGATGGCCATCTATCGCCACTTCCCGGATCGCTCCGGCCTGCTGAACGCTGTTGCCGATCAGGGCTTCGCGGAGTTGGCCGCGCAACTGAAGCGCAGGCGCTTTTCCGGCAGCATGGAACACCGGCTGACAAAGATGGGAGAGATTTATCTCGATCATGCGCTTGAAAACCCGCGCCTGTTCGAGTTGATGTTCCTCAAGCCGCGCGAAGGTGCGCGCCGCTATCCGCGAGACTTCAAGGCCGGCCTTTCTCCTACCGCGAACCTGATGGTTGAAACCGTCAAGGAAGGCATGGAGAGCGGGCATTTTCGCAAGGACGACGCGTGGGAGATCGTCTTTGCCATGGGCGCGCTGTTGCATGGGCTGATCATGCTTTATCTGGGTGGACGCGTGGAAGCGACGCCGGCCGGATTTCGCGCGCTGTATCGTCGCTCCTTCAGGAGGTATATCGATGGCATTCGCAATTGATAGCCGGCGCATTGGCTTCGCGCTGCTTGCCGCGGTGGCCACTGCGGTGCTGGTGTGGTTTGGCACCGGGCTGTTCCCGCAGTGGCCGCTGATGTGGTTTGCGCCCTTGCCCATTCTCTTGTTTGCTTCGCGTTCGTCATGGTGGGCTGCGGGCTTGACCGCGTTTGCAGCGTGGACTGCCGGCGATCTGAACCTGTGGCATTACTTCACAGTTGCGCTCCATGGGCCGCTTGGGGTGCGCGTGGAAATTGCCGCTGCGCCTGCGCTGGTGATTGCGCTTGCCGTGCTGCTCTATCGCGCATTGCTGCTTCGCGGTGCTTATTGGAGTGCGCTCATTGCCTTTCCGGCGGTCTGGGTTTCTTTCGAGTACATCTTCAATCTCACTTCTCCGCACGGCACCGCGATCAGCCTCGCCTATTCGCAGTTGAACTTTTTGCCCATGCTGCAACTTGCGTCCATCACTGGGCCTTGGGGAATCAGTTTTCTGCTGCTCTCCTTCTCGTCCGCAATGGCCATTGGCATTCATCTGCGCGCATCGGCGCCCAGCCAGGCGTTGCGCATTGTGAGTGTGACCGTGGGCGTGCTCGCGGCGGTGTTGATCTTCGGCGCCGTACGTCTGGCGCTGCCGCCACCGCCGCGTCAGGATGTAAAGGTGGGGCTGCTGGCGTCCGACTTGCCGGAAAACTCAGATGTAGCCGCGCCGGGCGCAGAAACGGAACGAGTGCTGCAAGACTATGCGGCGCAGGCTGAAGCGCTTGTTGCGCGCGGCGCACAGGTGATTGTGCTGCCCGAGCACATGGGCGAAATAGTCGATCCAAGCACGGCCGATGCCGATGAAATTTTCCAATCTCTTGCAGACAAGACGGGATCGACGATTGTTGTTGGCATTGGTCATCTGTCGCCGCACGTGAAGTACAACCAGGCGCGCGTTTATGCGCCGCTAGCGCCGGTCGCGAGTTACAACAAGCAGCACCTTCTGCCGCCATTCGAATCAGAATTTACGCCGGGCAGGACGCTCACCACGCCGGGCAACTCAATCGCGACGGTGTCCAAGCCGACCGGAACGTGGGGCGTGGAAATCTGCAAGGATATGGACTTCACCGGGCTCTCACGCCAATATGGCCAGATGAACGTAGGGTTGATGCTCGTGCCTGCGTGGGATTTTGATCTCGACAGGTTTGCGCACGGGCACATCGCGGTGATGCGCGGAGTGGAAAGCGGGTTCGGCATCGCGCGCGCGGCACGGAGAGGCTATCTCACGGTGAGCGACAACCGCGGCCGCATCCTGGCCGAGACCGAGAGCAATTCCGCACCGTTTGCCACACTGCTGGCGGATTTACCGGCGGTGCATGACAACACGATCTATCTCATGTTTGGCGATTGGTTTGCCTGGGTGGTGCTCGCGACGCTGTGTTTCACGCTGGTGCGCGTCATGGGTTCGCGAGCTCATTGACCAGCCGATGCATCCCGTCTTCCTGTTCTTCTATCGATGCGACTAACTTGAATTGCGTCCGGCATCGGTCGAGATTCTGTTCGTCGCGATGCACCTTGTAATAGGTGTCGCCACTGAGATAGTCGGTGAGAAAGCGGATGCCCTGCTCGAAGGTGATCACTTTCCCGGCGGCAACGATGTGCTGCTTCTCAGCCGTGGTCAGGAAGCTACCGGCCGCGCTTAGGTAACCGCGCACCAGTGCTTCGAACATGTTGAACTGCATCGTTACCTTCGACAAATCGCGTTCGTCTTCTGTGGCCGGGCTGGTTGCAGTGCGCACCATGTCGCCGAAATCATAGGGCGCCAGGCCGGGCATCACGGTGTCGAGATCGATGACGCACAAGCCTTCGCCGGTTGCGTCGTCGAGCAGGACGTTGTTGATCTTGGTGTCGTTGTGAGTGACGCGCTCGGGCAGGTTGGCGTTGAGCAACAAGCCGGCGATCGACCGATGCGCGAACGCGAAGTCGATTTCAGCGCGTGCGTTGACGGCGCGATTAGCAACATCGGATTCGACGGCGCGCTCGAATGCGGTGAATCGCTTTGGCGTGTTGTGGAAGCCGGGGATGGTTTCGTGGAGACGCGGCGCAGGCAGGTCGGCGAGAAGTTGCTGGAACTGACCGAACGCTTTGGCGGCCTGATACGCCTGGTCGGCGGACTCGACTGCATCGTAGCTCCGCGCTCCTTCAATGAAGCGATAGGCACGCCAGTAGCCGCCCTCCGCGTCCACATGCCATGGGCGGCCATCGCGCGCGGGGATCAGTGTGAGCACGCGGCGCTCGCTGTCCGGCCGGCCCGCCGCTTTCCCGGCCAGATGCGAGGTGACGCGGGCAACATTCTCCATCAGCGCGGCGGGTTCTTTGAAGATGGAGGTGTTGATGCGCTGCAGGATGAAGCGTGCCCGCACGCCAACATCGTGACAGACGGCGCAGTAGGTGTCGTTGATGTGGCCGCTGCCGTAAGAGGTAATCGAAGTCAGCTCACCGTTGATCTGGAACTCGCGGGCTGCGTTTGCGGTGTGAAACTGATTGCTCATCAATAGAGCTCTTCGGGTCGCTCATATCCAGGCACTGCTTCAAATCCCGCCTGCTTCAATTCTGAGCACAAGCTCTTCAAAACCGGTCGGCTGTTCGTGTAAAAGGTCGTGAACTCATCGTGGTCGGCACAAATTGCGAATGAATCTGGTGTCGGCACGAAGATGAAGTCAACCCAGTCGTGCAGCGCGGCTTCGAGCAATGCTTTTACTCCATGCTGCCCTTGAGCGCACACGTTGAGTTCATAACAGTTCTCAGGCACGATTCCCTCGTTCGCCATCAACTCCAGCAGGTGTTCGGGCTCAAACACCACTTCGAAGCTGCATAGCAGGCCTTTCCGCAATGAAAATGGCGCGAGAAAGGTCGAAACAAATCTGTCTAGATCCTTCAAGGGAGTCTCAAAAGTTTGTTGGAATTGCCACGGGCCAGCGCGAAATCGCAGAATCTCCTCTGGTCGTCCGGAAAGGATCGTGATCACTTTCTCGCCCTCGTCCTAACAATCATAGGGCATCGATTTCTGCGTGGTGGATGAGTCCGCCCCAGATCGCCGCGACCAAGGCGCGGGATATGGTTGGGTGCCCAGAATTCGACTGATCGGTTGAACGCCCTACGTGGCCGCCGGTATGGTGAAGTGGAAGCGGCTGCCTTTACCAGGAATGCTTTCAGCCCAGATACGGCCGCCATGCTGCTCCACGATGCTGCGGCAGAGGGCCAACCCCAGACCCGTTCCGCCCAGTGCGCGCGAGTCGGAAGCGTCGCCTTGCTGGAAGCGGTCGAAGATGCGCTCGAGTTTTTCCGGCGCAATGCCGCGGCCCTGATCCTCCACCATGAAGCAGACCTCTGCTGCTGGTGGCGATTGAGAGGCGTCTCCGCTGCATGGTTTTGCTGAGAGGCGGATGGTAGTATCGGGGGCGGAAAACTTCATCGCATTGGCAACCAGTTCGTTCAGCACCTGCAGAATGCGTTCTTCGTCGGCCAGAATCTTCGCCGAGGCGGCATCCACGCGCAGCGTGATGCGCATCTGGCTGGCGGATGTGTAAGCCACGTCGGCGGCGCGGCGCAGCAGATCGATGGCCTCCACCGGCTGGCGATCGAGCGCCAGCTTTCCTTTTTCAACTTTCTCGAAGTCCAGGATGTCGTTGACCAGGCGGATGAGCCGGTCGCTGTTGCCGATGGCCATGTCCAGCATCTGGCGCTGTTTCTCCGGTCGCTTGTCGAGCGTGCCAGAGGAGATGAGGCCGAGCGATGCGCGCAGCGAAGTGAGCGGCGTGCGCAACTCGTGGCTGACGGTGGAGATGAATTCATCTTTCATTCGCTCCAGCCGGCGCCGCTCGGACACGTCCTGGAAGGCAACCACCATGCCGGAGATGTTGCCGTCTTCTAGAAGCGGGTTGGCGCTGTATTCCACCGGGAAAGATGAACCGTCGTGACGCCAGAAGACCTCGTCGCGCATGCGGATGGACTCGCCGCGGCGCAGCGCCTGGAGAATCGGGTTGGTGGATTTCGAGTAGGGCGTGCCGTCAGCGTGGCTGTGGTGAATGACCTCATGAAGATCGCGGCCAATCAGTTGTTCGGGGTTGTAACCCAGGGCATGCGCGCCGGCCACGTTGATGAAAGTGATGCGGCCTTCGAGGTCGATGCCGTAGATGCCGTCTCCGACCGATTCGAGGATGAGCTCGCGCTGCCGCGTGGCCACGTGCAGTGCCTGTTCGGCTTCGTGCTGTTCGGTAACGTCGGTACCGTGAATCAATACAAACGGGCGTTCTCCGGGCAGTTGCATGCGGCGGCTGCGGCAGGCGATGCGTCGATAAACCCCGTCACTGCGGCGCAGAGTGAGCGCGCCTTGCCACTCGTCGTTGGTCTCAAGCGTGCGCAAGCAATCCTGAAAGGCTGCCAGGCCGCCGGCGTCGAGCAGTTCCGAGACAAAGCGGCCGGTCAACGCTTCAACACGATAGCCAAGGGTTTCGGCGGTGAATGCGTTGAGCGAAGTGAGGCGGCCCTCGAGAGAGCAGGTGAAGACAAAGCCCAGCGAGTTTTCAACCATCTCGCGATAACGCGCTTCGCTGGAGTGCAACGCCATTTCCACCTGGCGTTGGTCGGTCACGTCCTGCCCACTGACGATCAGGTATTGAATCTCGCCACTCGGCCCTTGCAACGGGCGCAGCGTCCAGCTCACGCGCCGGCTTGGGCCGCCGACCACGCGCCAGGCGGTTTCATGCGGGCCTGAGACCTGGCCGCTGGCGGCTTCGCGCAGTTTGGCGGCAGCCCAGGACCGGTCCTCGGGCTCTAAAACCTCGTCGACAAAAGGGCGGCCCACGGCGTTGGCCAGACTCAGCCCGGTCATTTGCACGCAGGAATGGTTGAGGCGCACGGTGCGGCCGGCGGTATCGAGCACCGCAACCAGGGCGGGAACTGAATCCAGCGTGGCGGCCACAAAACAGCGTTCGATGGCCAGGGCGCGTTCGGTGCGCTGGCGTGCGCGCTGCTCCTGCTCCTGGGCGCGGATGCGGGCGTAGAGTTCCAGCCTTGTCACCACCTGGCGGCCCAAAACCTCAAGCAGCGTAATGTGCTCAGCGCTGAAGCGGCCAGGTTCGCGCGCCAGCACAGCGAGTGTGCCGATGACCTGCTGCGAGCTTGAGACAAGTGGAACGCCGGCGTAAGAGCGGGAGGATTTTGCCCCCATCAGCGGGATACCCGTAGGAGGGAAGCGGGGATCCTGGCCGGCATCGTGGACGAGAAGCGGCTGGCCTTTTTCAAGCAGCCACTGGCATGCGGTGGTGGAGCGGGGCTGCTCCGGCGCCGTGAAGCCGAATTGCGACTTGAACCACAGCCGGTTGAAATCCATCCAGCCGATGTATGCGTAGTCGGCGTTGCAGAGCACGGCGGAAAGCTCGGTCAACTCATCCAGAGCGGGATCTGGGTTGCGGTCAAATATCTCAAATTCCTGCCGCAACGCGACCGCCAGATGATCGACGAGATGTTGACCCTGCATTGTCCCCATAAGATACACGATCACCTACCGCAAGTATCGGCCTTTTGACAGGGAAAGGCCCTGCCACAAAGATGGGAGTTTGGGGCTCCAAAAATTACGACCTAAGTAATTCGATCATTCGGATAAATGCCCACGCAAGTGTTACTTGTGGCCAGCTCAGTACCAACCGCGCGCGTTACTTGCGAAGGTTACTTGCAAGTTCTTGCATACATAGTGGAGGCCACCATGGAACAGCGCAGAGCCGATTTTTTCCGGCCTGCTTTCTCTGTGCCGATCACTTCACTTTGCAGCAGTCGGCTGCGGCAGCGGGCTCGCTGCTGCCGGCGTCCAAAACAACCTTCCAGTTCCCGTCGGGCTGCTTGCGCCAGATGGTCATGTAGCGTCCGCTGGTGGTCACCGGATTGCCATTTGCGTCCTTGCTGTGCCCTTCATAATGGCCCCAGGTATAACCCATGTCACCGGAGGGGCCCATCATGGCGTCGGTGGGGGTCCAGGTGAGCTGGTAGTCCTTCGCGGACCAGTTCGAATCCTTGAGGATGGCCACTTTGCCGATGACCGGAGCCTGCCCATTGCTGAGCTCCACGCCGTCTTCGGCGAACCAGTCGGCAAAAGCCGCGCCACCGCGTGCGGCTACGTCCTTGGCAAAGCGGGCTTCGAGGTCGAAGAGAATCATCTTGCCTGGCTTGACCGTGGTGTCGGAAAGCGGGTTCGGAACACTCGCGCCGTTGCTACCCGGTTCCGGCAACTGACCTTGGACGAAGGCCGGCGCAGCCAGCCCCGCTGCCAATAATCCGATTAGAACTGCCTTTGCACTCATGCGCACCTTCCCACCCCCTGTTGCATTCTTCAGGTCAATCGTACAACTCGGGTTTGGTGGGCCGCACATCTCCAGAATTGAGGCTCGTTCGTAACACCAGCAAGGCTGGAATGCGTCAAATCGGGAGAACTCAGGAGGTTCCTGGCCAAAAACATTCAAGGGCGGCGAAAGCGCTGGGTTGGTATACTGGATGGAGCGTGTTCCCGGTCGCCGGCTGGCGGTCCGGCCGGGTTACGAGTGCGCAACAGGATTCCGGCCGCGGCGCTGGCGTATCGAGCTGAATGTTCAGGCCATAACCAGCCTCGCAGCCCCATCGAAGAAGGGGGCTTTTTTCTTGAAGACCCGGTCATTTCCGGGGGAAGGAAGAGCATGGGAGCATTGCTGGAATCCATCCACTCGCCGGCCGATCTGAAGCAACTGAATTTTGCGCAAATGGCGGAACTGGCTGAGGAGATCCGCGCATTCCTAATCCACACACTGGCCAAGACCGGCGGACATCTGGGCCCCAACCTGGGGGTGGTGGAACTCACGCTGGCTCTTCATTCTGTCTTCAACACTCCCGAGGATAAGCTGCTTTTCGACGTCAGCCACCAGGCTTATATCCATAAAATTCTCACTGGGCGGCTCGACCGTTTTGCCACCATTCGCCAGCCGGGCGGGCTGAACGGGTTTATGCTGCGCACGGAAAGCGAGCACGATTGCTTTGGAGCCGGCCATGCTGGCACGGCGCTTTCTGCGGCCCTGGGCATGGCTGTAGCGCGTGACCTGGCAGGCGGCACCGAGCATGTGATCGCCGTGGCCGGCGACGCGGCGTTTACCAACGGCATCTCGTTTGAAGCGCTCAACAACATTGCCGAGCAGACCAAGCGGATGATCATTGTGCTCAACGACAATGAGTGGTCGATTGACCGCAATGTGGGCGCGATTGCGCGGTACTTCCACAAGATTGTGACCAACGAGCACTACAAGCACCTGCATGAATCGGCCCGGCGCATTGTGCAGAAGATCGGCGGCAAGACTGCGGTCACCCTGGCGCGGCGCGCGGAAGAGGCGGCCAAGAGCATGCTGTGGCCCTCCATCATGTTCGAGGAGTTTGGCCTGGAGTATTTCGGACCGATCGATGGACACAATCTGCCGCTGCTGGTGGAGACGTTCAAGTTTTTGAAGGCTGCCGACCACCCGGTGCTGCTGCATGTTCTTACGCAGAAGGGTCGCGGCTATCAGCCGGCACTCGACGGGCAGAAGAAGTTTCATGGGCTCGGGCCGTACGATCCGGAGACGGGGACTACAAAGACCGGCCAGCAGACCTACTCCGAGGTTTTTGCCAACACGCTGGTGGAACTGGCCAACAAGAACGAGAAAATTGTCGCCATCACCGCCGCTATGCCCAACGGTACGGCCCTCGACCTGTTCCGCCCGCATCATCCCAAGCGCTACTTCGATGTAGGCATCGCCGAAGAACATGCAGTGGTGTTCGCCGCCGGCATGGCGACGCGCGGCTACCGGCCGGTCTGCGCAATTTATTCCACATTTTTGCAGCGGGCCTTCGATCCCGTGGTGCATGACGTCTGCCTGCAGAAGCTGCCAGTCGTGTTCTGTATGGACCGCGCCGGACTCTCAGGCGACGATGGCCCAACGCATCACGGCCTCTTCGACATCAGCTATTTGCGCGGCATTCCGGAAATTACGCTGATGGCGCCCAAGGACGAAGACGAGCTTGCCGACATGATGAACACCGCCATCCAGCTTCCCGGGCCGAGCGCCATTCGTTATCCGCGCGGCGCTGTAGCCGGCGTGGCTCGCAAGGCCGAGCCTGAAGTGCTCGCCGTGGGCAAAGCCGAGGTCATCGAGGATGGTTCCGATGTGGCGATTCTCGGGCTGGGGCCGATGATCTCGCTGGCCAAAGAGCTGGCCCTCCGCCTGGAGCGCGATGGCTACTCCGCCGCCGTGATCAATCCGCGTTTCGTGAAGCCGCTGGACCGCGACCTGCTTGAGTCGTACTCCCGGCGTGTGGCTGCGTTTGTCACGTTTGAAGACCACGTGAAGATGGGCGGATTCGGCACTGCGGTCGTAGAAGCACTGGAGGAGATAGGCAGCTCGGTTCCCGTGGTGCGCATCGGCTGGCCAGACCGATTCATCGAGCACGGCAAAGTGGATGACCTGCGCGCCAAATACGGCTTGACCGTTGAAGCAGCGCTGGCGCAGGTGCTGCCGCTGATGGCGCACCGGCGCAGGCCCGCGCTGGTGGCCAGCTAGTGCCCCGCCTCTAAGGTTCATAACAAAAAACCACCTGTCATCCTGAGCGAAGCGCACTTCAGCGGAGCCGAAGGCGGGTGCCCTCTGGGCGCGGTTGCACTTCGGAATTCATGCAATGAACTTTCGGCTCGGGTCGCTAGCGTGGCAAAACACGAAACTACGCTGTCACAGAACTAAAAACAGCCGTGTATCCTCGTGAGTATGGTGCGCTTCAACACTGTGTTTCCGCGCCGAGGTCTGCTGTGGATTGGCATTGGCCTTACGCTGCGGCTGCTCTTTCTCTGGTTTCCGCGCCCCACTGACGACGACACACTGGACTACCTTCAGCTCGGCCACAATCTGCTGCATCACGGTATTTACGGCCTCGGCTCCGGAACCGACATAGATGCCAGCCTGTTCCGCCTGCCCGGCTATCCGCTCATTCTGGCTACCTTCGAGCAGCTTTTTGCCCGAATCTGGCCGCATGGATGGATGAATGCCGTCCTCCTTCTCCAAGTGTTTGCAGATGTAGCCGGTGGACTGTTGCTTGCGGCGTTCGCGCGCCGCTATCTCTCTGAACGCGCGGCTGAGATCACATTGGCGCTAGCCATGCTTTGCCCCTTCACGGCGGCCTATGCAGGCATCGCAATGACCGAGTGCCTGTCAGGATTTGCGATTGCGCTTGGCATCTACGCGGCCGGCCGTGCATTGGCGGCCGAAAAATCCGGCGAGCGCGATTACGCTGCCCTGGTCTTGGCGGGCTGCGCCTCTGCGCTGGCCATGCTGCTAAGGCCCGATGGTGCGCTGTTGTGCATCGTACTTGCGGCTTGCTTGTTCTTCTATACATTTCGCTACCGTGCCGCAGCGCAGAACCGGGGCAGCGCGCTCCGCCGCAGTTTGTCCGCTGCATCGCTCTACTGCCTCGTCGCTCTGCTGCCGCTGGCGCCGTGGACCATTCGCAACTGGGCCCAGTTCCAGGTCTTCCAGCCCCTTGCGCCGCGATTTATTAACGACCCCGGAGACCCGGTCAACCTCGGCACGCATCGCTGGCTCCTCACTTGGACTGCGGAGTTTGTCAATACGGCAAACGTCTGCTGGAATCTTGGCTCGGATTCCATCGATCTTGCCGACCTGCCTCCGCGGGTTTACGACTCGCCTCAACAAAGGGAAGAAACGGTGCAACTGGTTGCGGATTACAACCGCACAAATTCAATCTCTCCTGAACTCGATAACCGCTTTGGCGCGCTTGCCGCAGACCGCATTCGGGCTCATCCGCTGCGCTTTTATTTTGTGCTTCCTTTGCTGCGCGTGGCCGATATGACTCTGCGGCCCAGAACCGAGGCCTTCTACCTGGATGTCTTCTGGTGGCGCTGGAGCGAGCATCCCGGTCAGACCATTGCTGCCACTCTGCTGGGCCTCATCAACCTGGCCTACGTGGTCGCTGCGGCCTGGGCGTTCCTGCGCGGTCGCGCGCCGCTGGCGTGGATGCTGGGCGGCTACCTGCTGATGCGCTGCGTGCTGTTGGCCACCATGGACCATCCCGAACCACGCTACACGCTGGAGTGTTTTCCCATCTTCATCGTCGCTGCGGCAGCGGCGCTGGACGGATGCAGGAAACGCGCCGTATTGCATCCAACACCATTGGAATCGCAAATTGCTTGAATCGTTGTGCGACAATCCTCACAAGACCAGTTCATCTATGCGACTGTTTCGTAACCTAGCGGTGTTTGTGGGCGGAGTGGCTCTGGCCGCAATGTCGGCGTGGCCGCAGGCGCAGCCTTCCACTCAAGCGAAACCGCCAATTGCTGCGCCCCCTGCGCTGGTTCTGGCCGGCGGAACGGTTGTCGACGTAACCGAGTGGGGCCACTCCGCAAAAGACCTGCAGGACGCCATCGTGATTGTGCGCGAAGGGCGCATCGCTGAAGTGGGCTCGCGCAGTGCGGTCACCATTCCCAAGGGCGCGCGGGTTATCGACTGCGCCGGCAAGTTTCTCATCCCAGGGTTGGTGGATGGCTTTGCGGGCATGAGTTCCCAGGGCCAGGCCAGCGCCAATCTCTACATGGGCGTGACCACTGTGGTCGCCTCGAGCGACGACCGGCGCGGCTCGATCGACTTCAATGCCAATCCCAGCCCGCATCTGTATCTGCTCGATTCGATCGGGACCACCGACAACTGGAGTCTGTTGATGCACAGCCCGGAGTGGGAGTCCAAGCTGAAGGAGGGCCCGCATCCCGCGGAACTAAGCCCGCAGGACACCGCGCGCCAGCTCGTCGATACAGCCAAGCTGGGAACCAAAGTCCTGTGGCTGGGGCACAACTTGACCGCGGCCAACACGCAATGGATCATTGCTCGCGCTCACCAGATGGGTCTCGTCACCTACGGCGAATTCGTCTCCACGTCTTATCAAGTGGGCATTGATGCGGGCGTGGATGCGCTGCTGCACATGAGCCGTTATGAGCTCGGCGTCATTCCCGATGAGCTGCAGCATCCGCTCGTCGATGATTCCGCAGGCGCGCCCGCCAACACGGCATATGACTACTCCGAACGCCTGCCGCCCACCGATTCGCACTGGCGCACCTACGCACAGTTTCTGGCCTCGCACCACGCCGCGCTGATGCCCACGTTCAGCATCTACTACACGCGTTTGCCAGATCACAGAAACCTGTGGAAGGAGCCGGCCGCCGCACTGCTTGATCCGGCGCACATGTTCACGCCTTCCGATCCCGCCACCGGCGAGTTGAATTACCCGATTGCCTCGTGGGCACGCCATCTGCCCATGGTCACGCAGCGCTATCTCGAAGAGAGCCAGCGCAAGAAAGCAGACCAGTCAGCCCTGCGTCTGTGGCGCATCAACCAGACCATCTTCTCTGCCTATCCGCACTACCTGGCTGCTTCGGGCGCGCCGGTTTTTGGATCGATGCCCGGCATCTCCGTGCATACCGAGCTTGAAATGCTGGTGCGGCTGGGGCTTTCGCCGCGCGAGGCGCTGGCCGCGGCTACCAACAATTATTCACTTCAATTTGGATGGAGCGAGCTGGGCCAGATCGCTCCGGGCCGCCGCGCCGATATCCTCGTGATCGATGGCGACCCAACGCAAAACATCTGGAACGTTCGCCGCATCTCGGATTTGATTATGGATGGCAATGTGATGGACCGCGCCGCGCTGCTGAATGGGAAGAAATAACCTAACCACAAACTCTGTCATCCTGAGCGAAGCGTACTTCAGCGGAGTCGAAGGACCTGCTTTTTCTCTTCGTTCTTGTCACACTGTCAAGCCCGCTTCACCGCTTGCTGCGCCGCTGCCGCAAGAATCACCGGCAACCGCATCTGCCGATACGCGAACGACTGCGCCAGCTTGCGCCGCACAAAAGATCCCGCCACGCGCCCCAGCGCTCCGTACGGCAGCTGATACTCGATCTCATCCGAGACCAGTGTTCCTTCCACGCCTTCGCGAACCTCGGCCCGAATCCCATGCCGATGGCGGAACTGCGTGAACGGCCCGCGCACTTGCTCATCAATGAAGTGGTTGTTCCATTCGAATTCCGTGATGCGCGCCATCCAGCTCACGCGGCGCGGAATCCAGGGGATGGGAAAAAAACTGATCATGATCTCCGAGCCTTCGCCGGCGGCCACGCTTAGAAATCGTCGTGCCGGATCGGGATGGACCGGGCGCGGCGGAGGCGGCTGGATGCGCGCGTCTTCAATCTGCGTTACCAGCTTGCGCGGCATCAGGTGCGGCAGGTTGGTGGGATTGGCGAAGAATGCAAACACCAGCTCCACCGGATGCGCCACCCACTGGCTGGTTTCGAAACGCTGCGTCATGAGTTCGATGGTATCGCGGTGGCCAAGCGCTCAGGCGATGGGAAAAGACAGCCGGAAGGCCGCGGGGAATGGTGCATGACCCGCAGTGCTGGGTAACTTCCGGCTGGAGGAATAGCAGGGAACTCAGAAAAATCAGTTGGGCAGCACAACAGCATCGACGACGTGGATGATGCCGTTTGACTGGTACACATCCGCAATGGTGACCGTGGCCGTGCCGCCTTTTTCATCGGTGAGCAAAACCTTGCCCATATTGAGCGATGCAGAGAGCGTGCCGCCCGAAACGGTCTTCAGTTCCGCTTTGCCCCCGCCCTGCTTGATCATCTTGATCAGGTCCTTTGAGGTGATCCGGCCGGCGACCACGTGGTAAGTGAGGATCTTCACCAGTTGGTCTTTGTTCTCTGGCTTGAGCAGCGTATCCACGGTGCCCTCGGGCAGTTTCGCGAATGCCTCGTTGGTGGGCGCAAAGACGGTGAACGGGCCAGGCCCTTCCAGTGTGTCCACCAGGCCGGCGGCCTTCACTGCGGCTACCAGGGTGGTGTGATCCGGCGAATTGACGGCGTTGGCGATAATGTTCTTGGCTGGATACATGGCGGCTCCGCCTACTTCGGGGTCCTTCTGCGCCTGAAGATTTGCGGCAGACATGCTTAGAGTGATGACGGCAAGTGCGGCCAGAAGAATTTTGCTGGTGCGTATCATGAGATGTACGACCTCCGTTTGGATTGACTACATCTCATCAACGCGCCAGCCTGCGGTTTGGATTCGGGCTGTCATCGACCAGCCGTGGAGACCTCGACTCAATCAACAATCCACAGGCAGCTTTTGAGTGCCGGCAAAGCAGGATGCGGGATGCATCCCCAGGCGGTCCGCGCACAATAGTGACGGCGCATTCTTGGGAGAACCAGCCGCTATCGTTTAACGTATCGATAGGTGCCCGCTTGAAATTGGGCCGCGCGTGACAGAGGAACCCATCGACTCGACAGCCAAGATCACCATCCGCAAGCCCCACCACAACCGCTGGCTGATGCTCATTGCGGCCTTCAAACTGAGCCAGGCGCTGCTGTTCATCGCCACCGGCGTGAGTGTGTTGCGCCTCATTCACCACGATCTGCCCGATTTGGTGCTCCGCTGGGCCCGCCACATGCATTTCAACCCGGAGTCTCACTTCGTCGACTTCATTCTCGACAGGGTCTCGATTGTGGATGACAAGCTGCTCCGCCGTTTTGGCGTTGGCCTTTTCGCTTATGCAGCCGTGGGGATCGTGGAGGGAATCGGCCTCTACTTTGAAAAGGCCTGGGCCGAATACATGACCCTCCTGATCACCGCATCGTTCCTGCCCTGGGAGGTCTGGGAGATATTCAAGAGGCTAACGCTGGTCCATGCCAGCCTGCTGGTGGTCAATTTTCTGGTGCTTTTATACCTTTTGAAGGTCGTAGTGGAGCGGGGCAAACAACAGCGCGGCGCGGAACCGCCAGTCGAGTAGCATTCAAATTTCGCTTTTTGTTCGCTTTATCACGAGGCTCCGGCATCTGTCCAGTAGCGGAACCAACGCAGTAAACACTACATATTGTGGTAATGAGTTTTTCTTAAACTATTAGACCAATTTCCCACAATCGATTCTCAAGTTCACAAATTTATTGAGTTTTTTTCTCTTGCATGCGCCGGAAACGGCTGTACTATCGCTCTGTGGAATCAAGTGGAGCGAAATGGAGTCAGGTGGAGCTTAATGGCTTTCAGAGATAAGCACTGCCCGGCAATGAACTGCCTCGACTCACCAGGTAATTCTACTCGCATTTGATTCTTTGCACGGGGCGCTTGGGGCGCCAAAGCAATTGGGGAACCAGCCTGGCTAACGGGGTCGCACAAGTTCAAAGCAGGGAAGCAGACGCGGCAGAAGATGCGAAATCGGCCGCGGATGGACAAGAGGCAGAGCGGTGTTTCGAGGCAGCAGTGAGGCAAAGGTCGATGAAAAGGGAAGACTCAAAATTCCCTCTGGGTTCAAGACGTTGCTGGATGCCGGCAATGCGACCCAGCTTTACATCACTTCGCCCGACGGAACAAGCGCCCAGATCTGGCCCCTGCAGGCATGGGAGAAGCAGGAAAAATCGTTGTCCGAGCGCAACATGGACGACGCGGTAGAAAAGTATCTGCTCTGGACCAGCTACTACGGCCAGACGGTGGAAATCGACAGCCAGTCGCGGGTGGTGCTGCCGCAGAAACTTCGTGACACAGCCAAGCTGAATGCGGAAGTGGTGGTGCTGGGGAAGCTGAATTACCTGGAAGTTCACAACGAGAAGCAATTCGAACAGCGGCTTGCGGGCTATGAAATGACGGCGGACGACCGCAAATCGGTGGCAGCAGTTCTGCGCGGTAACGGTTGACGCACAAACACCCCTCAGGGGGAGCACATGACGAAGTCGAATGAGCGCCATGTGCCGGTTCTTTCAAAAGAAGCGATCGATTTTCTCCGGGTACGCACCGATGGTACCTATGTCGACTGCACGCTCGGACTTGCCGGGCATGCTGAAGCGGTTCTCAGGCAGTTAGGGCCGCAGGGTCACTTGATTGCATTTGACAGGGACGCCGAGGCGCTGGAGTTAGCTAAGTCCAGACTGGCGCAAGTTACGAGTGAGTTAGCCGGCGAGGCGCCGCGAATAACTCTGGTAAATGAGGCGTTCAGTTCCATTGCAAGTCACGTAAAGCCGGGTTCGGTAGATGGGTTACTGGCAGATTTTGGAGTGAGCAGCCTGCAGTTCGACGAGGCGCACCGAGGTTTCAGTTTTCAGGCAGATGGTCCGTTGGATATGCGCATGGACACGCGCTCCGGGCCAACCGCCGCACAAGTGGTGAATGAGGCAAACGAGCACGAGCTTGCAAACCTCATTTACGAGTACGGAGAGGAAAGGAGGTCGCGGAGAATCGCCAGAGCCATTGTTCGGGGGCGGCCAGTTACCACTACGGGGCAGTTAGCCCGGATTGTAACTCAAGCCGCTCCGACAATGAAACAAGAGCGAATTCATCCGGCGACCCGCACTTTTCAAGCTCTCCGTATTTATGTGAATCGTGAGTTAGATGAGATCAAGGCATTGTTTGAGGCCGCACCGAAGTTGCTTAAGCCCTCTGCAAGGCTGGTGGTCATCAGCTTCCACTCACTGGAAGATCGAATCGCGAAAGACAGTTTGCGGGAAGGCGCGCACGAGGGAATCTGGGAGATATTGACCCGGAAGCCGGTGACGGCAGGCGAAGAAGAAATGGAACGGAATCCGCGCTCGCGCAGCGCGAAGCTGAGAGCGGCGGAGAAACGGGGAATAGGGGTTAGGGGTCAGGGATTAGGACAAAATGCTCAGTCCAGGCGATAGAAGTTAGGTGACGGAGACGGGAAATAAGGCCAGGCAGGGCGTGGGTAATTGGATGACATCTACATGGGGCGGTCCACTAACCCCTGATCCCTGTCCCCTAACCCCTGCATTTCGGAGGTCAATTATGGCGGCGATCACGACAACTTATTTCGAAGCAGGCCGTAGTCCAGCGCAGCGGATTCGCGAACGGAACGCCGAGTTAATGGCGCAGCAGCCGTTGCGGCGGCGGGGCGTGCGGACGCCGGAGTTTTACTTTACGCGGCACATCGACAATTCGCGGTTGGTAAAGGCGCCCGACCCGGTGCGGGTGCGCGAGATGCGCCTGTTTTCAGCTGCGATGACAGTTCTTTTTTCGTTGGTGATGATCTATGGCCTGCAGCACTTCTACGCCATCGAGGGCGGGTATCGGGTAGAAGCTGAGAAGCAGGCGGTAGAACAGTTGCGCGAAGAAAATCGGCAGTTGCGTTTGGCCGAGGCCCAGCTCACGCAGCCGGGTCGGATCGACACTATGGCTCGGCAGTTGGGTCTCGCGGAACCCGCGCCTGGACAGGTGATTCATCCCAATGCGCGCCCTGACGCTTCCGGTCCGGTGCTAGCACAGGTTACGCCTCCGGCAGTACCTCAACATTAAGCCGCGGTGCCATTTTATAAGGCTGCGTGCGGCAATCGTGCGCAGCCATTTTTTCATTGAGGCCTGAATCCCCATGCAATTAGATGCTCGAGCCAACCGGAGCCGCACCAGCGCGGCGCGCGTCATCCCCCTCAAGCGCGCGCGCTTCTGGCTCATCAGCCTTCTTTTTGTGGTCTGGGCGCTGGCTATTGGCGGGCGGCTGTTCTGGCTGCAGATTGTGCGCCACAAGGAATTCGTCGAGCGCGCCGGGAAGCAGCAACTGCGCACCTTTGAGGTAGCGCCGCGGCGCGGCGTGCTCTACGACCGCAATCTGCATGAACTGGCCATGACGGTGCAGGCCGACTCGTTCTACGCGGTCCCAAGCGAAATTGACGACAAGGAAAGAGCGGCATGGGTGCAATCGACGGCTCACACTCTCGCTGCGGTGGTCCATACGGATCCCGATGATGCGCTGACCAGCGAAGCGCAGATCGCTGAACGCCTCGCCAATGGACGCAGCTTTGCATGGGTGGCGCGCAGAGTCGCTCCGGACGCGGCCGAGCGCGTGAAGGCGCTCAATATCAAGGGAGTCTATTCGCAGAAAGAGTTTGAACGCTTCTATCCGGATAACGAAATTGCCGCGCAGGTGCTGGGCTACGTGGGCGTGGATGACAACGGCCTGGGCGGCCTGGAGCAGAAGTTTGAGCCGCAGCTGCACGGCGCGCCGGGCCGTATGTACACGGCGAACGATGGACGCCGCAAGGTGCTTGGGTCAAGTGAGCACGAACCCGACCCCGGCCAGAACATGGTGCTCACTGTCGACGAGAATATTCAGTTTCTAGCCGAACGCGCTCTCGATCATGTGATGGAAAAAACCCAGGCGGCGAACGGCACGATCGTTGTGCAAGATGTGCATACGGGGCAGATTCTGGCGCTCGCTGTTCGCCCCACATTCAATCCCAACCAGGCGCGCAAGATGACGCCGGCGTTGCTCAAGAATCACGCGGTGAGCGATGTGTACGAGCCAGGATCGGTTTTCAAGCTGGTCACTTACTCGGCCGCGTTGGAGCAGCATGTAGCCGCGCCGGACGACATGATCGACTGCCAGGGCGGACAGATTGCGCTTCCGGGCCGCATTATTCACGACGATAAATCGGACCATTATGGCGTGATCACCGTGCATGAAGCGCTGGAACACTCGAGCGACGTGGCGGCCGTCAAGCTGGCGCAGAAAGTTGGCCAGGAAAAGTTCTACGAATATATTCGCAGCTTCGGCTTCGGCGGGCGCAGCGGCCTGGAACTGCCCGGCGAAACGCGCGGTTTGCTGCAGCCGTTGAAAAGGTGGGGCACAACGTCGTATGCGTCGATCGCCATCGGGCAGGAGGTGGGTGTAACGCCTGTGCAACTCGTCTCCATGGTTTCCACCATTGCGAATGGCGGAATTTATCTGCCGCCGCATGTGCTGTTGCCGAGCCAGGTGCAGGCCGGCGGCGAAAAGTCCATCGCGCCGCTTGCGCCGTTGCCATTCAAGCCGGGAGGCGAATTGCCCAACCCGCTTCCGCAGGGCGCGCATCGCGTGCTCTCTGAAATGACCGCGGCGCAGATGCGGAAAATGATGGAGGGTGTGGTGCTTTACGGAACGGGCAAACAGGCGCAACTGAACGGCTACTCTTCAGGCGGCAAAACCGGCACTGCGCAGAAGATCGATCCGGTGACGCACACCTATTCAAAGTCCATGCACATCGCCTCTTTTGCCGGCATCGCACCGGTGAACAATCCGGTGATCTCGGTGGCCGTGGTCATCGACAATCCGAAAGGCGGCTCGTATTACGGCGCTGCAGTTTCCGCGCCGGTGTTTCAAGAGGTGGCGCAACAGGTGCTTGAGTACCTTGGCGTGCCGCACGACATTGAAGTGCATGCGCCGCGCGTCAAGATGACGCCGCAGCCCGTCATTGCAGAAGACGATGCACACGAACAGGGCGACGTGAATGCGATGTTTGCCGCCATCAACGATTTGCCCATGGACGACCCGTTGCGCGCGGAACCTGCGCAGGCGGCCGCGACGACCGAGCCGGCTGGGCAACCGGTCGAGCAGGCCACGAACAAGCCGATGAACACGGCAGCGAAAGGCGTAAGCGCCGTCTCGCACGATGTTTCCGGGCCGGATCAGACTGCGGGCCCGCAGGGAAATGCAAAGGCATCCAATGAAGTCACCGTCAGCGATGCGAAGAAGCTTAAGGTGCCGTCCCTGGTAGGGCTGCCGATGCGCCAGGTGATTGTGCATGCCGCTGCCGCCGGCCTCGAAGTGCAGATAAGCGGTAGCGGCACGGTGCGCGAACAGGCCCCCGCCGCTGGAACTTTGGTCGCCAGCGGAACGCAGATCGTGGTGCGCTGCGCGCGATAGATCCCCTCCGGCCAACGACCACTTCCTTCCAAAGCCTTACCGGTCCCGAGCAGGCTCCAATGGAACGGCCGGCTGGATCGATAATCAATGCCAGGGAGGTAGCGATGCCCATCTTCGACGGAAAAGTAGCCTTGGTGACCGGTGGAAGCTCCGGAATTGGCAAAGCCACAGCGATGGCATTTGCCCTGAGCGGTGCAAACGTTGTGATCGCCGCCCGCGGCGAAGAACGCGGCGAGCAAACAATCGAAGAGATTGCCGCAGCAGGCGGAGACGCGATATTCGTTCCGACCGATGTCACCAAGGCGAACGATGTGGAACGGCTTGTGCTTCGCACCGTCGAGACATTTGGGCGCCTGGACTACGCCTTCAACAACGCAGCCAATGTAGACGGGTCGATTGGCGCCCTGACCGATCTCACTGAAGAGGACTTCGACCAATCCATCGCTACAAATCTGAAGAGCGTCTGGCTGGGGATGAAGTATGAGATCCGGCAGATGCTCAAACAAGAGCCGAAGGGCGGCGCCATTGTGAACACCTCCTCGGGAAACGGACTCGGCGGGTGTCCGGGGGCTTCCATCTATGCGGCCGCAAAGGCAGGCGTGATCGCATTGAGCAAGTCCGCCGCATGGGAATACGCCAACGAAGGCATCCGCGTGAATGCTCTGGTTGCGGGAGCGTTCCGCACGCCGATGCTCGATGGCTCCATGGAGAGAGCCTCTGGCGGCGATCCCGAGGCCAGAAAGGCTGTTGAGGCCGGTTGGAACAGCATGATCGCTTCTGGCCGCATCGGCGATCCTGCCGAAGCTGCCGCTGCCGTTCTCTGGCTTTGCTCAGGTGCGTCGTCCTACGTGGTGGGTCATTCGCTCATTGTGGATGGAGGGCTGACCGCGCGTTGGCGCTAGCACACGATCATTGTGCGTTCACAATCTGATCGCACATCCGCGGACATCTCCACGCGATCTACAATGGAACACGGCATGAACTGGAAAGAATTAGCAGCGGAAGTAACCGCCGTCGGCGCGGGCGGAGACTCGGACGAGGCGGTGACAGGGGTCGAGTATGACTCGCGTAAAGTGAAGCCGGGAGCGGTGTTTGTGGCCATGAAGGGCGGCTCAACGGACGGCAATCGCTACGTAGACAAGGCCATCGCGGCGGGCGCACTGGGCATCATTACTGACTCGTCGAACACCTTCGACCATCTGCTCGTCTATAAGGCCGGCATTCCTGTGCTGGAAGTGGAACATGGCCGCCGCGCGCTGGCTGAGGCTTCAGCAGCGTTCTTCCAGCACCCTGAGCGCAGGCTCGCGGCCACAGGCATTACCGGCACCAACGGTAAAACTACGACAGCGTTTCTCATCGAGGCGCTGCTGAACGCGGCCGGGCGTAGCACTGTTCTGGTGGGGACGATTGAATATCATGTAGCCGGCGAGGTGCGGCCAAGCGTGCACACCACGCCCGAGTCTCGCGACCTTTTTGAGTTGATGGCCGAGGGAGCGGCGCGCGGCGCAACGGAGTTGGTGACAGAAGTCTCAAGCCACGCGCTCGATCAGGGCCGCGCGCTCGGTTTGAACTTCGATGTGGCCGTCTTTACGAATCTGACGCGCGATCACCTTGATTATCACCAGACCATGGAGAAGTATTTCGCGGCCAAGCGGCTGCTGTTTGATGGCACAATTTACCCGGCTCCGCGCGTTGCGGTGGTGAATGCAATGGATGAGCGCGCGGAAGAATTGGCCGCGTCGGCACGCAAGGCTGGAGCAGAGGTCCGCATGTATGGAATTGGCATCGGCGACTGGCGGGCTGCGAGTTACGCGCTCACCCCCGCAGGCGCCGAGATCGATCTAGAGACTCCCACGGGTTCAGCGCGCGTTACTTCAAAGCTGGCTGGCGAGGTGAATATTCTCAATCTACTCGCCGCATTCACCGCGGCTCACGCGCGCGGCGTCACCTTTGCGAAGCTCGTGGAATCTGTTCCGCGTCTCCAGCCGGTTCCGGGACGCTTTCAACCGGTGCATGCGGGCCAACCCTTCACGGTAATTGTGGACTACGCGCATACCGACGACGCGCTTCGCAATCTGACTGTTCTGGCGCGCCAGATGACGGCGCAATCGGGCAGCCGCGTGATTACGATGTTTGGTTGCGGCGGCGATCGCGACCGCACCAAGCGTCCCAAGATGGGGCAGGCCGCGGGCGCGGGCAGCGACTTTGTGGTGGCTACTAGCGATAATCCGCGCTCAGAAGATCCGCTGGCGATTCTCGCGGAGATTGAGCCCGCATTGAAAGCCACCCGAGTCAAATACACAATAGAGCCAGACCGGGCCGCGGCCATTGGCGTTGCATTGCGCGCGGCCCAGCCTGGCGACGTGGTTCTGCTGGCCGGCAAAGGCCACGAGAAGGAACAGATACTCGCTGGCCGCACCATTCCGTTTGACGATGCGCAGATTGCGCTTTCGGCGCTTGCCGAATTGGGCTATGGTGAAGTGCAATGAAACTCACATTGGCAGAGGCTGCGATTGGCGCGGGCGCGGTGCTTGAAGCTCCGGCGGATTGGGCAAATGCCGGCACGCTGGTTGCAAGCGGCTACTCCATTGACTCGCGCACCGTGGGCCACGGAGAGTTGTTCTTCGCGGTGCGCGGAGAGCGCCTTGATGGGCACGACTTCGTTGCCGGCGCAATGGAGCGCGGAGCGGTTGCAGCAGTCGTATCCAGGGCGCGCGTAGCCGAGCTGCCTGACTCGGTGTTGGCGCGGCCGCTGCTGATTACGGAAGACCCATTGATTGCGCTGCAGGCGCTGGCAGCCCATGTGCGCAGGCGCTGGGGCAAACGCGTAGTTGCCATAACCGGGTCGGCGGGCAAGACGACGACCAAGGAAGCGGTGGCCGTAGCGCTGGGCGCGAAATTCAACGTACTCAAGTCGCGCGGCAATTTAAATAATGGGTTTGGACTGCCGCTGGAGTTGCTGCGCCTGGAGCCGGAACACGACATCGCGGTCATCGAAATGGGCATGAACCACTCCGGCGAAATCGCCATGCTGTCGCGAATTGCCACCCCCGACTGGGGCGTGGTAACCAACGTTGGCACGGCGCACGTGGAGAATTTCAGCGGAGGCCAGGCGGGCATTGCGCGAGCTAAATTCGAACTTGTGGAGGCGCTTCCCGCAGGCGGCGTTGCTTTTCTCAACTGCGACGATGCGTATGTATCGCAGTTTGGGCGCGACTTTCCTGGGCGCGTGGTTTATTTCGGCGCCGGACCTTGCGCTGATCCGCAAACCGTTGCAGCGAGTGAAGACGCGGCCGGTCTGCACATCAAGTTCCGCGCCGGTGAACGCAAGGGCTCAATGACGCTGCAACTGCTGGGCACGCATAACGCTTCAAACGCGATGGCCGGATTGGCAGTAGCGTTGGAAGCGGGCGTCGCTCTGGAAGACGCCGTATCGGCGCTCAGCACGCTCACTGCGGGCGACAAGCGCGGGCAGGTGATCGAGATCGGCGGCGCGACGATTTTGAACGACAGCTACAACTCCAATCCTGAAGCGCTGCGCTCCATGATCCGCACCCTTGCCGGGCGGCCTGCACAGCGCCGCATCCTGGTGGCCGGAGAGATGCTGGAACTGGGCGAGCAGGGAATTGCGCTGCACGCAATTTGTGGACGCGCCGCGGCCGAGGCAGACCTCGACCTAGTAGCCGGCGTGCAAGGAAATGCCGTGCATCTGGCCGCGGCTGCGTGCGCCAGTGGAGTGGCATCGCTCTTCCTGCCCAATGCCGAAGAGGCAGGAAGCTGGCTCATCCAGACGCTGCGGCCGGGCGACGTGGTGCTGGTAAAGGGTTCGCGCGGCGTTCATCTGGAACGTGCCATCGAGAAGTTAAAAGAAGGAATCACAGTGGTGGAGCAATGAAGCCGCGCAGCTTTAGAATCTGGCCGGCAATCGTTGCCGTTGCACTCGCGCTCGCGTTGCGGCTCCCGGCGCAGCAGGACCCTTCATGGACCAAGCCGGTTACGCCACATCAGATTGCGGGTAACCTGTACTATGTCGGCACGGAAGATCTTGCCTCGTATCTGATTGTCACCCCCAAAGGGGAGATCCTGATTAACAGCACTCTTGAGGCTAACGTGCCGCTGATCAAGAAAAATGTGGAGACACTGGGATTCAGCTTCGAGAAGATCAAAATTCTGCTCATCAGCCACGCGCACTACGACCACTGCGGCGGCAGCGCGCTGGTGAAGCAGATGACGGGCGCGAAATATTTCGTGATGGATGCGGACGTGCCCCTGGTGGAGTCGGGCGGAAAAAGGGATTATCAATACGGCGCAGACCCCGCTCTTTACTATCCGCCGGCCAAAGTCGATCGGGTGCTGCATGACGGCGACACGGTAACGATGGGCGAGATGGTGCTGACCGCGCACCTGACCGCTGGACACACGCCGGGAACAACCACCTGGACATTTGATGAAATGGACGCAGGGAGGCCGTTGCATGTGGTCATCGTCGGCGGCCCGAATCTGAACGCGGGCGTCAAGCTGGTGGGCAACAAGGCGTATCCCAATATCGCCGCCGATTACCAGCACGGCTTTGACGTCCTGAAGGCATTGCCTTGCGATATATTCCTGGGCGCGCACGGCGGTTACTTCGGCCTGAAGGAGAAATATGCCCGCAGAAGAGACGGAGAGCGCGATGCCTTTGTCGATCCGGTTGGCTACAAGGCCTACATCGCCGATCGGGAACAAGCTTTCCAGGGGGAGCTAAAGCGTCAACAGGCGCAAGCACAATAGCGATCTCATCCACAGCAAATGTGGCCCCGGCCCTGTAAAATCACACTCAATCCCGCTTCGTAAGGCTCTGGAGGCCACTTGCTTTACTGGCTGCTGTACGAAAAGTTGTACCCGTTTTTTCGGCCCTTCCGCATCTTCCGCTATCTCACCGTGCGCACCGCGTTTGCGTCGCTCACGGCGCTGCTGATTGCGCTTTTCATTGGGCCGTGGGTGATCCAGAAGCTGCGCGAGTTCCAGATCGGCCAGTACGTCCGCGAAGACGGGCCGCAGTCGCATTTAAAGAAGACTGGCACGCCGACCATGGGCGGGATTTTGATTGTGATTGCGATTCTGCTGCCAACGATCCTATGGTCCGATCCTGCAAACCCGTTTGTCTGGGTGGCGGTGTTTGCCACGCTCGCTTTCGGAGCCATTGGTTTTGCTGACGACTACATCAAGGTGGTCAAGCGGCGAAGTCTGGGACTGACGGCGCGGGCCAAGCTGCTTTGGCAGAGCGTGGCTGGGGCTTCCGTGGCCGTGGCGCTGGTTATGCTTCAGCAATTCAGAGTTTTTTCCACGCGCTTGACGGTTCCGTTTCTGAAACAGTGGCGCCCTGACCTGCAGTGGCATGCGTGGCCCGCTTCGTTGCCCTACCTGGCGCTGCTGGCGTTTGTTCCGTTTGTGGTGTGGGTCATCGTGTTCCTGATGGCGACCACCAACTCCGTCAACCTCACCGACGGCCTCGACGGCCTGGCCATCGGCTGCACCATCATCGCCGCCGGCGCGCTCACCGTGCTCACCTACGTCAGTGGCAACGTGGTCTTTGCCGACTACCTTGAACTGCAGCACATGCCGAGAGTGGCCGAGGTCACCGTGTTTTGCGGGTCCATGGTCGGCGCTTCTATTGGATTCCTCTGGTATAACGCCCATCCGGCCGAGATTTTCATGGGCGATGTGGGTTCGCTTGCTCTCGGCGGCGCCATCGGCACAGTGGCCATTATCATCCGCCAGGAGCTGTTGCTGCCCTTTATCGGCGGCATCTTTGTGCTGGAAACGCTTTCCGTAATTCTGCAGGTGGGCAGTTTCAAGCTGCGCAATGGAAAGCGTATCTTCAAGATGGCGCCGCTTCATCATCACTTCGAGCAGTTGGGCTGGAGCGAGTCCAAAGTCATCGCCCGCTTCTGGATTGGCGCACTGGTGTTTGCACTGTTTGCACTCACCACGCTGAAACTGCGTTAGAGGCGGTGCGCGCGCCGTGCGCGACGATGCAAAATGGAAGAGTCGCGTGCGCCATAAGGACCGAGAAATGCCGGAAGGACTTTGCAAATGATGGACCTCAAGGGCAAAAAGGTTCTGGTTGTCGGGCTGGGTAAATCCGGCCTGGCCGCGGCGTTGTTTTTGCGCCGCCGCGGCGCTCACGTGACCGTCTCCGACGTACGCAGCGCCGAGGCGCTGGCTAAGGACATTCCGGCACTGCTCGACGAAGGAATCATGGTGGAAACGGGCGGACATGGCCTGTTGACTTTTCGCCGTCAGGATCTGATTGTGGTGAGCCCCGGCGTGCCGTTGAATACGCCCGAATTGGCGCAGGTGAAGAGCTTTGGACTCCCGGTGATTGGCGAACTGGAACTGGCGGCGCGCTTCCTGAAAGGAAAGACGCTGGCCATCACCGGCTCCAACGGCAAAACCACCACTACGGCGTTGTTAGGGGAGATTCTTGAGAAGGCCGGCATGCCGACGCTGGTCGGCGGCAACATCGGCGTCCCGGTGGTAGCGCTGATCGATCAGAGCACTGACGAAACGTGGTCAGTGCTGGAGGTATCGAGCTTTCAGTTGGAGAGCACAGAGCGTTTTCATCCCAGCATTGCGGTCATCCTGAATATCACGCCCGATCACCTTGACCGTCACGGCACTTTTGAAAACTATGCTCTGGCCAAGGAGCGCATCTTTGCCGCGCAAAATGAAAATGACTTTGTCGTCCTGAATGCTGATAATGCGCGCGCCGCTCAGGCCGCGGCCCGTTCTGTGGCCCGCGTCTATTTTTTCTCCGTCGAGCACTCGGTGCATCAAGGCACATGGGTGGAAGACGGATTCCTGGTCTACCGCGAGGCCAAGAACCAGCCAGTGGAGAAGATCATGCCCCTCAGCGGCGTTCCGCTCAAAGGCGCGCATAACGTTGAGAACGTGCTGGCCGCCGTGTGCGCGGCCCGTCTGGCCGGCGTCAGCGCCGAGCAGATTCGCAGCGGCGTGGAGGGCTTTCAGGCGGTGGAGCATCGGCTGGAGTACGTGGCCACTATTAACGGCGTGGAGTTTTACAACGACTCCAAGGCCACCAATGTGGATGCCACGGCCAAGGCGGTCGCGTCGTTCTCCTCCGGCATTCATTTGATTCTGGGCGGCAAGGATAAGAACTCGGACTATACGCAGCTGTCGGAACTGCTGCGATCGCGGGTACGCGCCGTCTACACCATTGGATCGGCCGCGGCGAAGATCGAAAGCGAACTGCGCGGGGTGGTCTCCATTCTTTCCTGCGAGACGCTGGACCATGCTGTGAGCGCGGCGGCTTCGGCGGCACGGCCCGGCGAAGTGGTGCTGCTGGCGCCGGCCTGCTCCAGCTTTGACCAGTTTGAAAATTACGAGCAGCGCGGACGCGCCTTCAAGGAACTTGTGAGCGAGCGGCGGGGGTGGAAGGTATGGCAGCACGCGTAGGGGTAGACAAATGGCTGTTCTTCACCACGCTGCTGCTGGTCGTGGTGGGGCTGGTCATGGTGTTTTCCGCCTCGGCCGTAGTGGCGCAGGAGCGTTACAACTCCCCGTATGCGTCGGTAGGCAGACAGGCGGGCTGGGCTTTGGCCGGCGTGCTGGCCATGCTGGTGCTGATGCAGGTGGACTCGAACTTCTACAAGTCGACGAAGTTTATTTATGCGGCCTCGTGCATCACTACCTTGCTTCTCGTATCGGTGTTCTTCTTCCCTTCGTCGCACGCCGTGCATCGCTGGATTCGCTTTGGCGGCTTCTTCACCTTTCAACCGTCAGAACTTGCCAAGCCCGTCACTGTGCTTTTTCTCGCGTGGTTTCTGCACACGCGCCTGGGCGCGATGCGCGACTGGAAGCATACGCTGCTCAAGGCGGCAGTGATGCCGGTGCTTTTCATCCTGCTGATCGTGAAGGAACCAGACCTGGGAACCGCGCTGGTCGTCTTTGGCGTCACCGGTTTCATGCTGCTGCTGGCCGGCATGGAGTGGAAGTACGTGCTCGTGGGCCTGGGAGCCTCGCTGCCCCCGCTCGCGGCGATGCTGTTGCTGGTCTCCTGGCGGCTGAAGCGCGTGCTGGTGTTTCTCAATCCTGAGGCCGATCCGCAGGGCGCGGGCTTCCACATCAACCAGTCGCTCATCGCGGTGGGCACGGGCGGCCTCACCGGCCGCGGCTACATGGAGGGCATGCAGAAGCTGTTTTATCTGCCCGAGGCTTCGACGGACTTCATCTATGCCAATATCGCCGAGGAACTCGGATTCATTGGCGCCATGCTGATTCTGATTCTGTTTGTGGTGTTCGGCGTGCGCGGGCTGCGCGCGGCATTTCGATCGCAGGATCCATTTGCGCGGCTGGTGGCATTCGGCATCACGATCACCATTGTGCTGCAGGCGTTCTTCAACATCAGCGTAGTTCTGTCGCTGGTGCCGACCAAGGGAATTCCGCTGCCGCTGATCTCGTCGGGCGGAACTTCGGTATTTGTGACGCTGGCCAGCATCGGCATTCTGTTGAACATTACGCGGAAAGCAGAGTGAGAACAGCAGGGAACAGGGAACCGGGATTCGGGATTAGGGACAAGCGTTGTGCCTCGGAAGTGCGAATCATCGATGCGCTGTCATCCTGAGCGAAGCGTACTTCAGCGGAGTCGAAGGACCTGCTTTTATTTTTCGGTTTATCGTTCCATTCACACCTAATCGACCATGTTCCATCCCTCCTGAAAGGCGTTTTGCTTGTCGAATCTCCGCGTACTCATTGCAGGCGGCGGCACGGGTGGGCACATCATTCCCGCCCTGGCGGTCGCGCGCGAACTGGTGGCCCGCCACAGTGCCGAGGTACTCTTCGTTGGCACGCCGCGCGGGATGGAGAATCGCCTGGTCCCAGCGGCGGGATTTCGCCTCGACCTAATAAGGGTCGGTCAACTGAAAAACGTCTCCCTGATGACCAAGCTGCGCACCCTCATGGATCTGCCCCGCAGCATTGCCGCTTGCCGTCAGCTGATCCGCGACTTCCAACCCGGCGTTGTCTTCGGTGTGGGCGGTTACGCGTCAGGACCGGCCATGGCCGCGGCAATTCTAATGAAGGTGCCGGCCATGGCCTTCGAGCCCAACGCCATGCCCGGTCTGGCCAACCGCCTGGTGGGAAAACGCGTGCAGGCAGCGGCAGTTAATTTGCCTGGCGCTGCCCGGTGGTTCCGCAACTGTGAGGTGACGGGAATACCGGTGCGCCCGGAGTTTTTTGCATTGGAGCCGCCGCCCGCTGGCGCCGCGCCGCATCTGCTGGTTTTTGGCGGGTCGCAAGGGGCGCGCATCTTCAATCTGCAAATGGCGAAGATCATTACACCGCTGCTGGACGCGATCCCCGGGTTGACCGTACTTCACCAATGCGGCGCGCGTCATCTGGAACAGACTCGGGCGGACTTTGCCGCAACGGACGCCGATCCGTCGCGCTGGAGCGTCGAGCCATTTCTCGACGATATGCCGGCCCGGTTTGCGGACGCGCACCTGGTCATGGCGCGTAGCGGAGCTTCCTCAGTGGCGGAACTGGCTGCCGCGGGCAAGCCGAGCCTGCTGGTTCCCTTTGCCGCCGCTGCCGATGAGCACCAGAAACGCAATGCGGAGGCCATGGTGGATGCGGGAGCCGCGGTCATGCTGGAAGAAGCGGAGCTGGATATTCCCGGCCGGCTCTTGCGGGAACTGGTTGGGCTGCTCGCCGACCCCAACAGGCTGACAAAGATGGGAGTCGCGGCAAGAGCTCAGGCGCATCCAGATGCGGCGGAGCGGATTGCGGACAAGTTAGCGGAGCTGGCAGCGAAGATTTCGTAGTTCTAATTGGGCCGGTTGGGTTCGTGGCGGCCCACCCTAGCGGCAAAAACAAAGACGCCCTGCCCGGCGGGCTCCCAGATGGGGCACCCAGGCTATTCTGCGCCACAAACACAAAGCCCGTTCGCCGAAGCGAACGGGCTTTGCTGAGGAGTTCCGCAGAGATCTGGGGTCAAGATGCGGAAACCCCGATATTAGCGGTGTCCACCACCGCCGTGTCCGCCGCCACCTGCATGGCCGCCGCCACCGAATCCACCACTAGCACGGGCTCCACCGCTAAATCCGCCGCGAGCCGCAGGGGCCGCGCCACGGGCTGCTCCACCGGCGTATCCGCGGGCCGCACCAGCATAGCCTGGACGTCCTGCGTATCCGCCACGTGCGCCAAGTGCATAACCGCCGCGCCCATATCCGTAGCCGCCGCGTCCATATCCGTAGCCGCCACGGCCGTATCCATACCCGCGACCCCAGCCCCAGCCGTACCATGGGCCGACGCCAAGGAAGATGCCGCCATTAAACCACTGCGGGCCATAATATCCGTAGGGAGCGCAAGCGTAGGGGTAATAAGAGTAATAACCCCAATCACATACCGGAGGACCGTAGTCCACGGGAGCGGCAACAACTGCGGGGCCTACACCCACCCCGACAGCCACTTGAGCATTTGCTGCCGTTGCCGCGAACGGCAGAGCCAGAAGCATTGTTGCAAACAGAACCAGGCGAAATCTCTGCATAAATCCTCCTCATGCTGCCCCGTCCTGTTGGTCCTGGACTCGGGAACCGGAGCCATCTCCGTTTTCAGCACTTGCCGGCTCCCAGGCTTTTTACCCTGCCGGCTACTGCTATATAGAACAACATCTCTGCCATTTAGTTGCGGTATTGTTACGAAAAGAATCGCTCATTGGCGGATAAAGGGCAAGTGCTTTATTTGTGGGGGTTAATGCGAACTCTTTCTAAGGAACCTCCGATTAAGACTAATGGGTGTTGCATTGAAAGGGCGCCCCCGGAGGACCGTCCCGGCCAAAACGGGCACAAAAAAGCGGCCCTTCCAGTTTTGGAAGGGCCGCGGCATTCCGGGCAGTCAGGCAGAGAGACTTGAGCGGTTCCACAACTGCTCTACCCCGAAACCGCCGCTCACAAGTGCTTTTTTCCTCAAGAAAAAGGCACCCTCCACCGCATTACAAAGGGCAAGTGAATTGTAGAACAGCTCTAGCGGCGGAAGCGTTCATGTCCACGTTCCGGGACGAAGTGCCGGTCGAATCCGCGATCGTAGCCGAAGCGGACTACCGGGCCGCCGAAGCGGACGCCTGCGAAGTTCCAATACCCAGGGACCCAATAGCCATTCGCCATGTAGCCGGCCACCCAGACGTATCCTGCGCCAGGGCAAGGCGGAATGTAAGCCACCGGCCCGCGTACGCGAAAACCAAATTCAGCTGCCTGCGCCGAAGTTGCGCTCATTCCGGCCGCGCCAGCCACCACCGCTGCTCCCAACATCCAATTCCGTGTGCTGCCCATAACCCCTCCATTCCAGCCGGACGATCAAACTTCAGGGATCACGCCCGGTCCGGCTTCTCATTCCGCTGGAGGTTTGGTTCCTGCTGCCTCTGCGGCGTGCCGGTTATGTACTGATTCAACAAGGTTTGCGGAAAAAGGTTGCGGCCCGGAACGAAAATAAATATGCGCAACTTTTCTCGGATTCTGGTGTAAATAGGCCAGCCCAAAAGCGCGAGGAATCCTCGCTCCAGGTTCACATGAACCTGAAAAACGGTCTATACTGAGACTGTTGGAGGCACTTCATGGCGGACACGCAAATCGCTCCCGTGCCAGTTTCAGGAATTCGCTCCGCTGAATGGAAGAAGCGTCGCGTTCCGCGATCGCAAACGGGATCGAAAGGTCCGGGTTTGGTTCAGAACCTCGACAAATTCACGCGCAATGCCCACCGCGGCATAGCCAAGTCTGAGGCCGCCAAACTCATAGGCAAGATCGCGGCAGTCTCTTCCACGCCGTTGGGTAAGGTGCGGGCAGAGCTGATTCCCGACTCAACCTGGAAGAGAGCAGGCAAGACGCTCGGACCCCAGGCCAGCCAAACCACCGCGCGCCTGAGCCACGTATTCGAATTTGCGCAGCGGATATGGGAAAACGAGCGCGACGCCGCCGAGTGGCTGGCTGCGCCCCACATGGAACTGGGCGGCGCAACGCCATATTCATTGCTGAGAACCGAGGCCGGTGGCCGCGTCGTCGAAAACCTGCTCGGCGCCATCGAATACGGGTTCCCCGTTTAGATGATCGTTTACAGGATGCATCGAATTGGCTCCGGCGTCTTCGATACGACCGGGGCCTTTCTTTTTCCAGGACGTTGGCATTTCGCCGGGATCCGCGTGGTGTATGCCGCGGAGTACGCGAGTCTAGCGGCTCTTGAAACGCTGATTCATACCGATGGGAAGCCGGTTCCGAATAAGTCATTGACCGAAATCCATCTTCCCGACAGCATCGTGATTGAGTCATCGGAGTGGATGGAGATCGGACGGTCGCAGAGATTCGGCAGCGACTGGGCGCGGTCCGGTAGAACCGCTGTCTTACGGGTTCCGAGCAAAGCCGTCAACATGATGGAGTCCAATTTTCTAATCAACCCCGCTCATCGTGAATTTGGCCGCATTCGCTCGGGTCCCACCACGGAATTTTCATTTGATTCGCGATTCTTTGGGTTGTAGGCCGGCACGGGAAATTCAGAATTGAGCGCCGTACCGCGCGCCTCGCGCACGAATGCTAACCTAATCGTTTACACATCCATGTTCACAACCTCTCAGCACGCGCACTTCATCGGAATCGGCGGCATCGGCATGAGCGGCATCGCCGAGATTCTGCTCAACCTGGGCATGAAGGTATCCGGGTCCGATTTGCGCCGGGGGCAAGTGACAGACCGCCTGACCACTCTCGGTGCAACCATTTATGAGGGACACGACGCCAGCCACGTCGGCGCAGCCACCGTGGTGGTGACCAGTTCCGCCGTGAGCCCGCTGAATCCCGAAGTGCTGGAAGCGCATGCACGCAAAATCCCCGTCATCCAGCGCGCCGAGATGCTGGCCGAGTTGATGCGTCTCAAGTACGGAATCGCCATTGCAGGCATGCATGGCAAAACCACCACAACATCCATGGTGGCCTCTGTGCTCACTGCCGGCGGCCTCGATCCCACGGTGGTTGTCGGCGGCCGTGTGGACGCGCTGGGCTCCAACGCGCGTCTCGGCACCACCCAATACCTGGTGGCCGAGGCCGACGAGAGCGACCGCTCGTTCTTGAAGCTGTCGCCGATTCTGGCCGTCGTCACCAACCTCGACCGCGAGCACATGGACTGCTATCGCGACATGGCCGATGTCGAGCGCGCCTTTCTCGACTTCATGGACAAGGTGCCTTTTTATGGCGCCGTGACAGCATGCGTGGACAACGATCTGCTCAAGGGGATTCTGCCCCGCGCGCGCCGCCGCGTGTTCACCTACGGAGTTGCCGACGAGGCGGATTATCGCCTCCAGTTTCTTGCCGCACCCAAGGGCCGCTTCGCGCAGTTCCTGGTTCATACTGCGGCGGGAGTGCTGGGGCCGTTTGAATTGCATGTCCCCGGACGCCATAACGTGCTGAACGCGACAGCCGCCGTGGCCATCGCACGCCAGCTTGAGGTGCCGGCGGAAAAAATCGCCGAGGGCCTGAATCGGTTTCGCGGCGTGGACCGGCGCTTTCACCTGCGCGGGCAGGCACGCGGCGTCACAGTGGTGGACGACTACGGCCACCACCCCACGGAGATTCGCGCCACGCTGGCTGCCGCGCGCGAGTGCGGCTACAAGCGGATCCACGTGGTCTTCCAGCCGCACCGGTACACCCGTACCCTCGATCTTCTTGATCAGTTTGGCGGCGCATTCGCCGATGCCGACACAGTAACCGTGCTGCCCATCTATGCAGCCAGCGAAGAGCCCATCCCCGGCGTCAACGCGGAGGCTCTTGCGGAACGAATCGAAGGCCCTACAACGCAATTCGTCCCCGACTTTGCCGCCGCTGTCGCAGCCGTGGTTGCCTCGGCTCATGAAGGCGATCTCATCCTAACCCTGGGCGCCGGCAACGTCAGCCAATTGGGCCCGCAGATTCTTGCGGCGCTGACTGCCTCCTGACCCGGTTGGCTGTTATCATTCCCGCGGCAATCATCCTGGCACTTTGAGGTGAACGTATGGCGCGTGGGTCGCGTAGAGGATTCTTGAAAGCCGCTTCCGCGGTCGCAGCGGTTGCGGCCTCCAATAAGATTCCGGCATTTGCGGCGGGAATCAATTCCTTGGGGCCGGTGCAAGTCTGGGCCACTTTCCGCGACAAGCGCCACGCGCCCGCCGATCCGCTCGCGTGGAAGCCCGTGACCGAAGTCGAGCCCGATGCCATCGTGCTTGATCCCCTCACAACACGGCAGGAGATTCTTGGCTTTGGCGCGGCGCTTACCGATGCCTCGTGTTATGTGCTCAGCCAACTCAGCGAAGACGAGCGCCAGGCATTGATGCACGATCTATTTTCTGCGGATGCAATGGCGCTGAATGTTTGCCGCACCTGCATCGGCGCCAGCGACTATTCGCGGACGCTCTACAGCTTTGACGAGAGCCCGGAGCCTGACCCGGAACTGGCCAAATTCTCCATCGACCACGACAAGGCTTACATTCTCCCCGTGCTTCGCGAAGCGCGCAAGCTAAATCCGGAGCTGTTTCTTTTCTCGTCGCCGTGGAGCCCGCCGGGATGGATGAAGGCCAACAACTCCATGCTCGGCGGTGGCATGCGCAAGCTGAGCTTCCCGCCTTATGCGCGCTACTTCCTCAAATTCCTCGAAGGCTACCAGGCAGAGGGCGTCACGATCGATGCGGTCACAGTGCAAAACGAAGTGGACGCAGAGCAGGATGGGCGCATGCCCGCTTGCCTTTGGGCGCAGGAAGAGGAGGCCGAATTCGTGAGCCGTCACCTTGGGCCGGCGTTGCGCAAGGCGGGACGGTCGACAAAGATCTGGGTGATCGATCACAACTACAACCTGTGGGGACGCGCCATTGGCGAGCTGAGCGATGTCGCGGCCAATGAATACATTGACGGGATTGCCTGGCATGGCTACCTTGGCGAGCCCTCGGCGATGAGCCGCGTCCACGACGCGTTTCCCGGGAAGAGCGCCTATTGGACCGAGGGCGGCCCGGACATCAACTCCCCCAACTACGCCACCGATTACGCGCGCTGGGCTGCCGCCTTCAACGAGATTCTGCGCAACTGGGCGAGGTCCATCACGGCGTGGAACGTGGCGCTCGATGAGAAGGGCAAGCCGAACATCGGGCCGTTCTCGTGCGGAGGGACGGTGACTCTTGACAGCGCGACGCACAAGGTGACCAAGAGCGGCCAGTACTGGGCCTTCGCGCATTTTTCAAAACATGTGCGGCGCGGTGCGAGGGTGATTGCGACCAATGGCGTTGGGGACGACGCAAGAAAGAGCGGCGCTGCGTCCGTTTCGCATGTTGGGTTCCGCAATCCGGATGGCAGTTTCGCTTTGGTGCTTGCGAACAACGGTCCGGAAGCGCGTGTACAACTTGTGCTCGGATCGAGCGCGCTCGATCTGGATCTGCCTGCGGACTCGGTGCATACGCTGGAGTGGAGTTGAGGTGGTTCGCGGGTGCGCGAGATGGGATTCTTGGCGGCCCACCTTTAGCGTCCAGAGTCTGAAAAACGCAATACAGAACTGGTTGTCATTCTGAGCGAACGGGGCCCCGAACGTCTTTCAGTTCGGGGGTGGTGAGTCGAAGAATCTGCGGTTGTTCTTCGATGAGGTTTGTGGCGGCCCACTCTAGCCGCAAAAACAAAAGCGCGGCGAGGGTGGGGCACCCGATCTACGGGCGATTAGTAAATCGCGCCGCCGGGCCGTGTCAATTGAACAGCTCCCGCTTTGACGGAAAGCTCATACACGGTCGCGTCGCCTGTCCAAGCCTTCAGGTTGAAGCTGTGACCGGGTGCGACCTTCTGCACATCGAATTCGCCGAAGTTTACCGGTCTTCCTCTTTCCATCACGCCCATGGCACGCTTCGCGTCAATGAACCATGCGCCGATTCCTTGACCGACCACAGAAGCTTCGCCATCTGACTCCACCAGCACCGCGGCGCGCTCATCGATCCCAATGCCGCGGGTTGCGCGCTCAGTCGGTGGCACGGGTTTCCCGTCCTCTTCTTTGAGCCTCGCCAGAAACACCAGCAGCCGTCCCATGCGGTTCCGTTTGGCAAAATGCGAGTCGGTGATGATTCCCTTCAGAATTGGAATCTCTAGGAAGTTGTGACTGATTGCGATGCGTGGCCCATACGGATTGGCGAGCGCGGTCTTGGCATCGAGGTTAGGATCGTCCGGCTTGTCGCCCTGCGCCGTGTAGGCGTACTCGCCCAGTACCGCGAGCCCCGCGCTGGTGCCGCCGATGGGCACGCCGTGCGCGATGGCCGCATTGAGGCTCGTTTGCACCGGCGTTCCTTGCCAGAAGTTGATGTATTTAGACTGGTCGCCTCCCGCGATGAACACCGCCGACGCGTGGTCGATGGCTTGCGCGACGAACGGATCTCCCGCAGCAGCACGGTTGGGAATGACGAGCGTGGCCACTGAGTTCAAGTGGCAGAGGCCCTGGATGTAGGCGTTGTAATCGTCATCTCCGCTGGCGCGCAGTACCAGCAGGTCGCCGCCATTCGCGTGGCCGCATAGGAAGCGAAATGCGTCATCCAGATCTTTCCCGCCGCCCATCAGCGCATACCCGGCGCGCGGCGTCACTGTTGCATTGCTCACACTGCCAACGCGGAAATAGCGATAAGCGGGCGCGGTCTGGGCAGGCGCGTGAACGAGCAAAAGGAACAACAGTACCAGAGCAAGCATTCGCGAAAAAGGCATGGGAGTAGATTATTCGATCCAGTCAATCGCGCCCGGATTTTGCCGCCCGCCACGCTCCGGCCCCTATTCCCTACTCCCTATTCCCTATTCCCTAATCCCACCCCCGTTACAACCTGGATTCCCCCTCTCTGACTGCGGAAAAAGCCTCATAGACCGCGGGCTATAGTGAAGGCTGGCGACTCTCACGACCCTGCTCAGGCGTGAATAACCAAGGTAGAAACCAATCCCGGCCTCTGATTTGGGAGGATGAAGCGCCCGGCGAATCTCGCTTCCGGCGCGTGCAGCCAGGTGTGCCCCTGAAAGGGCGCGTCCTGCCCGGCATGCCGCTCGAAATGCGCGACCCGGACGACGACGATTCCTTGCCCAATAGCTCACGCATGCGAGGGGATCGGTTTGGTGAACCGGGCCGTCCATGGTGGCGTCCAGAAGGCAAAGTTGGACGTGTCTTTCTGGGCATCGGAGCTTTGCTGGTTGTGGGTGCGTTTGTAACGGGGGCGCTGGCGCTGAAGAATTTTCTGGGCCGCGACTCCCGATTCCGAATTGCAGGGACGGGCAACATTGAGGCTACGGGTTTGACCGAAGTGAGCCGCGCGGAGATGCTGCCGGTGTTCGGCGAGGACATCGGCAAGAATATCTTCTTTGTTCATCTCGACCAACGGCGCAGGCAACTCGAGCAGATTCCCTGGGTGGAGCGCGCGACGGTGATGCGCCTGCTTCCCGACCAGATTCGCGTCAATGTAGTGGAGCGGCAGCCGGTAGCGTTCGTGCGCCAGGGCCAGCAGGTGGGCCTGGTCGATAAGGATGGAGTGCTGCTCACCATGCCGGCGGCCATGATGGCCCAGCACAACTATTCGTTCCCCGTTGTTACCGGAATTGACCCGAGAGACCCACTCGCCTCGCGCACCGCCAGGATGGCTGTATACATGCGGCTTCTGGGAGAACTCGACGCCAACGATCAGCGCCTTTCTGAACAGATTTCCGAAATTGATTTGACCGATCCGCAGGATGCCCGCGTCTTGCTGCCTGAGCAGGGTAGAGACATACTGGGCCACTTTGGCGAAGACCGGTTCATGGAGCGTTACCAGCGCTACAAGACGCACATTGCCGAATGGCGGCAGCAGTATCCCAAACTGGCCGCGGTGGATCTGCGCTACGACAACCAGGTGGTGCTGGAGATGACGCCGGGGACTAATGCGGTTTCCGCCGCCATCGACGGGCCAAATGGGCCGAGCACGGCGAAGCCTTCCAGCGGCACTGCCGATGCCAGCCAACCCGATGCAACGCCGAGCAAGCCGTCGGCGAGCAAGCCTGCGATGGCCGCAACCGTGGCAGCATCCACGCCCGACAGGGGAATCACGGAGGAGTCTGACGCAAAGCCGGCGTCCGTGAAGCAGAGTGCGACGAGCAGTCAGAAGGCTCCAGCCAAAAAAGCAGTTTCAGCGGAGACGCTGGCCGCCAAGCAGCGCGCAGCGCGGGCAGCCAAAGCCAAGGCCGCGCGCGACAAGGCCGAACGAGACAAGAAGCGCGCGGCGCAGCAGCACACCGCGCAGAATCCGCCAGAAACCATCAAGCCGTCCGGCTGCGGCCGTGGCGCAGGGGCAGTGACCGCATGAGCCAGAAGCAAGACAACATGATCGTGGTGCTGGACATTGGCAGCGCGCACACGCGTGTTCTTGCGGCGGACATCAATGAGGGCTCGCTGCGCTATCGCGGCCACGGCGTTGTGGAGTCGGCGGGGATGCGCAAGGGGCTCATCAGCGACCTGGCTCCGGCTGCGCGAGCGGTGAAGGCGGCCAACGAGCAGGCAGAAAACATGGCGCGCGCCAACATCGACGTGTGCGTGGTGGGCGTGGGCGGACCGCATATTCGCGGCATCAACACCAATGGCGGATTCGAGCTGGGCAGCCGCATGCGCGAGATTACGCGCGACGATGTGCGCACCGCAGTGGAGCGGGCGCGTGCTGTCGAGCGGCCTCCGGACCGCGAGATTCTGCACCTGCTGCCGAGGCAGTTCATCCTCGATGGCCAGCCGGGTATCTTTGACCCGGTCGGTATGGTGGGTGCGCGGCTTGAAGTTGATCTGCACATCGCCACCTGCTCCGGCAGCGCGCTGCAGAGTACAGTCACCTGCGCCAATCGCGCGGGGCTTGAAGTCACGGAGGCGGTGCTCGAATCGATTGCATCGGCCGAGGCTACGCTCTCCGCCGACGAGCGTGAACTGGGCGTGTGCCTGCTCGATATTGGCGCGCATTCGAGCGACCTGGCAGTGTTCTTCGAGGGCGCAGTAGCGCATACGGCATCGGTGCCCATCGGCGGCGCGCACTTTACCAACGATCTGGCGGTGGGCCTGCAGATGCCCGTAGCCCAGGCGGAGGAACTCAAGCGCCAGTACGGAAATGCGGTGGTCACATCCGTGCCGCAACTGGCGGAGATCGAAGTTCAAAATCCCCAGCCGCAATCGCTCCGTCTGCGCGCTATTGCGGAAATTCTTGAGCCGCGCGCTCGAGAGCTGCTTTATTTCGTCAAGGAAAGCCTGCGCCAGGGCGCGGTGGTGGAAGCACTGGGCGCAGGCTGCGTGCTCACCGGCGGCGGCGCCATGATGCCCGGCATGCTGGACGTAACCGAAAGCCAGTTGAGGGTCCCGGCGCGAACGGGATTGCCGGTGCGTTTGTCGCACATGCCGGGAGAGCTGGTGCATCCCGGATTTTCGACAGCCATCGGCATGCTTTTATACGCCCACCGCACACGCGTGACGCGAGCGGCGGAAAACAACAGTTTGCGCGCCAAGTTGCGCGCCATTTTTGCAGCAAGTTTCTAAGAACCGCGGAAGTGCTGTTCGGAGAAGTGAATGTTGGATAAGGCTCAGCTCGGTGTTTCTTCGCCAAGCAGAGCGCTGCGAGAGGAAGAACGTGAGCTCATTTGCTTCATGCTTTCAGGAGCGCGAACGGACGGAAGTCTGGACATCGACCTCGGGCCATCTCGCGTGGTTGATATGCAAGACGGCGGAATGGGCAGCATCCGATTTGTCCGGTCTGGGCGGTGGGTTCTTGGGAGGGTTGTTGCGGAAGCTGAATACGAGGACATCGATGGAGTCCTGGTTAGCGTTTCGATCAACAGCGATAGCGAGGGTCAGCTCTTCGAAGTGGATTTTTGGAAAGTAGATTTCTCATCGCTGAAACGCTATCCGAAGTACTCGGAGCTTGTGATTAAACGAACGACGTAACCAAATAGGAGGGTGACGGCGCTATGGAACAGGAAAACGGACAGAGCAGCGAGATGCGCATTCAATATCACGACGAACCGGTGCGCGGCGCAAAGATCAAGGTGATCGGCGTGGGCGGCGGCGGGGGCAACGCCGTCAATCGCATGATCCAGGCCCGCATGGAGGGCGTGGAGTTTATTGCCGCCAACACTGACGTGCAGGCGCTCAAGCTGTCGCAGGCGCCGGTGAAGCTGCAGCTCGGCGTCCGCCTGACGCAGGGCCTGGGCGCGGGCGCCAACCCTGACGTGGGCCGGCGCGCGGCGCTCGAAGACTCGGAAAAAATCATCGAGGCCCTCGAAGGCGCCGACATGGTCTTCGTCACTGCCGGCCTGGGCGGCGGCACGGGCACGGGCGCGGCTCCGGTGATTGCGTCGCTGGCCAGCGAGATGGGCATTCTCACCGTCGCGGTCATCACGCGTCCGTTTGCCTTTGAAGGCAAGCGCCGTTTGCAGCAGGCCGAGCGCGGCATGAAGGAACTGCTCGAAAGCGTCGACACCATGATCGTGATTCCCAACGAGAAGCTGCTCGTGGTGGCGCAGGACGCCGGCTTCTTCGAGAGCTTCCGCATCGCCGACGATGTGCTGCGCCAGGGCGTGCAGGGCATCAGCGACATCATCACCATCAGCGGCATCATCAACCGCGACTTTGCCGACGTGAAGACGACCATGGCTGGCATGGGCCACGCGGTGATGGGCACGGCCATTCGCTCCGGCTCGAATCGCGCGGTGGAAGCGGCGCAGGCGGCCATGGCTTCTCCGCTGCTCGAAGCGGGCGCGATCGACGGAGCGCGCGGCATCCTGATCAACATCACCGGCTCCAGTTCGCTGAAGCTGTCCGAGGTCAATCAGGCCTCATCGCTGATTCAATCCGCAGCGCACGAGGACGCCAACATCATCTTCGGCGCGGTGCTCGACGAGACGATGGACGACGAAGTGAAGATCACCGTCATCGCCACCGGCTTCCGCGACCAGATGCCGGAGCGGCGCTCGCGCATGTTGAGCATCGGCGAAGTGGTGGTGGTCGAAGAGCCGGTGGTTTCAGTGCCGGTGGTGGCCAGGAGCAAATGGATGAACGAGCCTGCGGTGCCAGTGGTTGCCAAGGCACCGGCACCGTTCCTGAGCCAGATGGAAGAGGACGGGACCGCCGAAGCTGAGGAATCAGAAGAGGCATTCTTCTTTGCTTCCTCCGCTCCATCCATCGGAAGCAACGCGGGCGCCGCGGCGCATGCGATGCAAACCCACTCAATTCCTGAACCCGAGTTCGACCCAGTCTTCGGAAGCGGCGAACCGGTGGCTGCCAGCGCCAGGCCGCAGTTTGCCGAGATGGCCGAAGAGCCGGTGTACACCCCGCTGCCCAGGGATTACGCATCCGACTTCGTGGGAGGCGTGCGCCGTGACGCGGAAGCGGAAAAAGAGCGGGCCCAACCGGTCGCGGCGCTGGTTCCGGATGCCGAAGAGGAATCGCAAAGAGATTTGGATACACCAACATTCCTGAGACGGCTACGGTTCTGAAATGAGACTTTGGAGGGATCATTCGAGCGCTTTGGGTGATTTTGAATACCCTGGGGGTGGGCTATATAGTGCAATATAGCTCTAAGAACAAGATGCCAGCCCGGGAACGTAACGTTACCTTTTTGGTGAATACCAGGAGAATCACCGTCTCTTGCTGGGTGATTCAGATCATCTATGGGCCTGGCGCAGCACTTTAAGTGGGCCATTCTCAGCAAGGACTGGCCGGGTAAGAGGATTGGGCCGATAAGCAGATAGTGCGCCGCTCCCAGTTGGGCGCAAGCCACGAACTTCATGGTTGAGAGGAAATCCGCTGAATGAAGATTTCGCGCGTTTGGGCACTTGGAATGGTCCCTGCATTGGTCTTAGCCGGTTTGAGCACCACAGCCGTAGCGGCTTTGGACGTCCCGCATACTCTTCATCACGCAAGGACCGGGGCGCCTCATCTGTCGGATTCTCGTCGCCACCATTCCACCGGTCACGCTGCGGCAAAGCCCACCACAACCCATGCCGCAACCGCGCATACGGCGGCAACCGCTGCCTCGGCGGGCCGGCGAGCAAGTCTGGCTCCTCGCGGCGCAGCCGTAGCCACAGCGCGACGCGCCTCTTTGATCTCTCACCGCCACCGCTTCTATGAGCGCTTTACCGCCAGTTCCTTTGCCAGCGGAGACATCTTTGCCGGCGACGTGACGGCCGGTGAAGACCCGGTCGTCCGCCAGGCGGCCATCGACGCGCTCGACGGCATGAACGGCACCGCCGTCGTCATCGACCCGTCCAACGGGCGCATTCTAGCCATGGTCAATCAGAAGCTGGCGCTTTCGCCAGGCGCCGAGCCCTGCTCCACCATCAAGATCACCGTAGCCATGGCTGCGTTGTCTGAGGGCCTGGTTACCCGCGACACCATGGTGCAGTTGCCCG
>Ga0302324_100000417_pt1 | contig 115770 bp, 96 predicted proteins | sample Palsa_T0_1_FD_201949 | JGI IMG/M metagenome (GOLD analysis project Ga0302324, IMG submission 201949) | Peat permafrost microbial communities from Stordalen Mire near Abisko, Sweden - Palsa_T0_1 | ecosystem: Environmental > Terrestrial > Soil > Palsa > Peat permafrost | place: Sweden: Abisko... | reverse complement strand
ATGCCCGGCGGAAGTAGCAAGACGAGCCGCTTCAATCCAGATCGGCTCCTGCTTCTCTTCCGGCCCTCGCTTGCCCAGAGACATGGTTCCATCGTAAAGCGATTTCATCCTTCCGGCTAGGTCAAAAATTGAATTCCACCACGGGCCGCTAGGCTCCCAAGCGAACAACGACGAACAACAAGCTGGTGATCTACCAGAGAGGCGCCCTGTCCTCGGACGCTGGCCAGGATTTTGGCCAGCATGAAAGCAAGGCGGCATAAGTTCTCGTTCCGCGTGCCCGCCACAGAAGATTTCCCACCACGCCCGCAAAAACCAGCCTGACACCCCCACCTGACTCAGTCATATCCAGTTGCAAGAGAGAGAAAACGGCGCGAAGCTCACGACAGCGGCAGGAGCTTGTAAGTGCGCCATGTAGCTGAGAAAGCCGATTACAGCGGCAGAGCTGCAGAGACACGGATGGGAGCCAGACTGCGTAACGTATCTCGTCGAATGGCTGGCCGGAGAACAGCGGAAGGAGCGCTGCAGCCTGCCCAGATCGACGCGGGAGCCGGGCGCATCGAGGAGTGGGAGAGAGCAGAGACGCGCAGCGAGGCAGCGGATTGAAGCCGAGCCAGGCAGTCACGAATCCGTCTTCGTCGGGGCATGTCTGAGTTCCGTCTCCTAGCGGTAGGAGTGTCAAGCGAAACGCCAAGATAATTTGCGGAGTCCCTGGTTCGAACGATGAGTGTAACACTGGGTCAGAAGGTAGACATCCGGCGATCGAACACAGCGCCTATAACCGGACCTAGCGCGGCGCAGGCAATTACTACGGTGGCGTGTGCCAGTAAGTAGTGTCCGGCATCGAGATGCGGGCAGAACACGAAGAGTACACAGAGTCCGGTGAGCCCCCCCAGAAGTCCCGAGAGTGCGGCTGCGGTGCGGCGGGATAGCACTAAGCCGCGGCGCAGTATGTACACCGCAGCGGTACACAGAACGGCTGCATGAACCATTCCAATGCTGAAACAGGTGACCACCGCGCGAGCGAAATGGTCATATCGGAGCAGCGGATAGAGCGCCCCGGCGCTGAGTGCGGCGGCGATGACCACCGCCCTCAAAACTCCGGTCCGGACACGCGGCAATGCGCCAGGGAACATCGATCGGGAGAGCACCATCGCGCAGGCCGTGCTGCCGGCCGTCAGCAAAGTAACGAAATAGAGCTTCTGCACAATCGAGGTGGCGTGCCATCCTCTCACTCCCAGCACCGCCACACCCACGGCCGCCACCGCCGCCGCGATAGCCAGCAATGCGGCCGTATATACTCGCGGCGAAGACAACGGACGTACGGCCGCCAGGTCCTGGGTCACTACGGCGATGAGGCGCTGCTCGAGTGTGGCGTCGAGCGACACGGGTCCCCCGTAGGGCGCAGGAGACCCTACCAGCAGACGGCAGCGTTCGCAGGTGCGCAGGTGCTCGAGAGCGGCTTCGGGTAAAGGCGCGGTCTCGGCCAGCAACCTGGCGATGTCGCGGCAAGTCATTGCGCCGGCCCCCTGCGAACATATACGAGCGCGACACGAAGACATTCATATGCGCGGTGCGCCTTTTGCTTGACCGCACCTACGGTGGAGGAAGTAGTCCGCGCTACCTCTTCCAGAGTCATCCCACAGCCCTTCAATAATAAGAGGACCTCGCGTTGACCTTCCGGCAATGCCGCCAGCAACTCGGACATGGGGGGCGTGCGCGTGTCCGGCACGGGAGCGGGCGTTTCCGGCAATGCTTCGACCTGGACTTCGCGGGCCCGAAACCGGTAGCGCCGGCGCCATGCATCCAGACGCGTGTGCCGTGCGATGGCATAGAGCCAGGCTTCCGCGGGTGCATCGGCGCGGTAGGTATGCCGCGCTCTGTGTATGCGCAACCAGATCTCTTGCAGGACGTCGTCGACGTCTTCGCGCCGGTCTCCCTGGCTGAGACAGAAGCGCAGTAACATGGGGGACGCAGCGCGGACCAGTTCCGCAGCCGCCGCTGTGTCCCCATGCTGGTAGCGGACCAGTAATTGTTGGATGTTACTCAGCGCTGTTGCCGACAAGCAACTATATCAGACCACGGGAATGTTGATTTCCTGTGACTTAGCGTGCCACCAGACCAACGGTGGAAGTGGGCAGGCCGGTGATCGAACCGATGGGTGTGAGACTGCCATCGGAGGCAACCCAGAACTCCGAGATGGTGCCGCTGGCGAGGCTATATAGATACTGGCTGCCGGCGCTGAGCGCGAGGTCGATCGGCGATGTTCCCACGGGCGTGGTTCCGGCGGTTCCGTTCAGCAGGGAGAGAGAGCCGTCCGAGGCCACGGCGAAGCTGCTTACGGTGGCGCTGCCGGTGTTATCGGTGTAGGCGAATCGTCCGTTTCCCGTCAAGGCAAGCCAGCAGGCCGCTGTTTGGGTGGTGGACAAAGAAGGGGTAATGAGACGCAGGCCGCCGCCCGCGTCCGCCTGGTAGCTGGATACCGAGCTCGCATTGGCGGCGCCGCCGTCCGCCTCGCTGACGACCAATAAGTTGTGCGGGCCGAAGGCGAACCCGAACGGCTCCTGGCCGGCGGATGCGCTGATGAAGGGACCGACGACTTTCCCAGCATTGAGAGTGAAGACCACAATCGTGTTGGAGGTTTTCTCGGTGATCGCCAGCAGCGAGCCGTCGAGGCTGAAGGAGACTTGGGCCGGCCCGGCGCCGGTCAATGTTTTCTGCGCTTCCGGTATGGGAAGCAGATCGCCGGTGCTGGTCAGATGGAAGCCGGTAATGTTGGGGGTGCCACCGGCATTGAGTACGAAAACGGTGTTGCTATGGACGGTGACGCTCACGGGCATGACCCCGCCCGAGGCCTGCGTACTGGCTACGGTCAGTGCGCCGCCGTCGACCGAAAATACGGTGACGTTGTTGCTCCCCGCGTTGACGGCCAGCAGCCAGCGGCCGTCCGCGCTAAGCGCTATGGAGCCTTGCGAACCTAGCCCCGCGCCGGTGCCGGTGCCGCCGGTCAGGACAGACTGGGCTTGCGTCAAAGTGCCGTTGGCCGCACGGCTATAGACGACGACGGTGTTGGGGCCGGCGGCATTCTCCATCGTATACACCGCTCCGGTGGCGGCGAGGGCGGGGGACGCCAGAATCGCCAAAGTTGCTGCAATAGAACGTAAGGACATGGTTTGATCTCCTGCTATAGTTCGCAGCGGGGTGCGGGGAAGTTACGGAGAAGAAAATCTGGCTTGCCTAATTAACATTGGTGACGTGGGATTTCGTACAGCAGCTCCGGTGTACCTCTTCTGCTCTGGTGACGAACAACGCCGCTGAGTTCGCGCGTGTTCCCGGAGTAAGCGTCTTGGATTGGAAATCGGAATAGACTTGGCCCCGAGTCAGCGCGAATCAGCTTTAGCAAACAGTTGGTGCTTCAGAAAAACGGCGGCATCCCGCTCATCGTAGAACACCAGGCGCACTTCCTTTATCACCGTGTTCCCGGCTAAAAAAGCAGCGATGGTCCGAGACGCAATGGCCGCTGCCTGGTCGCGCGGATAACCGTAGACGCCCGTTGAAATCGCTGGAAACGCAATCGAACGCAGCCCGTGCTCGGCTGCAAGCTCGAGGGACTTGCGATAGCAGGACGCCAGGAGTTCCGCATCGCGCACGCCATGCGCGCCCTTGATGGGGCCGACCGTATGAATCACGTACTGCGCGTTGAGGTTTCCGGCCACAGTAACGACAGCCTCTCCGGTGGGCAATCCCTGCGGGTAGCGGGTTCGCCGCAGTTCTTCGCACGCGCGAAGGATTTCCGGACCGCCGGCCTGGTGAATGGCAAAATCTACGCCGCCTCCTCCGAGCAAGGTGTGATTCGCGGCATTCACGATCGCATCCACATGGGGTTGTTTGGTGATATCGCCGACGACAACCAGGACGCGATTATCGAGGAATGAGCCTTGGGTCACTTTGATAACAGCCAACGCCTGCTATGGCAGCAATGCGAAGACCGTGCCGGTATTCGAGGCTCCGTCGACCGAAGTCGTGCCGTAGAGCGCTCCGCTCTTGCCCATGGTCAAACCTGCCCAGGGACCCGCTCCCTGGCTGCCTCCCGAGAAGCTGTGGAGTACGGTTTGCGTCCACGTGCCGCCCGGAGAAGCCGGCGGTTGCAACGCGAAGACCGTGCCACAGTAGTATCCGGAGCAGGACGGCGAGCCCCCGAAGTTGAGGGTCGTGCCGTAAAGCACCCCAGCGCTATTGACGATCACGCCTCCGAGCGGATCGGACCCGTCGCTGGTGCCGGTGAAGCTGTAGAGCACGGTTTCGGTCCAGGCGGCGCCGGGAGTAGCTGGGGGCGCCAGGTCATACACCGCGCCAAGGCCTGCAGTCCCGCCTTCCGTGGTGGTGCCATAGAGGACCCCGTTCGGACCAATGACCACGCCAGCCCAGGGGAAAGCCCCGTCGCCATTCTGGTTTGTGAAGGTGTACAGCACGGTTTCGGTCCAGGCGCCGCCCGGAGCGGATGGGGGAGTCAGCTCAAATACCACGCCATCGGCCGAGGCGCCGCCGTATTCGGTCGTGCCATACAACTGTCCCTTTGGGCCAATCACCAAACCTGCGGACGGATTGCCGCCGTCACTGCCACCGGTAAACCTGTAGAGCACGCTTTCGGTCCAGGCGCCGCCCGCAGAGGCCGGAGCAGTCAGCTCAAACACGGTGCCACAGCCGAGACCGTTGCAACCCACCGGAGTGCCTGCCCCCCCTCCTACGGAAGTCGTGCCATAGAGTGTTCCCATCTTGCTCACGACGAGGCTGGCAAAGGGATAGGAGCCATCGGTTCCGCCCATGAAGGTATAGAGCACGGTTTCGGTCCAGCCGCCGCCTTGAGTAGCTGGTGGCGCCAGCTCATACACTATGCCAAGGCCCGTCGTGCCACCCTCCTGGGTCGTGCCGTAAAGTGCTCCGTTCCTGCCTCGGACCGGACACGCGTAGGGGGCGGATCCGTCGCCGTTCTGGCCTGTGAAGGTGTGCAGCACGTTTTCCGTCCAAGGGCCGCCTGGAGCGGGCGGGGGAGCCAGCTCGAACACCGTGCCACTTTTCCCCGTGCCGTAGAGAACGCCATTCGCACCGAAGACTACACTTACATAGGAACCGCTGCCATAGATGGTTGTCAGACTGGGGCCGGAAGCCTGCGCAATGCTGACAGGTACGGATGCGCCGAGCGCGGCGGTGAGGGTGATAAACCACAGTATTTTCATGGAAACTACCACTTGATTATCACTTATTATCCTATGCGCCGAAAGAGAATTACTCCAGCACCATCACCCGGAGCTTCGACCCGTCAGCTCCGCCCCGATACACACGTTCGGTCGCCTTCTGAAAATCCGCAGCTTTTGCCGCTGGAATATCCAGAAATTTTTGCGGATTCCGATCCGTTAACGGGAACCAGGAGCTCTGTAACTGGACCATAATCCGATGTCCTGTGCGGAATGTGTGGCAGACATCCGGCATCCAGAACTCGATGCGCGCGCGTTGGCCGGGCGTAAACGGCTCCGGGGTGGCGAAGCTGTTGCGGAATTTGCCGCGGAACGGCTCACCGCGGACCAGTTGCTGATAGCCGCCCATGTGGAGCCTGGTTGGATTGGGATCGGGGTCCGGATAATCGCTGGGATATACATCGATCACCTTCACGTCGAAATCCGAATCGGTGCCGGTGGTCGAGACCGAAAGCACCGGCGTGATCGGCCCGGCGATAGTCACGTCGTGGTCAAGCGGTTCGGTCTGATACACCAGCACGTCGGGACGCTGGGAGGCGAAGCGCTGGTCGAAGGTCATGTAGTCGCCGGGCATGCCTTGACCGATCTCGCCAGTAACCGGCACGGGCCGGTCGGGATCGCTCACGTACTCGTCAAATCCCTCCTTCGCCGGCGCCATGGAGAGCTTGCCCGCCGCGTCGAAATGCAACTCGCGAGCCACGGCATTTTGGGGCGGCCAGGAAGCGAACCTCTGCCACTGGTTGGTTCCCGTCTCAAAGAGCCAGGCCTTCGGGGCGGAGCTGCCGGCGTTGGCCTTGAGCCCGTCGCCTTTGCCTTTCAAGTGTTCGAGGAAAAAGGGCAGCTCGATGTGCTCGCGAAAGTACTCGGCGGTCTTCGAGGCGAAGTCCAGATTGCCCAGCTTATCTCCCGGCATCCCCGCCCAACCGCCGTGCCGCCATGGACCCATCACCAGGGTGTCGGGCGCCGCCGGACCATTCTTTTCCAGTTCGTGGAACAGTTTTAGGGGTCCGGCAAGGTCTTCGGCATCAAACCAGCCGCCCACGAACATTACCGCCGGTTTGACGTTTTTCATGTACGGCACCAGCGACCTGCTTTGCCAGAATTCGTCGTAGCGGGCGTGCTTGAGATTGTCGGTCCAGTAGGGATTGGTGTTTTTCAGATATTTCTCGTCGCTGTTGGAGAGCGGCCCCATGCGCAGATAGAAATCGTAAGCATCGGATGTTCCGAACTCGAACGGCACAGACCCTTTGGGGCGCTCCGGCTCATCGCCGCGAGGTTTAAAGCTCGTATAGAATCCGAAGTTGGCTGCCAGATAGAATGCCCCATTGTGAAATGCGTCGTCGCCGTTTCCGACATCGCCCATGGGCGCTTGCGGCGACACTGCTTTTAGCGCCGGATGCGAATCGATGAGGCTGAACGCGGCATAAAAACCGGGATAGGAAATGCCCCAGATGCCCACCTTGCCGTTGTTGTTCGGAACGTTCTTCACCAGCCAGTCGATGGTGTCGTAGGTGTCGGTACTGTCGTCGGTATCGTGAGGGCCGGACAAGTGCGTTTTATGCGGAGGAACATCGATAAAGGTGCCTTCCGACAGGTAGCGGCCCCGCACGTCCTGATAGACGAAGATGAATCCTTCCTTGGTGAATACCTCCGACGGCCCCGGCGCCGGACGATAGTTATCGATGCCGTAGGGCGCGACCGAATAGGGCGTGCGCTGCATGAGCATGGGATACGGCTGCGAGGTGTCCTTGGGCGCGTAGACGCTGGTAAAAAGCTTCACACCGTCGCGCATGGGGATGCGGTAATCGAACTTGGTATAGTGGGCCCTCGTATATTCGAGCTGTTGCTTGCGCTGGTCGGAGGACGGCTGTGCCAGCAGCGCAGAACCGCAGACGAACAACAGGCATGGTATTTTCGTCACGGGATTTATAGTAGCAAGCATAGCTAACAGCGCCCCAGCACCTGCTGAAAGAATTGGACCGACTGGCGGGCGCAGACGTCCCACTGAAAGCGCCGGGCTTGCACTCTGCCGGCCTCGGCCAGTTGCGCGCGGGTGGCCGGCGAGGTGAGCAGGCGGTCGAGCGCGGCGCGGATTTCCGCCACGCTGCGCGGATCGACGAGCATGGCGGCGCCGCCGGTGATTTCCGGCAACGACGACACGTTGGAAGTAATCACGGGCACGCCCGCCGCCATGGCTTGCGCGACGGGGAAGCCGAAGCCCTCATAGAGCGATGGATACAGAAACACCGTGGCGCCGGCGGTGAGAGAGGGCAGATCGGGCTCCGGCACGTAGCCCAAGTAGCGAAGGCCGCGCAGGCCGCGCAAGGCCGGGCTGGGTTGTTGCAGGCGAGCCATGGTTGCGGCGGATTGCCAGCCCTGAGGACCGGCTGCCACCAGGTCGAATGCATCGCGCAGGGAAGCCGGCAGATCCTGCCAGGAGTCCAGCAGACGGTCCAGGTTCTTACGCGGTTCGACGGTTCCCACGTACAGCGCGTAGGGTCGCGTGAGCCCATATTTACGGCAGGTTGCAGCGGCGCCCTGCGCCGTGGCGTCGAAAAACGGCTGCGCTACGCCGGGATAAATGAGCTGGACGATATCCGGGTGCAAACCCAGGATGCGTATGGCATCGCGGCGGGTACTTTCCGAGACGGCGATCAGGCCGTCGGCGTGCTTCCAGATGCGCGCGGCGAAGAGCTTTTCAGCGGCTACGTTAGGCGGTTGGTGGAGTTCGGGGAGGAGCCAGCAGGTCAGGTCGTGGAGGTGGGCGGTGAGCCGTGGCCGGCGGGGAGGATTCAGTAGTTTCGTGGTGTGGAAAATATCGGTGGGAGGGCCGATGAGGTCCCAGGCGCGGTTGGGCCAAAGGTTCAGCGCGTAGAGCAAGCCCTGGCGGGCGAAAGTACCCATGGGACCGGCGATGGAGCCCTCGTGATCCAGATCCGACAGGCGGCCGAGGAAGGGAAACAGCGAGACCTGCTGGTCGCCTAGTATCTGGCGCAGGTGCGAAATCCAGTAAAAGAAGTAGTTTTTGACTCCGGCGCTGCGCACCAGCAGGGGGATGGCATCAATGGCAATGCGCAAGCTGCCATTTTCGCATGGTCTTTGATCCTGGACACTTGCAGATGCGTCGGGATGCCATTGGAGGCGTAGCAGGTCGGCGCATGGGTTCTCAAAGGATCCCGCGTGAAAGCCGTGATCGAGTTTGCCGCCCGCAGTCTCGACAAGCCTCCAGAATACGCTCCGGCCCCGGCTCCGTAAATGCGGGTCCTATTCGATCAGGCAACGCCAGTACCGCTCCGCCCATTTCTGGAAGGCCATATGGTCAGCAATGGCCTGAATTGCAAGCGCATGTTCACCTTGTTGTCGCCGCCGTGAACGCGGTGACGCCCAGCGCTTATACTGAGGTAAATATCCCTAGCTTCTAGCCCCGCCGTGTTTCACTCGCTCGCCCAACCTGTGCGGAGGAGACACCCACGGGCTCCAAGGTTCCGGGCGGCGAAGACACCGTATGGTGAGTCGCAAAGCGGTCTACCGACGTAAGGCCATATTCATCTGCCGCTCGGTTGTAGAGTAGGACATTCGGCCTCTTGCATGGGCAACGCTCAGCTAAGCGACGGCGGATAAAACAAAGGAAAAATAAACGTGGAAACGAAGGAAGTTCTTTCCCTCTCAGGACTGAGGGAAACTCACAGTGAGGCCTATGGCTGATTCGACCCCAGGGGTAGATTCCTGGATGGTCATCGTTTTTCTTTTTAGCGCCGGGTTTGTGATCTACATACTGGCTGGGTATCCACTGCTGCTGGCGTGGCTGGCCAGAGGAGGGGGGAAGCCCGTCCGGAAGCGCTTTGAAGACCCGACCGTGACGGTGCTGCTGGCGGTTTACAACGGCGAGAAATGGATTCGGGCGAAGCTCGCATCCATACGGGAGTTGCATTATCCGCGAGATCGCATGGAGGTACTGGTGATCTCGGACGGCTCGACGGACGGTACCGAGCGGATCGCCGCGGAGTTCGCGGCGGATGGTGTCGAAGTGCTGCGCGTGGCGCACGGCGGCAAAGCGGCGGCGCTGAATGCCGGCATCGCGCGCGCCAGGGGCGAGATCCTGTTTTTCACCGATGTGCGGCAGCGGCTGGAGCCGGATGCGCTGCGAAACCTGACGGCTTGTCTGAGCGATCCGGCGGTGGGGGGCGCATCCGGACATATTGTCTTGGTCGACAGCGATGGCAGCGGCGAGGCGGATGTGGACCTGTACTGGCGCTTCGAAAAATGGATGCGGGATAAACTCACTCAAGTGGATTCGCTGCTGGTGGCGACGGGATGCGTGTACGCGGTGCGGCGCGCGTTGGCTTTGCCGCTGCCCGCCGACGCCTTGATTGACGATGCCCATATACCTCTGGCCGTGATTTTGCAAGGATACCGGTTCGTATTCGAACGGGAGGCCGTAGCCTACGATTATCCTACCGGACTCGATATGGAATTCCAGCGGAAAGTGCGCACGCTGGCGGGCCTATACCAGGTGGTGAGAAGCTATCCGCGGTTGCTGAACGTGTTCACGCGCGTCGGTTTCCATTTCGTCGGCTACAAATTGGGGCGCGTGCTGCTGCCGTGGGCGTTTCTGCTGATTGCGGTAAGCAGTTTCTGGCTGCCTGGCGTGTGGGGTCCCCTGGCAGTGGGCGCGCAAGCTTTTTTTTACGGCCTGGCGGCGGCGGATCATTGGATTCCGACCGGATGGGGTGTGAAGCGGTTCTCTTCGGTTTGCCGCACGTTTGTGGTGCTGATGGCGGCGGCGTTATGCGCGGGCTCGATTCTGTTCGTGCCCGCGGGCTGGCTGTGGAAAGAGACGCGGGTGAAGGCGGGTTAAGCTCTGCTTGGGGCTATTTCGCCGGGTCGTGCTTGATAAATTGCAGGGAGGCGGAATTCATGCAGTAGCGCAGGCCGGTAGGCGGCGGGCCGTCCGGAAAGACGTGGCCGAGATGGCCATCGCACTTGCGGCACAGTACTTCGGTGCGCTGCATGCCGTAGCTGCTGTCGGTTTCCTCGACAACATTCTCCTTGGCGATGGGCGCCCAGAAGCTTGGCCAGCCGGTGCCGGACTCAAACTTAGTGTCGGAGCTGAACAAGGCATTGCCGCAACAGATGCAGCGATAGAGGCCTTGGTCGTGCTGCTTGTAGTATTTACCGGTGAAGGCCGGTTCGGTACCTTTTTTGCGGGTGACCGCAAACTCCTGGGGAGTGAGCTGTTGCTTCCATTCTTCGTCGGTCTTGACTACTTTTTCAACGGTCACAATTCCTGTCTTCTTTCCGGAGTCTGAGAAATCAACCAGGCGGACAAGGGTTTCGCGTTTGGTGGTGGCGCCGCGCGCTTTGGCGGCGCAAGCTGCCGCCAGCAAGCCGAGCGACGCGGTCAGGAACGAACGGCGGTCAGTGGAATTTTGAAAAGGCGTAGGCATTGGCTGAGCGCTCCACTATAGAGATGCCGGCAAGCGGCGGCCTTATTCCCAAATAGTAGCGCAAAGCGCGGCGCACGGCGCGGTACGAGCCGGGTGTGATATTTTAGGTTGAATGCAAGGGGAGTCTCTCGAACCGGCTGGTGCGCTCAGCCTCGACCAAGCACGGGAAGTGGCGCAGGCGCATCATTTCGTGTTTTGCTGCGGACTGCATCGGAGCGGCACGACGTTGCTGTTCCGGATGCTGCGAGAGCATCCCCTGATGAGCGGGTTCACCAACAATCAAGTAGCTACGGAATGGCTGGCGCTCGAAGATGAAGGCCAGTTCCTGCAATCGGTCTATCCGCCCGGGATTGTATACGGTGGCCCCGGCAGTTTCGCCTTTTCGCCGGGGGCGCATCTCACCGAAGAATCCGACCTGCTGACGCCGGAGAACAAGGCGCAGCTGGCGCTCGACTGGTTTCCGTACTGGGATCTCTCGAAGCCTTATCTGCTGGAAAAATCCCCACCCAACATTCTGATGACGCGCTTCCTGCAGAGCGCTTTCCCGAACACGTCGTTTGTAGCTATTGTGCGGCATCCGGTGGCCGTGTCACTGGCTACGACAAAGTGGAGCGCGCGGAAGCTGGAGTCACTGCTCGAACACTGGCTGGTGGCGCACGAGATCCTGCGGGACGATCTTCAGCACCTGCGGAAGGGGATGACCATCAAATATGAAACCCTGATCGCAGATCCGGAAGCCACCCTGCGCGAGATCTATGCGTTTCTAGGAGTCCCGCCGCACCCCACTACCTTTGAAGCCACCACTGAACACAACCAGAGGTACTTCGCGCAATGGCGGGAGATGGCGACGAACCCGGAAACCAGTGAGTCTGTCCGGGAGTGGATTGCACGCTATGAAACACGCGTGCGCACATTCGGATACAGCCTGCAAGATCTGGACCTGCGATAACCTACCCACTCGTGGGTGTAACCTCACAGAGTAAGAATTTCTGGCAAGCTTTACGTCCTACACCCAAATAAACCCAAATACTTCCAGCGTAAGCAGTTCCTTTTCAGTGGGACCTTCTGTGTATGTGACCTGGCATACAGATTGCAACTGTTAATTTTTCTACAATCCAGGTCTTGTTAAACGCGGCTAACGCCCGAAGTGTGCCCAACTCCAGTGATCACTTCGCACACTCTTATGAACTCTAAGTGTCGCTTTCTCGTCGCCATACTGACTGTCATATTTTTACGTCCCTGCAGTGCGATCACTATACCAGTGCCCCCGACCTTCCAAAATCTCTTTAGCTCGCTCAATAGCTATCTGGGTGCATTCAATACCACACTCAAGGGCGTCTGGACCGGGTCGAAGTACCCCGTTCTCTTTAGTGGAACTCTCACCGGCGCCGATGCGAATGTAGGGCCTTCCTTGATCGATACCGGGTATTACACAACCGTGCAGATGCAAATACAAGAGTTGCACGCCATAGGGGTCAAGGCGATTATGGTGGAAATCGGCTTCCCTATGCTCTATGAGCCGTTCTTCTCGAGCCAGTCACAATATCAACAATTCGTAAGTTTTTATCAGCAAGTGGCGGCCGGCGTACGGTCGATGGGTATGCAGCTCATTGTCGAGAATAACTGCCTGCTGTCGAACGACGTGCAGGCCGGTTGGGACACTGCGCCGTTCTATGCCACGCTGAACTGGACCGAGTACCAGGCGGCCCGCGCACAGACCGCCGAGGTGATCGCCCAGACTATGAAACCGGACTATCTGGTGGTGGTCGAAGAGCCGGATACGGAAGCCCTCATGTCAGGTCAGTCGGAAGCTAACACAGTGAGCGGATCCACCAGTATGCTGAGTGAGATTCTTACCAGGGTCAAGCAGGCCGGCGTACCGGGGATGAAGGTGGGGGCGGGAGTGGGCTCCTGGCAGAACGAATATGTAGAGTACATCCAAAGTTATGTGACGCAGCCGCTGGATTTCATCGATATGCACATCTATCCGGTGAACAATACCGGAACCGAGAATTTTCTCACCAATGCACTGACGATCGCCAGTACGGCGGCCGCGGCCGGCAAGCCCATCACTATGAGCGAATGCTGGATGAACAAGGAAGAAAACAGCGAAATCGGGGTGCTCTCCGCCGATCAGATCCGTGCGCGCAACGCCTACAGTTTCTGGGAGCCGCTGGACGGCTATTTCTTCGAGACCATGGAGAATCTGGCCTACTACACACAAATGACTTTCCTGGCGCCGAGTAACTCCGATTATTACTGGGCATATCAAACCTATACCAGTACCCTGGCCGGCGAATCGCCCAGTCAGATTCTGAACGAAGAAAGCACGCTGGCAGAGCAGGACCAGCAGCTAGCCAGCTATACCAGTACTGCTAGGAGCTACTCTAGCGCGATCGTCTCGCCTTCCGATACGACGCCGCCATCGGCCCCTCCCGATTTGGCGGGCGGGTCCAGTTCTTCCTCCACGGCGGCTGTGACCTGGAGTGCGTCCACCGATAACGTGGGTGTAGCCGGTTATTCTGTAATACGCGATGGGGCTGCCCTGGCGACCACGGCCGAGTTGTATTTCCAGGACTCAGGACTGAGGGCGGCCACAACATATACTTACATGGTGAAAGCATTTGATATGGCGGGCAACCTGTCGCCGGCTTCGTCGGTCGAAATTACCACCAGGGACGCGGGACCTCCGAGCCCGCCGGCCAACCTGGCGGCCAAGGTCGTCTCCGATGTGGAGATTACGCTGACCTGGTCCCCGTCGAAGGATAACAATGTGACCGGCTTCCAGGTATTTCGGGGAACGTCATCCACGGATCTGAGCCAGGTTGGATTTACCTATAGCACCACGACGTCATTCACCAACGATACACTGACTCCGAGCACCAAATACTATTTTGGAGTAAAAGCAGAGGATAACTCAGGATATCTGTCAGCGATGTCCTCGATTGTATCGGCGACGACGAAAGCTAAGCCTTGAACTCTCTATGGGGAGTTATGGTATCTACCACGCGGCCGTCTCTTACCAGCGCGAAAGGGATACCGCAGCCCTCCGCCAGGAGCCGGTCGCGCTGAGAGTCGCCGATCAGCAGAGAATTGGCCAGATCGATGTCCCACTTCTGTTGCGCTTCGAAGACCAGTCCGGGCCGGGGCTTGCGGCAGTCGCAGACGTCCTCGTGATGCGGACAATAGAAAATGTCGTCCAGCAGAGCGCCCTGCGCGGCCAGCTCGGCGCGCATCTTTTCATGCAGCTCCAGCAGGTCGGCGTGTGAGTACAGGCCCAGCGCGATGCCGCGCTGATTGGTGAGGACAATGGCGAGATAGCCCGCGGCTTTGAACAGCCGTATCCAGGAAACGGCTTCCGGCAGGATCCGGAAGTCATCCCAGCGGCGGACATATTCGCCGGGCGGCGGTGCGGCGTTGATGACGCCGTCACGGTCGAGGAACAGGCAGCGCCGGCTTCCCGATGAAGAGGGTGTGGACACTTACCTGGCCGCTGCGAGGCGCTCGACAAAGTGCTGGTGATCTTCCGAGGAGAGACCCGCGTTTAACGCGGCCAACATCTTCGCGCCGTCGTCATCCCAGAACGCCGCCACATCGAGCCACAGTCCCGGAAAGACCTGCGACCGCAGAACGCCATCCGGAGGGATCTGTTGCGCAACATAGGCGGCATTCTCGAGCATGCGCCAGATGATACGCTTTCCGAAGATCTCAATGGTGATGTATTCCCGCACCCCTGCCCGCTCATAGAGCTTCAGCTTCGGCCCGAAGTCGACCTCGGTGGATGTCAGGCAGATCTCCACCGCCAGCTCGGGCGCGCCGGCGCAATAACGCGCCTCGTTCCTCGACTGTCCGCCATACACAGGCAAGATCCGCAGGAATGCATCGGGCTGCGGAGAACTGTCCAGCATGAGCCACGTAACGTTGTTCCCAGCCTTGCATCCTGGCGTGGCGTGCGCATAATGCGTGAGCCACCAAAGAATCATCGTATCCAGGCTTCCGTGTTCGCGGCTAACAGGTGAGGACACGTAGACGATTCCATCGATCAGCTCTGCGTTTTTCAGGTACGGCAGCTCATCCCACCGGCGCAGAAATTCTTCCACATTCATCCGCTGGCCCGTGATCAGTCCCGGCGATGTGACTACAGGAGAGAGCATAATGGCGGTCCTCCTACCCTGAGTGTACCCGTTAAACACTCGCCATGCGGTATCCGCTGCGCTGTTGAAAAATGATTTTGCTGCCGTCCGGATCGAGAGCGATGGGCAACTCCCGGTAAGCCTCCATGGCCTTGCGCACCGCTTTGTGATGCGCCGGATCGCAGTACAACAGCAGGAAGCCGCCGCCCCCGGCGCCGCAGATTTTGCCCCCCGAAGCGCCCGCGCCCAACGCCAGGTCGTACATCTGTTCGATTTCCGGACTGCTGATGCCTTCGGCCAGTTGCCGTTTGAGCTGCCAGCCGTCGTTCAGCACCCGCCCTATCTCCCACAGCCGCAGGCGGTCGAGAGCTTCCGCGCTGCGCGTCACCAGCGCCTTGAGGCAATGGAGGTGGTCGAGATTGACCTCGGTGCGGCTATCCTGCACGCTCAAAATGTTCCCGGCTTTGCGCGTGCGCCCGGTGTAGAACAGCATGATGTTGCGGGACAGGCCGTGGAACAGCTCGGTCGAGCGCCGGAAGGGCTGCACGTCCACGCTGTCGTCCTTACGAAAAGTGAAGTGGCAGATGCCGCCGTAGGCTGCAATGTATTGGTCCTGCTTGCCTATGGGCTTGCCACAGATATCGATCTCGATCTCGCAGGCTTCCCGCGCCAGTTGTTCGGCGGTGACGAGCTTGCCTTTGTAGGTGTATAAAGCGTGCAGCAGGCCCACCGTCACGGTGCTCGAAGAACCCAGCCCGGAACCCTCCGAGGGAACATCGGCCAGAGTGGTGATCTCGACGCCGTTTTCGACTCCGGTGCGCAGCATGGCTTCGCGCACCAGCTCATGCTTGAGATCGCGCACGTTTTCGACGGTCTCTTTTTTGGAATAATTGACGATGATCAGCTCGTCGAAGCGCGGCACGACCACGACAAACACATATTTATCGATGGCGGAGCTGACCACGGCGCCTTCATGCGCGCGATAGTAGCGGGCAAAATCCGTGCCGCCGCCGGCAAAACTGACGCGCAAGGGCGTTTGCGAAATAATCATAATTTTCCGGTAGCGCAGGCGGCCGCATAATCCGCCTGTGCGCTGTAGTAATTTTCCAGGGTGCCGATATCGATGAAGTAGTCGTTGATGGGCAGGCCCATGGCCCGGCCGGCCAGTGCGGGCATCAATGAACCGCCCACGTCAGCCGGAGTGGCGGCGGGCAAATATTGCCGGACTTCGCGGCGAAAGATGTATAGGCCGGCATTGCACAGGTTCCCCGGGGGATGGGCCGGCTTTTCCCAGAAGCCTGTGATCAGGCCGTCCTCGCGCATCTCAACCACCCCGCAGGCGGAGGGGTTGGGGGAGCGGAACAGGGCCACCGAAGCAAGCTGGGTGTGCCGGGCGTGGAATGCCATGAGTGCGGCCAGCGGAAAGGTGGTGAGATTGTCGGCATAGATCACCAGAAAAGATTCGTCTCGCTCGACGAAGCTCCAATTGGCGGCAATGGTCCCGGCGCTTCCGAGCAGGGTCGGCTCACAAGCCAGTTGGATAGGGATGCCCCGGCGCGCAGCGGCGAACTCTGCGACTCGCTCCGCCAGATAGTGCGTGTTGACCAGCACGGCTTCCACGCCGGCGCGCTCGCACTCGCGCAGCCAGAGTTCGAGCAGGGGCACGCCGTCAATGGGTACCAGACACTTCGGGGTCGTCGCGGTGAGGGGTTGCAAACGCGTCCCGAGCCCCGCGGCCAGGATGATCGCTTTCATGTGGGCAGAAACTCAATATTATCAAAGGGGGTGAGCCGACCGCCGGGGCGGGAACCAGCGAGGAAATACCCGCTTAGAGATCGCCCTCTAGAAAGCGGTCGAGATCGATGGACGTATCCCAGCCGGGCAGGAGCTGTATGCGGTCCTGCATGCCGCCGAGGCGAACCTGGCGGCGTTCCGGAGGCGGCGGGACTAGTTGAGCCACGGGTTTGCCGTGACGGGTAATAACCACCTTTTCCCCGTCCTCAACAGCGCGGATGAGCTCAGGGAGACGTTTTTTGGCCGCGCCAATGGAGACGTCCATGATGGCATGATTATGCCAGACATGCCGGCCGTTATCAGGGCCTTCGAGATACATTATGCCCAGGGCGGTCGCGGCCAGGCGGCCTGTCAAATCTGTGTGGTAAGAAATTCATGAAGAAAGGTAAGGTTGCACTTCCGTCGAAGCCGAAGCCACCGCAGGTTGCCACGACGGAAGTGCAATCCGGAGGAAAGAAGTCTAGGCTTGATCTCATTTCGCCGTGTCTCTCTATCGTCGCGCTTATCATTAGCATTCTGAGGCTCCTAAATTCGCGCGAAGCCAACCGCGATAGTTTTCGAGCGAACTTGCCAGCCTTGTCAATAACCTCCATGATCGTGAATCCTCCGATACAACCGAGCATTCCAATTCTAATGGTTACTACCTTCAAGAATTACGGCCACACGACAGCAAAGGCTCTCGGAGAAATGATCCGGACTGGCTACGAACCACTACTTCCACACCTAACATGCACTCCTGGCCCAGATAGTTTTGGTAATCCCGTCCGTCCCCAGATAAAGACGGATCTCGGACCGGGCGACCAAAACCACTCTGAGACGAGCGCCCTTATGTCTTAAGTGCTGAGATTGTAAATAAAATCAACGATGGCACCTTTGTCTTCTTTCTTTATGGATGTGCTTTCTACTTTGACACCAACGGTGACCCCCACGAACAACATTTCTGCCAGATCTACCATCCGTCGATGAGACAATTTGGATTCTGCGATGTGTTCAATGACGGTAAATAGGGCTGGGAAAAAAGTTCGGCCTTTCACTCTCAGACCTTCAGCCGGATGCCCAGGTGATCGCAGGGCGCGCCCGTAAGATCCTGACTAATAGCCAGATATCGCTCGGTCGTCTGAATGCTGGCGTGGCCCAGGCTCAACTGGATCTGTTCCAGAGCAGCATTACCGGTATGCGCCAGCTTGGCGAACGTTGCGGCGGAGATCGCGTGGCGCCGGCCTGTCCCCGCCGATCTTCTCGCCGTAGCGGACCACGCAATCCACGATGTTCTGGGCTTGCAACCGATTGCCGGTGAGTGCTCTGGTCAATGCATGCGCCGATGCAGGAATGCCGGAATATCGCGGGAGCCCTGGGTCACGGCGACGATTTCCACGGGGCGGCGTTCGGCACGATAGATGACGTAATACGCGCCGACCGGCCAGAACAGCACCGGGTAAGAGGTAAGGTCGGTACGAGTGTGGCCCATGCCGGGGGTTCGCCCAAGGGATTCAAATGCATCAAAGAGTTTGCCTATCCAGCCGTCGGCGGCGTCGATGTTGTCCCTGGCGATGTACTCCCAAATGTAGTTCAGGTCCAGCTCGGTATCGGCACCAAGAATGTAGCTGCTCACGTGCCGGAATTCCGGCGCGCTTCGGACTTGCGCTTGAGCCTGGCGCGGGCCTGCGCCGGGTCCACATGCTCGCCACGGTCAAGCGAATCAAGACGACGGCCGAGCTCCTGGTTGAACTCGGCAAGCTGAGCGGCCCTTGCCTGGTCGTGTTCCTCCAGGAGCCGCAGCGCCTCCCTGACAACCTCACTGGCGGAATTGTAACGGCCGGATTCCACTTTGATGCTGACGAACTTCTCCAATTCGGGTGTAAGGGAAACATTCATCTGACAGCTCCTAGCCAATACCCTAGCTGTGATGACGAACATTGTCAATCTTTGGCATCTGCCGTTTAGAAGAAAAGCGGCATTATCAGTATCAATGGCTGATTCCGATTAAACCTTGGGCGGCAACCAGCCGGCCGCCAGGATCTCGGTCTGCAGATCCCAGACGCACACGCTGGGAAATTTCTCGAAATCGATCCCGGTCTCCGTGGCCGCCAGATCGGCCGCTCTGTGCCAAATCTTTTGCAGATCCTTGGGCCGGAGACGTGTCCGCAGGCTGGGGCTCTGTTCCAGCAAGGTTTCGATTTCGACGCGTTGCGTGCCAATGGTGACCAGCCAGGAGCGCGAGCGTTTTCTGGGCTGATAGGACCACTTCAAGAGGTGAATGATCAGAGTACGCAGGCGGCTCTGCAGCTCGTGGTAGTCAGCGGCGGACAAAAGGCGCATCTCCTCGGCCAGGCCGGCGATATCGAGGCTCTCGAAGTCATGGTCTTCGAGCAGACTGGCGGTTGCGCTGGCCCAGGCGGCGCGGTCGGTTTCTCGTGTGGCGGGCATCGATTTAGCCATTGTAAGCTTAGCGCGTGGGCGCTGGCGGGGCGCTCTCGCGGGCGGTAGGACTGCGCGGGGTCATTGGCGCTGTTTCAGGACATGCCGTACATTTCTTTTCCCGTGCAGAACAGCGACAACCTGAAGGGGAGCCGTCTCGGGTCGGTAAACGACGGTGTAATTGGGATAACGGGTAAGTGTCCAGAAACGCAGCGCACGGCTGGTGTAGTCGGGACGGAAATGGCCGCGCAGGGGAGCATCAGCAACAAATGCGCAAGCTTCATAGATCGCCTGTTCCACGTGGTTAGCGGCCTCCTCGCTGTCGTCAGCGATGTAGCACCAGATATTAAAAATATCGGCTTTGGCGAGCGGCGTGAGAGAATAACCGCTCATCGTTTGGGCGCACGCTCTTGAAGCCAGGTGTCTTTCATCACCTGCATTTCAAGGCGGGCCTGAGCACCGTCAATTAGCTCCCCACGCTCGGCCTGTAAAAATCCTTCTTCGATATGGGCCGTCAATACCTGCCGTTCCTCGTCGGTCCAGCTTTCCTCGGCATCCTGAGCTTCAAGAGCACGGCGGAACACATCTTCGACGCTGGTGTAACCGCCACTGGAAAGGCGTCTGTTGACTAACGTTTCCAGGTCGGGGGGTAGGTTAACTTGCATGGTCGGCTCTCCCTTCTCGCTTTTTCATCGTAGCCTCTTACCATCGGGTTGCCAATACCCAGGACCGAGAGAACCGAGCAGACATCAATCTTAGCAAGGAGATAGCTCGCCCGGCAGGCCGCCCTGGTGCAGTACTTTTGTGCCACGGAAAACTGCCCTGGTATGGTTTTCGAGCGGCGGCGCGTGCTATCGTAGCAAGATCGGTCTAATAGAAATATGGCGCTGGAACCTCAGAAGAAGAATACGAATGTGCCCGATCCGCCGGCTACACAGAACCCCCAAGACGCTTCGGAAGAACCCGTACAGGTGGTCCGGCCGGAAGACGAGGCCATTGTGGTCGAGCGGCTGCGGGAATTAGGTTATATCGACTAAATCCGCCAGCCCTCCGGGTGCGGCGAGCGTTGGATGCATGCAGGCAAAACCCAATATTATTTTAATCACGGCGGATTCTCTGCGCGCCAATCACCTGGGATGCTTCGGGTATCCTTTGCCGACCAGTCCGCATATCGACACGCTGGCCTGCCAGGGAGTGCTCTTCGAAAAGATGTTTGCGCCGGGTATTCCCACGCAGCCATCCCACACTACCATTTTCACCGGGCTGCACCCGGTATCGCACGGCGTGGTGGCGCATGGCGGCAGAGCCAAACTGGCCCGTGGAACTCCTTTCCTGCCTGAACTTCTGTTGGAGGATGGTTACACCACCTGTTCGGTGGACACCCTGTTCCGGGAGCGTATCTGGTTCGGGCGCGGTTATGAATACCTGATCGACCCCAGCCTGCACCATCTGTTCTACGCCTCCGTCACTCAGGAAGAGTTGAACGAGCGGGCCTTTCACTGGATCAAGACCGTTCCCAAAGGGCCGTTTTTCATGTTCATACACTACTGGGACGTGCATTATCCCTACGTCCCGCCGGAGCGTATGAAAGGCCTATTCTATAGCGGCGGCAATCCCACCGACCGGAATAACCATGCGCTCGACGAGTGGTGGGATCATCCGGTGGGGGCCATGGCGCGGGATACCTGGCTGCGAACCCCCAGCGGGCTGATTACCGATCCCAACTTTGTCACGGCGCTTTACGACCGCGAGCTCCGCTATCTGGACGAAGGCATCCAGGCGCTGGTGGACACGCTCGAAAAGCAGGGCATGGCCGAAGACACCATGATCGTACTCCTGGCGGACCACGGGGAAAGCATGACCGACCACCGCATCTTTTACGATCACTACGGGTTATACGATTGCACCGTGCGCGTCCCGTTGATCGTGCGCTGGCCGGGCGGTAAGCTGCGCACCGGCACACGTATAGCGCCTTTCCACCAGCTATCCGACGTCACCCCCACATTGCTCGAGGCCGCCGGCGTGGAAGCCCCCGAGGGTTTGGACGGCAAGAGTTTTCTCAAGCAACTGACCGGGGAGGAAGAGCCTTCCGGGTACGACCGTGTGATTGGTCTGGAATCCACTTGGCAAGCCAAGTATTATCTGCGCAACGAGCGCTATAAGTTCATCCTGGCGCGGCAGCCGGATCTGTTGGGAAATCCGGACCGGGAGCTCTACGACCTGGAGACGGACCCGCAGGAGAATCACAATATCGCCACCGAAGAGCCTGCGCTCGCGGCGGAGCTGGAGACGGAAGTAGAAACCTGGCTGGCGGAAAAACTGGAAGCTACCGGCCAGACCGAAGATCCCGTGCGGAAGGAAGGCGCGGTGGCCGTGGCTATCTGGGAACAACATCGAGTCTAAACGATATGGAAAACCAAGTCATATCTCAAACTGATCTGAAGGCGCTTGCCGAAGCATACCTGGAGGCGTTTCATGCACGCGACCTCGACCGCTGCATGGAGTTTTTCACGGAGGACTCCAACGTGGATTTCAACATGACCATGTACACGGGGCGGCAGGCCATCACCGACTGGCATAAAGACCGCTTCGCCGCGGACCTGAAAATGGTAAAGAAGAATTCCGTCTCCGTCGATGGCGACACGGTCACCATCGATGGAGCGATTTCATCGAAGCGCCTGTCCGCCTGGAGAGTCAAAGCGCTGAGTGGCCGAGTCATCATACGCTTTGAGGACGGCAAGATCAAGAACGGTAAGCTGTCTCCGCGGATGACCAACCCCTTCAACATGATCCGTGAAGACATGGGCGCCTGGTAAACCAGCCTGCCGCCCTTCTCCGGACGACTATTGCCGGAGGACTATTGAATGTCGAGAGTCACCGTGTTGAGCGCCACGGTGGCGCCGGCGGTAGAGATGGTCATCATGAGGTTCACCTGCCCGCTGCCCGCCAGGCTGGCCGGAAGCTGCACGTTGATCTGATCCAGGCCCGCAAAGGTCGTCTGCGGCCCGGCATACAGAACTGGCAGGGATTGATTGTTGATGGTGGCGCTAATGGCGGCTGCCGAAGACAGGTGCCGTATGCCGGTACCGAACAACTCCAGATCGACTATATCGGTGGCGGAGCCTAAGCTGATGGGCGCCGGTACACAGCTTCCCGCGCTGCAAGTGAAGACATCCGCGAAGGATTGGGTGCCATCGGCGTGGGTGGTAATGGCGATAGCCGCCGCGACTCCTTTACCGTTGGCGCTGGCGGTATAGAGGCCGGGTGCGACCGGCGCGACCAGCACGACGCCGGTGGTCACCACACCGTCGCCGCTGGTCACGGTGACCGTGGCTTTGCCGGCGGCCACGTTACCGGGCACCAGATAGTTCACCTGCTGGGGCGATACCGAGTAGATCTGCGCATTGTAACTGGCGTTGTTGCTGTCCACCAACGTAAGGGTGGTTCCGTCCAAAGTGGTGGGGAAACTCGACGACACGGCAGTCCCCGTCGCCAGATCCGTGCCAAAGGCGCTCACCAGGCTGTCGGGGGCGATGGAGGTGTTGGCATTGCACGGGGTGGGAGATCCGCAATTAGGGTTGTAAATACTGGGAAGCGTCGGATAACTGGCATTGGAAAGACTAACGACTTCCTTGATGCCCACCTGCTGACTCTGGGTAAGTAGAGCTGTGGAGGTAGAGGTCGGAGTAGTAGTGGCAGTTAATGAGGTGGCGGTCTGCCCCATGGGAACGGCGGCGATCAGCTCGGTAAGGTACGCCGGATTGGTAGCCTGAGTCACTCCGCTGCTTACGTATAGAAACAACGTGTTGGTCTGGAAATAGGTCATGGCCTCCATGCCGTTGGCCGAGCAAAACGCCGTCATCGCCGCTAACCACTGGGCATCGAGCGGCGCGAACGCGGAGTAACCGGACCCGTCAATGGAGAGAGCTTCATTGGACAAGCTTTCCCAATCCGACGGCAGCGTGGTGGGAATGAACTGCGGCCGCGCGGTTTCCTCCATATAGACGATTTTGTGATTGGTATGCGCCATCTGTGCCCACAGTGCAAATTCGGCTATGCTGGCGGGATCGTCGGCATAAACATCCATGGTGGTGAAGTCCAGGTTGGGATCGGCCACGAAGGCGGCATAATAGGCCGCTTCGTTGTTGTTGCCTTGCCCTTCCGGCCGGGCGCCATAAAAGGCTCCCGCGCCTACCAGGGTGGCCGGCGAAGCGGCCTTGATGATAGGGGCCATAGCATCCACGAAGGCAGTCCATTCGGCAACGGTGGTAGTCAATCCCATGCGGCCGGCCTGGGTGTCCGGTTCGTGGACAATCACGAAACGGTCGGGCTGATAGCGGGCGGCCATTTGTTGATAAGTCGACGTGGCCAGAGTCTGAAAATCCTGGAAAGAAGCTACTTTCGCCTCACTCGAATCGAATTCCGGATTGATCGCCAACTGCAGGCCCAACTGACGTATATGCTGCACCACGGCGTCATATTTCGCCGCTGAAGTGGCATCGTTTACCGTATCGATAGCCGGATTGATATCGATGCGCTGCGCGCCGGCGGCTTTCAAACCGTCCACATAGTCCAACAGTGTCTGGGTAGCTACTTCCGGCACAATGCCTCCGTACCCAAGATACAAGTTGGCGCTGATGATCACCGGCGATTTGGGGTTGGCTGGATATTGTTGCATCAGGCTGTCGATGGAGGAAGTCAGGCTGGACGAGTAGGAGCTGAGTGACTGAGCCGTGAGATAACGGGCACCCGTAATCAGCGGGATCAGGACCAGCCATGCCTTCCAAAATGGGCGCGAAAACCAAGGAGAGCTCATTTTCTTCCTCGCATTGTAAAATTGGCACACGTCTATTCTAAACCCGGTTTTCACGGCCTTCTCTCTCTTTAAACGTAACTTTTCCGAGTGGCGGTGATTGGCTCTGTGCAGTTACGGACGTTGGCCGGTGTTAGCGTGCTTCCAGATCCGCGAGGCTGTAACCGAAGGCGCGTACACGGGTCTCCCACCGCTCCACACACTGATCGATGACCCGGCTGGTCTCGGGATTCTTTGCCAGCGCGGACCATTGCGCGAAATAGCGCTGGTTGTGTTCGGTGCTGGCCGCGAAGGTGGTGGGGTGCGGCGCGATTCCCAGAAACGCATAGATCTCGCGCAGCGTGGAGGCCGGCTCGGAAACCAGCGTCTCGTACTTGATGGTCATGACCCGCCGCAGGTGAGAACCATCCGCCTGGTAAGTCTCATGCGCTACCAGCCAATGTTCGATCAGTGACGGCAGGCCTGTGGGGCTCCACTTTTCCGTAGCCAGCGAGACGGCTACCGGATGGCGCTCGATAATCACAAACGAGGAATTCGGGAAAGCGCTCTGCAAAAACCGCGTCCAGACCAGGTTGGGGGGAGACTTCTCGAGCAGCAGGTGTTTCGACAAATCCCAGTAGGGAAACCACTGCACCGCCAGTTTGGCCTTATTCTCCACGGTCAGCAGCTCGGATTGCTCGGTCAGATGCGCGTCGGGAGAAAAGGCGAACTTACCCGGTCCTCCCCAATAAATTGCCTGCGGATAGACCGATTGCAGATACTGGCCTTCATCCTCCGCGGCCAGCCATTCATTGGCGTCCTGATTGTTGGCAAAGCCGCTGATGGCGGGATGCTCGCGCAGCATACGGAACAGCAGCGTGGTGCCGCTCCGGTGCAGCCCGCCCAGGAACACGAAATGGTGCGCCTGGACGATCTCTTGCGCCTGCCTGATTTTTTCGCTTTTTTCCGCCGCCGTGAGAGGTTGGACCGCCGGCTCGGCGTCGAGAGACTCCTGGTGCATTCCCTATTACGGTAGCCTAGCGGATTTTCATTGTCCAGTGCCGGAGCCACCGTACCGGCCCAGGTGATGGAGTACTAAACCTCCTGCGGCGGAAATCACGCGCATGGTAAACTGTCCTAACGGAAACTGTAGGGTCTTACTAGTCTGCTGGACCAGGCTTTTCATAAATTCGTAATTTAGCGCCACACACATCTGTTGAGCGGCGTATCACCTTGGAGGGGCGAATGTTCGATAGGCTGCGACTTGCTGTGACGCTTTTGATTGTGGTGGTTTGGTGCGCCACAGCCAGTCTGGCGCAGGCTCCAGTGGGTTCACTTACAGGCACCCTGCATGACGCGAGCGGGGCCGTAATGCCGGGCGTGGCCATCACGGTTATCAACAAAGACACCGGCCTCGAGCGGGATATAGCTACCTCCGCCGAGGGTATCTTTAGCGCCGCGTCGCTGCCCGCCGGCAGCTATCGTATTAAGGCAGTGGCGACCGGATTCCGCACGCTTGAACAGAGCGTCACGGTGCAGACCGGCCAGGTGACCTCGCTCGACCTGGAGATGCAAGTGGGGGCCGAGGCCGAGGTGGTCAACGTCCAGGCCGAGGCGGCCCAGATCAATTACGACAGTCACGAGATTTCCGGCGTAATCACGCATGCCGATATTGAGAATCTGCCGGTGAACGGCCGCAGCTTCCTGCAGTTGTCTATGTTGGAGCCCGGGGTGAGCGTGACAGCCAACAATGTCGGCCAGTTCAACAAGCAGTTTGACGTCTCCATTCTGGGCGCCAGCTCGGCCAACAACTCCGTGCGCATCACCGTCGACGGCGCGACTGTGCAGGACTCCATCACCGGCGGCACCCAGCAGAACTTTTCGCAGGAGGTCGTACAGGAGTTCCAGCTTTCCTCCACCAATTTCGATCTCTCTACGGGCATAGGAGCGGGCGGGGCCATCAATGTGGTCACACGCTCGGGCGGCAACGACTTCCACGGCAGCGCGTTCTTCTTCTACCGCGACCACAATATGTCGGCTTTTCCTTTATTGGCGCACGAGCCGGGTGAGCCGTCCAGTCCCTACTTCGCCCGCAAGCAGGAGGGCTTCTGGTTCGGAGGTCCCATCAAGAAAGACAAGCTGTTTTTCTTTACCAGCCTGGAGCATATCGATCAGACCGCGCTGTTCAGCTCCTTCCCGAGCGATCCGGCATTTCAGGCGTTCGACACCAACGCTCCCAGCCCCTATCACGCCAACGAACTCACCGAGCGGCTGGACTGGCGCATCAATACCAGAAACAACGCCTTTCTCCGTTACTCGCACGATGGCAACAACTCCTTTGCGCCACCCGGCGTCGGGGACCTGCCTTCGGACTGGGCGGTGAATAACAACTGGGCCGATTCCGGCGTCTTTTCGCTGATCAGCGTCATTACCCCGGCCACCACGAATGAGTTTCGCTATTCCTATACCTTCTGGTCCAATACCAACGCGCCGCCGACTCTGTCACAGTGTCCGGCTCCCTGTCTCGGGTGGGATTATGCCACTAACTCAGACGGCCCCATGATTACTGTCCTGGGAGTGAATGACTTCGCCCTGGGAGAGTCGGCCACCACGCCACAAAGCCGGTTGTTGCGGCGGCATACCTTCGCCGACAATGTCAGTTCGCAAAAAGGCACTCACTCGATCAAGTTCGGCGGTTACTGGGAATATCAAAAAGGGACGGGCTCCTACGCTTATGCCGATCCGGCGGCCATCGAACTCTGGTCTCCCGGATTGGTCGAGTCCTACAATCAGAAAATTACCAGCCAGGGATATGGCGCCGATCAGATTTCCTTGCCCTCGTCGTTCAATACCATGGCCAACCTGCTGCGGCTGCCGATCGACGAGTTCACCATAGGTATCGGCAATCCGACCCAGCCGCCCCTGTACCAACGAGGCAACGCCAACCACGACAATATGTTCCATGCGTATGCGGAGGACACCTGGAAGATCCGTCCGCGCTTCAGTCTGAACTATGGCTTGGCCTGGTCCTACGAGAGCAATGCGCTGAACTTCGATCTGACCAAGCCCTCCTACCTCGCGCCCATTTTCGGAGCCGATGGGTTGGGCACCGAGAAGCACTCGCCGCGCAATTTCAGCCCTATGCTGGGCTTCGCCTGGACGGCGACCAAAGACAACAAGACCGTGATACGGGGTGGCGCCGCGATCTACTATGACACCTGGGACATCTTCAACCGGCTGATTGAGCGCGTCATTCTGAGTCCCCTGGGCACGGGACGCATCCCGCTGCCGGACAGTTCTTTCTTCCCGTTCGTCTCCTCGCTGCTCGGAGCATCGCCGGTGAAAGCGACCAGCTTCAGCAGCCAGCCCACCACCTTTAGCGGGTCCGAATTCGAACTCTTCTTTCCGCTGTTTGTCTCCAAGGCCGAGGGGCTGCTCAATACTCCCCTCCCGGATCCCAACGTGGATTTGTTTAAAACCGGGCAGGGACTCATTCCGCAAAATTTCCGCCTGCCTTATTCCGAACATGCCAGCATCGGCGTGCAGCGGGAGCTGCGCAGCGATCTGGTGCTCACGGCGGATTTTGTCTTCCGGCAATACATGCACCAGTTGATCAGCGACGCAGACCTGAATCACTATAACAGCGCCGCCGGCCCCATCATCCCCAAGTGCGGAAACGGACAATCTGTCCAGATAGGGGTGGAATGCTCGGTAGGTCCCATCGAGGCGGAAATCTCCGGAGGGCGCTCTCACTATACCGGACTGCTGATGAAGCTGGACAAGCGGCTCTCTCATCGCACCACGGCAACGTTAGCCTACGCCTATGCCGATCAGGTCGGCTACAACGGGTTGGTCGATAATAGTAACTATTTTGCGAGCTGGGGTCCGCAAGCAGGGCATCAGACGCTCAGCGGTTCCATCGTGGCATTCCTGCCCTGGGGTATACAGATATCGGGGATCACCTCGTTTCAAAGCGCCATTCCCTTCCAGCCCTTCCTGACGGGCATCGATCTGAACGGCAACGGTGTGTTCAGCTCCGCGGGCGAAAGTCCCTATCCCGGGTCTCCTCTGCCCGGGGGCGGGTTCAACCAGTTCGGCATCAGTCAGGGGAAGGGCGACCTGATTCAACTGGTCAACCAGTTCAACCAGACTTACGCGGGAACGTCCGATCCTTTAGGGCATCCCATCCCGGCGATCACACTGCCCTCTAACTTCTCGTTTCCACGCACCTTCAATTCCCAGGATCTGCGCGTGACCAAGGCTTTCCGGCTGCACGGCGAGCGCGTCAGGCTGTCGGTTTTCGGCGAGTGTTTCAATGTCTTTAACATCGCCAACCTCACCGACTATAACGCCGTACTCAACGCGCCTAATTTCGGCCAGGCTACCCAGAGAACGCCAAACATCTTCGGCACGGGCGGCCCGCGCGCCTTCCAGCTCGGCAGCCGCTTTACATTCTAAATCAGCCCCCGACTCACTTTTACAGCAGCGGCGGCAGCAACTCGCGGTAAGGTGCAGGGATGAAGAAAGATGCGTGGAGAGCCGTAACCGAAGTCGGTTTTATCATCTTCCTTTTTTATTCCAATCTGTTGATGGGGGAATTTACACGCTCCGGCATGGGGCAGAGAAGGGGCTTGGCCTGGGCCATCGGAGATATCGTGAGCCCGGCCAATTTTGCTATTGCTGTAATTGCCGCGCTGATCGGTTATCTGATTGTGGAATCTCTGCGAAAGAGATTGTGACTCCGACCCGGAACAAGTTTATAATCAGTGGATACCGCTGTGCAAACGTGTCGGGCGCGACTATACTGAAGGAATCCCGGCGCTCCGCAGGCCGATGCTGGCGTCTTCCACGGCGAAGTCGCGGTAAAGGATCTGCAACATAATCTAGGTATCAGGGCAGCGTGTCGTACGTGGCGGGTGTCCCGGTAGGATGGGTGCCGCAGGGAAGCTGAAGGGGCAATATGGCAGAACAGTTTGAATTCCTCATTTTGAATGCGCCGGAGCGTATACGGCGGCAGGGACGGGGCAGGTTCGGCGTCCGCATCGGACCGGATAGCGCCGCGGAGCCAGCCCTGCCCGAAGCCGGGTACGTGATCGTGGCGGCGGGCTGGCGCGAGCGTTCCGAGGAACTGCTGCGGTTGGCGCACGCCCAGGGGAGCCGTGCGCTGTTGGAAGTCTCCACGCCGCGGGAAGCTGTCCTGGCCGGTGAGATGGGCTTTGACGGGGTGGTGTCCCATGTTCCGCTGGATTCTCCCGTGCCGGTGTGGGGAGCGGGCGAGATCGGCCCGCGTGCGGCTGCGGCGTGGTATGCAGGTGGCGCGGCAGGCGTGCTGCTGGATTTTGAAGACGCTTCCTGGACCACTCTGGCGCGGAAGTTTCGCACCATGCCGGCCACGGTACAGGGTTTGCGCGACGCCATTCGCCGGCATGTCGAGCTGGCCAAGAAACACGCGCGCCTGGAATCCTGGGCCAGCCTGCCGCCCGATGCCGTCATGTTGGATGGATGGAACGATGCGGGTGTGGAAGCCCTCCTCGCCCATGACGTAAAGGACGTAAACAACGTCGCGTTTTCCGGTATACACGACGGCCGGTCCGCGGCAATGGCGCTGGCGTTGGGTGCGCCGCTGGCGGAAAAAGGCGTGCGCATAGGCGCTCTGGCGGACGCTGCCACGGCGCAACAAGGCAGCCAGCGGATCGCTGAGCTGGCCGTGCCTTTCGCGGGTGCGCGCGTCGAGCAAGTCCTGCCGCCGCTCAAGCCTTTCAACGTGGCCATCGTAGGCATGGGTTGCCTGCTGCCCCAAGCGCCCAACGTGCGCGCCTTCTGGGCCAACATCCTGAATAAGGTCGATGCCATTACCGACGTTCCCAAGGAACGCTTCAACGTCGATCTGTATTACGATCCAGACCGTAAAGCCAAAGACAAGATCCATTCGCGCTGGGGCGGCTTTCTGGATGCGGTGCCGTTCGATCCCATGCGCTACGGCATTCCGCCCAACGCCCTGCCGTCCATCGACCCGCTGCAGTTGCTGGCGCTCGTAACGGTGGACCAGGCGCTCGCCGACGCCGGCTACCGCGATCGCGAATTTCCGCGCCAGCGGACCTCGGTGATCCTGGGCCTGAGCGGCGGACTGGGCGACGTGGGCCTGCAATATGCGGTGCGCTCCATGCTCCCGCAGTTCATTGCCAATCCGCCCGAGGAGCTGTTGCGGGAGCTGCCCGAGTGGACCGAAGATTCCTTCGCGGGGCTGCTGCTGAATGTGGCCGCCGGCCGTGTGGCCAACCGTTTCGATCTGGGCGGCGTGAACTTCAGCGTAGATGCGGCCTGCGCCTCTTCGCTCGCGGCCGTCTACTTAGCCGCGCGCGAGCTGGCCGATCATTCGAGCGATATGGCCATCGTGGGCGGCGTCGATACGGCGCAGAGCCCCTTCGGTTACCTGTGCTTCGCCAAGGCGCAGGCGCTCTCGGGCCGGGGCCGCTGCCGGACGTTCGATGAGACGGCCGATGGCATCGCCATCAGCGAAGGCGTCAGCATGATGGTGCTGAAGCGCGTGGAGGACGCCGAGCGCGATGGCGATCGCATCTACGCGGTCATACAGGGCGTAGCCGGATCGAGCGACGGCAAAGGCCGCAGCATGACGGCGCCGCGCCTGGAAGGCCAGATATTGGCTTTGGAGCGGGCCTATGCGCGCGCGGGCATACGTCCCTCGACGGTAGGATTGATCGAAGCGCACGGCACCGGCACTACGCTCGGCGACGCGAGCGAACTGGCGGCGGTCGACGACGTGTTCCAGGCCGATGGAGCCGCGCCGGTGAGCTGCGCCATCGGCTCGGTGAAATCCATGGTGGGCCACACCAAATCGGCCGCGGGCATTACCGGCCTGATGAAGGTGGCGCTGTCTCTCTACCATCAGGTGTTGCCGCCCACGCTGCATGTGGAGAAGCCCAATCCGAAGCTGCTCGAGCCGGGCACTCCGATGTACCTCAATACCGAGGCGCAGCCGTGGATTCCGCCGGCCGGAACACCACGCCGCGGCGGCGTCAGCGCGTTCGGCTTCGGCGGTACCAATTTTCATGCCGTGCTGGAGGAGTTTGCAGGCGACTTGAGCGACCCTGCCGATGTAGCCCAAACCGAAGAGTGGCCGGCCGAGTTGTTCGTGTGGAGCAATGCTACGCCGGCTGTGCTGGCCGAGCTATCCGTAGCCCAGGGCAGCTTACGGGAGTTAGCCAGTCAAGTGGCCCAAATCCCTGCCTCTTCCGGCGGAGCGCGCCTCGCGATGGTTGCGGTTTCGCTCGACGACCTGCGCGCTAAACTGGCCAAAGCCAAAGCGGCTCTCGAAAGCAAGCAGCCGTTACACGATCCCCAAGGCATCTACCTGGCTTTCGGTTCCGCGGCCGGCAAAGTGGCGTTTCTATTCCCCGGGCAAGGCTCGCAAAAGACCGGCATGCTGCGCGACCTGGCGCTCCATTTTCCGGAATTCCGCGGCAGCCTGGAGCAGGCTGAGCAGGTTTTGGCCGGCCGCCTTCCCAAGAAGCTCAGCGCGTATATCTATCCGCCGGCGGCATTCAGCCCTGAGCGGGAAAAACAGCAAAACCTGGAACTCACCGATACACTGGTCGCGCAACCCGCCCTCGGCGCAGTCGAAATCGCCTTATGCCGCGCTCTCGAGCGCCTGGGTGTGCGCCCCGATATGACCGCCGGCCACAGCTACGGCGAATACGTGGCGCTGGCCGCCGCGGGTGTGATCTCCGACAGCGTACTGTTCGATCTTTCCGAAGCGCGCGGGCGTGCCATCCAAGAAACCACGCGGGAAGAAGCCGGGACCATGGCCGCCGTACAGGCTGACGCCGAAACTATTACCAAAGCGTTGGCGGGGATGCAAGGCGTTACCCTGGCCAATCACAACAGCCCGCGCCAGACCGTAATTTCAGGCGCGAACGACACCGTACGCGCCGCCCTAACGAAGCTCGAGGCAGCCGGGCTTACCGCGCGTTTGATTCCGGTGGCCTGTGCCTTCCACTCGCCGCTCATGGAACCGGCGCGCAGCCGCTTTGCCGAGGTGTTGGCGCGGCAGACATTCACGCGACCTCGGGCGGCGGTCTTTTCCAATACGCTGGGCGGCCCCTATCCGCAAGAGCCGGGTGAAATCGCGGAGCTGCTCTCCAGCCACCTGGTGCGCCCCGTAAAATTCGTGGACCAGATCCGGGCCATGTACGATCAAGGCGCGCGCGTGTTCGTGGAAGTAGGGCCGAAGGGCGTGCTCACCGGTCTCGCGCGCCAGATTCTGGAAGGCCAGGCTGCCCGCTTTATTCAGATCGACAGCGACCGAAGTACGCCCTGGGCCGGCCTGGTGCAGCTCCTGCATGCCTTGGGGCAATTGTCGGTCGAGGGTGTCGCCATCGAGACCGCGCAGCTATTACGCGGCCGCACCGGCCAGGTTGAGCCCGCCGCGCGAGAAACAGGCTGGATGGTGAACGGCCTGCGAGCCTTCCCGCGCAGCCATCCGCCACAGGTGGTGCGGCCGATCGCATTGGTCATGCCCTCGGCAGTGCCCGCGCCTGCACCGGCGGCTGTTCCCGTGCCGGTGGCTGCTCCGCCGGCGCCGGTGGCCGCCCCCGCTGCATCGTTTAACGGCGACGCCGTGATGCTGCAATTCCAGCAGCTCATGAAGCAGATCCTGCAGACCCAGACCTCTATCATGACGGCGTACCTGCAGGGCGGCGCACCGACGCCATTGCCCATAGCAGCGCCCATTGCAGCGCCAGCGCCGATCACTGCCGCGCCCGTGCCCGTAGCAGCGCCGCCGATGGCTGCTCCTGCCGCGGCCCCGCCTCCGCCCGCACCGGTGGCCGCAGCGCCCCCCGCGCCCTCCCCAGCCGCTCGCAGCATCATCGACGACCTGCGCCGCATCGCCGCCGAACGTACCGGCTATCCAATCGAGATGCTGGATCTGGACGCGGCCATCGAAGCCGACCTCGGTATCGATTCCATCAAGCGCGTCGAGATCCTGACCGCCTTGCAAAAGCTGGGCACGCCCGAAGAACAGACTGCCGTGCAGGCCGTATTGAATCAACTCACCAGCGCCCGCACCCTGCGCGAAATCGCCGGCATCTGCGTAAAAGCGATGCCCGCGGCGGCGGCTGCGCCGGAACCGGCCGCTCCCGTGGCGGCACCCGTTTCCGCCGGCCGCGACTTCATCGCGGATCTGCGCCGGATTGCCGCCGAGCGCACCGGCTACCCGCCCGAGATGCTGGATCTGGACGCAGGCATCGAAGCCGATCTGGGCATCGATTCCATCAAGCGCGTCGAAATCCTGACGGGATTGCAAAAGCTCTCGACGCCCGCCGAGCAGGAGCGCATGCAGGGGGTCATGAATCAGCTCACCAGTGCCCGCACCCTGCGTGAAATCGCCGGTATTCTGGCCTCTGGCGCTCCCGCGCCTGCAACCACTGCACCCGCGCCGCCGCCGGTTGCTGCTCCGGCTCCCGTTGCCGTTGCCGCCGGCCGTAACTATATCGCCGAGCTCGTGAAAATTTCGAGCGAGCGCACCGGCTATGAACCCGACATGCTCGATCTGGACGCAGGCATCGAAGCCGACCTGGGCATCGACTCCATCAAGCGCGTCGAAATCCTGACCGCGTTTCAGCAGCTCTCGACGCCCGCCGAGCAGACCCGGATACAGGACGTGATGGAAAAGCTCACCAGCGCCCGCACTCTGCGCGAGATGGCCGACCGCATTGCCGCCGTGCTGGGAGGCGAGCTCGCTCCACCGCCCAAGAGCGAGCCTGCCGGGCCGGCTCCGCCCGTGCCGCGCTACATCCTTACCGCCACGGCGCAGCCGCGGCGCTCGTCCAAGCCGCAATACTTTCCAGGACGCATCTGCCTGATTACCGACGACGAAACCGGCATCGCCGCAGCGGTTGCCGATGAGCTGAACCGCGCCGGCGAGCACGCTCTCCTGTTGCGCCACAGCCCGGACGCGGCCATCGACGATGGCGAAGTGTTCGGCGCAGACCTGACCGACCCGGCCGATATTGAGGCGCTGGTCGGCGCCATACGCCGGCAGTACGGGCGGCCCATAGGCGCCATCATTCATCTGCTGCCGTTGCGCTCCAGCCAATCCGCCGCGCAGGCGAGCTTCGCCGAATGGCGCGATCTGCTGCGCCTGGATGTACGCAGCCTGTATGCGCTGGCCCGCGCCGCCGAAAGCGATCTCAAGCAGACCGGCCGGGCCGGGGGCGCGCTGTTCGCCGCCGTCACCGCCCGCGGCGGCGACTTCGGCCTGCGTCCCAACGCTTCCATCCCGCCCACGCATTTCTGTGTGGCCGATTTCACCAAAACGCTCTCGCTCGAATTTTCCGGTGTGCTGTGCAAGGTCGTAGACCTGGATGCCACCGACCCCATTGTTATTTTGCAGAAAAAGCTTCTGGAAGAGCTGACCTCGCCCGACGATACGCTGCAGGTCGGCCTGCCCGGCGATCGCCGTTTGACGGTGATGCCGCAAGTCGCGCCGGTGGATGGCGCGGTGGTGCGTCCGATCCAGCGGGACTGGGTGTTCCTGGTGACCGGCGGGGCGCGCGGCGTAACCGCCGAGATCGCCCGCCAGTTGGCCGAGCGCCATCAACCCACGCTCATACTGGCGGGATCCTCTGCGCTGCCTTCCGGGCCCGAACCTGCCGATACCGCCGGCATCACCGAGACGGCGCGCCTCAAAGCCTTGCTGCTGGCCCGTCTGCGCGCCTCTTCTTCTGCGGCGGTGAAACCCGCCGCCGTCGAAGCCGCGTTGCAGCGTTTGCTGAAGGATCGCGAAATCGGCCAGAACATCGAAAATCTGCGCCGCGCCGGCGCACGCGTGGAATACCATGCTCTGGACGTGCGCCGTGAAGATGCCTTCGGCGAGCTGATCGACCGTATCTATCGCGAGCATGGCCGGCTGGATGTGGTCATACATGGCGCGGGCATTATCGAAGATAAGCTGATACGCGACAAAACACCGGAATCGTTCGACCGGGTGGTGCACACCAAGGCCGATTCGGCATTTCTGCTCAGCCGCAAGCTGCGCCCGGAAAGCCTGCAGTGCCTGCTGTTGATGTCCTCGGTTACGGCCGCTTTCGGCAACCGCGGCCAGGCGGATTATGCCGCAGCCAATGGCGCCATGAACGGGCTGGCGCTCAATCTGGCGGCGCAATGGCCGGCGCGCGTGGTGGCCATGAACTGGGGTCCGTGGGCGCAGAGCGGCATGGTTTCCGAAGAGGTGCGGCAGCAGTTCCTCGCGCGCGGGATACAGATGATTCCGCTCGAGGGCGGCGCCCAGGCCGCGCTGCGTGAAATTGAAGCTGGCGCTAACGATGAAGCGGTGGTGGCGCTGGGCGAAGGTCCCTGGGGAGAAGTCGCGCTGCCCGCTGGCGGGCCGCACGCCCAGATGCATGCATACAGGAGCCGGACATGAAGCCTGCACGGCAGGAAACTCTCGATTACGTTCTCCAGATGGTGCAAGGGCTTTGCCAGGACTGGGACTATGCCGACCCGGTAAGTCCGGACTCGCTGCTGTTCACCGGCCTGGGTCTGGAATCGCTGGATGCCGTAGTGCTGGGCACGGCCATTCAGGAACACTATCGCGTCCAGATGCCTTTTGCCGAGCTGCTGGCGGATATCGGCGAGAAGCGGCGCGATCTCTCGATAGCGGAGCTGGCGGAGTTCGTCGATCAGCATTTAAATGCGGCAATCGCAGAGCCCCAGACGGCCCGGCCGGAAGTCGAAGTTTGAGCCGGGTCTTTTCGACAGCGGCTCTTATCCCCTTGGAAAGTCCTGTCTGGTCATGTGCACTAGATTCCAGGACCGCCAAGGCGATGCTCTCGGCCATGTAAACCACCGCTCGCCCGGGCGGGCCATCAAGAAGGAATGTTGTGTTCGATGCGCGTGAGGGTCCGCTCAACAAGTTCGACGCCCTCGTTGGTGGCTAACAGGTCCGTGGGGGTCTGGTTGTCAAACAGCGCCGGCGGGGTCGACAACCAGTGGGTGGCCTTCTGCTCATCGCCGAAGACGGCTACCGCGTGGGCGATCACCGGCACCAAACGGGTGAGAGGAAGCACAGAAGTCATCTGGCCTTTATTCTAACCCGGCAGCGGCTTCTTGAAAACGGCGTGCCGAACAGGGGGGCTTTTTTTAAGACACAGCTTCGACGGGCGTCTGCACCCGCTCGAGCGCCTGGGCCAGAGTGGTGACCACCTCAACGGCGAACGCCGCTTCCAGCCTCTCCTCGGCATTGAGTCCACCCCCGGAGAAGTTCCACAGACCTACCACAATCCGCAGTTTCGGAAAACTGGCACGCAATCGTTTGCTGAGTGACCGGGCGTTCATGAGCGCAAAGGGCGGCAATGCCGAGATGCAGACGATATCGCTTTCTTCTACGGAAAGATGTTCGAGTACGTCCATGGGCGAGGTCGTGACGGGAAAGGATACCGTCGCGTAGCCAGCCCCTTCGAGGAGTTGTGCCAACATGCCCGCGGTAGTCTCGTCGGCCCTGTCACTGGCCGCAATGCATACCACGCGAACGTGCGGGATGGGGGCGGCCCGATCTTTGGATTGGTCCGCAAGCTCCGCTACGAACTCGTTGATACTCTGGATAACGAAGTTCTCGCGCGCTTCATCGAGCACTCCCCTGTGGCGCTCTTCCTCCGCCCAACCCAGGGCTGGAATGATGACCGCGTCATAAAGCTCCACTGGAGATCGATCCTTTAGAAACAGCTCAACGACCGTATGCGCTTCTCTTTGGTCCATAGCCAGGAGACGTTGGTACAAGTGGAGCTCCGGCGATAGAACCGGTTCGTCACCGAGTATGACGTAAAGAAATTCAAGCTGCGGAACGTATCTGCCCAGCACCACCAGGCACACGGTGAGCGGCGTCGAGAGCACCAGTCCTATCGGTCCCCAAAGCGCGGTCCAGAAGGCGGCGGCGACCAGAATGGCCAAAGAGGAGATTCCGGTGTGGGAGCCATAAAGCCACGGCTCCACGATGTAGGCGACGGTCAGCTCTATGACCAGAAAAGTGCTGAGACATAAAATCGGCTGGAGCCAGCCCGGGAAGGCGGCCAGAGCCAAAATAAACGGTAAACCGCCTCCCGTGACCGGACCAATATAAGGAACAAAACGCAGGATGCCGGCCAACACTCCCCACAGCAGGGCGCTCGGAATACCAATAAAATAAAGCGCTATGGTTACCAGCGTGGCATAAGTCGCATTCACCACGAACTGCATGCGCAGGTACCGGCTTACGCGTTGCGTGGCATCGTCGAAGGCCTGGGTCGCGACATGCAACTGGCGCTGGCCCAGCAGCCGCAGCAGTCGATTGCGCAGATCTTCACGCTTGATCAACATCACGATGGAAAATACGACGACAACTCCGGCGGTGCCGAGCGGCGCCACCAGCGGGCCCAACAGGTTCCGCAGAGATTGCAGCGCGCCCGGCGGAGGCTCTATTACCTCTACTGGAACGGGGCGGTCATCATGGGGAAGGGGAGCGGCGGATTTGCGTGTCTGCGTTCTGGCGGACTGCTTCGGAGCAGGCACCGGAGGCGCCGGCTGGTTCGGCGGCAAAGTAGATAACTCTTTAGTCAACTCCTGTACGGTATCGGTGGCTTTAGCCAGACTGCCGCCGTGTGGACCATGAAAGGACGCCATTTTCTCGCGGATGTTACTGGTGTAATTTGGTAACTGACTAATCACATCGATCAATTGGTTGGCGACCACCCAACCGATTGCACCGATCAGCGAAAACGATACGACCAATACCAGCATTACCGAGGGTATGCGGCCTAATCTCAGTCGCTCCAATTGAGTTACTAACGGGGTAAGCAGAAAGGCAAACAGTACTGCCAGGGCCAGCGGTACGAATATCGCTTTGGCGAAATAGAGCGCCGCTATGGATACGACACAGGCGAGTAAGGGGAAGCGATGGGATGAAGCGGAGAAAGCGTGAGAGCGTTCCATGAGCCCGGGTTCCTTAGATGAGATGAATTCAGGCCGCGTCGGCGCGCACGGCCATATCGATTCCGGCTAAGTCCGCCGCATCGAGTGCCGCCACTGCTCCGGCTACGCCGGAATTCGCCAGGGCCACTACCGGATGTACGCCCAGGTGCTGCTTCCAGGCGCCCTCTACCACGAGCCGCCCGGAGGCATCGGTCAGGATCTCCACGTCGGCGGCGCATAGCTGCTCGCCGCGGCTTTCCTGGATCAGCATGCGCACGGCATCCTTAGCGGCCGCGCGGCCCAGCAGCCAGTCATAACGCTCGACTGCGGTAGCCTGTAAGTTGTCCCATACCGCGCGCTCGCGGCGACTGAGGATCAGGTAGGCCAGAGTCTTCAACCAGACACTGTGCGATGACTCGAGAAACTCCTGCGGGAGACCCTCCACGCGGCAGCAGGCCAGCCGCCGGCCGCCGAGCGCTGCGATAGGCTCTTTCCAGGGCGTCGCGATATAAGTTCCACGCGGATCGATCCGCAGGCGCAGAAAGCGCGGCGGCTGCGGGAAGCGGCGCGTCTCCCAGTTCTCCAACCGGTAATAGACTTTGCCGGCGCGGTCGAGTACTTCGATATCGGAGTGAATTACTTTGTCACTCTCGAAGCGGCGCAGTACGCGGCACTCGAGAAGCGTGCCGGCGGGCGGCGCGGCAGCGTAGCACTGGAAGCCGGCGACTCTATAGGGGAACAGGTCCGTGCCCTTTTCGATAGCTTCCCAGAACCAGTAGGCCACCGCCTGTCCGGCCGCATCCAGCAGCACGGGGTCGAACAGAAACACAGGGTGCGGGTCGCCGGCGAACAGCCCTGTATGCGGCAGCGCTTCCAGCGTGGCGCTGGCGCCATTGCGTCCGGCGCGCTCCACGCTTTTGGCGCCCTGCATCAAGGAGCCGTGGAACATGCCGGTGCGATAGAGCTGTTCGGGAATCCATGCGGAGCGCTGCTCGTTTTCGAGTACGAAAGAGCGCGGCGGCCCGGAGTCCGGATAGTGCGCGGCAAATACGGCAATGGCTTCGGCCAGGATGGGGCGCAGGGTTCCCGGCGGCCCGTCCTCTCGCAGAGCTACATGCACCTCGCCGGGCGCGACCTGCCTGGCGGTGGCCTCGATGGTGTAATCCGGTTTCTCCAGCGTGATCCAGCGCGATGCGCGGATATCGCGCATTCCAGCCAGCAGCTTATGGGGTTCGAGCAGGGCGCCGCCTTCGGCCAGCATCTCCATGGTTACGGTGAGCGGCACAAGGGTCAGCCCGAGTAAAGAGGGGTCATCGGTTGAGACATCGCGTCCCAGGGCGTGATCGTGGAAGATGATTTCACGCTCGGCGGAGAAACGATGGCGGGCTACGCCGCGTACGCCCGGCACGATCTCGACAACGTCATGGAAGAACGGAAAGCGAGGCGGGGGCGCCACGGCCGGCGGCATCCCCTGCCGCGCTGCCAGATAGGCGGCCATCACTTGCTGTTGCGTCTGCACCAGCTGCTCCATGGTGCTGAGGTGCTCCTGCATCAGCAACTGGCGTGGATCGGTGACCACAGCCGGAGGTGGTGGGGCCTGGGTGGTGGGTTGGGGGCTATGCGCGGTGGGTGCTGCTTTAGGCAGAGCTGTTTTCGGCAGAGAAAAATCTTTGGGCAGGCGCAAGGGTTGCAAGCCGGTGCCCAGGGCCAGCATGCGCCTGGGCTTGATCTTCTCGGTTACTGGCTTGGGGGCGCGCCGTGCGTAGAGATGCTCGAGCTTGGCATACACGCCGTGCGCCACCAGTTGGCCGAGCATGTGGTGAAGCTGCAAAATCCCGGAGCGGTGCTGCACATTCGAGGGAATGGCCGCGTGCGGCTTGGAGCGCAGTACGTCATCGGTGAAGCCGGTCAGATTGCTGCGCGGCCCTACCTCGACGAAGAGCCGCACGTCGTCGCGGTACATGCCTTCGATGGTCTCGCGGAAGCGCACCGTGCTCGACCATTGCACGGCTGCGAGAGACCGTATCTCCTCGGGATCCCGCGGATACGGGCCGGCAGTCACACAGGAATAGAGCGCTACCTGCGCACGGCCGATGCGCAGCCGGTCGAAATGCTGCTTCAACGGTTTGCTGAAGATTTCGAACCAGGGCGTGTGATAGGCGCGGGCGAAAGGCAGCTTCTGGCAGATAGCGCCCTTGGGCGTCAGCACGGGCACCAGCTTGTCGATCACTTCTTCCCTGCCGCACACCACCACTTGATGGACACAGTTGTCGAGCGCGATGTACAGCTCGCCGTCGCTCTTGGCCACCTGCTGTTCGAGGAAAGCATGGTCGGCGCCGGCCACCGCCAGCAGCACCGCCTCTGGAATGTCGCTGCTTGAATTGAGCTTGTCGAAGACTTCGTAAACGCCCAGAATGTGGCGGATGAGTTCTTCATCGTCGGCCACCTCGACCACGCGCGAGGCCAGCAGCGCGGAGTGCTCGCCGGTAGAATGGCCCACCATGGCGTGAGGCCGTATGCCCAGCTTCTCGATCAGCGCATACAACGCCTGGTTGGCGCAAAACACCGTTTCCGCGCCGGAATCCATGTTGTATAACCGCTCCTGGCTGGGAGAACCGAAGGGCGGCGGAAAAATCACGTCGCTCGGCAGGTAGTCGCGCGGATGGTTCTCGTAGGCGCGATCCATCAGATCGAAGGTACGCCGCACTTCCGGGAAGTGTATGCACAGATCGCTAAGCATGTTGCGGTACTGGGAGCCTTCGCCGGGGAATAAGAAGGCCAGCTTTCCCTGCTGTCCCAGAGGTTCGCGAAAGTAGTAAATTCCTTCGATTTCTTTGATGTTGCGAGTGCGCTCGTCGCCCAGCCGCTTAATGGCGCGCTCGAGTTTGGCCTGCAGGTCGGCATGCGAGGTCCCCACCACGGACATGCGCACCGGTCCCATGGGCCGGTTGCAGTTGAGCGTCCAGGCCAGATCTTTCAATGACAGCGCGGCTCCGCCTTGCTGCAGGAGTTGCAGCGTCTGCTGGGCGTCTTCGATGATTTCGGTGCGGCTCTCGCCGGAGAACACCAACAGCTCGCTATCCCAGTCGTGCTGCAACCAGGGCGCGATATGGGGTCCGGTGTATTCTTCGAGGATGGCGTGGGCGTTGATGCCGCCGAAACCGAAAGCGTTCACCCCGGCGCGCCGCGGCGTTTTGGAAGAGCCGTGGATCCAGGGGCGCGTCTCCGTGTTGATGTAGAAATTGGTGTTCTCGAGTTGCAGCTTGGGATTCGGATGGGCGCAGATGGTGGGCGGCAAAACTTTGTGATGCAGCGCCAGAGCGGCCTTGATCAGCCCGGCTACTCCCGCCGCGGGCACGGTATGGCTGATCATGGACTTCACCGAGCCCAGGGCGCAGCGCGGCGACTCTGTGCGGCGCGGGGGAAATACGCGCCGCAGGGCTTCCACTTCCACCACATCGCCGACCGGGGTCCCGGTGCCATGCGCTTCGAGCAGGCCAATGGTGAGCGGATCGATGTGCTCCGGTTCGTAGGCGCGGCGCAGCGCAGTCTCTTCTCCCTCGACACGCGGAGCGAGTACGCCGGTAGCCCGGCCGTCGCTGGCAATACCGATGTTCTTCAGCACGGCATAAATATGGTTCCCATCGCGCTCGGCGTCGTCTAGACGTTTCAGTACTACCATACCGACACCTTCGCCCAGCAGCGTGCCGTCGGCATCTTTGTCAAAGGAACTCAACTGGCCGCGATGCGAAAGCGCGCCTAACTGCGAGAAGATCATCATCAGCACCGGCGAGGTGTTGCTGTTTACGCCGCCGGCGATAGCCAGGTCACAGCGGCCGGTTTCGAGCTCCCGCGCGGCCATTTCGATGGCTACGAGCGAGCTCGCGCAGGCTGCGTCGATCAGGTAATTCGGGCCCATCAGATCCAGGCGGTTGGCGATACGCCCGGTAATGATATTAGGCACCAGGCCGGAGGCGGTATCGGCATGGAACGGGGGCAGGCTGGCCTTGAGCTGGCGCTTGATTTCGGCCAGCTCCGCGTCGGTGTGCTCGGGATGCAACTGTTGGAGAACGCGCAACACGCTATCGACCATGACGCCCTGCTGCAGAGCGGCCGCGTTGCCGCGATTGACGTAGGTGCCGCGGCCGACGATCACCGCGGTGCGCTGCTTGACCGCCTCCAGGTCCAGCTTGCCGCAATCCTTGAGCGCGTCGTGGGCCGCCTGCAGGGCCATGAAATGGTCCGGTTCGCCACCGTCCACCGCGTTGGGCATGATGCCGAAGGAGAACGGATCGAACTGGGCCAGCTTGCCGAGAAAACCGCCCCGTTTGCAGTAGGTGCGATCGTCGGACCTGGTGTCCGCCTCGTAGAACAGCTCGGCCTCCCACTCCGGCGGAGCGTCGGAAATGGCGTTGACCTTCCGCAGAATGTTCTCCCAATAGTGCGGCACGTCCGGCGCCCCTGGCAGAACGCAGGCCATTCCAATGATGGCAATCCCCGAATCTGATGACATTTCTTCAATTGTCCGTGATTGGGCGGGCGGCTGCAATTAGGGGGTTTGCGGTTCCTTGAAGGCATCCACAGGCCAAATTTCCCTATAGACAAAACCGAACCAGCTTCGAATGGCGGATGCGGGCGTCTCTGGTGACCAGCGGAACATCATGCGCCAGGCTGGTTGCGGCGATAATTTCGTCGGCCGGATCGGAATGGAAATCCAGACCGCGCAGCTTCAGGCAAATCTCGGGAGTGATCGGCCAGATTTTCACGCGGCGTAAGGCATCGGCGAGCGGCGGCCGATCCAATCCGAAGGCGATACGTCCGCGAGCGTGCAGCATTTCAATTTCCCAGAGCACGATATCGGAAATTCCCCACTCCTCCGCGGCTAATACGTCCCGTTCGGCGTGCGTCAGCAAGCCGCTGACAGCGTGGATCAGGATGTGGGTATCAAGATTCAGCATCCCACCCGATCCCGGTGGTGAACAGATCGTCCCCGGGATCGGTCACCATGCCGGGGACGCTGCCGATCAGATCTCCACAAGATTGGCGCACCGGCATCAGCCTGGCCACAGGATGACCGTGCTTCGTGATCAGAATGCCCTCGGCCGGCAGGTCGTTCATCAACGCCAGGCATTTCTGCCGGAATTCGCTGGCGTTTATCTCTTGCACGACCCCATTGTACAGCAACTGTACAATACTTGGTTTCGGGCGCAATGTTAAACTTGTCTCCTCTGGCATACGGGTATGGCTCGGTTTCTGATCACCTGCTGGTCCTTTCCGGGCCATGTCTTTCAGCCCCTGGCAGTTGCGCGTGAACTGCGGGAGCGCGGGCACGAGTGTGCCTTCTACTCGGGTCCGCGGGCGGCGCGCGTGGTGGAGGGAGAAAATTTCCCTTTCTTCCCCTCGGGCAAGGCCGGGGAAGACGCCATGTACGACTTCATGTTCGCGCCCGGGCAGGCCAGGACGTTGAACTGGCGGAACAGTATGCAGTTTGCCACCACCATACAAGGGTGGTTGCTCGATACCGTGCCGCAACAGGTGGAGGATCTGGAGCCCATCCTGGCCGAGTGGCGGCCCGACGTGGTGGTGACGGAGCAGAACATGCTGGGTCCCGTGCTGGTCTTACGGGAGAAGCATAAAATTCCGGTGGCGGTGCTGTCCTATTACTCGTGTACCATCCCCGGACCGGACGCGCCGCCTTTCGGATTGGGCCTGCCGCGCCCTCGAAACTGGCAGACGCGCCTGCTGGCCCGTGCGGCCGCGCTCGCCACACTGCCTGTCCGGGCGCGTTTCCGGCGCGCCGCCAACCGGATAAGGGGGCGCTACGGCTTGCCGCCCATCACCACATCGGTGCTCGAGTTTACCGGCACCATGCCGCTTTACCTGGTGATGGGCACCTCTGAGTTGGATTACGAGCGGCGCGATCTGCCGCCCTCGGTGCATTATGTCGGAGCGTGTCTGTGGGACAAGCCGCGCCATGAAAAACCCGCTGACTGGTTGGCGGAGCTGCCCCACGACCGGCCCTGGGTGCACGCCAGCGAGGGCACCGTCCACGTGTTGTCGCCCTTTGTGCTCAAGGCCGCGGCACAGGGGCTGGCGAATCTGCCGATGCACGTGATCCTGACCACCGGAGGAAATCGCGAGCCGGAAGAGCTCGATCTCGGGCCCATCGCCCCCAATGTGCGCGTGGTGCGCTGGGTTTCGCATACCGAACTGCTGCCGCATCTCGACGTGATGATCACCACAGGCGGTTCGGCCACCGTGCAAGCGACTTTAAAAGCCGGCGTGCCGCTGATCGTAGTACCGACCGAGTGGGACAAGCCGGATCTGGCGCGCCGTGTGGTCGAGAGCGGCGCCGGCATACGTCTGGCGCCGGAGCAATGTACCCCGCAACGGCTCCGCGAGGCGGTGGAACAGGTGTTACACACGCCATCCTTTCGTCAAAACGCGAAACGCATGGCCGCCGCCTTTGCCCGCTATGGCGGTCCGGCGGCCGCCGCCGATTTGCTGGAGGCTATGGCAAGGGTCCGGCAGCCCGCATAAGTCGGGTGTGTGTTACTAGTACCGACTTTTCGGCTTTGCTGTGGACTCTTCTTTCCTGGAGTGTTAATGTTGAACCGTTTAGTCATCCCGATTGCACGAATGGGTTATTGTTTCCGAACAAAAGTGGTGAGGTCTGCCATACCGCGCCCGCCTGAGGAGGATCGCATGTCGCAGTCTATCAGTTTCCCTGATTTTCGATCTGTTGCGTTTGGTTTGGTCCTGACGCTGCTGTTGACGCTAGGTGTGCTTCCGGCGCTGGGAGCGCCACCCTCGGCCCCGCGACTCACGGTCGATCCGACCTTGCCGAACTTATGGTACGGTGCGGTTCCGCCTAACGGTCTGAATGGGCCGGTGCTGGTATTTGTGCACGGCTATGGCGGCGACTATCAAAACTGGATCGAGGTCAACAACTGCTCACTCACGGCGACGGGCTGCGTAGGCGCCGGCAACGACATGTACGATTATGCTTACCAGGCCGGCTTCCGCACGGTCTTCCTGAGCATGAGCAGCAATAACTTACCCAATCAACTCAGTATCCAGACCAATTCGGCGATGCTGCAAACCATGTTTCCGCTGATCCAAAGTCACTACGGAGTGTCCAAGGTCTTTTTCATCTGTCACTCCAAAGGAGGACTGGATCTCCAGAACGCCATCGCCAACCCGGTGTGGCTGGGCATGGCGAGCATGGTCATCACCATGGGCACTCCCAATCAGGGAGACGCGCTGGCCAGTTGGATCTATCTGCCGGCCAACCAGTCGCTCGGACAGCTATTGGGGCTGCTCAATCCCGCGGTACAGTCTATGGAAATCGCCAACGTGGAGCAACTGCGCACGCAGTGGGACCCTCTTTTCGAACAGGCCCAGATTCCCTTTTACACCTTGTCCGGCAATACCGACACATGCCCCAACACCACGGGAAGCTGTACGACGCTCGAGACCGGCGGACTGCTGGCAACCATCACCACGCCGCCAGGAGGCCTGACTACGCCGTGTAATGAGACCGGAAACGCTCCCGCCAATGCCCCTTGTAACGACGGATTAGTGGATCATCCCGAATCGTTGCTGCCCGAGAGTTATGCCATGGAGCTGGGCGTAATCAATTGCAATCACTTTGAACTACGCCTGGGCGACAACACATTTGCCTTCATCAATGCACAGATACTGGCGTTCCAGAATGAGCAGCCCACCTTTACCAATGTGGCTACGGGCGGCTTCGGCGACCCGCATAACTCCTGGGCCTGGTCGATGGCATGGTTCAATAACATGCTCTATGTAGGGACAGGCCGGGAGGTTTACTGTGTGACTAACGCCACTGCCTCCATCCAGCTGGGTATTGCCGGGCTTTATCCGCCCGCCATCGGCGACTGTACGCCTGACTATCACTACCTGCCGCTGCAGGCCGAGATCTGGCAATACAACCCGTTGACCAGTATCTGGACGCGCGTCTACCAATCGCCCAACTCCTTGTATACGGTCGATAAAAAAGGCAATTCGGTAGCCACCGCGCGGGACATCGGTTTCCGCAGTCTGACACCGGTTACCGAGCCGGGCGGCACGCAAGCTTTGTATGCCGGCGGAGTGACCTCCGGAGAGATCTTCGAGTGCCAACCTCCCGTTACCACGACCGGTTGCACGGCGCAAGGCTCGTGGCCTCCGCCGCGTATCCTGCGCACCACCACTGGCGCTCTCGGAAGCTGGGCGCCCATTCCGCAGAACGGTACACTGACGCAGTTGGCCACCGGCAGTTCCTGGACGCCCGCAACGGGGGCTTTCCTGGGCGCGCTTACGGCCAACGGCTGTTACGGCACTACCAATCCCAATTGTCCCGGCACCACGGCGTATCCGAATTATAGTATTCGCTCGGCGGGGCAGTTACCCGATGGCACGCAACCGAATAGCGTCTTATATCTGCAAGTGGGAGATTTTCCCGGAGTGGGCCGCGTGATTTCTTCGACGCCCGGCGCCAATCCGTCCTTAGGCGACAACGGCGGCGGTTACGGATGGGCCAGCCCGCCCACAGGGACCCTGCCCATGTGGATCATGGAGCCGTTCAATAACTTTATGTATGCCGGCACCGGCAATCCTCCGGGCGCTGCCGGGGGACAGGCGTATGGCGTGTGGAAGACCAACGGAACCGGCTGCCAGACGGCGCCCTATACCTGCTGGACGGAAATCATTCCCGACGGAGGCTTTGCCGTCGGGCTGGTGGCCGATTATGCCATGAGCCTGCAGATCTACACCGATACGGCTGGATATTGCCCAGGTATCGGATGCTTATATGTGGGAACTGACCGGCCTAACGAGTTAGTCCGCATTCACCCCGACACTACCGGGGCGGTGCCGGTCGATTCGGCAGATAGCTGGGACCTGCTGGTGGGTAACCCACGAACCATCCCGCCGGGATATACCGGCGCCGGCCAGTTAGTCTCGCCCCTCAGCGGAATCGGACAGTACTTCAACAATGGGTTCACCGGACACTTCTGGCGGATGGGAGTGGGCGGGTATGGTATCTACATGGGCACGTGGGATTGGAGCGCCGACGATTATGTCCAGCCCACCTTCGCGCCGTTGTGGAGCCAGGAATTCGGAACCGATCTGTGGCGAAGTCCCGATGGAGTGAACTGGCAGTTCATGAGCAAGGTCGGTCTGGGAGACGGCTTTAACACCGGCAGCCGTAGTTTTTCCAGCACACCCTACGGCCTCTATCTGGGTACGGCCCGGGAAGTCGGCGGCACGCAAATCTTCAATGTGGACAATTCCATCTTGGATTTGAACAAAGACGGCGTGATCGACCAGAAGGACGTCAATATCATGGCCGCCAGGTTGAACCAGCCGGCACACCAGAACGATCCCATGGATATGGACCGGGACGGAATGATCACGGCTAAGGATATTCAAATGCTCCGGACGCAGTGCACGCATCCGGGCTGTCAGGTTCCGGCTGTTCGGCCCGCGGCTGCACTGCCTTCACCGGTAGTGTGTTCGCAGCCCGGCCTGTTAGGCAATCAAGTGAACCTTTCCTGGTCCCCCGTAACGGGAGCGGTGAATTACCTGGTCTATCGCATCGCGCTCTCGGCCAGTGAGACGACGGTTCCCCCGGGAGATCCGGTTCCGGCCCCAGCCCTTACGCTCGGCCTGAACGCGCCGGTGGCCTCCGCATGCAGCGGACCCAACCGGCGGCCCATCTGTTCCATGCTGCCGGACGCGCAGACCGTTCAGCCGGACCAGTCCACGGCCTTCGGCTACCCCGGGCCCCCGCAGTGCATGACCTGCACCAGTCCGATTACGGCGACAGCGTATTCCGAGCTGCCTCCCAATACTCTGCAGGCGCTTTACTATGTGATCGCGCAAGACGGCAACGGGAACATGTCCACGCCATCCAATACAGTGGGCGGTCCGTCGCTCTCGCAGCAGCAGTGTTCCCAGTAAGTCGCTGGCTCCAGTCAGTGCGGTCCCGCCGGGCGTCTGATGACCCCGGCGGGCCGCGCAACTCCCACCGAATAGCCTCTATTTAATCCCGCCGCCCGCTCTTTTTCCCTGAAAGTACTCTAATCTGTACCGGTACCTGTAAATTCGAGTAAGTGACTTAATTGCTTGAGTTTATCGTGCATTGCCATCTACACTTTGATGGAGCGCGAGTTATACGCCACTTAAAGGAGTAATTAAAATTAAATGAAATCGCTTTATGTTCGTAAAGCGCTGTCCATGACCATTGCGACGGCGGCATTAGGATGCCTGGCATCCGCGGGAAATCTAATGGCGGCGGGCACTGCCGCGACTGTCACTTACACCGCTTCGGGTACCTTCGGCATCGCCAAGAGCGGGGCCGACCTGTTCCAGTTACAAAACCAGCCTTTCAGCATCAGTGTGGTAGCCAGCGAGTCCGATGTAGCCAAGACCCACGGCGCCCAATGGGCTGGATACAATGCTCTCAAGATGACCGGGACAGTCCAATCCGGCTTGCTGCCGACGCCGGTGGTCATATCCAACACCAGCACCAGCATCGAGCTGGCGGTAGGCAATCCAAGTTATGACGTGTTTGTGATATACGCTCCGGTCAAGGTCGTCGGTATCACATTGACCATTACCGCTGTTCTGGATCTGCCCAAGGGCACCCTGACTAACGATCACATTCTGCCGTTCGCCTCGGCCGCCATTCCCTCCACAGCGACCATGAGTTATTCCGATGGCACCAACACTAGCGTGCTCTACCTCAAGGGAACCCTGGTTGGCACGGCCTCGACTACTACGACGACAAAGACCGCCGCGGTGCTGCACGCAGCCGGCGCCCGCTCGATTACGGCGCACGGAGATGGCACGCAATCGGTGCGTTTGATCGGTGCGGGTCCGGTCGAGCTGGGTGCGTCTTCCGATAGGGTGGCGCTCGCATTCTACGCCACGGGAGTACGCGACGGTTCCGAGATTAAAGTGCGGATCGGCGGACAAAGCGTGCCGGTATTGTATGCCGGTGCGGCAGAGCACTTCGCCGGGCTAGATCAGATCAGCGTCGAACTGCCGCGCAGTCTGGCGGGAATGGGCGATGCCGAGGTGATGCTGATGGTGGATGGCCAGACAGCCGAACCCGTGCACATGCAGATCCAGTAAGTACGGCCGAGCGTGCTTTGGAACCGGCTAGCTTGGTTTCCAAACACGCTCGGGTTTTCTCCCTCGATGGACAAGCCATAAGGTAAAAGTGTTTAAACGTACTGGTACTGTACTGGGAGAATGCCGGATATTCTCGTGGAGAATCGGGTAAACTTACAGTCTGAGACGCCTTACAACTTTACGAATCGGGGATGTAACAAATGAGTCGCTTTAGTACTCAAAAGGTATACGCCATAGCTATAACGACAGCGGCGATGCTTTGCGTGGTTGGCGCAGAGAAACTGGTTGCCGCGAGTCCGGATACCGCACCGAATGTCACCTATACAGCGAGTGGGACGTTTGCCAGCCCACAAATCAGCGGCGCCGACGTGTTTAAGTTGGCCGGTCAGGCATTTAGTATCAGCATAGTTGCCAACGCGGCGGCTGTGCCGTCGAGTCATGGTGCGCAGTGGGCTAAATTTACCAGCCTGCCGATGACGGGCACCATCGATAGCGGTCTGACGCCGACGCCTTATGCCATCCATAGCAACATGACCAGTATTGAGCTGGCGACCGGTAATCCCGCCTATGATGTGTTTGTCATGTTCGCGCCGGTATCCGTACTCGATACACCGATCTATGTCACAGCCAATCTGCAGATGCCGCCCGGCACCCTCACCAAGCCGCTGAACCATCCTTTCGCGAGCGTTTCGCTCGGTCCGTGCAAGCTACCGCAGCCTCCTGGACCGTGCGTGGACACGGTAATCTACGCCGATCCCGCAACTGGCGCCTCCACCACGCTGGGAATCGCCAGCGGGACTCTGGTGGGTACTATCCCGGGCGGCAGTGTCAATCAGTCGGCAGCAGCACCGGCCAGTGTGCAACTCCATGCAGCCGGCGCGCAGGCGATCAGCGCCCATGCGGACGGAACCAGGTCGGTACGGCCTATCGGCGCGCTGCCGGTCGAACTGGGCGATTCGGCAGACGTGGTCGCGCTGCAATTTTATGCGTCGGGCGTGCGTGACGGGTCCGAGGTCCACGTGCAGATTGCAGGACACGATGTGCCGCTGCTCTATGCCGGGCCGGCCGGTCATTTTCCAGGCTTGGATGAAGTCAGTGTAAAGGTTCCACGCAGCCTGGCTGGAAGCGGCAATGTGGATGTGACCCTGACGGTGGACGGCCGCACCGCCAGCCCCGTACACATACAGATTCAGTAAGAGAAGCTCTTCTCCCTGGCGCCGGGGCGGAGCAAATCCGCCTCGACAGCCATCTCACTGCTTCTCGCAATCCATAAAGTAATAGCCGATCATGTGGCAGATGTTCAGGTGAGCGTCTTCAATACGCCCCATGTGCGCCACCGGAATCTGAATATTCAATTGCGCCTGGGGCCCCAGCTTTCCGCCATCGCGGCCGGTTAAAGCGATGGTGCGGCATCCTATGGAGTTGGCATATTCCATGGCGCGCACCACATTGGGCGAATTCCCGGAGCCGCTGATGGCCATGAACAGGTCGTGCGGCTGGGCGAAGTTCTTGAGCTGCTCCACAAAAATTACGTCGTAACCCACGTCGTTGGCATAGGCGGTGATGGTGGGGAGCTGATCGGTAAGCGCCATGATGCGAAATCGCGAAGACCGGTTGAAGCTGCAGCCTTTCACGATATCGCAGGCAAAGTGCGAGGCCGTCGAGGCGCTGCCGCCGTTGCCGCAAACAAAGATGTGCCGCCCGGCGTCGCGAGACTCTCTGAACCATTCGATGGCCTGACTCACTTTGCTCAGATCGATGGACTCGATGGCTTTCAACAGATCGGCTCTATATTGCTCAGGAAAGGTCATCCATTGAAATTATACGCCAGTGGGCAAGCTCGGAATGAGCCGCGTCTTCTTCTTCAGCCGGCTACGCGACCACCGGTACAAGCTTTGACTCGATGATGCATTGATCTGATACGGGATGCAGGTAGCAAGTGCCGAAGGCGGAAAATCCTTCAAAATAGTCAGTATCCAATGCAGCCTGTTTTGTTTATACTCCTCGGAATGCCTCGAAGCGCACCTTGCCTTGTCATCCCACGCGCCGTTCTGGTACTCGGTTGCTTTGTTGGCTTCTTCTTAACCGCCTTCGGGTCATGCGCCCTGGCTGGGGACAACAACGCAAATCCCGCTATCGCATCGCGCGAGTGAGTCCGAGCAGCTGGCATGGACAGATCAGCGCAGAAAGAGCCACGATCAAACGTAGTACAAACACCCAACCAAAAAAGGGTGCGTCACGGTTGCTGGCCATCCTTCGATGGATCTGGACCCGAAGACGCGGAATAGTATTTTGAAACAAGCGGGGTTGAAATGATGAGATACGCCGTCCTGTTCGAAGCTGGGCACCGCTCCGGCAAAAACCGCGCAAGCTGTTTCTTCGGTGTTGGTGGAGATGTTTACCCGGCAGTAAAATCGTCTGGTACTCCCGGAACAGCGGCCGCTTAATCCAGCTTCTTCCTAAAGCTGGTCGCGCTCAAAGCCATAACAGTCACTCCGTAGACCAGCAAAGTCAGCATCTGCGGCCAGAGTACGGTGATACCGGTGCCTTTGAGAAAGATTCCGCGCACGATTTCGATCAGGTAGCGCAAAGGATTCAAATACGTAGCATACTGGACCACCACCGGCATGTTGCGTATGGGATAGGCAAAACCGCTCAGCATGAAGGTGGGGATGGCGATGAGCGAAGACGACATGATGGCCTGCTGCTGGGTGTTGGCGATGGTCGAAATGAACAGGCCCATGCCCAGGCTGGTAAGCAGGAACAAGGCGGCGCTCAGCAACAGCGTGAGCGGATTGCCGCGGAAGGGGATGCCGAAGATCAGCAGCGCCGCCGTGGTCATCAGCACCAGGTCCATCAGCCCCACCATGGCGGCCGGCATCATCTTGCCGATCATCAACTCCAGCGGGCGAATGGGAGTCACCATCAACTGCTCCATGGTGCCGATCTCTTTCTCGCGGACAATGGCCATGGCCGTGAGGGTCACGGTGACCACCATGAGCAGATTACAAATCACGCCGGGAACGAAGTAGTTGCGGCTTTTCAGATCGGGATTGAACCACACCCGCGGGCTGTCGGTAATGCGCGGCGCGCGCAGGCTCATGGTGCCCATGCCGGCGCGGGCCATCATGCGCGACTGCTGCTGCGGAGTGGCCACGCTCGCGGCATAGTGGGCGACCAGCTGGGTGGTGTATGCCGAAGCGAGCGAGGCGGTGTTGGAATTGGTGCCGTCCACCAGAATCTGGGTGGTGGCCGGCCGGCCCAGCAGGATATCGCGGCCAAATCCGGGCAACACCCGCACCAGCACCTGCACGTTGCCGCGGTCGAGCGCATCCTGGATCTCTTTCTCGTTCTGCGGCAGGGCCGTGAGCATAAATCGTCCCGACCCCTGGAAGTCCGCCAGCAGGTCGTGGCTCTGCGGCGATTGATCCATATCCATCCAGCCCATGCGCAGATTGTCCACGTCCAGGTTGACCGCATAGCCGAAAATAATGAGCTGGAACATGGGAGGCACAAAGAGAAACACGCGCGTGCGCCTGTTCCGGAACATCTGGCTCAGCTCTTTTCTGACGATGGCGAAAATCCGTTCTCTCATACAGGCCCCCTCATGCCAGCTTCTGTCTCATCTTGCGCTCCGCCATCCAGAACACCAGCGCGGAGAACACCGCCAGAAACAGCAACTGGCCCCACAACAAACGCATCCCGATACCCTTCAAAAAAATGCCGCGCACGATGGTGACGAAGTAACGGGCCGGCACCACGTGGGTGATGATCTGGATGGGCACGGGCATGTTCTCGATGGCGTAGAGAAATCCCGACAATAGAAACGCGGGAAGAAAGGTGGTGACCAGGCCCATCTGAAAAGCGAACAACTGCGACCGGGCGATGGCCGAAACCAGGATGCCCCAGAAGAAGGCGCCCGAAAGGAAGATCATGGTGCTCAAGGCCAGCATCCAGGCGCTGCCCCGGAAGGGCACGCCGTAGACGAAAATACCCACCAGGACGGCGATCAGGGTATCTACCAGGCCCACCACGAAGAACGCCAGCATCTTGCCCACCACGATTTCGGCGGCTCGCACCGGAGTCGAGAGCAATTGCTCCATGGTGCCCATCTCCCACTCACGGGCGATGGTGAGCGAAGTCAGCAGGGCGGCGATCACCATCATCATGGCGGCGATCAGCCCGGGCACGATATAGTTGCTGGATTCGAGCGTGCTGTTATACCAGACCCGCAGGCGGGCCTCCACGGGGGGCGTCAGCGGCAGTCCGGCCCGGCGCTCCTGTCCGGCGGAGCGCACCTGCAGTGCATAGTTCTGTACCAGGGATTCCACATAGCTCAGGGCGATCGACGCGGTGTTGGAATCGCTGCCGTCGAGCAGGATCTGGACGTTGGCCTGGTCCCCGGCATTGAGGCGCTGGGAGTAATCCCGCGGAATCGCCAGGCCGATCAGCACCTTGCCCTTGTCCACGGCTTTTTCAATGCTCGGATAGTTATCGACGAAGCCTTCGATCTCGAAAAAGCGTGAGGCGTGAAAGCGCTCGATGAGGGCGCGGCTGTCGGCGCTGTGGTCCGCGTCGTAGATCAGTGTGGGAATGCGGTCCACATCCAGATTGAGCGCGTAACCGAATAACAGCATCTGGAACATGGGCAGGATCAGCGCCATGATCAGGCTGCGGGAATCGCGCGCGATATGTCGGCACTCTTTCTGGAACATCGCTCGGGTACGCCGCGCGTTCATGGATTTTTTAGCTCCTCGGCTTCGATCAGCCCTACAAAAACGTCCTCCATGGAAGGCTGGATGGACTCGAGGCGCCGCACCTCGATGTGCTGCTCGCCGAGGACCCGCCGGATGCGCCCGGTGGCGGCTGCCAGGTCGTCCACGGTCACATGCAGTCCGGCGCCGAAGACGGCTACGTCCAGCACGCCCGGTTGGACCTCTACGATACGCATGGCGCCCAGCAGATCGGAGGTATCGAGCTGCAGCAGCTGATGCGAGTGCAGTTCTCTCTTGAGCGCCTCCGGCACGCCCAGGGCGATCAGCTTGCCGCGGTAAATTAGCGCCAGGCGATGGCAGTACTCCGCTTCGTCCATGTAATGGGTAGTGACCAGAATGGTCTGGCCGGCTTCGGCAAGCTGATAAATCAAGTCCCAGAAGCTGCGCCGCGCAATGGGATCCACGCCGGAGGTAGGCTCGTCGAGGAACAGGATGCGCGGCGCGTGTACGATGGCGCAGCCGAGCGCCAGGCGCTGCTTCCAGCCGCCCGCCAGCAGCCGCGTCAAAGTGGTGCGCCGGTCGGTGAGTCCCGCCATACGCAGCACATATTCTTTGCGCTCTACGCGCTGGCGCTGGGGAACGCTGTAGATCCTGCTGAAGAAATCGATGTTCTCTTCGACCGTGAGGTCGTCGTAGAGCGAGAACTTCTGCGACATGTAGCCGATGTTTTTGCGGATTTCTTCCGGATCTTTGGCGACGTCGAAGCCGGCCACCGTGCCCCAGCCGGAAGTGGGCGTCAGCAATCCGCAGAGCATCCGTATGACGGTGGATTTACCCGCGCCATTGGGGCCCAGGAAACCGAAGATCTCCCCTTTGCTGACCTGGAAGGAAACATGATCCACGGCCACGAAGTCGCCGAAGGTTTTGACCAGGTCCCGGATTTCGAGCGCCGGAGCGTTGGCAGCAGCCGCGGTCATGACTGCTCCGCCTTGCGCACCAGCGCAATGAAAACATCCTCGAGCGAGGGCAGAATACGCTGAAACACGGCCGGCCCGCGGCCGCTGCGCTCGAGCTCCAGGCGCAGTTTTTCCGAGGAGGTGCGCTCCGGCTTCAGGAACAGGTGCAGAGTGGCGCCGGAAGGCTCTACGCACAGGACGCCTTCCGATTGGAGCAGCACCTCGCGCGCCGCCCGGGGGTCGGGCGCTTCCACCTGGTAGCATTCCTCGGGAATGTGGTGGCGGGCGGCTTCGGGCGTCTCGCACTGGATCAGCCTTCCGTTGTACATCAGGCCCACACGGTTGCAGCGCTCCGCTTCATCGAGATAAGCCGTGGTGACCAGAACGGTGATGCCGTCTTTCACCAACTGATACAGAATGGCCCAGAAATCGCGCCGCGAAACCGGATCGACGCCGTTGGAGGGCTCGTCGAGGAGCAGGATTTCGGGCCGGTGCAGCAGCGTGCACATCAGCCCGAGTTTCTGCTTCATGCCGCCGGACAGTTTGCCGGCCTGGCGGCCGCGAAAGGGCTCCATGCGGGTCATGCGCAGCAGGTCCGGCAGCACACGCCGGCGCTCGGCGGCCGGGACGCCGAACAGGTCGGCGTAGAACTCCATGTTTTCATCGACGGTCAGATCGGCGTAGAGACCGAAGCGCTGGGCCATGTAGCCGATGGAGTCTTTGACCGCCTGGGTATCCTTGGCCACGTCATGGCCGGCCACCCAGGCCTGGCCCTCGCTCGGGTCGAGCAGGCCGCACAGCACCCGCAGCGTGGTGGTCTTGCCGGCGCCATCGGGGCCGACCAGCCCGAAGATCTCGCCGCGGGCGATTTCGAGGTTTAAGTGGTCGACCGCGGTCAGCGCGTCGAAACGCCGGGTGAGATCCCGTGTGCGTATGATCCCTTCCATCAATTGCCTACCAGAATCTCGGCATCGGCAGGCATGTTGGATTTGAGCTCGTGGCGCGGGTTATCGATGTCGATCTTGATGCGATAAACCAGCTTGACGCGCTCTTCCGCCGTCTGAATCTGCTTGGGGGTAAATTCGGCTTCCGAGGAGATGAAAGAGACGCGCCCGTCGTAGGCCTTGCCGGGGAACGAATCGGTGGTGACGTGAGCCTGGGAGCCTACCTTGACGCGGCCCAGGTCCTGTTCGCGGATGTAGGCGCGCAGCCAGGGGTGGTCGATATCGCCGACGGTGACCACGCTGGTACCGGGAGCCAGCACCTCGCCTACATCGGCGGCCTTCACCAGCACCATGCCCTCGATCGGCGAGACGGCGATGGTATCGGCCAACTGCGAATCGACCAGGGCGAGCTGGGCTTTGGCGCGTTCAATATCGGAGCGGCGGGCGGTGACATCCTGCTCGCGGCGGGTGGTCTCGATAGAGTTGGCCTCCCCCATCTTGAGGCTCGCATGGGCGCGCTCTACCTGCGCCGAGGCGCCTTCGATGGTTTCACTGCGCGGCCCTGCCTGAACCAGGCCGGCCTGTTCCTTTACCTGTTTCAAATTCGCGTCAGTGCTCTCGAAACGGGTGCGATACGCGTCATATTGCGCGGTCGAGATATCGTCGTCTTTATACAGAGTCTGGGCCCGGTCCCAGTCCTTCTTGGCCTGATCGTATTGGGATTGGGCCGCCGCCACGGCGGCATTGGCCTGCTGGATCTCCTGCGGCCGCGCGCCGTTTTTCAGTTGCAGCAACTGCGACTGGGCCGCGCTCAGGTCGGCATTTTTCAACTGCAGATCGGCCTGCATGGTGGCCTGCTGCCATTTCAGAGCGCTTTGGGATTCGGCGAGGGTGGCCTGGGCAGTTTCGAGGGCAGCCTGCGCGGTGTCGCGCTGGCGCAGCAACTGTTCGCGGTCGAGCCGCGCGATGACCATACCCTTGTGTACGGTATCGCCTTCGTTCACGGTGCGCTCGATGAGCCGGCCGGAGGTTTTAAAGGCGATGTCCACCTGGTTGAGCTCGATATTGCCGGAAACCAGAATACGGTTGGTGGGATCGGCATGCAGGCTGCGGTATGCCAGTACGGCGGCGGTGCCCACTACCGCAATCAGCACAATGGCGAGAATCAATTTTTTCATGATGGCGATTACTCCTTTTTCTGCGGGTTTTCCGCGGGTTTCCTTGCGGGTTTACTGAATCATTTGCCGGACGTTGCCCATGGCCCGTCCCAGGTCGATGCGGGACAGGTTGTAGCCATACAGCGCGGCAATGCGGTTATCCCTGGCCCGGTCCAGGCGGGTCTGGGCGTCGGTGACTTCCAGGTTGCTGGCGACACCGGCGGCATAGCGGCGGCGGGCCTGGGTAAATTCGCTGTCGGACAGGGCCAGGCCCTCTTCGGCCACCTTGAACTGCTCTTCGGCGGAACGCAGAGTGTCGAGCGAGGTGCGTATATCGAGCTCCACCTGCTCGTGCAGATCGTTGGTGCGCACGCGCTCCTGGCGGAACTGGGAGGCCGCCTCGGCGCGCCGGGCATCCCGCCGGCCGCCGTCAAAAATAGGCACGCGCAGGGCGAACCCGTAATCCCGCGTGGGCAGCAGCGAGACAATGTTGCCGTTGGTTCCGGTGGTGCCGTAGTCCGCGAAAGCGACCAGGCTGGGCAGACGCTCGTACTTGACGGAGCTGGCACTCAGGCTGGCGGCGGATTCGCGTTCCTCTTGCGCCTTGACGTCCGGACGGGTTTTCAGAGCGGTAGCCCTGGCGTCCTCTAAGTTGACCGGATCCACCGGCGCATAGCTCAGCTTGTCGCTGAGCTGCAGCTCGGTGGCCAGGTTCAAACCCATGGCGCGCAACAACTGCAGATAAGCCTTGGTGCGCTCGTTGCGGGCCGCCAGCAGGTGTTGTTTCTCATTGGAGAGCTGTACCTTGGCGCGGGTGATGTCGATGCCGGTACCGGTGCCGGCGGCCTTTTGATTCTCCGATTGCTTCAGAACGGCTTCGGCCAGGGCCACGTTGGCCTGGCCGGCTTCCACGTCGGCATCGGTGCGCAGCGCGGTCAGGTAGGCCTTGGCGACCGTTGTGGAGACCGACACCTCGGTGTTGCTACGGTCTTCCCTGGTGGCGCGCAGCGCGGCCTTGGAAGCTTGATAGCGGCGGATGTTGGAGAAGTCCAGCAGGTCCTCGGCCGCCCGTACACGCACATCCACCGAGGTGAAGGGGCCTATCACGCGCGGGATATCTTTGATGATGCCATTCAGCAGCTCTCTTTCAATGGGGGCAAACGAGCCGGTCAGGCCGTTCTCCGCTCCGAGCAGCGTCTGGTCGGTGGCCAGGTCCAGGCCCAGGGCGGCTAAGCTTTTCATACTGGTCTGTTCGCCGGCCTGGGCTTCTATGTCAGGCAGGAATGCGGAGCGCGCCTCCACCGTGCGGTCTTTGGCCTGCCGGACATTCTCGTCGGAAAGCTGGATATAAGTGTTGCCTTCCGGAGAAACAGCCAATTCTACGGCGCGTTTCATGGTCAGCACCAGCGGTCCCCGTTCGGGAAAGGGGTCGGCCGCCCAAGCGGCGAGCGGGACGGCCAGAAACAGAGTAGTTAAATAGCGGCGCATTGTTTATCTCTCCTCTACAGCAGCCAGGGCCTGTCCCATAGCATGGGTCAGCGGAGCGCGGAATCCCGCGCTCAGGAAGGCGATCAGCTCCTCCAAAGCCAGCTCCGAATTGGAAGCGCGGGAAAGATCCGCGATGACTCCCAAATCCCTCGATCCTCCGCGCAGGGCCTGGCCCAGGGCCCCTATGGCAAAATTCAGACGCCAGAACAGTTCGCCCGGCGGCAGGTCCGGCAGCGCCCGGTGCAGGGCGGAGCCGAAACGCTCGAGCACCTCGCGGAACTGGGAGGTGAGGATGCCGGAAAGCAGATCGCCCTCGGCGTGCAGGCGTCCTAGCAGCCGCATGAAAACCATGCCTCCGCTGGCCGGATTCCGGGCCATGCGAAACGTGGGAGCTACAAAGGCTTCAATAACCTGTTCCAGGGCCGGCGGTTTCTCTCCCGCAGACCGCTCACACTGATCCAGCAAAGCCAGGCGCTCCTGATTGGCCGGTACCGATCGCCGGAGAATCACCGCTTCGAGCAGCGCCTCTTTGGAATGGAAGTGGTAGTGTACGGCGGCAAGGTTCACCTCCGCTTCGGCAATGATGCTGCGCAAAGAAGTAGCGGCATAGCCCTGTTCGGCAAATAGCCGCTCCGCGGTATCGAGGATACGATCCTTGGTGTGGGTCACAGGTGTTTTAATCAAACGTATGATTATAGCGCTTGAATGGACGCCTTGGGAAGGGCGGGAGTACTATCGCTCATGGGCGGGCCCCGTGCCGCGGCCGACCGGTTGCTTGCGCTCGCCGATCAAGGGCCATTCTTCTTAACCGATCCTGGCTTGATCCTGCGCGAAGAGCTGCATGAACGGCGCTAAGGCGTTCTTTGACACCAACGTGCTGCTTTATCTGTACGGCGGTGATGCCCGAAAACGGGTACGTGCCCAGGAACTTTTCGGCAATGCGCTTCGTCAGGCCGGATATTACTGAGCACACAGGTGGTTCAGGAATTCTACGCGGCTGGCTCAGGAAAGCTTGGCATGCCCCGCCGCGAATTGCGGGAAGCCGCTGCCGAATCCGGAGGGGCCGAGCTTCTGTACACAGAGGACTTGAACGACGGGCAAGTATACGGAACGGTATTGGTGCGCAATCCCTTCCGATAAGAACGTGCGGCTTTACTGGAAGATAGCGCCAGATCCATCTCGAATCCGGTGCCTCAGCCTAAAGGTTGAACAGTTACTCAAACAGAAGCGGGAAAAATCTTTTCGGGCTAGCTTCTCTTCTTCGGCTTTGAGAGCTTCATGCAACAGCATCTTAAGGTAGGTTTGATAGCGCAAGCCACGCTTGGCGGCCAGGGCCCGAGCCATGGAAACATCGTCAGGATCGAGGCGGATGGTGGTGGTGGGAATGCTGCCGGTAGCTGCCCGCTCCCGAGCGATGCGGGCGACCGAGCCGCTCTGCAGCTGGCCTTTATCCGCGGCATCCTGGAAAGCTTGGGCGAGTTCTTGGCGGTGGTCAAACCACCACTGCGCTTCTTCGGCCTCACTGGTGAATTGAGGAATCGTAAATTTGTCTGGCATAAAGTGTTCAGGCGCCTGTGCCTTTGTGAGTGTAGTAGAGATCGATCAGGTTTTTAGGAGCGGGGAACGCGGTGACGATACGAATGCGGGAATGACGGAGAGTGGTGATGACGACCAGGAAGCGGCCCTGATCGGTACGGCCGACACTGGAGGTGCGTTGCTCCGCCGGCGAAGGTTTGGGCATCCAAATCGAGGGGATCGTTATCGATGACCTGTCGGAGTTCGCGGTTGGGATCCAAAACTCGGTGATGACGCCGGCAGTTGTGATGCGCCCGATCTTGTTGCCGGTCCATTCGCAAAACCAGATTGCGCCGTCCGGCCCGAGCGTTATTCCACTGGGGTCACTATCAGGTGTCGGCACGGCATACTCAGTGATCGACCCGGAGGGGACAAGCTGGCCGATCTTATTGGCGCCCGACTCCCCAAACCAAAGGTCGCCGTCTAATCCGAGCGTGATCTCCTCGGAGCTACTGTTGGGTGTGGGGATCGCATGCATAACGATGTTGCTACAGGTCCCGGACGGCGTCGCGGCAGTGGCGGGAAACGCCGACAGCAATCCGGCCAGGCAAGCTGAGAAACAGACGAAACGCAGAAATTATCGCCTAACCTTAAACAGTATAAGCTCTGCTAATCCGGTTTCTTCTCTGCACGTGTGCTCACTGAAAGATAGTAGCCAGATCCATCTCGAATCCGGGCAGTAGGGACGAGGTGAAGACATCGCGCTCGATTACGGCTTGAGCCTGTAAGCCCTGATGACGCCATATGCGGCGCGTTTTGGGATAGGCTACCCACACTTCGCCGGCGCCGTTTTCGAAATACCGGGCGAGCTTGCGCTCGACCGCTTCGGCGGTATTGGCAGGAGAAATCACTTCGACGGCAATCAGGGGAGAGCCTTCCAGGTAGCCATCCGGATCGGCGCGCGCCTTTTGTTCCTGCGAGACAACACTGACATCCGGTTGCAGCCACTCATCGCGGCCGGCGCCCAGCCGGAATCCGACTTCGACGAAAACCAGCAGTCCGCGCACAACAGCGTATTGCTGCAAGGCTGCGGCGATGCGGTGCTGGACCAGGCTGTGTTGCAACTTGGGTGGCGGCAATGCAATCAGTTCTCCATCCAGGAGCTCGCGTTTGCCGGGCGCGTCGGGAAGATGCTCGAACTCCTCAAAAGTGAGTAAGGTAGTGATTGCCCCCACGCTTCATCTTACCTTTGCGAGAATAGTTTTTCCATGCGAACCCGATTTGACGGACAAGTAGCGCTGATCACTGGGGCCTCTTCCGGTATTGGCGCGGCGCTGGCACGGGAGTTCGCGCGGGAGGGCGCGCAGACGGTACTTGTCGCGCGCCGTGTCGAGCGTATCAACACCTTGGCGGAAGAATTGACCGGCACCGGCCGGCGGTCACTGGCTCTGGCCGGCGACGTGACTCGTGATGGCGATATGGAGCGCGCAGTGGAACTTGCCCGGAAGGAATTCGGGCATTTGGACGTGGTAGCCGCCAATGCGGGGTTTTCAGTAGCCGGCCGGCTGCTCGATCTCACGCTCGAAGACTACCGCCGGCAAATGGAAACCAACGTTTTCGGGGTTCTGCGGACACTCCTGGCTGCCCTGCCGGCCCTCCAACAAACACGCGGCCGGATCGTGCTCATGGGCAGCATGTTCGGGACCATGTCTATCCCGGGCGCCACGCCTTATTGCATGAGCAAATTTGCGTTAGCCGGCCTGGCGGGCGGGTTAGGTCTGGAACTAGCGCCTTATGGAGTTAGCGTCACCCACATAATGGCTGGCGTCGTGGATACAGAGATTTACCAAATAGATAACCACGGCCTCCGCAGCGAAACGCCACCCCGGCCCCCGCCGCCAAAAATGCTCAGGCTACCCGCCAACCAAGCCGCCCGGCAGATTGTCTCCGCCGCATACCATCGCAAGCGCAGTTACATTCTGCCGGTACATGCTCGGATGGGCATTTTCCTGCAACGCCACTTTCCCCGCCTGGCCCACTTTGCCATCTCCCGCGCAACCCGCAAAGCGCTTCGCGCGAGGAGCGGCTTGGAGGCTTAACGCCAGTGTCCTTCTACCAGCACATAGCCGCCATGCTTGTGGACCCATTTGTGTGCCACCCATCGTGCGTGAGGATGTGGGGGCCGCTGCCAGCTACCCGGTACCCACACATAAGCATTGCCGTCCCACCGGTGATAACCGCCAACCCAGACATAACCTTCGCCGGGAGCTACCGGCCGGGTTTCGACAATGGCGGCGGGGGGAGCGACTTTCACCACAATGTCGGCACAGAATGCGCCCGTGGTCAAAAGCAGCCCAAATGCAGAACTAAGCAGTAGTTTTCTCAAAACTACCTCCGTTTCACCCACAATTATACATACGTTCTTTACAGGTACCAGCAGCGGAAAACGATAGAAGTGTATAGTCTCTATCATTGTTGAGGGACGTCCCGGGGAGTGGCCATAGGGGGTATGGTACTCATACAGTCGCCGAAGGGGCTGAATAGGTTGACTTTGAGGGGTGGCTAAGCCCAGAATCCGGAGATATGGATATAGTTCGACAGAGCCCCAAGCGCGCCCGCCGGCTGTGTATATTGGGTGAAGCGCTGGCAACGGTGCTGATCATTTCCGTGCCATGTAGTGCTGTCACCGTGCCTGCGGCTACCGCACCCAAGCTGACCACGCTTTACAATTTTCCCGGAGGCGGGGGCGGCAGCTTTTTGGAAGCCGGCCTGGTTTTTAACCCCAGCACCGGAGCCCTCTATGGCACGACCGCGGACGGCGGGGCGCATGGCTGGGGCACGGTCTACCAATTGTTGCCCGGCACGGGTGGAATCTGGACCCAGTCGCTGCTCTACAGCTTTAATCCCATCAGCGTCCCCGGCGATGGGGCGAGTCCGCAAGCCGGCCTATACCTGAACACTACCACCGGCGTGCTCTATGGCACGACCACGTATGGGGGGACTTCCGATAATGGCACGGTGTTCTCGCTGACGCCTAGCACTGGCGGAACATGGACCGAAAAAGTGCTCTACAGCTTCAATGGGAGCGCCAGCGGAGACGGGTCCGAGCCGCAAGCCGCCCTGATCCTGTCGTCCAAGACCGGAGTGCTTTACGGCACGACTTACGCGGGCGGGACTGCGGGTTTTGGCGCGGTATTCGAGTTACTGCCGCAAACCGGGGGCATCTGGACCGAAAAAGTGCTCTATAGCTTCACAGGCCTTACCGATGGTGCGAATCCCGTTACCAGCCTGGTCCAAGCCACCACTCAAGTACTTTACGGAACCACCTACGCGGGTGGAGCTTCGGGTTTTGGCACGGTGTTTCAGCTGGTGCCTGCGACGGGTGGAGTTTGGACACAGAGCGTGCTCTACTCCTTTACCAATGGCACCGACGGAAGCAGTCCAGAAAGCCCCCTGCTCCTTCATTACACAAAGAACGGGAGCGGCGGCACCGTCACGGGACTATACGGCTCGACTTTCTGGGGCGGCGGTAGCAGCGGCAGCATCATCCCCTACGGCTGTCCGCTGGGCGGCTATATTCAGGCGGGTTGCGGCACGATCTTCTCGTTGACGGCTCCGGCCACCACCGGCTCGCCCTGGACCTTTGCGGTGCTGTACACCTTTACGGGCACCGGCACGGATGGAGCGCATCCTTATCAAAATCTGTCCCTCAACAGCACCGGAGATATCTACGGTACGACCTTTAGCGGCGGGTCTACATCGGATAGCTGCTTCGGGCCCTCTTACGCGGGCTGCGGAACGGCCTTCATCGTAAAGCCGCCGGCCACTCAGGGTGCGGCGTGGACTGAATTACCCCTGCACGATTTTAACGGCGATGACGGAGGCGGCCCCAACGGCCTGACTGCGGGCGCCAGCGGAAGCGGAATCTACTACGGCTCGACGTACGTCGGCGGTACTGCGGGCGGTTACGGCTCGGTATTTCAGTTGGCTCCTCAATAAGTAACGGGCGGCTATCGCATATAGATCTGGAAGGGACCCCAGTAGTAGGGTTTTCGGAAAGCGCCGGAGGAGTGAATCATGTACAGCTTGGCAATGCGCAGAGCGTCCGCCGGGCGGTGGCCGCTTTGCATCGCTCCGTAAAACCGATCCATCATGTCCGGGGTGGAATTATCGGTAACATCCCAGAGCCCGGCGATGACATAGCGCGCGCCCGCTCTCAGGAACGCCCAGGCAAAGCCTACCAGGCCTTCGCCCGAATATACCCTTGCGCCGGCGCTATGACAGGCGGAGATGGTTACCAGATCGGCGTGCAGCGGCACATCGGTTACATCGCGCGCGTAGAGCTTGTAAGCCCCTTCTTTACCAGGCGAAAGAATGATAGCCGAATCGAGCGGGCTCTGCTGGTTGGCTTCCGCGTGGGCGCTGAAGTGAATCGCGGCAAAGCGGGCCGGATCCGCCTGGCGATAGGCCGCAGGGTAAGCGCCGGATCCTGTGACTACTTTCGTTGCGGCCGGAACAAAGTGTCTCCTGACTTTGTCGATCTCGGCGGGAGAATAGTCCAGCTTCTGGAAGTCTTTGCCTGAGTAATCGGCGTCTCCCATGATGAAGAGAGACTGGGGAACACCCGCCGGGTGAGTGGGCGCGGCGGCGGCTATGGCCAGCGACGGAGCGATGGCCACCGTGACGTCCTCGATCCAGTAGTGTGGTCTTGGCCCATAGACCGGCAGTGTCTCGAAATTCAGATAGTGCAAGGCGCCGTCGGGCACGATTACGACGCCTGCATGGGAGGGGATAAACGGAGCGGCCGGCGCGATTACGGTGTCGTATAAGCGTTGCGCATCCGCATTATCGCTGGTCAACGGATCCTGCTGGAGCGTATGGGAGCCGGTCGAACCTATGAATCGATTAAACCGGTCCACCAGGGACTCCAGACCCTCAGCGGGACCCAGCTTGAAAAACCGGGTTCGCGCAGGCGAGATCACCCAGACATAGGATTGGCTGGGCGCCAGCCAATAAGAGAGGAAAATAACGCCTGCGCGCCGGGCGGCTGCCTGGAATTCACGCACCGCCAGACGCTGCGTGGTTTTCCCGGGCGCGGTCCTCGCCGCGAGAATGCGGGCGCGGCTCGATTCGGCGATCTCCAGGGCCCTGTCAGAGTCGCCGCTCTGTACTAAAAAATCGACGTAGTCCCGATAAAAGCGGATGAGGGACTCGAGGAAAGTCAACTTATATTCGTCACGGGAGAGTTGATTCTGATTCTGATCGACGATCTCGATGACTTGTTCGAACTGCCGCCGCGCGAGTGACTTCTTACCGGCGCCGGTGTAGGCTCTGGCCATTCCGGCGTGCGATTCCCAGACGATGGACGGGTCGTGTGCGTCGAAGCTGATGGTTTTCCGATAGAGCGAAACGGCGTCATCGAAGCGCCGGCGGCCCGCGGCTATGGCGGCGGCGTTCAGGCTGGCGTAAGCTCTGGAGCGATCGTCGTGTGCGAGCGAAAGCTCCTGGCGGTTAGCTGCCTCGGCGGCATCCCAATTTCCTGCGGCGGCCAGCGCGGCGGCTAAGTTGCTTGTCCACCGCCTGGTATTGTTGACATCGTTCAAGCTGCGGGAAAGGGCCAGGGCCTGACGGTAATAGTCGATGGCTTTCGCCGTATCGCCCTGGAGTGCGAAAGTCCGGCCCATCTCTCCCAGCAGATCGCGTCGCACTACCTGTACCTGGCCGGTTCCGGCCAGCGCTTCCTGCTGTAGCTTGAGGGCTTGGTCATAAGCCCCCAGTTGGGTGTGACACAAGGCCAGGTTGTTGAGCGCGGCTGCCACCAACGGACGGGCATACACCCGCCGGGCGGGCTCCAACACCTGCTCAAACCAGGAGATGGCTTCGTCGTAGCGTCTCTTACTCAGAGACATATAACCAAGATCGTTCAACGCCGCCGCCTCGTTGTACAGGTCGTTTTGCCTGGCAGCCTGCGCGCGCGCATTGAGAAACAAAGAGCGTGCTTCCTCCGGGCGCCGGGAAATGAGCACGCTCCCCTGGATGATTGCAATCTCTACCTGCAAATCCTGGAGGCCGAGCCGCACGGCCTGCTGGTGAGCGTCATCCAGAAGCTTGAGGCCGGCCTCAGCCTGAGAAGAGGAGAGCAGATAACCCTGCAGCATCCGGCGGCGTACTTCCAGGGCTGCAAAAGCGGGGCTTTCCGGCGGACTCTCCGAGAGCAGCCAGCGCGCCTCGGCCGACTTACCCATATAGATCTGAACCTCGGCCTCCAGAAGGCGGAGTCTCCAACGGCAAGGCAGGTCGGAGCCGCAGCGCGCCGACGCTAAGCGGACCTGATCGCTGGCTTCCTTCAACTCACCCTGGCGGAAGAGAGTAAAGGCGTGTGCATAATCCGGCCCGGGTGTTTCTGAGTTTCGATGACCACACGACGAGCACAGTAACGCAATGGCGGCAAAAAGCCGTTTCACGTCGACTGAGGCTGCGGCGGCCAGATGGTACCGTTGGGATCGGTTTCGGCAAACACCGCCTGGCCGCCGCTATTCGACCCCAGCCGCAGGCGCACCATGGTGACGCGCCACTCATGGTCGTTCAGCAGCATTTCGCCAAAATAGATGACGCCGAACCCTGGCTGGGCAAGTACATGTCCCCTGATGATGCGGTCACCCCAGCGTATGCTGCGCACAAAGGAGCACTGCGCGTAAGCGCCGCGCACGAACGGGATTTTATCACCGAAGGACGGCGGCCGTTTCGGATCCAGCGGCGCGAACGACTCACTACAGTTGTCGAAGAATGCGCGATTGGTACGAAAGTTTTTTTCCAGGTCATCCCAGCGGGAGCATCGCATCAGTTCGGCATTCAGCTCCAGCTCGATGGGCAATCCGTCCAGAGACAATCCCTGATATTGCGGAGTGTCATCCACAAACTCGATGACCGGCTGAGCCTCGGTCATACGATGTACGGAAAGCATGCTCAGTGCCAGGCTGTCCGCTGTGAAAGTGATGGGATGGCCGTCGCCGGTCTCGCCTGCAGAGGGCTCGTTGGTGACCCGTACACTGGCAACCGAAGCGTACACTTTGGTTCTGGCCACCTCTCCATCGACTCGTCCCTCGGCGGTAGTGTGAGCCTGACGATAGTCAAAAACCCTGGCTATGAAGCCCTGCAGAAAGGGATTCTCTACCAGAGATTCAGAGTATCCGCCGATAACCGGCAAGCTGCTTTGACCACCGACCGGCTGGACCAGGTACTGCTCGGTATCGCCAACCCGAGTCAGGAACACCCCCGCCGCTACCGCATTGCCGTGGAATATGAAGCGCCGCGGAAAAGGATTGGAGGTTTGATCCATGGCTGATCTCCTTGTAACGTGCCGGCTGCCTGCCGCCCGTCAATTTCGACGATGGTATCACACTATAGACAACCCACCCGAAATCACGCGGACGGCAGCAATGCGGGCTCTTGCTTAGCCTGTCCCTGCCCCTGACCCAGCACGCGCTTGATACCCACCGCGCTCAACACTGAGGTAGCCAGAGCCATAGCGATAAACGCGACAAAAATGCGCTGATCGATCAGTCCCGACTCGAGCGCCACGGTAGTCAGGACAATGCCTACGGCGCCCCGGGCATTCATGGCCAAAGCCACCACCAGCGCGTCGCGCGGCTGCTTTCCACCCAGCCTGCCGCCCAGGTAAACCCCGCTGATCTTACCGAGGCAGGCCACCAGCAGAACAAAGGCGACCAGGCCCACATCGAAGTTAGCGACGAAATTGGCTTTCAACCCGATCGATACGAAGTACATCGTAGCGAAAATTCCGGCGGTGGTCTGGTAGAAGCTCTCGTGCGCCAGTTTACGCGCCTCGGGAATGCGCCCCAGCGCCACGCCCGCCAGAAATGCGCCGAGCGTAGCGTGCGTGCCCACGACTTGCGAAAAGATGGCGGCGGTCATCAGCACCAGGAAGATCAATTTCAATTGCAGAGTGTCCTTCGGCAGGTTCAGCCAGCCCACTGCGCGCTGCATTCTTTGGTTGGAAAGATTCAGCAGCAGTCCGAAAACGAGCACCACCATTACCAGGCTGACCCATAGATTCCGTCCGGAGTGGCCGTCGCCTCCGAAATTGCTCAGGATGACCGCAAACAGTCCCCAACCGGCCATGTCATCGAGCATCGCCGCGGACATCACGATGGTACCCAGCTCGGTCTTGATCAGATTGAGCTCCATGAGAATGCGGGCGATTACCGGAAGGGCTGAGATGGACAGGATGGTCCCCACAAACAGGGCCAGCAGCGGTATGGTGCTCTGCGCTTTATTGCGCCAGAAGCCCGGCCACAGCAGCACCGATCCCACGCCCAGGACTAATGGAAACAGAATGCCGAAGAAGCTGGTCCAGATGATCGGCAGGCCCAGGGTGCGCAGTCGCTTGGGCCGCAGCTCGAGGCCGGCCATGAAGACAAACAGCAGGAGTCCCAGCTCGGTGACCGCTTCGCGCGCTTGAGTAGCGCGTCCCAGGGCGGGAAAAACCCTGGCGTAGAGATTCGGGGCGAGCGTTCCGAAAACGCTCGGCCCCAGCATCACGCCGCACAGCAGCTCTACCACCAGGGGAGATAAAGCCAGCTTTTGTAAACACTTGGCCATGAACAAAGGAATTGCCAAAACCAGGCTGATCTGGACCAGAAATAGAGTCAGCGTGGGGCTGTCCATGGAATCGCTCAATTATAGCAACGGTATGCTTACAGGTCGGCGACTGCACGGTTCTCTTGACGCTATTGGTACTAACTTGCTCTACTGATTTTAGGTACAGCGGCCACCAGCCGCAGGAAAACAGCTCATGAGTCTCACCGACGAAGACAAACAATGGATCACTGAGTTGCTCGATGAGCGGCTCGAACGCGTGGAAACGAAGTTGTTGACTGAGTTCCACAAGTGGTCGAGCCCGATCGAAATGCGCCTTAGAACCCATGCGGCCGCGTTGCGTGCCAGCGACCTCGAACTGGAGGCTATTGCCGAGCGCGTTACAAAGCTGGAGGCAAGGTAAAAAGCTCCCCCGTGCGCCCACTCTGCGTAAGCGGAGCCTCCTGGATGGCACCAGGCGGGCCGTAGGTAACCGGCCCGCTTTCTAGAGTGTCGAGCGCAAGTACGAGCCTGGAGGAACCAATGATCAAAACGATCCTCGTCAGCTTAGTCATGGTTGCGGCATCATCTACGCTGTGGGCGCAGCAACGGGCCAAGATCACTTTTACCGACGACTTCGCGCCCGGCCCTTCGCAACTGTGGAACAACTTAGATGGGAACTGGACGGCAACCGCAGGACAATACTACGCAACGGTGCCGAACTACGAGCCCCTGACATTCACCGGTTTGCCATTCGTTCTTAGTGACTACACGCTGACTGTAACCACGGTAGATGGAGATGGGGGTATCTGGCTTCGCAGCCAAGAAAGCGATCCGTACACGCATTACGTTCTACTGGTGATTGGTGGTGACGATTACGGGGCGGGTGAGCGCGGCTGAGAGCATGGGACTTCCCTGTACTTTGCCACAGAAAGTCAGAGCGGGATAAACCAGGTGCACAATGTATTCGTCCCAGGCCAAACATACACGGTGACGGCGACGGCTCGAGGGAGCACCTATTCGGTGTACCTCAACGGGTCCACGGTCCCGGTTGATACTTATGTGGACAGTACCTTTGCGGCCGGTCAGGTGGGCCTGTACGACGACCAGCCCAACACTACTGCCGGCGGGTATGGGCCACCGACTACCTTCACGAATTTCTATCTCGCGGGTACCGCTGTTCCACCCGGAATCAAGCTCTTCTCGCCAGGCGACGGCAAAGTTGGGTCGGCGGTAAGAATCGTGGGACTGAACCTCCAGTGGGCAACTGCCGTGACCTTTAACGGCATCGCCGCGAGTTTCAAACAGGAGTATCCCAGCACGGATATCGTTGCAATCGTTCCGGAGCTCGCGACGACTGGCCCTATCGCAGTAACCACGCCGATTGGCGCGGGCAACCAGCGCCAGCAGCTTCACCGTGCTGCCTTGACAGCCAGGGGTCCACAGTGAGGGCGGCGCTTCGAGCGTACTGTTCGGGATGCGCAAGTACTGCAGGGCTTCCGGCCAAGGCTTCATCTGTGATAAATTCGACACCTATGACCAGTCCATCGCCACCGACACTGTCCAAGATCGAGAAGCAGCATTTTCGCCGGATTTGCGGTAAGTTTGCCAGTGGAATCACGGTAGCGACGGTCCTGGACGCTTCTGGAAACGCCCATGGGATGACGGCTAATTCCTTTACGTCGGTGTCCATGGCGCCGCCCCTGGTGCTGGTCTGCGTGGACCATCGCACGCGCGTTCTGGAGCACTTCCGGGCCAGCGAACACTTCGGTATCAATATCCTGGGCGCGGGGCAGCGGGAGCTGTCCGACAAATTCGCGGGCAGCGGTTACGACCGCTTTCAGGGGGTTACCTGGTACGCCGGACAGACCGGCGCGCCATTGCTGCCGGAGGTGCTGGCGACGATTGAATGCGCGCGGGTGAACGTGGTGACGGCGGGCGACCACGATATCGTGATTGGCGAAGTGTTACACGCCGACTGTCAGGACGGCGACCCGCTGGTGTTCTACTGCAGCCAGTATCGTTCTTTGGGGTAGAGTCGCCACATCGTCTCTTCCGTGAAAGCCGCAGCCGTCGAAATCCCGCACATCTATCCCGGCGCTCAAGGCTACGGGGGGAAAACAAAAAAGCCCCTGTCTTTACAGCGGAGGCTGACCGGGAGGAGCGATGGCGGCGATGTTAACATCTCAGGTCTTCGATAGCGCAGGCCATGGGTACCGGGACTATGATGCCGCGGCAGCCTCGCTTGTTTTGGTCCAGCCAGACCGGGCGGCTATGCTTCGGCAGTCCCTGTCGATGGAGCAGGCAGCGCCTTGCGGCCGCCGACATCGCCCAACAGGCCCAGCGTCATCTTGCGGATGTCGGGCGGCGCCGAAGTCACCAGCCAAACCAGCGTCTTCAGCGTGGTGAGTGGCGCTCCGGCATTGATGAAATGCGCCTCGGGGTCGCCCAGGCGAGTGGGCGTGGCATTGAACTTGGCGTTCTGGACCAGGTTGAAGATGAAGCGGGAAGCCTCCTTGGGGTCGGTGGTGCCGGCCTCCACTTCGTCCATCTTGGCGACGGCGGCGTCGAACAGCTCCCCGTAGCCCCTGTGCTGGCTGTAGAACAGGCCCATGGGTTCTTCGGCATCCGGCAGGATGGAATCGTCGTGGCTGCTCTTGTAGCGCCGGTAAATGCTGGCCAGCTTCAGATCGCCCAAGCCTACGCCCAGCGCCCAAATACGGAACCAGGCATTCCACAGATCGAAATCCCGGAATGAGGTATAAGCGGCAAACACCAGCCGGTCGTTATTCCTCAAGTTGGCTTCGTGAATGCGGGAGATATACTCGAAGCGCGCGGCCCGGAAGTCGTCGTCCTTAAGGGCTCCGAGCAGGCGCGCCGCCAGGGCGTTAATGACTTCGACCGAAGAGGCCAGTCCGCGGGAGAACAGCGCATCCAGGAAGCCGCTGCCGGCCCCGCCGGCCATGATCGCCCAACGATCTCCCACGCTCTGCTTGACAGACCCTTGCAGGCGGTCGGAGGACACCCAGTCGCGCACCGGCTTGGCATCCTTGAACTGCGCGTGGATGCTGGGGAAGCGCTCCAGGAACTGTTGCCACTCCTGTTCCGGGGTGATGTCGGTGGGCTTGGGGAACTTGCGTATATCGAAACTCAGCCCCACGCTGACCAGCTTATTGGTAGAACCTTCGCGGTTGTCGAAGGGAATGACCCACAGCCAGCCGCCGTCGAAGAGATGGTGGCAGGTGCCCGAATACCAGGGCCGCGGGGCTTGGGGGACGCCGTTGGGAAGCTTCAAGTCGTCGTCGTAAGGCTTGACGTCGATCATGTGGGTGAACAGACAGCGGGTCTGCAGCCGGACACGCGGCGGAGTATCGCGCAGGTTCCACAGGCGGGCCAGCACGTGGCCTCCACCGGAGGCGTCGGCGATGAAGCGGGCGCGTATGGTCTCGCCTTTGTCTGTCTTGATGGTGACGCCCTGCTGGTCGGTCTCGACATCCTTGACGAAGGTCTTGTACTTGACCGTCGCGCCGTGGTGTATGGCCGTATAGGTCAGGTAGGCATCGGTATCCTGGCGGAACAGGTGGGCCTCATATCCCTCGCGGTAAGGCGGGATGACCAGTTGGGTAGCTTCTTCCGGCTTCTGGTGCTGCCCCGGACGGTGATAGACAAAACCGAAATTCTTCTTCACGCCGAAACCGGCGGACACGTGCTTGTGGAGCAGCTCGCCGGAATTGAACTCGGTCTTGAACTCCGGAACTCCGAAGCGCTCCGCCATGATTTTGATCATGCGAAAGGTATGGCGGACGGTGGATTCCCCCAAGGCGAAGCGGGGATGGGTCCCGGCATCGATCAGGACCACTTTGGCGCCCTTGTAGGCCAGTATGGTCGCGAGCATGCCTCCTTCGAAGCCTGCACCTAAAATCGCCACGTCGAATTGATCATTCATGGACAAAAAACATTCCTTTCGGGGATTGCAAGTCTTCTTAGTATATACGCCCCCGCCGCGCAGCACCAGTTGGTTGGTAATGACGGCAGTACACCTTCCCAGTACCGGGAGATAGACCAAGTGGTGGAAAAATGCACATCCTACCCTTGTTTTCCTTATAATGAGCAGGTTACAATCTAAAAGCTTCAGAGAAAGCTGCGCAAAAAAGAAGACCGGAGGCCAGATGAGTATGCGGAAGTTGGGTTGTATTTTCAGTCTCGTGACGCTAACGCTGTGCGTGGGTGGTGTAGCGCAAGCCGACAGTATTCTTAACTTTAGCGGGACCGGCACGCTGGGCCCGGTTCTGGCCGGCGACCCCCTCGATATCGATGGCGCGACGTTTACTTTTACCGGCACGATTGACGAATCCCTCAGCCCTACCGCGTGCCCTGCGGGTGTTACTGCGACGGTATGCTACACCGTTCCGGCGGGAGATCTTTCCGGCACGATCGTTAAACCTCCCACACCACCGAAAGACTTCACTACGACTACCATTTCCACGCTGGCGCTCACCATTCCGGGCGGGTCCTCCGATGATATCCTGCAGGTGGATTTTTCCGATGGATCGCTGTTCAATGCGCAAGCCGTCCTTGAATTAGCGCCCGACAGCTTCAGCACCAGCGGACCGAACGACGCTCTTCTCCATCCCGAGCCTTTCCTTCCTTCGCCGCAAACCCTTACGGCAGCGACCAGCGTTCCTCCGACGATCGACGGGAGCAGCGTTTACTATTGCGAACTGCCCGCGTTGGGTTGCACGGTGGATAATACCGGCGTGGTGGGCTTAAGCGGAACCGCAACCACCTTCACTACGGGTGGTGGGGCCGTTCCGGAGCCTGCGACGTTGAGTTTGCTCGGTCTCGGATTGGCCGGCCTGGCTTGCTACCAACGGCGGCGCAAACGCGCTTAATTAGAAGGTATATATCCCGGCGGGATCATCGTCTCCCGCCGGGATTTCTCCACCTCCAGGTTACTCCGTGATCTCCCATTGGATGACGGGCACTAGAGTACCTCAAGTGCTTGCGCCGGCGAGAACCCCCGGTCTATACTGAACCGGCACGAGTCATGCGAGGAGATTCTATGAGTCGTTACTTCCTTACCGGGACCGCGCTCAGCTTGCTTTATGCTGCTGCAGCGTTCCCGCAAGTTACATTTACCTTCACCAGCTTCGATCCGCCGGGGTCGCAGGAAACCCATGCCTACGCGGTGAACAACAACGGCGCCATAGTGGGGTATTACCTGGATTCGAGAAACGCGTACGTCGGTTACGAGCGTTCCAAGACCGGCGCGTTTAGCAAGCCTATCCAGCAGGGCGTCAATCTCTATGCCACCGGACTGAACGATTACGGCGTAATTTCCGGCTATTATTATCCATCGACGGGTAATGAAGTGTCTTTTACGCTTTCCAAAGGCGTGTACACAGACTTCGCCTATGATACATACGTGACTCAGGTGAATAGTATCAATGACAACGGAGATCTGGCTGGTATCTATGTAGAGAACGCGACACTCTATCCCGGGTTTCTCTACGTGGCCGCCACGAATACAACGGTGAGCTTCTCTGTTCCGGGTGCGGCTGCTACTTTCGCCGAAGGCCTGAATCAACACGATGTAGTGGTGGGCGAGTACACCACCATTCCGTATAGTACCTACCAGTCGTTCGTGCGTACTGCCACCGGGAAAATCGATACTTTCAGTTTCCCCGGCGCCGCGCAAACCTATGGTGTGGCCATTAACGATTGCGATATCATAGCGGGGAGCTTCCCCGATTCGTCCGGCTTGCTACATGGTTTCTATGGCAAGGTGAATAGCTTCACGCAGATCGATTATCCCGAAGCCGTACAAACCGTCGTCGACGGGATCAACAACCATGGGAACCTGGTCGGCAGTTACTTCGATACCAGTGGATTCCGGCATGGCTTTTTGGCCGTGCCGGCTACACCATCCTGCCCAGATTAAGGATCATTGACAGATCCTCCTTTCTGCTTCCGAACGAAGGCCCGGGCTTTCTCGCGCGCCGTCCTGCGGAAAATCCTGTTATGATGCTGGTAGTGGGACCGGCGCGCGAACGCCGATCCCACCTCGGACCGCTTACCGCTGGCTCTTACGAGTCCAAACGATCAGCGCCGAAACCCGGCCCACTAATGCAAGCCGGATTACCAGCATAAGGATCATAAGCAGATCCTCCTTTCTGCCTCTGAACGAAGGCCCGGGCCTTTACCCCGGGCTTTCTCGTTTGAAGCTCAAGTGCTTCGCGCAAGAACCCGCTCATCCGTCCTTCACAGAAAGATTTATCGATTATGCCACGGCTGCCGCCGCCGTTTACCGCGCGGTCATCTCTTCGACGCCCCGCCGCATATTCTCGAGCACGCTGTAGTGCAAGTGCAGGTTGCCCCCGTTGCCCGTGCCCAGACGGATGGCCGGCTTGTTGTCGCCGTGGTAGTCCGAGCCGCCGGTTGCAATCAACTGGAACCTGGCAGCCAGGTCTTTGTAGAGCGCGGTGTCTTCCGGGCTATGCTCGCTGTGGTAGACCTCGAGACCTTGCAGGCCGTTGTCGATCAAGGTGGCCAGCAGGGCTTCGAGTGAGGCGCGATCGCGCATCGGCAGCCGCACCGGATGCGCCAGCGACGGCAGGCCGCCGCCCTCGCGTATACGCCGCACGCCTTCGACCAGCTCGGGCTCCTCACGCTCGACCGAGGCCGAGGCGTTGTCCGCCAGATAGCGGTCGAAGGCTTCCTGGTTGGTCTTCACGTAGCCTTTGCGCAACAGCACCTTGGCGAAGTGCGGCCGGCCGGTGAGATGTTTGCCGAGCGCCTGCACCTCTTCGAGGGTAATGTCGACGCCCAAAGAATTCAGCTTGGCGATCAGCTTACGGTTGCGCTCCCGGCGGCTTTCCTGGTGGCCGCGAATCCACTCGCGAAACTGCGGCGCGGCGGGCGCCTGCAGGAAGTAGCCGAGCAGGTGCACCGAAGGCGCGCGCGAGCCATCCGCGGGAGGATCGGGGCGCGTGCTTAACTCGATGCCGCAGACTAATTCGAGTCCGGCACCGGTGGCCAGCGGCGCGGCCGTGTCGTAGCCATCCAGCGTATCGTGGTCGGTAATTCCCAGGGCCTCGAGGCCCATCGCCTGGGCGTCGCCAATCAGTTGCGCGGGCGAGGCGGTGCCGTCGGAACGGTCGGTATGTGTGTGCAGATCAATCATGAGCTTTGGATAGGACGTGTTCGCCGATGCCGGCATCGAGACCACTCAAACCGGTGGCGGGGCGGCGCGGCTTGCTCACCAGGCGTACGATGATTTTCCGGTGAATGCGCTCGTACCATTCGAAGGGGAGCAGATCGCGCAGCTTGACCATCAGCTTGAGCTTGAATCCCACCATGTAGTGCAGGCGGGGGTGGCGCGCGCTCAGAATTTTGTAAACCACCCGGGCGATATCGGCGGTGGTGAATTTATTGGTGGCCAGCAGTTTGTCCACGATGGCCTCGTGCTGGCAAAACCAGAAATAGTAGGGGCTGGCGGGATCGACCGAGCGGCGGGCGCGGTTGCGGTTGATGCCGAAGTGCGGCGTGTAGATCAATCCCGGCTCGAGCACCGAAACGTGAATATTCAACAGGGCCAGCTCCTGGCGCAGACACTCGCCCAGGCCGACCACGGCGAACTTGCCCGAAGAATAGCCCGCGATGCTCATCTCTCCCATGCGGCCGGCGGCCGAGGCGGTGATGACGATGCGCCCGGAGCGGCGCGCGCGCATGTGCGGCAGCACGGCCTGGGTGAGTTCCATAATGCCGAAGACGTTCACGTCGTAGAGCCGGCGGATCTCCTGCATGGAGAGGTCTTCGAAGAAGCCGCGCAATCCCATGCCGGCGAAATGCACGACGGCGTCGATGCGGCCTGCTTCGCGAATAATGGTTTCAACGGTGCGATCGATATCGGCCCGGCGCGTTACGTCCATACGCAGCGCGGAGACCTCTACATGGCGGCGGGCGGCCTGCCCGAGAAGGTCCTGCTCTTCGGTTTCGGTAAGCGCGGTTCCGTAGACGCGAAAATTGCGGTCGGCCAGATAGAGAGCCGCCTCCATGCCCAGGCCGGAGCCGGCGCCGGTGATTAACGCTGTGGGTCTATCGTCAGTCATGATCAGGCAATCGCAAGCAGTATCAGGCGGGTAATTCGCTTTTACCGCGCTCGGCCAGTTGCCGTTGAATGGCGTGTATGGCGCTACGGTCCAGGCGGTAAGGAAGAATAAAAATGAGCGAAACGAGCAGCAGCAGGGCCGGAACGGCGCCAAATAAGAGCCCCAGGTAAGGCGTCGCGGCGGGAGCTCCGGGCAGGGCAGGGGCGGCGTGCGCCAGCTTCCCCAACAAACTCAACAGCGCGCCGGCCAGAAACAGGGCGCCGCCGGCGGCGATCTTCTCGCCGAAGTTCATGATGCCGAAATAAATACCTTCGCGGCGCAGGCCGGTGGAGAGTTCATCGGTATCCGTCACGTCGGCGATCATGGCCGCCGGAACCACCCAAACGGCGCTGGCGAAGATACCGGCCACTACATGTCCGATCATCAGCGGTAAAGGATGGCCCACGCCCAGCGGCCGTCCAGCCCCGATGAGCAGCGCGGCTGCCAGCAACAGGGTAGCGGTCGCCACGGTGGCCATGATGTACAGGGTGCGCTTCTCGGTGCGCCGGGCCAGCGTCATCCACAGGAGCACGCCGGCCAGCGCCCCTAAATAAAAGCAGGTCTGAATCGAGCCCAGCTTGCTGACGCGCGCATACCAGGTGAAGTATTGTATGGCCACGCTGAAATTCAGCACCATGGCCAGAAAGAATACCGTGGTCGAGATCCAGATGCTGCGGAAGGCGACATTGCGCATGGAGATGCGGAAGGCGGAAAAGAAGGCCGGCGCAGTGGGGTCTTTGCCGGTTCCGGAGGTGCGGTAGTCGAGCGTACCGAAAAAAGCGATCAGGCCGGTAAGGGTCATCACGGCGCCGAACACCAGCCCCAGATGCGGATATCCGGCGTACTGCAGCCTGGACTCGGAGCCGCCGGTAGTGGAGTGAAAGAAGAGCCGGAAGGAAAGGCCGCCGGCCACCAGCGTTCCCAGCAGGCCGAACCAGGTGCGTATGGCCATGGTGCCGGTGCGATCGTCATAGTCGCGGCTCATCTCGGCGCCCAGGCTGAGATAGGGAATGCGATACACGGCGCTCGCCACGCGCACCCCTATGGAACAGACCAGCAGCCACACGAACAGCCCTATATGCCCCAGGCTGCGCGGAGGGCTGAACAACAGAAAGAACAAGGGTCCCGTGGCGAGCGCGCCCGGCAGCATGAAGGCGTGGCGGCGGCCTAAACGGTGGCGGGTGCGATCCGAGACGTGGCCTATGTAGGGATCGAGGACGGCATCGATCACCAGGCTGGCGGAAACGCCTATGCCCACCAGCAGTGCCGGCAAGCCCATCACCGAGTTGTAAAAGAACAGAATAAAAAGACCGGACAACACCATCAGCACGGTAATGGGCATGTCCCCTATGCCATAGAGCAGCTTGGCGAATAGCGGCAGCGGCCGCGGGTCCGCCACAAGCGCAGGGGCAGGGGAGATGGCTGGCATGCTCATGGGTAGCTAGAGGGCGGGTAAGCCATGGATTTGCCCCACGACCTCCGGTATATCCGGCGGAGAGTCGCGCAGGAACTGGAGAATGTGCTTGGTGAGCAGCTCGGGCTGTTCGAGCGGACCGAAATGCTCGCCGCCCGGCAGCAGCACCGAGGTGCAGTTGGGCAGGGCTTTGTGCAGGTACTCGTAGGAGCTGATGAAGTGCGAATCGCGCCCGTAGGCCAGCAGGGTGGGCGTTTGGATGGTGCGCACGGCGTCGAGCGTCATGGCGCCCACTTCCTCGTAGTCCTTCATCAGCGTGGTGTTGCGGATGAGGTGCAGGAGCGGCTCGCGATTGCGCGGCAAGCCGCGCGCCGGCCCGTAGAATTTGGGGGTCTCGAGGCTGAGCTGCAACAGGAATTCGGCGTCGGTGCGCTTGTCTTCCGGAACGTGTATGCCGACCTCTTCGAGCTTGGCCACCCAGGCCGACCAGCCAATCCAATCCTTGTCCTGGCGCAGATGCACCAGGGCGGCCAGGCCGGGCTCGAGAGCCAGCAGCTTGGGGACGCGTTCGGGGTAGAGCAGGCTGAAGTACATGGCGATGTCGGCGCCGAAGCTGTGACCGATCAGAATGGGCCGCTCGATGCCCATCTCGTCGAGCATGCAGCGCAGGTCTTCGGCCATATCGGCCGCCGTATAGTTGGTGGAAGTGACATCGCTGTAGCCATGGCCGCGCAGATCATAAGTGGTGACGCGGAATTCACGGCGCAGGATGGGGACCATATAAAGATGCCAGACCGCCAGATTGCCCAGAAATCCGTGCAGCATCACGATGTCGGGCCCCATTCCGACCGTAATGTAATGTAGGTTCACTCCGTTTGCTTTGATTTTTGGCATCTGTCGAAGGCAGCTCCTTATTCGATGTACCCCAACTCGCGAAGCCGGTCCAAAACGGTCTCCTCGTCTTCCATTTCCGCGGACACGGGCGCATGATTGGTTGCCTCAGTTTCGGCGGCGTGGGCGGCAACTTTCCGCACGGGCTGTTTTTCCAAGACTCCTTCCTGAAAGATCTCTCGCGGCAGGCGGCCTTGCAGGTTTTCCGGCAGGGAAACGCCCAGCGTATAGAGCACGGTGGGCGCGATATCCAATATGGATAGCTCTCTGGCATCCAGGCCGCGGCGTATGCCTGGACCGCGGGCTCCGAAAACGCCAACATAACGGTGCGCGCCGGATACCACGGGCCTTCTGGAAACGACCTCTGCCGAAGGCAGAATGGAGACCAGGCCGCCGTCGCGCAGGACCAGGGTCAGGTCCGGGGCAACATGCCCGTGGGGTCCCTGAAAGATTTCGTCGCGGGTCCAGACTTCGCTCACCAGCGGTTGGCCGGTGCGCAGATCAGGCACCTGCCGGAGCTCGTCGGCCAGCTTCCGGCAGAAGGCGGGATAGTCGGCGGCGGGCACACCGGGCGAGGTTCCGTCGCTCACCACGATGTAAATGCCGTTGCTGGTGGGAGTGGTGGCGAAAGCTTTGGTCTTGGCCCAGTCCATCAGCCAGGTATGCTTGGCCACCTGTCCTACGCCCAGCAGGGCGCCTTCGGTATCGCGCTCCTGAGCGGCTTCCGACCAGGCCAGATAGCCGTGCTGTTCGAGCCAGGTATTAATATGCAGCACGTCATAGGTAGGGCCGAAGCCGTGATCGGAAGCCACCAGTACGGTAGCTTCGGGCCCGGCCAGCTCGCACATCTGCTGCAACAGGCGGTCCACGCAACTGTAATACTGGAGGCACAGATCGCGGATCTGGAACTCCCACTCTTCGGTAAGAGGCCGGTCGTCTTCCGGGCGTATGAAGCGCCAGCAAAGGTGCTGCAGCTTATCGACGCCGTCGAACAGCACGGCGGTCAGCTCGGAGGGATCCTCTTCGGTGAGATACCGCAACACCTGGAACAGGTTCTGCTCGCGGCGCCTGTGCAATTCGATCCAGGGTCCCAGCTCGGCATAGTTGGAAGTGCCCTCGGTGGCCTTTTCCTCGATCTTGATATCCATGGCCAGCTCGCGCTGGTTGAAGCCCGGAATGGTTTTCAGCTTATCGAACAGCCCTTCGGGCCAGCAGGCCAGCCGCAACTGCTTCCAGGGTACCCAGCCGGGCACGACATAGCCGGAAATGCGGGGCGGCGGGAACATGGCGGGGAAATTCAAGGTAGTGGTGCGTAGTCCGGCGGCGGAGGCCAGGGTCCAGATGGTTTCGCACTGTACGTCGTTGGAGTTGAAGAAGCGTATATGCCGGGTGGCGGGCGAGTCCATGCGGAAGAAATCGAAAACGCCGTGCTGGCCAGGGGTGCGCCCGGTCATCAGAGAAGTCCAGGCCGGGGGCGTCAGGGGAGGCACGATGGTGCGCAATCCGGCGCGCGCGCCTTCAGCCAGAAACGTTTTCAGAAAAGGCATCACGCCCTGTTCCATGAGCGGATCGAGGACGTCGAAGGTGGCTCCGTCCAGGCCGATCAGGAGCGTACGGATGCTCATTGGGGCCGCCTTACGGCGACTGTTTCGGGGACTGGCGCGCCCAGATGCAGATCGACGAAATCCACCAGCTCATGAATGGTGAGATCGCGCCGCTGCTCGCCGATTTCGGCCAGTAATTCCGCGAAGGGCATGGGGGTCTGATAATGCTCCTGAATGGCCGTGCCCAGCACCACGGCATCCAGCGATTCGAGTCCCACCTCGGTGAACAGCAGCGATTCCGCGTTCACCGGCTCGGCATAATCCCAATCTTGCGTTAAATCCTGCATGGTGCGCAGGAGGTAATCCAGAATTTCCTGCCGGCTTGGCCTCATTCGGCTGCTCCCTGTGGCTGTATGGTTGTGGAGTATACAAGATCCTGTTCTCTTCCGGTGTAGGCCATTATGGATATAAGGCGCAAATGCGGGAATAGATCGAGGGCTCGCTCGCGCAACTCCAGTTGGACGACTCCGCTGCCGGTTTCGGCGGCGGTGATGTGAAAAGCCTGTATGCCGGCGCTGAAACCGCGGCCGAGCGCCTTGGCTACCCCTTCTTTGGCGCACCACAGGCGCAAGGCCCACTCCTGGCGCAATTCCTGGGGCATGGCGGCCAGCCTGTCGCGCTCGTCGGGGCTGAAGGCGATGGCCTCGAAGCTCTCGCGCGGCTGGTCCAGGTTTTCGAGATCGATGCCCACCAGGGGTCCGCGGCCCAAGGTCGCCAGGGCCACCGCCGTGCCATGGCTGTGCGAGATGGAGATAGCCGGCTGCACGCCCAGGCGGGCGGTCCAGGAGCCCACCGCCTGCGGCCTGCCGTAGGGGTCCGGTTGAATCCCGATATCCAGTGGTGAAAGCCGGACGCCGGCATGCTCTTCGACCAGCATCCGTACCGCATCTTTGGCCACCGCGCGTCCCAGCAGCCACTCGTGCCGCCGTTTGGCCACCGCGCGCATGGATCGCCAGACCTGCTCTTCCCCAGGGGTCAGGACCAGGCGCGCCAGCATCCCGGCTTCGAGCGGCAAGCCATCCAGGCGGCAGCACAGCGGTTTCGGCTGGCGGGAGTTGCGGGCGAACAGCGCCGTCGGCGCAGGCCACACGCGGGACAGCAGCGGCGGCGCTTGCATGCCGTACGGCGGATCGCAAACTGTAGGGCCGAGAGCGTCCATATAGGTTACTGGACTGCGTTAGCCGGGACGGCCGACCCAGCCTCAGCCCCAAACCACGACTGCGAAAGATATTCCCGCTGGTAATATTCTTGCACCCACTCGCGGTTCAACTCTTCACCCGACCGCAGCGTGATCTCCTGGCCGCAGCGGGCGCACTTCATACGAAAGCCCATGGAGCCCGCCATGCGGCCGCCGCATGCGGCGCACTCGCCCGGGGTGTGCGCGGCCAGCGCTTGCACCATGCGCACCCAGGTGCCGACCTTGAGGAAATAACTGTGCAGGTCCTTGACGGCGACTTCTCCCTGGAAGGCGCGCACATCGGCTTCCGGCAGGCGGCACATCATCAGGCGCTTGCCTTCTTCGGTAAGATATCCGTCTTTCTCCAGAATATCGGAGCCAAAAACTTCCACAGCGGTTTCGAGTATAGACTTATCGGGCAGGAAGATATGAAACTGGCTCTCGGTCTCCATAGTGATCTCGATCAGATCCAGCGATTCGGCGCCGAGGTCGGTCAGTTGCGCATCGGGCAAGACCTGGGCGGCATCGATGCGCAGGCTGCGGGCGACGATTGGTGCGAATTGATCGAAGACCTCCGCTTCAGTCATATAAGGCATAGAATTTCTCCTGAGAAGTCCCGGCGTTATCCCGACCAGGCGCGCACGGCAAGCACGGCATTCTGACCGCCGAAAGCAAAGGCGTTAGCCAGAGCGGCACGAATTTTACCGGGGCGGCTCTGATTGGCGACGTAATCGAGGTCGCACTGGGGATCGGGCGTGCGCAGATGCATGGTAGGCGGCACTTGGCCCTGTGCGATGGCCTGGACTGCACAAATCACGTTGCAGACCCCGGCGGCGGAAATCGTATGCCCGATTTGCCCCTTGTTCGAGGATACCATCAACCGCTTGGCCAACGGGCCGAAAACACGTTTAATGGCAACAGTTTCGATAGGGTCGTTCTTGGGCGTGGAGGTGCCGTGCGCGGCGATGTAATCCACTTCCTCGGGCGCGAGCGAGGCCTGTTGCATGGCGATCGACATGGCGCGCGCTTCGGCGCTGCCGTCGGGTGAGGGATCGGTTAACGTATAGGCGTTCAGGCTCGAGCCGTAGCCGGCCAGTTCCGCATAGATGCGGGCGCCACGCGCCTGGGCGCTCTCGAGCGACTCGAGCACCAGCGCGCCGCCGCCTTCGCCCATGACAAAGCCATCCCTTTGCCGGTCGAAGGGGCGCGAGGCGAGCTGCGGATCGGCGTTGCGGCTCAGGGCTCCGAGCAGGCTGAAGGCCAGGATGGGCAGCGGGCTGACCAGGGCCGCCGCGCCGCCAGCCAACATCGCTTTGACTTTGCCCAGCCGCACCAGGCGGAAGGCTTCCCCTATGGCGTGTGAGCTGGCCGCGCAGGCGGTATCCATGACAAAAGCCGGCCCGGCCAGCTTCAGCAGCTTGGCCGGCACGCTGGCCAGCATGTCTCCGAGGCGGCGGTAGAAGCTGTTTTCCGGCTGGCGGCCTTCCCGTGCGAAGCGCGCCATGTCGAGCGTGGGGCGGTCCGGGCTGCGCAGCTGGAAATAGTGCTTCATGAGGTGCATATCGAGGTAATTGACGCTGGTCCCCACGGCGATGCCGATGGCGGCGGGCGCCAGGGGAACCCGGTCCAGTTGGGCGTCCGCAAAAGCTTCGCGCGCCACCGGCACGAACAGACGCACCCCGCGGCGGCACCATGCCGGCGGGATGAAGTCCGCGCCGGCGTCCCGGGGTACGTGTTTTACTTCGGCAACCACCTTAGTGCTGTACTCCGACGGGTCCCAAAAGCTGAGCGGCGCGATGCCATTATCGCCGGCCAGCAGGCGCGGCCAGCAGGTGCGCAGATCCGGTCCGAGCGAGGTGCTCATGCCCATCCCGGTGATGACCACTCTGTGCACCGCTGGTCTCCATACTTTCGCTTAGCCCGCCGCGGGGAGTTGCTCGTCTTCTTTCACCACCTCGGCCGTATCCCGCAGCAGGAAGCCTTCCCCGATCAGGTATTCCATGATGCGCTCGGCATTTTCCTGGGGGGTCTCTTTTCCGGTAAACAGCGTGATCTCCGGATGCAGCGGGGCCTCGTAGGGATCGTCCACGCCGGTAAAGCCCTTGATGATTCCGGCGCGCGCCTTGCCGTAAAAGCCCTTGACGTCGCGCTGCTCGCAGATCTCGACGGGAGTATCCACGAAAGTTTCGATGAAAGCGTCCTTGCGCATCATGGCGCGCACACGGTCGCGGGTCTCGCGATAGGGGCTGACCGCGGCGCAGATGACGGCGCCATGATGGCGCACCAGTTCCGACGCCACGTAGCCGATACGCACGATATTGGTATCGCGATCTTCGCGGGAAAAGCCCAGGCCCTTGGACAGGTGCGTGCGGACCACGTCGCCATCGAGCACGCTGACCTGGCGGCCGTGCTCCATCAGCATGACCGTGAGAATATCGGCGATGGTGCTCTTGCCGGCGCTCGGCAGACCCGTGAACCAGATGCAGAAGCCCTGTTTGTGGCGCGCCGGATAAGCGGAATTGAGGATCTCGGCGGTCTCTTTGCGGGTGAACCAGGGTGGCAGCAGGCGGCCCTTGGCCAGATACTGATCGCGCACCTGGGTGCCGGAAATGGAGAAGACTTTACGGTTGGGCGGCACGTCGGTGACCTGCTCGTAGCGGTCCTCGTCGGCCAGGTAGACCATTTCCTCATAGGGCAGGCATTTCACCCCGATTTCGTCGCTATGCTGGGTGAGCAGCTCACGGGCAGCGGCGGGATTGTAGAAAGCCTTGCCTTTGGAATTCTTGCCGGGGCCGGCGTGGTCGCGGCCCACGATGAAATGATTGGCGCCGAAGTTGCGGCGGATGATGGCGTGCCAGATGGCTTCGCGGGGGCCGGCCATGCGCATGGCGAGGGGCAGCAGGCTGAGCAGGGTGGTGCTCGGATCGTAGTAGTTCTCGACCAGCGCTTTGTAAATGCGCACGCGCGTATAGTGATCCACATCGCCCGGCTTGGTCATGCCGACCACCGGGTTGAGCAGCAGATTGGCGCCGGATTCGCGGGCGGCCCGCTTGCTGAGCTCTTCGTGGGCGCGGTGCATGGGGTTGCGCGTCTGGAAAGCCACCACGTCGGGATTGCCCATCTGGGCGAGCAGCGTGCGCACTTCGGCGGGCGTACGCCGCAACTCCGGGAAGTCGAAGTGCTTGGGCATCTCCAGCACCTTGAGCGGACCGCTCAGGCGGAACTTGCCCCAGGAGAGCATCTCCCGGTAAGTGGGATGTTCCTCATCGGCCGAGCCCAGGCCCTGGGCCGCCTCGTCGTGTGGGTTCGCTTCGAAAATCTCGTCCACGCGCATCCAGGCGATCAGGTTATTGTTGGCGTTGCGCAGGGCGATCTCGCTGCCCTCGGCAATTCCCTCCAACTTGGCCACCGGCAGGGTGATGGGTATCGACCAGATGAGCCCGCTAGCGAGGCGCATGTTGTTGAGCACGCCGTCATAATCGGCTTTGCTCATAAAGCGGTCGAGCGGCGAAAATCCGCCCGTCGCCAGCAATTCGAGATCGCACAAACTGCGCGGCGACAGTTGCAGGGTGGGGCCTTCACCGGCGCGCCGCGCCAGATCTTCGCGTTCGGCGCCTTCGACCAACAGGTCAATTAATCGACCGCCATAAGGCGGGTTCAACTCGATTTTATTCTTGGATTCCATTTATTCCTCTCCAGAAATGAACGCAGCGTCCATCCCGGCCCTGCATATCCGCCAAGTTAATAAAAACAGGATACGATGCCGGCAGGACCGATAACAGCCTTCTGCAGTACTGGACCGTTTCCAGTACCATACCACGCGCGTTTGACTCGGTGATGAATCACCGCCGCCCAATCTTTTCCACTAGCTGTCCGCACTCCATTTCGCCCGCGCCGCGCGCCGCGAGACTCGAGCCCTGCATGGATTCGGGTATGGGATGCCCGGCCAGATCGAGCAGCGTAGGGGCAATATCCAGCAGGCGCATACCTTCCACCTCACCCCGCAGCGGCAGATTCGGAGCGGCCAGTAAGAAGCTTCCGAATTGCGCGTGATTACAATCGTCCGGGCCGGTGTCGTTTTCCTGCAAATAGAGCGAATCGTATCCGAGGCCGCCGATCGAGCGCCAGTAGAGCGCGCCGAAATGCACAATCAGATCGGGCGGCACGTTGCGCAGGCCGCGATACAGATGGCGCGGCTGGAACACCAGCGAGCCCATGGGCTGGCCGCGATCGTCCTCGAGCGCCTGGAAGCGCTGCGTCATTTCCCGAATTAAATCGTCGTACTCGGACTCGCGCACGGTTCCCTGAGGCTCACGGCCCTCCACGTTGAAAAATACCCGGGCGTAATAGCCGCCCTCGCTCCACACGCGGGTGTGCTCCCAATCCACCAAGGAAGGTGAAAAGGGTGTGGGTTTCGTTACGGGCTCTTTCAAAACCAGGAGACCTTCGCGGCGCAGCCATTCGTTGACGCAGAAGCCGCCATCCAGGCGTTGCGCGCCATGGTCGGAGACCACCAGCACGTTGGTGTCGTCATCCAGCAGTTCCAGAAGATTGCCGATTTCCTCATCGATGTAGGAGTAGTAATCGCGTATGAGCGATTCGAACCGGTTGCCGGGAACGTGCTGACGGTGCAGGGGGTCATGGTATTTCCAGAAACCGTGGTGGATGCGGTCGACGCCGATTTCGACGAACTGGAAATAGTCCCAGTCAACCGTGGCCATCAGATAGCGGATCACCTCGAAATGCTTCCTGGTCATGTCATAGATCTGGTCACGGAGCCAGTCTTTGTTATCCGTGCGGAACCCTCTGACATCTACCGGGTAATCCCCTACCAGCCGTTCAATTTCCTGTTTGACGCCGGTTGGATAAGTGTACTCGTTAGCCTTGGTATCCGGCGTCAGAAAGCATCCCACGTTGACGCCCTGGACATGCCGCGGCGGATAACTGGGCGGCACGCCCACCACTACCACGTTCTGGCCGCGCGCGCCGTATACATCCCAGATGGCCTTCTGCTGAATGGACTTGGAGTTCACCACCCCCAGGTGGTCGTAAGAATAATCCTTGCGGTTGCGGAATCCGTATACGCCCAGCGAGCCGGGATCCTGGCTGGTGGACATGCACATCCAGGCGGGGACGGTAATGGGTGGGATGACGCTCTCCAGCCTGCCATAGCAGCCGCGCTCCATGAGCGCGCGGATATTATTCAATCCGCCGTGCTCGAAGAGAATTTCCGGGGCTGCACAATCCAGTCCAATGACAAGTGTCTTCACGCCACTCCCTTCCGTCCTTAAATTAGGCTTAAATCCCGCGCGACGAGGCCAAACCGGATCCTGCCAGTTTTTGCTATTCAGGCCATGAGACCACGAGCGTACCCGGTTCGTCAAGGACTACATGATCGTCCTGGTACTTCTATACTGCACATAAGTCTAATCGCAGGTGATGGTTGCGTGCAAGAGACTGGCCGCGGAGCCCTTAACAACCTCTTAACATTGACACGTTGAGGCCGCCCGCATCCGGCATAGATTGAGTACGGCATCCAGCCTATTCCCTTGATTCGACTCAGGGGCTTGTGTTAGCTTCAGAGACACTACTTGCATCCGCCAGCCCGTATGGAAGCTCCATGCAGCAAAACCCCGGCATCGCCACGCTGAATCACCTTTTCTTCCATCACCTGGATCACTACCGTTTAGACCGCCTGCTGAGCTTTCAAGACATTCACCAGCCGGACCAGGCCACGGTCTGGTCGACGGAGCGTTTTGCGCGGTCCGTTTTTGCGCTACGCCAGTTTCTGCTTTCCTGCGGCCTTTCGGCGGGCGATCGGGTGGCGGTGTTCGCTGAAAATCGGCCGGAGTGGCATGTCGCCGATTTCGCCATTCTGCTGGCGCGGCTGGTGGTGGTGCCGATTTACAACACGCTGGCGCCTGCGCAGATCGCCTACCTGTTGCGGCACAGCGGCTGCCGTGCGGCTGTCATTGCGGGCGCGCGGCAGTGGGAGATGCTCTCCCCGCTACGCGGGGACCTGCCCGATCTCGAGACCATCGTGAGCATGGAAGAGACGCCGGGCGCCGGCACTTCCCTGCCCCGCCTGGTGAGCCGGGCGCCGGCTTTCGACAGTGCGGCGGTCGACCGCATACGCGCCCAGGCGCTGGCTGCCGACCCCCACCACCTGGCGACCATCGTTTATACCTCCGGCACCACGGGTACGCCCAAAGGGGTGATGCTCTCGCATGCCAACCTGACCTTCAATCTACGCGCCAGCCTGGGCCGGGTGCTCTCCCAGACCGCCCGCCAGGCTCTTTCCGTACTGCCGCTGGCGCATGTGCTCGAGCGGATGCTTTGTTATGGCTACTTTCATGAGGGCGTACCTATCGCTTATGGCGACCCGCACGACCTGAAAGAATTGCTCAAGCTGCACAAGCCCGAGATCATGGGTGCGGTGCCGCGGATTTTGGAGAAGGTGCAGGAAGCGGTGGACACCCAGGTGGAGCAGCTGGCGCCCTGGCGGCGCGCCATAGGACGGAAGCTGATGGCGGCGGCGCTCGAGCGCACGCGGCAAGAGCTGAAGGGGGAGCCCGCCCCGCTTTCCGCTGCCCTGCTCGCGCCGCTCGCCAAACTATTGGTTTTTCCGAAGGTGCACCGGCAGTTGGGCGGCCTCCAGTATTTCATTTGCGGGGGCGCCTGGCTCAATCCGGAGATCGAGCTGTTTTTTCGGGCGGCCGGTTTCACGGTGCTGCAGGGCTATGGCCTGACGGAAACATCCCCGGTGATTACGCTCAACGAGTTCCGGCGGGAGCGGCTGGGCTCGGTGGGGCGTCCTCTGGACGGCGTGGAAGTACGTATCGGCGAAGGCGGCGAGATTCTCACGCGCGGTCCGCACGTGATGCTCGGATATTATAAGGACGAAGCCGCTACGCGCCAGGCGCGCGACCCGGACGGCTGGTTCGCGACCGGCGATCTGGGCCGCATGGACGCGGATGGTTCGGTGTTCATCACCGGCCGCCGCAAAGAGATCCTGGTTCTGTCGAATGGAAAAAACGTGGCCTGCGCGGCCGTCGAGCACGCGCTCGAGAGCAGCCCCTATATCCAGCAGGCCCTGGTGGTGGGGGACGGCCGCAAATTTGTGACCGCCCTGCTGGTGCCGCACCTCGATAACATAGCGCGGGCCGCGCGCGAGCGCGGGCTGGCTTTGGACAGCCCCGAAGAATTGCTGCTGTCCCCGCCGATGGTGGCGCTATTCCGGGAGGAGTTAACCCACTGCCAGGCGGAGTGCTCCTCGTTCGAGCAGGCCAAGCGGTTCTGTTTTCTCAAAGAAGAAGCCCTGCTGGATACCGAACTGGTGACTCCCACCTTGAAAGTCCGCCGCGCAGTGCTCGAGCGCAAGTATGCGGATTGGATCGGGTATATGTACCAGCAGGAAGATCCCGTGCTTATCCCCATACTTGGGCAGGGCCCGCTGAGACAAGACATAGAAGCCAGTTACAAGACATCATAGGAGGGCCCATGCCCGAACCGACGCTAGTCAAATGGAATGAGGAAACGATTCTGGAGCATCTGAAGAAAATTGCGCGCGATCAGCTCAACCTGACGCCGGAGCAGATCGAGACGATTGGCCCCAGCTCCCCGCTGATGGACGCGCTGCAACTGGACTCACTGGCGCAGGTAGTGCTGGTCACGACCATCGAACAGGACTTTGGCTGTGCCTTTGGACTGGAGCAGTGGCAGCAGCTGGAAACGGTGGAGGATCTGGTGCACATGATCGCCAGCCGTGCTTGCGCGCCGGAGCAGCCGGCATGAGCGCGCTGACGCTCAAAGGGGCTACGCTACCCGAAATTCTTTTGCACCTCGAAAACTGCACGCGTTGGGGAGCGCGCTTCGTGGCGCCTTCGGAAGAGGCTACCTTTTACCCGTATCAGGACGTGTTGCGGCGCGCGCAGCAGGCTGCCGCCAATTTGCAGGCGCGCGGGCTGCGGCGGGGCGATCGCGTGGCGCTGATTCTTTCCACTTCGATCGAATTCTTCGATACCCTGCTGGGCGTGCAGCTTGCAGGCGGCATACCGGCGGCGCTCTATCCCCCATTCCGGCTGGGCAAGCTCGACGAATACTTCGCCCGCCTGCGCAAGATGTTGTCCAAAGTGGGCGCGCGATTCCTGATTACCGAAGGCCGCATCAAGCGGCTGCTGGGCCCCGGCGTGGTGGGCGTGGAGTCGCTCGAAGAGGTACTCGAAGCCAAAGATCTGCAGAGTGGCGGCGGGCGCTGGCAGCCGGTGGATGTCGACCCGGCCGCTCCAGCCTTCCTGCAATTCTCTTCAGGCACCACGGTGGAACCCAAGGCGGTCATGGTGACCCACACCAACCTGCTGGCCAATCTGACCATGATGGAGCGCTGCCTGGTGTACAGGGATGAGTCGGAGATCGATAACGGCTGTGTCTGCTGGCTGCCGCTTTATCATGACATGGGTCTGGTAGGTTGCCTCTATCTGGGCCTGTACTATCCGGGAACAGTGACTTACATGGGGCCGGATACCTTTCTGGTAAAGCCGGCTATCTGGCTGCGCACCCTGTCGCGGTATCGCTCGGCGATTTCGCCCGCGCCGCACTTCGCTTATAGCCTGTGCGCCACCAAGATCAAAGACGAAGAGCTGGAGGGAGTGGATCTTTCGCACTGGCGTGCGGCGCTCAATGGCGCCGAGCCCATCGAACCCGACGGTATACAACGCTTCACCGAGCGGTTTGCGCGCTGGGGGTTCCAGCCTGCCGCCATGACCCCGGTTTATGGCCTCGCCGAGGCCGGTTTGGGAGTGACCTTCACAGGACTGGACGACCTGCCCCGCTTCACCGAATTCAGCCGCGAGGGTTTGTGGAATGGCGGCACGGCGCAACCCGGACCGGGGCGGCGTATCGCGTCAGTCGGCCGGCAGTTGCCAGGCGTCGAAGTGGCCATTTTCGACGATCAGGAACAGCCCGTCGCGGAGGGCGGAGTGGGGCGCATCTGGGTGAAAGGACCGTCCATTACCAAAGGCTACTGGGAGAGCCCGGAGCTTACCGCCAACATGATTCATGGCGATTGGATGGATACAGGCGACCTGGGCTTCTTCTACCAGGGCGAGCTTTACATCGCCGGACGCGTCAAGGATCTGATCATTATTCGCGGCCGCAATTACGCTCCGCAGGAGATGGAAGACTTACTGCTGGATGTGGAAGGCGTACGCAAGGGCTGCGCGGTGGCGGTCAGTACTCTGATTGAAGGCGAGGGCGAGCAACTCATCATGCTGGCGGAGAAGGACCCGCGCAGCAAGCGTACGGAAGAGGAAGTGCGGGCGGACATCAGCCACCGTATTTTGAAGGGGCTCTCGCTCAAACCGCGGGACGTAGAGTTACTCGAGCCAGGAACGCTGCCGCGCACTTCCTCGGGTAAGTTGCGGCGGTCCGAAGCGCTGCGGCAGTTTTTGGCCGGCGAGTTAGTGCCACCGGAAAAGGTAAATGCGCTGAAGCTGTTGTTTGAAGTGGGTAAGTCGCAGTTAGCCTGGGCTAAGTTTCGGGCGGAGAAGAAGTAGAGCGCGGATCCGGGCTTACTGCAGTTGCAGCACAAACCTATAGTGCGCGATTGCGGATCCTGTAACACCGCCGCGAACACCGCGTACGTGCAAAGTATAGGCTCCCGGCTTTAAGCCGGCTACGGGAATCAGAAGATTTAGCGGGCTGTCGGGCGGCGGCGCCGGGCTATCGATGGAGAAGAGCGCCGGGCCTGCGTCCTGAGACAGGTCACATCGATAGCTGGTAAATGACGTGTCGGTCAGATCTACATGGATTAAAACCGACTGCGTGGCTGCCGGAATGGCGATCCGGTTTTCCCGGCCGGCCGCCCCCCGCGTGCCCGATCTCAGGGCAAAAGCAAGCAGGGATTGCGGCGCGTGAGCGTGCGCGATTTGCTGCCGCAGTGCGGGAATCTCGAAGCCCGCCTGGTAAATGACCGCCGCCGCGAGCAGCCCGGCGGCGAGAGCGGGTACGGCGAAGGCCGGCCTCGACCACCATTGGGATAGCCGCTCGAGAAACCCCTGCCGCGCGGCAGCCGGCGCCGGTTGGGAAACGGGCGGGAAGGCCGCCTGGACATGCTCCTGGAACAGCACCGCGGACTCGACTTCTTCGGCGCACGTTCCGCATTCGAAGAAATGCTTTTCAAACGCGTCGATCTCCGCCTCCGGCATCTGTCCCAGAAGATACCGCTCCACTGCCTGGTTATTCACTGCTTCAATATGATTCATGGTCCCGCCCCGCATAGGGGTGATTTGAAGAGCCCAATCGTTTCACGCGCCAGTCAATTTTTACTTCTTCGCTTGCCTTTTCAGCAGCTCATCCCGGAAACGCGTGCGGGCCCTATGCAGCAGGACACGCAGGTATTCTTCGCTCGCATCAAAACGCCTGCACAACTCCGCCTTATCGGTTTCTTCCCACATAGCCATGCGCAGCAGCTCGCGATCCTTTTCGGGAAGGCTGGCCAGAATCTCCCGGACCAGCTCCTTCCGTTCCTGGGTGACCCGCTGGCCATACGGACCGCTGGCGCTATCCGGCGGATCGTACCCGGTTTCCGGCATCTGGCTGTAGCGGGTTTTGGCACGGATCATTTCCAAAGTGACGTTGTGACAAATGGTATGCACGAACGCCGGCAGGCGCTCCGGATTTTCCAGCCGCTTGCCCGAACGGAAAAAATGAAACACACGCAGGAGCGTTTCCTGGCAGGCGTCTTCCGCCCGGTCGGCGGCGCGCAATTGGCGCTGTGCCTTCAGCCAGATCGATTTTCGGAAGTGTGCGACAAAATGCGCTTCCGCTTCGGGATTTCGATCCCGCAGGCCGGTGATATAGCGTTCGTCGAAGCAGGGCGTTTCCAAATGCGCTCCCGAGGAACCAGCATACCTCCGAAAGTCGTTCAACGAATAACTGCTTTGTTTTAAGCTTGTTGAGCGTTACAGAAGCCCGCTAAAAGCACTTCCAACAGTTTGTGCACATATGGGCAGAACCAATGTTTTATAGAAAGATTGATAAGTATTATTATCTTGCATTCACCACAGAATATCGCCGCCATAGGCGCGGATACCCGCGTCCCCGCTAATCAGGACCATATTCTCCACCTGCGCCTGCGCCAACAGCAGCCGATCAAACGGATCCCGGTGCAGGACTGGAAGAGAGGCCACTACCAGCGCGTGGGCCATCTCGATTGCCAGGACATTGAGTTGGAGATTGGCAACATTTGTTCGTAAAAAGAGGATCTGCTGCTCAGCCGATAGATCCGGCAGGAGTTTGCCCTTGCCGGCTTTCAACAAAATCTCCCATATGCTGGCGACGCTCAGAAACAGTTCGTTGTCCGGGTTCTCGATTGCCGCGCGTGCCACGCGGGAAAGCTTCTCAGATCCATCGATGGCCCACAGGAACACCGAGGTGTCTAACAGAGCCTTCATAGGCCGAGAAACTCGTCTAATTCGGCATCAGTCATGGGCCGATCGAAATCCGGGCTCATCTTCACCTGGCCGCGCGCCTGATCCAAAATTCGTTTCCCTTTAGCCTTAACTACTGGCACCAGCTTTACGGCAGGGACTCCCCGGCGGGACACAATTACCTCTTCGCCCTTGCAAGCGGCTTCTACCAGACGGGAAAGCTGGGACTTCGCTTCGTGCATGTTGACCTGCATGTTTCTATATTAGCTAATTACTAGCTAAGTTTTCACAAGGAATCGCCGGGTGTACGCTTGAGTTTTGAACAGTTCCACCGCACTTGAGACCGGCAGCGACGGCCAGTTGATCGGGATCTGGTTGCACGGGCGTAGTCCGCACACCCAGCGGGCGTATGCAGCCGATGTGGCGCGGCTCCGCGCCCGGACGGGAAAGCCGCTGGCCGCTACCACCTTGCCGGACCTTCAGGACTTCGCCGATTCGGTGGCGCAGTTATCGCCGGCCAGCCGCTACAGGGCGCTCTCGGCGGTGAAGTCGCTGCTGGCGTTCGGGCATCGCCTGGGCTATCTGCCGTTCGATGTGGGACGGGCGCTGCGGCTTCCAACCGTGCGGGGGCGCCTGGCGGAGCGCATTCTCCCGGAAGCCGGCATACATCGTATGCTGAGTCTCGAGCCGGGCGAGCGCAACCGCGCGATCCTGACTCTGCTGTATGCCTCTGGGATACGGGTCAGCGAGCTGTGCGGCTTGCGCTGGCGGGACGTGCAGGCCCATGGCGGCGGCGCGCAGATTACCGTCTTCGGTAAGGGCGGAAAGACGCGCGCGATCCTGCTGCCCGCCTCCGTCTGGCAGCAGCTTACAGGGCTGCGCGGCGAAGACGACGGGACGCAACCGCTGTTCCGCTCGCGTAAAAAAGGCGCCGCCCTGACGCCGGTGGGCGTATTGCGCATCGTGCGGCGGGCGGCCCGGCGGGCGGGCATCGAGGGTGCGGTCTCGCCCCACTGGCTGCGGCACGCGCACGCCTCGCACGCCCTTGACCGCGGCGCGCCCATACACCTGGTGCAGGCCACACTCGGGCACGCCAGCATCACCACTACGGGGCGCTACCTTCACGCCAGGCCGGCCGATAGCTCCAGCCGGTTTCTGGGACTTTGACCGGTTGCCTCCAGCCGCGCCGCGGCCCAATCGTAAAGCTGCCGGTCCTGCTCGACGGAACGCAACAGCAGCGCTCCCACCTCGTCAGCGGGATCGATCCAACTCAGGTCGCCGCGGAGTTCGCCGGAGGTGTTCACCGTGGGTATGGGATCCATCGGAAACTCGAGGCCGGCCGCCAGCGCGAGCGCACGTAGTTTGTCCATACTCTGGTCCATCCTGTCGGCGATCCCTACAAAGAAAAAGCCGCTCAGTGCCGCTTTGGCCGCTTGCAAATAGTCCGCTCCAGCAGGCGCGTTGTGACGGGCGAAGAAGTTGACGTTATGGTTTTCCCGGAAAGGGATGTCACGGTCTTGTGTCAGAAGCCAGCGGGCAAACTCACGCAAAGTAAGCCGCGGAGCGTCGGGAGGCAGAGATTCGAGGAGCGTTTGCGAGGTGATCCCGGAATAGTGTTTCTGGACATGGGTCATGTAAGAGACGAACTGCTGGACCGGATCGCGCAAAAACGTTACGTATAACATCTCCCGGCCCGCCAGCCGGCGCGGAAAGGTACGCACGTGGTGAGAACTGAACACACGCGGCGCAGGGTCGCGCAGCAAGTGATCTCGTAAAGTATCTTCGCTGTACACAAAGTAGGTATCGTCGGTGTACAGGCATATGTGCCGGGAACCGAAGCAACCCTCCAGCAGCACGCGAAACGAGGTCCCGGCGCACTTCGGCACGTGAATATGAGCCAGCACCGGACCTGTACCTTCCGTCTGTGCGATAAGGGCCGCGCCGCCGCGGTTCGTTCCGATTAAGCGCCCCTGCCCTCGTTCGACAGGCAACTCCGTACCCGCGTGCCGCACTTCAATATCGTTGTGGCCGGGCTGCAGATAGGGCCGGGCATCAAACTGAAAACTCTTACAACCATCTCCGATGCCGGCCTGACGGAGATCGTGCCGGAACACTCCGGCGCGGATGCTGGCAACCAGTAAGGTGTTGATCAGAACATCGACAAACACCTGCCGCCCAAAATCCGATTCATCCGCGGCCCATCCCGAAATGCAGCTTTCCGTGAGGATGTCGATATATCCAATCAAACTCACGCTACTCTATCCTCAGGCTAAAGTCTTCGTCGCGGCGTGTCAGGTTGGGGTTGTAGTATGGATCGTCCGCGATATACCGTGCCCATTTCGTTTTCATGAAAGCATCTTCGGCGGGGTCTGGGATTTTCTCGTCCTCGGTCTTGGTGGCCGATTCATGATGATAGAGCTTGGCGTAGGGCGTGTATATGTTTCGATAGCCCAGCTCGAGCAGCTTCAGGCAGAGGTCCACATCCTGAAAGGCGACCGCCAGGTTACTCTCGTCAAATCCTCCCGCACGGAAGAACTTATCCCGTCCTATCAGAAGACAGGCAGCCGTGACGGCGCTGCAGTTACGAATGAGTTCCGGAAAGTCGAAGTAATGCGGCCGGCCGGCGGCCAGATTTTTAAAGGCATGGCTGCAGTTGCCATATAGCCCCATGACCACGCCCGCATGTTGGATAGCGTCGTTGGGATACCACAATTGGGCGCCCACCGCGCCGATCTCGGGACGCTGCGCATGCTCCAGCATAGCGTTGAGCCACTCGGTGGCTATCACCGTGATGTCATCGTTCAGGAACAGAACATAAGGCGACCTACTGGCACGAGCCGCGGCATTATTCATCGAGGAGAAGTTAAACGGGCGTTCGCGCCAGTCAAAATAGGATACAGGAGCCTTGCGCGCCAGCTTCGCCACATATTCTTCTATACGCGCGCTTCGCGAGTTATCGATCACAACGATGTCGTAGTTCTTATAAGACGTCTTTTCGAGCACGTCCTCGAGCGCGGCGCGAAACAGATTGCGCTGGCCATTTGTGGGCATCAGAATGGTAACGTGCGGATCCCCGTCGATGGGGTAGCGGACTCTGTAGCGGCATGTTTTCACCACCTCGACGGTGGCCCCCGGCGCAACTCTCGCCAGGTAGGAAGACAAAGCTCTCTTGCCATCGATGCTGGCGTGCGGCTTGCCGGCCGAGGCCTTGGCCGTGGAGCCAGTGATGGCCCGCCAGTGGTAGAGGATACGGGGAATTCGTTTGATCTTCCGCGTATACTCCATGGCGCGCAGGAGGAACTCATAGTCCTGGGCGCCGTTGTAACTCTCATTCAGCCCGCCAACACGATCCAGGACAGAGCGCCTGATCGCGACAAAATGGCAGATATAGTTACAGGAAAGAAACAGATCGGGAGACCAGTCCGGCTTGAAGAATGCATCGTAGCGGCGGCCGCGCTGATCGATCTTGTCTTCGTCGGAGTAGAAAAGATCGATATCGGGATTGTCATTTATAGCCTGGACCAGCTCCCATAAAGCGAAGTCGGCCAGCTCGTCGTCATGGTCTAGAAAAGCGAGGTACTCCCCGGTGGCGATGCTGAGGGCTGCATTGGTCGCCCCGGAAATACCCAGGTTTTCCGGCAGAACGGTCATGCGGATTCGCGAATCGCGCCGCGTGCGTTCCTGTAATAGCGCGGTGATGAGCGGGTCGCCCGAGGCGTCGTCCGCGATGCAGAGCTCCCAGTTCGGATAAATCTGATCGGTCACGGACTGGAGACACCGAGTCAGTATGGGGAGAGGAGTTTTATACAAGGGGACAACCACGCTGATGCGGGGGCGGATGGCAAACTTATCCGCGTCCGCTTGCATGCGGCGCTTCTCTTCGGCGGCCGGTTCGTGGCGGGCGATCCAAAGGTCGTAACCTGGCGAAGAGTTCCAGTCGACGATCACACGGGAGACCAGTTCCTGTGCCCGGCCGCTGTGCGCGACAGCCGTAATGCGCACGGTACAAGGGCCCTCCGGTAAGCCCGTGGTATCCCAGAAAAAGCGGAACCCCGAGTAATCCGAGCCGTCAATTTCCTGGTGCTTCCGGCCCACGTCCTGGCGGAGGATACCGTAAGCGGCCGTGGCCGGAGCGCCCTCGTTGAACTGGATCAAGACGTGCTCGATGCCGGACTTGGCCAGCGCCCATCCTCGAATTTCGACCACGTCACGGACGGGCACGATACCGTGCGTGCCGGGATAATCGCATACCAGCGCGATAAACTCGCCGGTTGCCGCGGACGCCTGGCGGGGCCACGGCGCGCCATTACCCGGTATGCCGGCGGAACTCCGGTGATTGGACTCACGGCCGGCCATGCGAAGCGCTAGTCCGCCCAGCCCGCTGAGGACCTTCCAGATGCGGCTGTCGTAGATTGCCTGGATGGCGCGCTTATTGGTGACCGTACTCATTTCGAGCTGGCGGATGCGGTCATCCAGGCGCCCTTGCGATTCCAAATGCGTGGCGTGGCTCCGCGCGGTCTGACTAGCCAGTGTCTCGACGGCGCCCTGGAGACCGGCGATATGCATCGGGAGTTTTTCTAACTGCGTTACGATTTGGGAGATACTGCCGCTCAGCTCGCTGTTCTCCAGTTCCTTTTGCGCGAGAGCCAACCGGGTCCGATCCAACTCGGCGCGCAGCGCTTCCTGCCCGGCAGCCGCCTTTTGCGCGAGATCTGATCGGGTCCGGTGCAGCTCGGTGTCCAGCGTTATCCGCTCGGCAGCGGCATTTTCCAGGTGCGTCCGCAGCTTTTCTCGCGCGTCTGCCAATTCCTGGTTGATGTTGCGGATGTGCCTGTCTTTATCGACGGTCACTCGTCCGTTCTGGGCAATGTTCAAGAAGAGCTGACAGAAGGCCAGTACGGCCTGGAGATCGGCGCGCTTCTCCGGAGAGCCGAAAGACGCGCGCAGCGCCTGAAGGTCGGCGGGACAGCGGCGCTTGGAGAGCACATAGCCGGCGCGATGGGCGGGAGCGGCCCAATCCTGCGCGGCATAGACCTGGTTGAAGCGCCGGTTCAGCTCTTGTACGAAATCCATACCGGGCATACGCAGGCTGTGGTAAGTCATCATCATCAGCAGCCAGACATCGGTGTTACCCTGCTCGAAGCCGATCCAGGGATAGGAGGCGCCGGCGAGCAAGCCGGTGATCCGGGCGCGTTCCGGCAGGCCGAATCGACGGTGCTCGAGCAGCGCGGGGACCGGGTTGTTCAGCACGACAGTGGCGTACTCGACCAGAATCGACTCGGCCCAGCGGTTACTCGGGGAGTCGAACGGGAACGCCACATACAAGCCATCCCGGGTAACCCGCAGCAGTTCGGCCAGGAACGCCGGCCTATCTTCGCCAGGGAGATGTTCGAGAGTATCCAGAGAGCAGACCAGGTCGAAGCTCTCATCCGCAAAGGGTAGCGCGAGGCCGGTGGCCTGTATGTAATTTTTCAATTCGGCCCGGGGACAGACGTCCACGACCGCCACGCTGGCGTCCGGAATGAGCGTTCCGGCGATCGAGGAGAAGCCCGGCCAGAAGGCAGGCGTATGACCGCCTACGTCCAAGACCCGGTAAGGCGCCTCCCGCGGCCGGAAGATCTTCTCGATGGGCTCCAGCAGAATGTACCGCTCGTAACAATCAAATGCCAGGTCTTTGAGGCGATCACTATCCATAAAGGTAAATGCAGTGGCGGGCACGGCCGTGGCGGCTGAAAGGATTCAGTCTAGCTCAATTTCCTGGCGCACGGCGCGATTTAACAGCCGTGTTATACTCATAGGGTTTTCGGCGCGGTCTTTATCATGTGGCGTGGCGACCCTATTTTCCTTTTGTCCAACCTGATCGCAAAAGACTTTAAGATTCGTTATCGCAACATGTCGCTGGGGGTATTGTGGTCGCTGTTGAATCCCCTGGTGATGATGGGCGTACTTACTTTTGTCTTCACCAAGATATTCATCAATCGCACGGTGCCGCATTTTCCGGTGTTTGTGATGTGCGGCCTGGTGCCATACAACTTTTTCAGCGTCGCCTGGATTACCGGGACAACTTCGCTGGTCGATAATTCAAATCTCATCAAGCGCGTCCCCACGCCGCGCGAGATCATTCCGCTGGCCGCGGTGCTTTCCAACTGTCTGCATCTGTTCATTCAGATCGGCCTCTTACTGGCGCTGGTGTTTCTGTTTGGGTTGACTCCCAACCGCCACTGGGCCTGGCTGCCGTTGATCTGGGGTCTGGAAGTGGTTTTCGTATGCGGTCTTTCCCTGATCACGTCTTCACTCAACGTGTACATCCGCGACATGCGCTATTTCGTGGAGTCGGCTAACACCATGCTGTTCTGGCTGGTGCCGGTCTTTTATTCGTTTGCCATCATCCCCGCCGCCTACAAAGACGTTTACCAGCTCAATCCAGTGGCTGCCCTGGTCATGGCCAATCGGGATATCCTGCTCGACGGGATTGCGCCCGCCACTACGCTGCTCGTCAAGCTGACCGGGATTTCGGTAGTGATGCTGGTAACGGGCATGCTCGTATTTCGCAGCTTGAAGCCGCGATTTTACGATCATTTGTAAACGATCATGAGCGTGATTGAATTTCACAACGTCTCCAAGAGCTATCACCGGCACGCCGGGCAGATGTTGTTGCGGAACCACCTGACGCAGTTCTTCGAGCGCGAGCGGCGGGAGCGCTTTTTTGCGTTGAAGCACGTCTCTTTTACCCTGGAAATGGGCGAGAGCCTGGCGGTAATCGGGAGCAACGGCGCGGGCAAGAGCACGCTGCTGGGCCTGGTGGCGGGTCTCTCCAAACCGGACGAAGGCGCGGTGCGGGTGCACGGGCAGGTAGCCGCTTTACTGGAATTGGGATCGGGCTTTCATCCCGATCTCACCGGACGGGAGAACGTGCGGTTGAATGCGGCGCTGCTGGGGCTGTCGCGCAAGCAGGCCAACGAGGCGTTCGAGGCGATCGTGGAATTCTCGGGCATCGGTGAATTCATCGACGAGCCGTTGCGCACTTACTCCACGGGCATGGTCATGCGGCTGGCATTTTCCGTGGCGGTCCACACGGATCCCCAGGTGCTGCTGATCGACGAAGTTCTGGCCGTGGGCGACACGGCGTTTCAGGCCAAATGTTTCGAGAAGATCCACGAATTTAGAAACTCCGGGAAGACCCTGCTGTGCGTATCGCATGCATCGACGATTATCCAGCAGCTATGCGACCGGGCGCTATGGCTGGACCATGGCGAGCTGATCATGAGCGGCTCGGTGGCCGCTGTGTCGGCGGCCTATGCGGGACGCCAGACTACCACTGTATAATCGACGCCTGATGCGCGGACAGTTTCCTCCACCCAGGAACCGCTCCCTATGGTCACGGCTGCGCATGTGCGAGCCTCGATAAAGTGCTCGATAAAGTGAAGGAACATCTGGGGGAAAACGGCCATCCGCTACATCGGGCGATTCTAGAATTGCGGCAGTTGCTACGCCGCGCGGATTTCGGCGCCGCGCGCGAAGATCTGCGGGCGCTGGCCGGTTTTCTGGAAGAAGCCTTGGCGCGTATGGAGGCGGATGAGAAGCAGGCGTTCCGGCGTTATGCCGAACTGGAGCGGCGCTTGCTGGCTATCGAAAACAGCCGCTTCCTGCGGACGTTGCAATTGCCGGGGCGGATTTTTGGGGATTGGAAAGGCCGCTTCGGACACTTACTGTTGCATTCCGCCTGGCACCCGCTCTATCTCAAGCTGGTGAATCCGCACTCCATGGAGGATCGCTACCGGCTATGGGTGGAAGCCGAGCAGCCGCCAGCCGGGCGAAAACTTGCGCGGCAGCCGCTCATCAGCGTGATTCTGCCGGTTTCGAATCCGCGCAGGGACTGGCTGGAAGCCGCGGTCTCCTCGCTCGCGCGGCAAACCTATGGCTGCTGGCAACTGTGCGTTTGCGACGATGCGTCGGAGCAATCCTGGGTGGCCGAATATTTCGCCGCGCAAAGCACGGACGAGCCGCGCATACGGTTTGTACGCTCGAGTGAACGCCTGGGCATTTCGGGCGCTTCGAACCGCGCGGCGGAACTGGCCGCGGGGGAATACGCGGGTTTCCTGGATCAGGATGACGTGCTGGCGCCGCACGCGCTGTACTCGGTGGCCGAAGCCATCGAGGACGGGCTGCCCGATCTGCTTTACAGCGACGAGGATTACCTGGATGCCCGGGGGCATAGGGTACAGCCCATTTTCAAGCCCGCCTTTTCTCCGGATCTGCTGCGCTGCGGCATGTATCTGGGCCATCTGCTGGTCATGCGCACAGCCAAGGTGCGCGAGTTAGGCTGGTTTCGCCCGGCATACGACGGCAGCCAGGATTATGATTTGGCGCTGCGTATGACGGAGCAGCCGGCGGCGGTACGGCACATTCCGCAAGTGCTCTACCACTGGCGGCAGCACCGGGAATCCACGGCCCTCGACGCTGCGGCCAAACCTTATACGCAAGCCGCCGGGTGGCGGGCCCTGACGGAAGCCGTCCACCGGCGGGACGCGCGGGCGACAGTGGCAGCGGGCGCCTTCCCGAATACCTATCGCGTCCGCTGGCCGGCGCCGGCCGAGCTGAAGGCCAGCCTGATCATTTGCTCGCGCAACGCAAAACTGTTGAAACGCACTCTGGAAGCGGTTGCGCGGCGCACCGCGCATGCCAACCGGGAGATTGTGATCGTGCGGCACCTGACCGGGGAGCTGGCGGCCATGGACCGGCTTCTGGACGGCTGCGGCTGCGTGAGCGTGCCGTATGCGGGACCGTTCCATTTCGCGGCCATGAACAATCTGGGCGCGCGCCAGGCCACCGGGGAAGTCCTGGTATTCATGAACGACGATGTCGAGCCGCTCGCTTCGGAATGGCTCGACGCCATGCTGGCGCACGCCAACCGGCGTGAAGTGGGGGCCGTGGGGGCCAGGCTGTTATACCGGTCGGGCGCCATACAGCATGCGGGCATGGTGGTAGGGATCATGGAAGGCGCCGGACATTTGCACCGCCATACATTTGGCTCCCCGTATTGGAACTGGCTGCCCTTCACGCGCAACGTATCCGCGGTAACCGGCGCGTGCCTGGCGATGCGCGCGAATGTTTTCGAGGAGTTGGGCGGCTTCGACGAATCGTTCCCCGTGAATTACAACGATGTGGACCTTTGCCTGCGCGCCCGGCAGGCGGGCTACGACGTGGTCGTGGAACCCGCGGCTGTATTACGCCACGACGAGTGCCAGTCCCGGCAGGCGGGCGTGCGCCTCGAAGAGCGCTATGCCTTCGAGCGGCGCTGGGCAGCCTGCCTCGAGCGGGGCGATCCGTTTTACAGTCCCCATCTCAGCCGAACGCGGGAGGGTGCGGGACTGGAGCTGCCGGATATGGCGGCGCCGTCGCCGTGGCGTTAGTTGTAGCTCAGTATACGACCGTCACGGGCACGTCACCCAGGTCGCGGGTGGCGCCTCGCCTGGAGCGCGCTTGAATTTCCAACTCGTGCGGTCCTGGCTTCATGCCAGTTACATCGAAATCCAGTTGCCAGCCGGACTCGGCCGCACCTGGAAATGCGGGAGAGGCTTTCTGCACGTCAGGCCGGCTGACACCGAGCGTAGCAAATCCGGCAAGAGTCCGATCCAGGTAGACCGCCACAGATTCAATCTCCGATTCCGAAAGCGCCCACCCGCGGAACGTTGAGCGGCCCCGCAGTGCCGCTCCGGGGCGGGGACTATCAACAACGCCGAAAGGAAGCATCGAATATGTGGCGCGGGCTCTTGCGGCGCTGCCCTTCCAAAAGGCAAGCGCGATGATCGCCACGAGAATGAAGAATACCGAGAGCAGCGATTTCATGGTTCAGTCACGGCCGCGTTTTCTCCGGATCTTGCGGCGCTTCTGTATGGGGGACCGGATAGAACTCGACGTCCGGCGCAGCGGGAGGCGCGGCTTGGGTGGAACCCCAAATGCCGGCAATATAGGCGCCCGTTCCGGGCCCGGCGGAAGATACCGGATCGAACCGCAGCGCGGCTCCGTGCTCGTCCTCCCAGAAGACGTTATGGCTCATGTTCAGATACACATCCAACCACTGATTCGCCACAGGGACAATGCCGTAGATTCCCCGGCCATCGACTTGTCTTCCAAAGAACGCATCGATCCTGTCGGCTTTCTGAAACCAGGCACGCACCACCATCGTACGAAACTGCCCGAGAGCGGGGCCGATATCAAAAAGCAGTTGCGGATCGTTGGTAATGGGAGTGATCTCGATCCAGCTACGGTGCGCCTGCAAATGCGCATTGGTGGGCTGAGGCGGCCGATCTTTGGTGAGCCATAAAGCAGTCAGCGTGGCTTGGGGAAACGGGCACCGCGGAGAGCCGGGCGTTGCGGAGGATCTAATAGGCAATCGGGACCACTCAATAGGTATCTCGGCGGCGAACTCACCTGGTTTATCCGCATGAAAGCGGATGGATAAGATCTGCCCGGCAGAGTTACTGGCTGCGTCTCCGGCAAACAGCGGCCGCAAGTCCTGCAACTCTCGCGGAAAAGGCCGGATCAAAAAGCCCTCGGCCAGATTGCGCGGCACACATCGCCATCGCCGTTTGTTGCCGGAGCGATCGGTAACTTCGGCGAAGACCTCCGCGGAACGGAATAACAAAGCGGACAACTTACCGGAAAGGCTCGACCGTAGGCGCGGACCCATGACTAACATGCCATCAACCTGCGGCACGAGCACGTCTTCGTCCCAGCGCGCCGCCGTAGAACCTAGCGGAACCAAAGGTTCATATCGCGAGGTGTTGCGATGTTGCAATAGAAACCAGTCCGCAGTCGTCAATTTCAGGTCATACCGGTCCAGCAGAGCACGCCAGGAGAGCGGGGTTTCGAGGAAAGGGTGCCGGTAATCGATGGCGCCGAAATTCATGATCGCAAAATCCGCGGCGCGGTTGCTTTCCAGGTGTGCCGCATCGATCCGATCGAGAGCCGGAGTATAAGCGCTATAAGACTGAAACACAGGCCGGGGGCGCCAGTCCCAACCATTCGCCTCGACCACATCGACATCGGATGGAATGGCATCCACCGTGGCGTTTCCAATGAGCCTGTGGACACGATCGGGCAAGCGCAGTTTCGAACGGTTGAGATAGTTAGCAGCACCGACTCCGGCCCAGGTGGAGGGCCACCGCCAGTATGCGGCCAACACACCGTATGTCTGGCGGAGCTGTAACCGCGCTTTGATGTCGGAGTCAAACCCAGGGTACGCTTCAATCGAGATAGCGTACGCCATGACCACGGAAAACAGTTGCATGGTCACAATCAAGCGTCGATCGAGGGCCGCCCTGGCGCAGACCAGCAGGAACAACAGACCTACGGCGAACTTAATGTGGAACGACGGAGCGTGCCCTGGCCCCTGCCGCACCATGGCGTGCTTGAACACAAAGAATGCGACTATCAGCGCGGGAGCGGCCCCGGGCCACAACGATCGTAAGTCGCCGGCCACCAGCAAGACCAGGAATGTAGCGGCGATAGTAGCGCAGGCCAAAGTGACTTGCCATAAAGGGCCCGGCAATTCCATGGCTTCCGAGTAACCTGACACGATCTCCCACCCGGTTCCGAGATATGCGGCCAAACCCGAAAGACTACCTGTCGATGCCAGGAATAATGTCACGATCGACAGCGGCAAGATGCACAACGCGGCGAGAATCTGTCCTCTGGCGCGGCGCGTCAGCGGCCTATCCTGAAAAGCTACGGCAGCCAGTACAACGATAAAGAGCGCGACGCCCTCGACTCCCTGATTCAGCTTCACCAGACAGCCGAGGCCTGTCAGAAAGCCGAGCAGGAATAATTCGGCATACCGCCAGTGGGAACGATCCGCAAGAGGGAGCAGGGCGATTGCGGTAAGGGTGAGTATGACCTGATTTTCTTCGGGTAGAACATCCAGGACCACTCCCAACCCAAGTATCAGGGCGGTCCAAAAGGCAGCGGCCCTCGACTGCATGATCCACACGAGTCGAAATAAAGCCGCGATGAAGAGCAGGTACAAGCCCAGCCGGAAAGTCAGAGCGAGTACCGGCGTGCCGCTCACTGGCTCGGGATAGAGAAGATATCCAAGCGGTCCGTAGGTGAAGACGACGTCGCGGCCCGCTACCATGCCGCGGGCATGCGCCAGGTTCAGGCCAAGCATCCAACTGGCGTCCAGACCCGTGCCGGACGACTTAGGCGGTCCCGGCAGGCTGATAAGGGCCACGTAGATAACTGGGAAGACAAGCAGCCATACTGGCAGTGTGGATGCCCGTGGTCTCATGCGCTGAGGTTCCAGCATATCAGTTGTCTTGGCATCCCTACGGCGCTCAAGAATAATAGTACGAATCTTCACTCTTTCATACGCTTGCATCCAAAAGACCGGCGTGCAGGCGATATACTTTTCTGAGGGATAGAGGTTTATGGACTTACGGAACTGCAATGGTGTGCCGCTTCTTTTTTGGGCGGGGTTGTCCGCGGCGGCGCTGTCGTTTGCAGCGAACCGCCCCGAGTCGAAAGCAGTTCCCGAAGGGATTAAGGCGCAGGCGCTCGCCAATTACGGCAAGCTGCCGTTAAGCTTCGAAGAGAATCGCGGGCAGGCCGATGCCCGTGTGAAATTCCTGTCGCAAGGCAAAGGCTATACGCTCTTGCTGACGCCTGACGCCGTGGAATTGAACCTGACCCAACCACAGCGGGACAGACACGCCGCGCTCCGGATGAGCTTTCCCGGCGCGCAACCCTCCCCCCGCGTGAGCGGTGACGGCCGGCAAGCCACCATCAGCAGCTACTTTGTGGGCAACGATCCCGCGAAATGGGTCAGCGGCGCTCCCAACTACGCCCGTATCCGCTATCAACAGCTCTACCCCGGTGTGGACCTGGTTTTCTACGGTAACCAGCGGCAACTGGAGTACGACCTGGTAGTGGCCCCGGGTACCGATCCTGGAGCCATTCGCATGCAGTTTGACGGCGTTGATAGCATGCGCCTCGATGGCGCCGGCGACCTGGTGCTGCGCGCGGGGGCTGCCGAGCTCCGGCAACACCGGCCCATCGTTTACCAGGAGCGCGATGGCGCGCGGCAATCCGTGGACGGCCGCTATGTCATCCAGGCGCACCACCGGGTAGCATTCGAAATCGCCCCATACGATAACCGCAAACCGCTGATCATCGATCCTGTTCTCGGATTCGCAACTTACCTGGGTACGCCTGGCGAGGAGCTGCAAGGCCTCTCGGCGGCCGCCGCCAATGCGACCTATCCGGCGGTGGCCGTGGATCCCCTGGGAAACGTCTACGTGGCCGGCTTCAATGGGGGCACCGCCGCTCAGTTTCCGGGCAATATCGGATCTCAGGGCATCGGCGGCGGCGGCACGGAAGTGTTTGTGGTCAAGATGAATTCTACCGGAACTGCGTTGGCTTATTCCGTTGTTTTTGGCGGCGGCGAAACCGATGTTGGCGGCGGAATCGCGGTGGACACGTCGGGGAACGCCTATGTCACCGGATACACCAGTTCTCCCAACTTCCCCATTACCGCGGGAGCTCCCCAAAGCAGCATCCATGGCGGGACCAATGCGTTCGTGGCAAAAGTGAACGCCGCCGGCACCGCCCTGACCTATTCTACCTACCTGGGCGGAAGCGGCAACGATTGGGGACGTGCAATCGCAATCGATTCATCCGGAAACGCGTATATTACCGGAACGGCGCAGGAAGTGGCCGGTACCAACTTCCCGCTGGTCAACCCCATCTCATCCACTCCGGCGCCAGGCTTTCTAGCCAAAGTCAACTCCGGCGGCACAGCATTTGTTTACTCCACATTCCTGAGCGCAGGAATCGGCTATGGTATCGCGCTGGACGGTAGCGCCGATGCGTACATCGCTGGTACGACCGGGACTTCGACGCTCCCCTCGCCCGCGCAAGCGTATGTTCTCAAAGTGAACGCGGCCGGCTCGGCCATCGATTACGGCCCGGTCCTTTTAGGCCACACGGGTACGGGCCTGCAAAGCGTGGGCTTCGGCATCGCAGTGGATTCATCGGACGACGCGTATGTGACCGGAATGACCAACGATCTGAGTTTCCCGGTAACAGGCGGCGCCGCGCAAACCACCTATGGCGGCGGCTTGACGGATGCTTTCGCCGTCAAGCTGGGCTCCACCGGTGCGACGATTTACGCCACCTACATCGGCGGGATTGGCAGCAACATCCTACCCGAGCGAGGATCTGGAATCGGCGTGGATGCGGCGGGATACGCTTACGTATCCGGCACCACCCAGTGCATCGGCTTTCCGGTCACCAGCCCGATCGCCGGCGCGCTGAACGGAAGCCCCGCCGTACTGATGCAAGGCACCGTCACAGCCGGCGCGCCCCCGACCTCGACTTGGACTCCTAACGCCATGGCCGGCCGCTTCGACGAGGTTACTGCGATTGCCTTCGATGCCAGCGGCAACATCTATGCCGGCGCCACCGCGATCGACGTCACCACCGGCGGAGGAATCTATAAGTCAACCAACGGTGGCGGCGACTTTGTGCTTGCCAGCAGCGGCATCGCGTCGACATCCATAGACGCCATCGCCGTCGATCCGAATAATTCCGCCAACGTTTATGCGATCGCGGGCGGCAGAATTTATCTGAGCACGAACAGCGGCACAAGCTGGACGGCCGTGGGTCCGACGGTCGGCACATCCGGATCGCTGGCTATCGCTAAAACCAGTCCATCGACCATATATGCGGGATCGAGCACCGGTTTGCTCTATAGCACGAACACCGGCGCGACATGGAATAGCACAACTGTACCGATGCCCGTAGACAGCCTGGTGGTCGATCCCAACAATGCCGAAATCGCTTACGCGGGCACCGGCGCCGGCGTATATAAGACGTCCAATGGCGGCGGCTCCTGGAGCGCCGTCAATACCGGATTGCCGATTATCCCAGTGAGCAGCCTGGCCATTAATAGCGCGAGCACGCTTTATGCGGCCACGGGGAGCGGCGTGTATTACACGTCGAACGGCGGGACCACTTGGACGCAAATAACGGAATTGATTCTGGGAATACCGAGTACGCCTCTGCTGGTGGCTGTGGATTCTGGTAACAATGTTTATCTCGCTTTCGAGGGCAGCGGTATTGCTGTCGGAGTCAATGGCGGCACTGCAGCAGGCGATTGGAGTCCGCTCACTTACAACGGCCTGCCGCAGAACCAGATTCTAGTGCTGGCGGCGCAGCCTGGCGTCTCGGGCACCGCCTTTGCCGGCATGGTCTCGGCCACCGATGCATTTCTGACCAGGATCAGCCCGAATGGCGGCTCCTTCTCATCCTCCACTTGCATCGGCGGCTCCAACAACAACCTCGGCCAGAATATCGCGGTGACGGCGGGCGGCGCGGTTTATCTCTCCGGCGCCACCATCGCGGAGAATTTCCCCTCAACGCCCGGCGTTATCCAGCCCACTCTGGCGGGAAATTATGACGCATTTGTGGCGGTAATCTACACCACTACTGCCATTACTTCATCGCCTTCCGGGGCGTCCTTTACAGTGGCGGGAAGCGGCTGCGCTGCGGGAAGTCATACAACCCCGGCGACCCTGGCCTGGAGCGCGGGGGAAACTTGTACGATTACTTTCACCGATCCGATCACTAGCGGCGGCCTGCAGTACGAGTTCCAGTCCTCGACGGTGAACGGCAGCGCGGTCTCTCATACCAATCCGCTAACGGTTAACTCCGGCGACGGTATTGTGTTGATTAATGCGGATTACAGTGTCGTCAGTGGTACCGGGCCGGGGACAGCTACGCATTTCTCGGTAACGGCTCCGTCAACCGCGACCGCGGGGATACCCATCCAATTCACGGTGACGGCCCTGAATGCCAGCAACCAGACGGCCACTACCTACACCAATCCAGTACACTTCACCAGCACGGACCCCAAGGCTAACTTGCCTGCCGATGCGACGCTGACTAACGGCGTGGGAACGTTCTCGGCCTCGCTGGTCACCGCCGGCGTGAGCACCATCACCGCCAACGACTTGTTATCGTCCTCCATCACCGGAACCAGCGGGAATATCGCGGTGTCGCTATCGACCTCGGGCTTGCGCTTTATTGCGATGCCGCCCTGCCGGGTAGTCGACACACGCGACCCCACCAAGCCGGCCGGCTTCGGTCCGCCGTCCCTCGCGGCCGGTGTTACGCGCTCCTTCTCCCTGCCCGACGGAGCTTGCGGCATTCCTTCCACTGCCCAGGCTTATTCGCTGAACGTGACGGTTGTTCCGGTCGGTCCGCTCGGCTATTTAACGGTGTGGCCCACCGGCCAGAGCCAGCCTCTGGTCTCGACGCTGAATTCCCCGGAGGGCGAGGTCCAAGCCAACGCGGCGATCGTGGCGGCGGGCACTGGGGGCGCCATCAGCGTATTTGCCACAAACAATACGGATTTGGTGCTGGATATCAATGGCTACTTCGTGCCAAGCACGGATTCCAGTGCATTAGGTTTCTATCCCATAACGCCCTGCCGGCTGGTGGACACGCGACCCGGTGCACCGTCTACCGTCATCACCGGAGAATTGATCGGCAGTACCAGCACCACGCTGCCGCTCCTATCCAGCCCTATTGGGACGGCTCCCAGCAGTTGCCATATACCGGCGACGGCGCAGGCCTATTCCTTGAACTTCACGTTAGTTCCGCCGGGACCGGTCAGTTATCTGACCGTGTATCCCACGGGTGAAAGCCTGCCCATCGTATCCACCCTGAACGATCCGACCGGGACGGTCGAGGCGAATGCGGCGATCGCACCGGCGGGGACGGGGGGCAGTATCGAAGCCTTTGTGACGCAGACGACAGATCTGTTGGTGGACATCAATGGGTACTTCGCGCCCGTGGGTGACGGAGCGTTGTCGCTGTATGCCATGCCGCCTTGTCGAGTCCTGGACTCGCGCAATCCTCCGGGTGCGCCGCCGTTTGTGGGAGCCATAAATGTGGACGTGCTCGGAAGCGATTGCGGTGGAACCAGTGCGGCGCAGGCGTACGTGTTTAATGCCACGGTGGTACCGCAGGGCTTTCTCGGCTATCTGACATTATGGCCGGAGGGAGGCCTGCAACCGGTGGTTTCGACACTGAACGCGTACAACGGAGAGGTAACCAGCAATATGGCCATCGTCCCCACGACCAATACTGACATTAGCGCCTACGCCACCAACGACACGTATTTGGTTCTCGACATGTTCGGCTATTTCGCGCCATAAGACCGGTTCAGAAGAAAACATTGAAGAAACGTTAAGGTTGCATATCGGTAGCTATCTCAGCCCTGGCGGCGCGCCCTCTACGACCGCCGCGACGACGAGATCTCCGTAGAAGAAATCGAACGGATCGTCATTTGAAGGGGTTCAGTCCAGCCCTTCCGGCGATGATTCAAAACTCACCGTTTCTGAAACGTCGGCGTCACTATAAGGTGCCGCCGGAGTTATCTTCACTCGTGGGGCAACGACGGCTTTCGCAATCGCGTGCTCGATCAAAGGCGTCGCGTGAATTGGAAAGCTATCCGCCGCGCTATCGCGCAACGTCTGGACGAATCGACCGACCGCGCTCGCAGCGGTGAAATAGACTCCATCAGTGCAGCTAGAAGCGTTGCCTTCTGTCGGCCAGGCCCGAGGTTATTCGTAAACGGCTGAGAATCACCAGCGACAGGCTTGATCAAATGACCGAGCCTGGAATTAAGCTTGAGTGGGCGCCCAGTTATGGGGGAGGAGTTCCGCGATTCCGCGGATCGAGCGCTCGGTTGCGTTGTTGTCGATCTCCAGGTCCCCATCGTCACAGTAACGATTCAACGCCGTCCAATTCTTCAGCGCGTAACTCACGGCGCGCCCCGCCGGACTCTTCGGCAGGACTTCTGCCTGGATCTCTTCCAGGTAGTCACGCAACTTACCTAGAATGGGCCGCGACTGTCGTTGACCCAGTTGCAGTCGGTCTGCAGGCGCCATTGGCCGGGCTTGCTGTTCCACGTGATATAACTGCGCAACCAGCAACAGTGCCGGACCCATGTGCGCCTGATCCGACTCCAGAGCTTTATACAGATAACGCCTGGCGTGGGCGAAACACGCGACCTCGATCAAACCGCGCGCCGGGTCCTTGAAAAAGGCGTCATATCCGCCGTAAGCATCCGCTTGCAAGTAGCCGCGATAGTCTTTGAGAAATGCCTCCGGTCCGGCCCGTCCGCGCGTCGCGGTGTAGTCATAAACGATCACCGGATGGGCTTTGTCCCCACAGTAAGGCCAGATACGTCCGGTGCGCGCAAACGGCAATTTGATATCCAGCACCTTCACGCTGGTATCATCGGTTCCGATCACCTTCGATTGGAACAGAACCTGTTTGAGCGATCCATACAGCGGTTGCAGCAGATGGGCACATTGGGCCAGCCAACCGCCCTGGTCTTGCGAGAAATGTCCACATCGTGGCGCTCGAATATCTTCTCTTGACGGTGCAGAGGCAGATGATCCGCGTTCTTGGCTATGATGACTTGTGCCAGCAGGCTGGCGCCGGCCATGCTCTTTTCAATGGGCTGCGGTGGCTTGGTGGCGGTCTTTACCGTGCAGGCGCAAGCGTATTTCTTGCAGACATCTTCGATCACCTTCAGTTGTGCGGGGATGAATTCATAGCGCTCGCTGGACTCTTCTCCGATGGGGCGCAGGTCTTGCCGACAGGTGTCGCAGTGCTTGTCCGCCTCCGCCAGATCATGCACGATCCGTTCGCGCTTGAGGTGTTTGGCTAAAGGTTGGCGGCCACCATTCTTCTTCGGCGGAGGGGCGTCGCCGCCACCCGCCTGGACGCCTGGATCCTGGTCATCCGGGTGGTCGGTTTTCGGCGGGGCTTCCGCAGCCGCCTGCCGCGCTTCCCAGGCCGCCGCAAACAGCGCCAACTGATCTACTGACAGTTGTTCGCTTTTGCGGTTTCGCTTGGAGTCCAAGAGTTCGCGCAGCAGCGTTTCGATCTTGGTTCGCTCGCTGGATTCCCTGTCCAGTTGGGCCATCAGATCCAGCACCATCTGCTGTAAGATCTTGGGGTCTTCCGGAAGATGTTTGGAATCGAAGGCCACAGTGAAGAATAACTAGTGTACCCTCTGACTTACTATCTGACAAGCACAAACTACTGTTAGTCACAAATACTATTTCAGCGCTGATAGCGCTTGCGACGCGAAGTCTGCTGCAGGTCAATTCCACTGAGCAATGCGGCTAACTCCTGGGTAGTGATCTCTCGCCGATGGTCCGTGGCGTCGGCCGCCGACGGCATCACGTAGGTGCCCTCTTCCAGGCGTTTGTAGCTCAACTCAGAGTGCAGGTGCTTCGGTCCCAGCGATGCGTCTTGTGCGCATCACGCATCCGTTCCATCCGCTCAGCGGCAGGGAGGTCGCTTGCGTGGGCGAGCGATACAACCGTTACGGAAGACGTCTCCTGCTCCGGGTCGATGATGTCACGGTCTGCTCGGTTCCGCCGCAATGGACGGATCTCGTTGCTCCCGACCCTGAGATCGTCATAGGCGAGTATCGTGCGCTCTTCCGCGTGGCGGATCTGCTGGAACTCGAACGCCTGGTAGATCAGCTCCGCAAGGGTGTTTCGTGAAAGGAGCTAGACGATGCGTAAGGTCAATTTCGCCGCAGCTGTAAAGGCAAAGACGCCGCATGTGGATTCGGCGAGCTGGTTGGTGCGTGCTAATTACCGCAATAATAACGGATCACATATGTTACTAATTTGCTCGACAGGCATCCACTTGTGCGGCATAATAATATGCACATGTTATGGGAACTCTATGCCGGTGAAGAGCAGAAGCAAACCCCCGAAGCTCGAAGCCCTCCGCGAAGAGGGGACATTAAATCCGACTCCCGACGAGGTGCACGATCCGAGGTTTCGAGAGAACGAGTTCTTCGATCCGCACGATATCGTTCAGGTTAAGTACGAGATGCTGCGCCGTGTCTCGGTCGAAAATGCGTCGGTGAGCGCCGCCACCGAGGACTACGGCGTTTCGAGGCCGACGTACTACCAAACCAAGGCCAGCTTCGACAAAGGCGGTGTTGCTGGACTGGTGCCGCAGAAACGCGGTCCGCGTGGTCCGCATAAACTTCGAGGCCAGGCACTGGCATTCATCCAGCAGCAACTCGTTGCGGGCGAGCCCGTGCGAGCGCGCCAGCTCGCGAAGCTGGTTCGGCAGAAATTCGGCCTCAACATCCACCCCAGGACGATCGAGAGAGCGGTCGCCGGAAAAAAAACTCCCCGATGAGCAGCCCCAACAACAACTCGTGGAGCCATCCATGGTCGTAGCGCAGTACGAAGCTCTGCGCGGCGCGGTCCTCGGTGAAGTGCTGCCGCCCGAAGCTCGTACCGGGCTGCTGCTCTTTCTCCGCCTTGGCATGTGCGGATGGGCGCGGGCGGTGGCCACCATGTGTGCACCGCAGCGGCCAACTGTCTCTCGGCCACCGAACTGGACGATGCCGGAAGAGCACCGGGCCGTCGTTCATATCCTTGCTGCCATGGTCATCAATACCAATCATTACGGAGCAACACCATGAATGAATCGCTCAAAGTCCAGCCTCACCATCTCGAGCGGAGTGCGTACCTGTACGTCCGTCAGTCCTCAATGCGGCAGGTCATCGAGAACATCGAGAGCACAAAACGTCAATACGCGTTGCGTGGGCGCGCTGTCGCACTCGGTTGGCGTGACGATCAGATTATCGTCATCGACAATGATCAGGGTGAGTCGGGCGCGTCGGCAGCCTGGCGTGAAGGCTTTCAGCGCCTGGTCACCGATGTGGGCATGGGCCAAGCCGGCATCGTCATGGGACTGGAGGTCTCGCGTTTGGCGAGAAACAACGCCGACTGGCACCGCCTGCTGGAGATCTGCGCGCTCGCCGACACATTGATTCTCGACGAGGATGGCGTCTACGATCCAGCGAGTTTCAACGACCGGCTCCTGCTCGGCTTAAAAGGAACCATGAGTGAGGCCGAACTTCACGTTCTCAAAGCCCGGTTGCGTGGCGGAATCCTCAACAAGGTGCGACGCGGGGAGTATCGCTGCCCCCTACCCACGGGATTCGTCTACGACGAGGCCGGCAATGTCGTGCTCGACCCCGACGCACAAATCCGGGAAACAATCGCCTACTTCTTCGAAACGTTCTCGCGCGTAGGCTCGGCCAGCCAGATGGTGAAGGTGTTTCGGAATGAGGGCCTTCTCTGTCCGTCTCGACTCCGCGTCGGCGACACGGTCGTCTTCCGGCCACTGACAGCATGGACTGCGACGCGCATGCTGAACAATCCGCGATATGCGGGCGCCTACGCGTACGGGCGCCGGCAATACCGGCGGGCCCTCGATGGCAAGAAGCAGGTTCAGAGGAAGCGCGAGTTGGGAGACTGGCTCGCTTGCATTCCGAACGCTCATCCCGGCTACATCAGTTGGGAGCGGTTTCAAGAAAATCTCAAAATCCTCGAGAGCAACGGTCGCGCATACGAACTGGCGCGCGCGTCACCGCCGCGGGAAGGGGCGGCGCTACTGCAAGGGCGGGCTGTCTGCGGTCGGTGCGGAAGACACTTCCGTGTCCGATATGCCACGCGACGAGGTAGGCAGGAAGCTTGGTATGTTTGTGATCGCGGACACACTGCGCGTGGCGAGTTGAACTGCCAATCGATCGCAGGAGCGCCAATCGACGAGGGTGTCGGATCACTCGTGGCCGAAGAGATGACGCCCGCGGCTGTCGAGTTGGCCATCGAGATCAGACGCGAGGTCGAGGCCCGGTGCGAGGAGGCCGACCAGCTACGCTGCCGGGCGATGGAGCGCGCCCAGATCCAAGCGGATCTTGCGCAGCGCCGATTCATGCTGGTCGATCCGAGCAACCGCCTGGTTGCCGACACCCTGGAACGGGAATGGAACGAGAAGCTACGTGCATTGGCTGAGACCCGAGAGGAACGAGAGCGGGCGCGACAGCAGGATCATGTCGTCCTCGACGAGGCAGTCCGCCAGAGGTTGGTAGCCATGACGACGGACTTCCGCCAGCTCTGGGATGACCCGGACACGGCAAATCGTGAACGCAAACGACTCCTCGCCTACATCATCGAAGACGCAACGCTGATCAAGATCCCGGCCGAAGGGATTACGAAGATCCACGTCCGGTTTAAAGGTGGCAGGACCAAAACGCTTACCACGCGGAACCCCAAATCATCTGCGCAACAGATTAAGACGCAGCCCGAGGTCGTGCAACTGGTGGACCAACTACTCGACCACCACGTTTACTCTGAAATCGCAGCTATACTCAACGAGCGAGGGTTTCGTCCGGGCGCATCCGCACGACCAGGCCGAGCGGCTGACCGCTTTTCGGCGAAGCACGTAGCCTATCTAATGCACACCTACGGCCTGCGCTCGCGCTATGATCGGCTTCGCCAGCGCGGAATGCTGAACAAGAGGGAAATGGCAGATCGCCTCGGTGTCCATGAGCAGACGGTCGATCGTTGGGCGAAACATAGGCTCATTGGAGCGCATTTCTATAACGACCACGGATGGCAGCTCTACGAACCCCCGGGGCTGAACACGCCGGCGAAGCATTGCAGCCGGTGGGACCGCTTAGCGGATCGAGCGGCAGGTTTGCAGACAGGCCTCCAAAATGTCGGCCTGGAACTGAAGGAGGTGTAGTGTGAAGACGGTTAGTTCGTGGCAAGCCAGAATCCCTGCGAGTCATACGCCAATATCCGGATCGACTTTCCGCTCCGGCTGCGGAAGATAAACAGGCAGCCGGAAAAAGGATCGGCATCCAGTTTCTCGCGGCAAAGCTGAG
>Ga0302324_100000415_pt1 | contig 115899 bp, 99 predicted proteins | sample Palsa_T0_1_FD_201949 | JGI IMG/M metagenome (GOLD analysis project Ga0302324, IMG submission 201949) | Peat permafrost microbial communities from Stordalen Mire near Abisko, Sweden - Palsa_T0_1 | ecosystem: Environmental > Terrestrial > Soil > Palsa > Peat permafrost | place: Sweden: Abisko... | reverse complement strand
TGGATGGCATTGAGATTAAGGGGCCCGCGTTCCGCCGTCGTATAGCAAGTAAGTATGTCCTCATGCTTGTGCGCTATATGCGCGCCCCGCCCTGTGAGGACCGACGCCTCCCCGTGAGGACCGACGCCTCCCCGTGAGGACCGACGCGTTCCGCATGTTGTTATGCGCATTCAGCCTTAGACAGGATGGCGGCGATTCATACACATTCCCGTCGAGTCTTGCAGCGCATTCAGAAACTAATCCAAGAAAACGGGAGCGAGGAATTCGATGGGTTGCCCAAAGGTATGGCAAGTGAACCGCGCCTTGAGCGCATCGGTCCTATTCACCGCTCTCACCACTTGCCTCCCGGCGTTAGCCCAGCAAAAGACGGGCCCCGGCATCACCGGCGACGACAGCCTGACCTGGCACGGCATCACGCTCTACGGCGTGATCGATCTCGGCGTGCAATACGATACCCACAGCGCGCCGTTTACTCCTTATCGGCCGGCTGCCAGCGGAAACATCGTCCGTCAGAACAGCAACGGGTCCGTGGTCGGTGTCACGCCAAGCAACATGGGCCAGTCGAGAGTCGGCTTGCAGGGAATCGAACCCCTCAACGCCGATTGGTCGGCGGTATTCCAACTCGAGACCTTCTTCAATCCGCAATCGGGCGAAATCGCCGATTCTCTGAAGTCGCTGGCTGTGAACGACGGCCGATCTCTCACCTCTCAGACCGTAAACGTCGACGGCAGCTCGGCGGGACAAGCCTTCCAAACGGCCTGGGCCGGCTTCAAATCGGAGCGATTCGGCACCCTGACCTATGGTCGTCAGGTGACCCTCCTGATGGGAGGAGTCATCGAGTACGACCCCAACTACAATGCAACGGCGTTCGGCCTGCTAGGCGCCTCCAACACCTATTCCGGCGGCGGCGCGCAAGAGGACAACCGGCTTGATTCCACGGTGAAGTACACCTTCGGGTTCAACGATCTGGTGCACCTCGGCGCCTTCTACAAATTCAACAATTCGAGCGGCTCAGCCAATACCGCTTACCAGGCGAATCTGGGCGCCGATTACGCGGGCGCGTCGATCGACGCCTATTATTCCAGGGAGAATAGCGCCATCACGGCGACCTACTTGACCGCCGCTCAGGTCGCGAAGCTTCCGGCATTGGGCTATTCGCTCTCGAACTCGCTAGCCGCGACCATCTCGGACAATACGGCCTATTCACTCATGGCGTTCTACAAGCTGGACCCGTTCAAGTTCTTTGCCGGCTACGAGTACATCGAGTACGCCAATCCCACGCGGCCTTTGAGCGCCGGCTTCAACGATATCGGCGGTTATGTGCTCGCCTTCGTGACCAACGATGCCTACAACAGGTCAAAGACCGTGAATGTGTATTGGACCGGCGTTCGCTATACGGCCATCCCCCACCTCGACCTGACCGCGGCTTACTATGGTTACCATCAGAACGCCTACGGCACGGGGGCACAGGCGGGCTGCACGACCAGCGCGCACAGCTCGTGCAGCGGCAGCCTGGAGGCGTTCTCCTTCGACGCCGATTACCGTTTCACCGTTCACTTCGACACCTACTTCGGCGCCATGTACAGCGGCGTGCACGACGGCGCCGCGAGCGGCTACCTCCATTCGACCAACATCAACCCCACCATCGGCGTCCGCTACAAATTCTGATATCGCGGGGTGGCAACCGGCTGGTGGGCTTGGAGAGCATTCCCCCTATCGGGTCTTATCCTATCGGGTCTTTATCCTCTCGCCCTCGCTCCTCTTCTTTTTTCTTTTGCATGGTGACCGATACGGCCACATCCCAGGAGTTATGTATCCCGACGAAAAGTAACAGCGTCAAAGCACCCGCGATGCCGTACATGCTCTGTTGCGGTTGGCGCCACAGGAGACATGCCATGGCGAGCAGCACGCAGTAGACGATAGCCGGCAAGAGCACATGCCAGATCCAATCTTCGAGCACTGGCACGTAGTTCTCCGCGAAGCGGCGCATGTTCGAGGTGATGACGCCCGTGTAGATCAGCAGCCCGATGGCCGTGGAGCCGAAGCCTATGCTGAGGCTCGTGACGTTCTGGCGTGGCACACTCAAGAAGCAGGTCAGCCCGAGTACGGTCCCAAAATGTACGACGGTCGGGGTAATGTAGCCGCTCGTTCCGGCTGCGGTCGCCCGCCGCGCCTCCGATATCAGCGCGATGACGACGAAAGTGAGCCCCAAGAGGCCCGCGGCGGCCGAGCCGAGAATGACGTAGAAATTATCCCATCCTTCTAGCGGGGGAATGTTCATCTACTTTTTCTTGCGGCCCCCGCGACTCATGCGCCACTCGGGCGGATAGCCGTTCTCCAGATCCTTGACGATGCTGGAGATATTGGTCTTGCCCATGGCGGCGCCGAAATCCAGATCGCCGGGTTCATGCTTCATGTAAGGCCAGAGCCCCTCCAATTGGGCAGACAGCAGGCTCCCCATGTATTCGCCGCGATATTGCTTGTAGATTTCCAGAAAAGTCTTCTGTGCCGCCACCATATCGACCGGCCGAGTTCGTGAGCAAGCAGTCGCGTACTTGAGCGTCTCCTCCTCCAGTTTCTCGCGCGGCACGACGCTGTTGACGAAGCCGCACTCTTTCATCTCCTGCGCGGTGAAGGGGCGCCCGGTGAACAGCATTTCCTGAAACCTCCTCAGCCCCATCGTTTCCACCCACGTCCACAGCCGCGGCGCAACGCCGACGTAACGAAATGAAGGATGGCCGAAGAGGGCGTCCTCGGAAGACACCACGATATCGGCGTCACCGGTCTGATAGAAGTGCCAGCCGTAGCAGTAGCCCTTGGCCTCGACGATACTGATCTTCTTGAACTCCTGCAGGCTCCGGCAACCGCCTCTCGCCTTCGTATAATGCTCGCATAGCCCATGGATATACCGGAACGCATCCTTCGTCGGGTACTGCACGTCGGGATCGTCGATCTCGAACTCATGCAGGAGCGATACCTCGGCGCCCTCGGTGTAGGCATCATTCTGCTCGTCGAGATCACCGCCGGTGCCGAAATGATCGCCCGCGCCGCGGATGACCAGGACCTTGACGTTATCATCGATGTTGGCGCGGTGAATGAGGTCTCCGTACAGCAGCCGCATGCCGACCGTAGTCGCGTTGTACTGGTCAGGCCGGTTGAGGGTGAGATACGCGATTTTGGTCTTCTTGTCCTTCTTGTACTCGATGAATTCCTTCGCCTTCTTGACGAGATCTTCAGCTCTGATCGCCATTACTATTTCCCCCACACGCAGTTAATAAATGACCTTCTCCGCCACCAGCCGCTGCCGCCGCTCGACCGACAAGCCGAGCAGTTCCCCCAGCACATAGTCATTGTGCTCGCCCAGGTTCGGGGCGGCGCGCCCTATCGGGGCAGGCGTGGCCGACATCCGCCACGGAGCGCCGACGATCGGAATCGAGCGCTGCGCGTGGTCGGTGACATGACTATAGAATCGGCGTTCCCATAGAGTCGCATCGCTGACGAGGTCGATCGCATTCAGACTCTTGAATGCCGCGACACCTCTTCGTTGCAACTCGCTGCCGAGCTCCCGAGCGCTGCGGGTGCGGGTCCAGGCCGCGAGCATAGCATCCAGCTCGTGCACATTCAGGCGGCGCCCATGCGCATCGGCATAACGGGTCGCCAGCGCCGGCTGCTCCATGGCCTCGCACAGAGCTCGCCACTCCTGATCACTCTGCACGGCGATGCTGATCCACTCCCCATCCGCGCACGGATAAAGGCCATGCGGAGCCATCTCCGGGTGGCGCGCGCCCTGACGTTCGGGCACACGGCCGGTGACGAAATACTCCATGAAGCAATCCCCCAGCATCGCGGTCAGCGATTCCACGGCAGAGACGTCGACGAACTGCCCCTCGCCCGTGCGGCGCCGATGGTGGAGCGCGACGACCGCGGCATAGGCGGCGGCGGTGCCATAGCTGCTGTCGCCATAGCGCTGGTTGAACAATACGGGGGGTCCGCCTTCATAGCCCGCCATGTGACAGATGCCGGCCAGGGCGGAAAAGCAGGGTGCGTAGCCCGTCTGATAGCTCAACGGCCCTTCGTTCCCATACATGCTCATCGAAACGGCGACGATGTCGCGCTTGATCGCGCGCAGCGCCTCGTAGCCCAATCCCATGCGCTTCGCTGCGCCGGGGCGCAGATTCTCGATGAAGATATCCGATACCTTGGCCAACTCCTGCACGAGCCGCCGCCCTTCATCGCTTTTCATGCTGAGCTGAACGCTGTACTTGCCTGGGTTGATGGCCTGAAAGCCCGGTGCGTCGTTGATATCCTTGTTGCCGAAGGCGCGCGTTGCATCGAGCGAATCGTAACTCTCCACTCGGATGACCTCGGCGCCGAGAAAAGCCAGGAGTTTACCGGTATAGGGGCCGGCCCAGATCTTGGTCACTTCCAGAACGCGCACGCCTTGCAGCGGGCCCCCGCCCCCGCGCGGCGCAGCGTCGCCGTTCCGCGTGGCGCGTGCATCGGATACTGCCCCTTGGAGCGGCGGCGCGATCTCGCGAGCGGCGATGCACTGCGACGACTCGCGTAGCACCTCATCGGTATGCTGCCCGAGGAGCGGCGCGGGTTCGTCGATTCGCGCCGGAGTCGCACCGAGCCGATACGGAACCGTGGGATAGTGCAGCGTGCCGAGCGTCGGATGCTCGATCTCCGTGAAGAACTTGCGAAACTTCATCTGCGACGAATGGAAGACGTCTTCCATGGTGTTCACCGGCACGAGCGGCACGCCGAGCTTTTGTGCACGCGATGCGACTTCGGACTTGTCCTGGTCCTTCATCCAGCGAGCGATCTCTGCGCGGCATTGATCGATACGCTCCGGCGTGAGATGAAGCTCGAGCCATCGCTCCGGATAATCCCGCATCCATCCGGGCTCACCCATCAAGGTCCACATGCCGTTCCAGTGTCCCGGCTCGGACAGCCAAAGGTAGACATACCCGTCGCGGCACTGAAAGAACGTCGCAGGTCCGCCGAGATCGTAGGCCTGGCGCCGGGCGCTGACATCCATGGTGCCCGCCACCATCTGGCCGAGGACGTAGTCGACCAAGCTGGCCATCGAGGCCTGTTGCGAAACGTCGATGAACTGTCCGCGGCCGGAGCTCTCCCGCCAGTACAGGGTTGCGGCAATGGCAAGCGCCGCACTGAGGCCCGACTCGTAGTCCGGAAGAAAGCGCCCTACGCCGGTGAGTGGCGGCTTCGTGGCATCCGCCTGGCAAGGGGTATGATATCCCCAGCTGCTGTGCAGAACGTTCACGCTGCGTGCGATTTGCAACGTGGCCGGCGCCTCGTAGCCGAACGGAGTGATCGAGCAGACGATGAGGGCAGGATGCTGCGATGCGCAGTTCGCAGGATCGATCCCAATATCCTCGAGCCAGCCCTTCGGATGATCGTCGATGACCACGTCGATTCCACGGACCAGATTGCGCAGGGCCTCAAGTCCGGCGGGACTCGCGGTATCCAGGATCACGGATTGCTTGTTGGTGTTGAGATATGCGAACAAGCCGCTACTTTCGCGGGGCTCACCGCCCGCTGCGGACGGCCCCATCGCTCGGGTCTTGCTGCCGCAGCCGGGCGGTTCCACCTTGATGACCCGGGCCCCGAAATCCGCAAGCAATTTTCCGCAATACTCGGCCGCGACACTGCTCGAGAGCTCAAGGACTCGCAGATCGCTCAGTGCGGACACCGCCTCCTCCCCTCCTCGCCAGAGTCGATTTGGGACTATCGCCGATCGGGCGAGAAGTTGCATGGATATCTGCCGTGTCATTCATATCGCATTGCAAGTCCAGGCAAGACCGTTTCAGGTCTGGACTCGCCTCCGGGACCGGACCCTCATTCGAGCAAGCTTTGCCGGATCGTGGATGAGGCTTCTTCGGTGATCCCCAGCGCATCCCGTAGATAGCCTGCAACGGTGCCGTGCTTCTCTTCAACCGCATCGAGCGCCGCGTGAAGATAGCTGGGGTCGGACCTCAGAACGGCGGCCACAACTCCCGGAGCGTTCATCAGTGCGCTTTTGTGGGCCGTCGCCATGAAGATGCTCTCGAGATCGACCACCCGGTCCGTAAGCACATAATCTTCAATCACGATTTCTCTCGGGACGCCGAGCGCGCTCAGGATCAGAGCGGCGGCCGTGCCGGCGCGATCTTTGCCGGCCGCGCAATTGAACACCAGCGGGACTTCCCCGGCGGCCAACCTTGAGAAGAGCGCCTGGTGGGCAGGCGCCTGCTCAAAGGGTAATCGTCGATAGCCCTGAATCATTGCGGACCGCGCCATCTCAGGCGTGGACAAACCGGATGTCATCAGCTTGCGCAGCTCACCGAAAGTAGCGCGATGCTCACGCGCCCAATATCCGATGTTCGCGACCTGGCACCACCGGTTCGGCTCGGCCTCTACTTCTTGGCGGGTGCGCAAGTCACATACGGTTTTGATCGACAATCGCGACAGAGAGTCGTAGTCCGCGGGAGTTAGCCCCGCCATGCTGCCGGACCGAAACAGCTTGCCCCATTTGACGCGCCGGCCATCATTTGTGAGATAGCCGCCCAGATCCCGAAAATTGCGGCCGCCCTCCAAGGGAATGAGGCGGCGCGCATCGATCGGCGGCCGGTCGCGTGTATCACTGGGCGCTGGTGGCAAGTCTCATCTCGCGCGAGCGACGCCCAACCGCACGGGCAGGCTCTTCAAGCCACGCAGAATAACCATGGTGTCGCTCAGGTCGAGTTGCTCCGGCGACACAGCCAGCTCGAGTGATTCCACGTTGTTGACGATTTCTCGGATCGAGCACCTCATCTCCTGGCGTGCCAGCATCGCACCCAGGCAGTAGTGAATGCCGGTGCCGAAAGCGAGATGCTGCTGAAGACCGGTTCGATCCATGTCGAATTTCTCCGGATCGGCAAAGCGTTGCGGATCGCGATTGCCAGAGGCCCAGCAAAGAAGAACGAATGATCCCCGTGGAATCGTCTTGCCGCGCAGCACCGTTTCCGTCGTCGTGACGCGGGGCAACTGCGGCACCGGCGAATAGAACCGTAAGGTCTCGTCGTTGAAGCGTCCAATCTCCCTGTCTTGCTCCTTGGATGCCCGCAGGCGCGCCAGCAGATCCGGCCGAGTCGCGAGCGCGTGCAGCCCAAAGGCGATGCCGTTGCGGGTGGTATCCACGCCTCCGGCAAGTGCGACCGTTGCAATGGCCATGAGTTCGCGCTCGGTGAGCTGTGGTGCGGCGGGGTCATCGATTCGCGCATGCACGATCTGTGATATGAGATCGGGGCCTGGATTGCGCCGCCGCTCCTCGATGGCCTGCCGGACGAAGCGATGCAACTGCAGGACGTCGCGTGCGCGCTGGTAAGCTACTTCGCGTGTCGCGCCCGCGCCGACCTGCGCCACCATGGAGTCCGCGCCGCGGCTGATCTCATCGACGTGATCCATCGGTAACCCCAGGGCATCGCAGATGACCAGGATGGGTATCGGCATCGCATATTCCCTGACCAGGTCAGCCTCGGACCGGCCGAGGAGAGCAGCCGCCTTGTCGCGGCAGATCGCGGCCACTCGCGCTTCCATGGCAGCTACGATGGGTCCCGTGAAAGCATGCGCCACCAGCTTGCGGCGGCGCGCGTGCAGTTCGCCATCGACCTTAAAACTGTCCGAAGGATCAAGCACCATGAAACCTTCGCGCTTCATGTACTCGTCGACCTCATCCTGGAACGGGGAACGAATTGCCTTGGAAACGCGCATTTCGTCGGAATAGGCCTCGGTGTTGCGGGCCACCGTCAAGATATCTTCGTGGCGCGTAACCAGCCAGGTCTGGATACCCTCGTCGAAGTGCACCGGGTCCTCCGCCCGCAAACGCTCGTAATAGGGATACGGGTTCTGCATGACTTGGGGATCGCGGAAGGTGTAACTGCGCAGGGGTTGCATGCTCGAATCATCCGGTTATCTAATTCGGTCTCGCATATCTCGTGCGCAATTGCGCGAATGCCGTCCCCGGACCTTGCGCGAGGCGGCCCTCGATCTGCGCGCAAAGTTCCTCGGATGTAAGCGCCTCCGAATCCAACTCGAGGTCCACGAGGTCGTTCTGGTAGGCATGTTCGTAGTACCAGGGAGTCATGGCGGCCAGCATCTCTCCAAGCCGCTTGACGCCATCGGGGCCGCCCACGGCTTCCACCATCGGCGGCGGCAGCTCGATCTTACGCCCGGTGATACGCTTCTCGAGCACTTCCCGCGAAGGCTTCAAATTGACGAACAGCACGGGGACGTCCGCCATGCGCCAGATGCAGTCCTGCAGAATCGGCGGATCGATAAACATCAAATGGTCGACCACCATGTTCTGGCCGCTGCGGGCGGCGGCGGCGATCATTTCGTGCATGGCCTCGATTGCCTTCCAGCCGACAGGACCCCACCCCAGCCCGTGGTAGCCTTCGGCCTTCTTCTCGCCAAATATCGTGTATTTGCTCGGAAACAGCGTGCCGACAAGCAGATCCATGCCAAACATCAGGTAAGGCTCGTCGGCGCGGCGGGCAAACGTGCTGCAGGTGGTCGTCTTGCCCGCTCCGGACGAGCCCGAAATCACGACGATTTGGCCGCTCATCGTTGCCTGTCCCCTAACGCCCGGCATTGCCGCGAACCATTCGGCGGAACTGCTCCATCGGCTGAAATTCCTGAATGTCGCCCCAACCCTTGACGCCTCCGCCGAAATCCGCGTCGAGCAGCGACCAGACGACTTGGCAGCGGGGGAAACCGTTGAACATCAGGTGGCTGCAAGTCTTCGCCGTAATATCGGCCGTGCGTCCGAGCCGGTCTTCGAGCGTCACGCGGAAGGCGTGCGGGGTCAGAGCGCCCATTTCGGTTACGACGCGTTCGCCGCCGGCGAGCGTGGCTGTCTTGCCGTCGCGCGTGAAGAAGCCGCCGACCACGCGCTGGACATCGCCTTCGCCCATCGTCTGGGCATGGAAGGCGGTGTCCTCGGAAGCGATTGCCCAGAAGTAGCTGCCTCGCTTCACGCTGTCGGTCTGCCGCCGGCCCCAGGACGTGTCGCGCAGCGCGAAGCTGTCGACATCGAGGATCCTGCCGTTGAGCTCGATCCGGCCCTGCGCCCGTCCGCGTTGCTCCAGATGCATGCGATTGTCGGCCGACGCGCCGGTAGCCTCAATTTCCATTCCGAGGAAGTGATGCGGCTCGTCAATTGCTTTCCACAGAAGATCCAATTTGAAGCCGTTGGCGTCATAGCGCAGCCGGTATTGTTTCAAAGGCTCGATGATCTTGACGTCGAGCGAATTGGATGCGGTGAAGTTGAATTTCCCCGCGTTCGGCGGGATCGGCTGGAGGTGATGCCAGTCGAAGTAGAGGCAGTCCCAGGAATGGGCTGCCGAGCCGTCCCACAGGATCGGCCCCCCCATCATCAGCTTCATGTTGGGACGGAAGAAGTAGTAGACCATGCCGTGGATGCCCTGTTCGGGAATCGAGAAGGAGAACCAGCAGCTTTCGTTCCAGTAGGGATTGTCGTCGCGCTCGTCGCAAAATCGATCGAACCGCGTAGGCTCACGCATGGGAATTCCTTCCTCCGGTTGATTCGACCATAAGGTACCGCTGTGCGAGCCGCAACCCGGCAACCCGCAACAGTTAAGTAAGGTTGCGTTTACGGACAAGCGGAGGCCTTTCGACCCACGCTTTGTGGGACCGGCGAGGGTCGTAAAAATCGCGAGTTTAATGTGAGCTAATGCTCAATTTAAAATCTCCCCCTTATTTCAGGAGAAGGAGGGAAACACCCGTGAACACCGTACAGTTGATCAGCGCATCGTTGATTCTGGCGAGCGCTGCCGCCGTGGCCCAGAAGGTCCGTTACACGGCCACACTGGCGCAACCGCTCACCAGCAGCAAGGAATTCGTTGCCGGCGATAATCTTTGGTATTGCTCGGGTTCTACTTGCACGCTGGTTTCCGAACCTAGAAACCCCAGTTCCACCGGTGCCTGCCATGCGCTTCAGCAGAAAGTGGGCGCGCTCAGCTCCTATGGCCTGCCGGACCGCCAATTTGATGCGGACAAGTTGGCAAAGTGCAACGGCACGGGCTGAGGCCTCACCCGCTACCAGTGATGGCCGGGATGCCGTGGGTGCGCAAAGTCGCGAGATACTGCCGAACGAGTTCCGTGATCTCGTCGATCGCTTCCTTTCTGGTGAAAAAATCCGGCTTCTCGTCAAGAAACCGGCTGATCATCCCCACGGCGCATCGATCGATGACATAGGATTTGCGCACGATGGTCGCCCGGTCAACACCCGTGAAGTGCTGTTGAAGCCCCATCTGGGTCGTGTGGCCTATCAAACTGCTGAATGAGAGCGGACGCGTCGCGCTGCGAAACTCCGGGATCTCGAATATGAGGCGCAGAAGCGCATAGTGATCTTTCTCGAAGATTTCGAATAGCCGTTCGACGTGCATGCGAACCGATTCCTCCGGGGGCACACCCAAGTTCTCCAAGACCATGCGTTTCATGGTCAAGGCTGCTCGGGCACAGGCGTTCTCGTACACGGCGAGTGCTATCGATTCAGAGTTCTTGAAGTATTGATAGAGCGAGCCGATGCTGATGTTTGCTTTCTCGGCAATCCGATTGGTAGTCACATAGGCATAACCTTCCTGCTCGAACAGCGTCTTCGCGGTTGCGATGATCTTGTCGAACAGCAGGCGAGATCGTTTCTGGCGCGGCATCCGCCGCGGCAGAAACTTATGCAAGGGGTTGTCTTGATGGCGCATCGAGCCTCAGAGTGCCTCCCGAATGTGAGCGGAAGCTCACAATAGCGCTTGTCCGACCGGTTGGCAAAGGCCCGCAATACGCAAACTAAACGTCGGCGACGACCGCCGTCGTTATGCGCGAGGCCCGCGGTGACCGAGCTAGCGCGGCACTCCCGACTCGAGGCTGAAGTTCAAGCGGCCCTGATCCACTCGCACTTTCAAGCCGCGGTACTTCGCCAAGTAGCGAAGCGCTACCGCGACGGCGGCGAAGCCCGACGCGGCGCCCACTGCGAGCGCCCACCGCGGACCTAGCGTGTCGGCCACCCATCCGACGAGCGGCGCTCCGATAGGAGTCGCGCCCACCGCGATGGCGAGGAACAAGGCGATGACCCGTCCGCGCATGTGCGGATCGGTCGATAGCTGGAGGTTAACGTTGCACGTGGTGGTGAATGTCTGCGCCGATAAGCCGATGATGATCAGCGCGCAACCGAAAAGTCCGTAATTTGGCATGGCGGCCGCCAGGCAGAAGCCAGCTCCGAATATGCCTGCCGCGGCGGTCATCACCTTGAGCCCCGGCTTTTCGCGCCGCGCGGACAGCAGTGCGCCCGCCATCGATCCGATCGCGAGCATTGAGGACAGCAAGCCGAATTCGCTCGCCCCCGTGTGGAATACGCCGACCGACATGGTCGAGATGAAGATCGGGAAGTTGATGCCGAATGTGCCGATCAAAAACAGCATCAGCAGAATCGCCTTGAGGTCGGGCCGGCGCCAAACGTAGCGCCAGCCCTCGAGCAGCCCGCCGGTGCCGTCGCCGCCGTCGCGCGCCTGACGGTGCAGGCAATCGATGCGAAGGGCGAACAAGGAGCACAGCACGCCCACGAACGACAAGGCATTGATCAGGAACACCCAGCCGGTTCCCACGGCCGCGATCAGGAAACCGGCGATCGCCGGACCGATCATCCGAGCAGCGTTGAACGAGGTCGAGTTCAGACCGACCGCATTCGAGAGGTCCTCTTCTCCCACCAGCTCGGCGACAAACGTTTGACGGGCGGTCGCGTCGAACGCGCTGACGCATCCCAGGAGAAACGCAAACACATACACGTGCCACAACCGGACGAGGCCCAAAAGCGTCAGAATACTGAGTGCCAGTGCCAGCAGTCCCATGATGGCCTGGGTGGCAATCAGGAGCTTGCGGCGATCGAAGTAATCGGCCGCGAAGCCCGAGAACGGCAGCATGAGTGCGAGCGGGCCGAACTGCAGTGCCATGACGATGCCGAGCGCGGTGGCGTTCTTGTGCGTGAGCTCGGCGAGCACCAGCCAGTCCTGGGCCGTGCGTTGCATCCAGGTGCCTACATTGGACACCAGGGCCCCCGCGGCCCACACGCGGTAGTTGTAGCTGCGCAGCGAGCGAAAAGCGGCTAGCACGCTATTCGAACCGCTTCCTCAAAAGCTCGAGAATCTCGTGGGTCGTCGCGTTCTCGCCCAGCCGCGGGAAGATGCGCGTCACGGAGTGATCGTGGGCATCGAGGCTTAGATCGGTCATCGCATCCACGGCGAGCGCAACATGGAAGCCGAGCTCGTGCGCATGCCGCGCGGTCGATTCGACCCCGATACTGGTTGCCACACCTGCCAGCACGATCTGAGTGACGCCCAGGCGCTTTAAATGCGCCTCGAGGTCGGTATGGCTGAACGCTCCCCAAGTCCTCTTCGTAATGATGTGATCGTGCGGCTGACGGTTGAGCGCCGCCACGAACTCGAGCCAGTCCGCCGGGCGCGGAGCGGCGCCGGTCGGCTTCTGCGTGCGGCCTGGAGCGCCGCCGTCGACGTTGACGAGCACGACCGGCAAATGATGGCGCCTGAAAGCGGCAGCCAGCTCGCCGGCGTGCCGCACCACGTCGTCGATGGGGTGAACGGTGGGGTAGGAGACGATGCCTCTCTGCAGGTCGATGATCACGAGGGCGGTGTTCGAATCGAGCGGAGAGATCGCCATGGGGAATGTTTCCTTTGTCGGCAGGATGAGAGGTGCTGTCAGTCGACGATGCGCCGGAGCAGCCCGACTGCCGCGGCTAGCTCTTGTTGCTCCGCCGAGGTGAGATGCGAGCGGATGGCCTGACAGAGCCAGTCCTCGCGGGCGGCACGATTGGCCTTGATCAAGCCGCGTGCGGCTTCTGTCAAAGAGAGCATCACCTGCCTGCCGTCGGCGGGATCGGGAGCTCCGTCGACCAGACCGGCCTCCTGCAGCGCGGCCACCGTAGCTCCCATCGATTGGGATCGCACACCTTCAGCGCGCGCGAGCGCGGTGACGGTGGCGGTGCCCTGACGGTCGAGCGTACCGAGCACCGCCAGCTGCGAGAGCGATAGATCACCCTTGTTGGCTTGGGCGCGTAGGCGGCGCGTGAGCTGACCGAGAACGACCCGAAGCTCATGAGCCATGACCGACGCACGATCCGCTGCTTTTCTCACCCCGCCACAATATCAGATCCGAAGCCAAACTACAAAGCTAAGCTTAGTAGATACCGGAGTCTCCGTCGGGCGCTTCCACCGTCTTCATGGACTCGTCACGGCTCGTAGGGGCTCGCCTTCCGTCGGCTTTCGGGGCGTCAACCATGCTCCCAGGGCGACCAGCGGTGCGAGCGGAACGAGGAATGTCAAGTGATACCAGACGGGGAAAGCGTGCCACAGGCTGACGTGTATCGGGATGAACACGGCCAGTAAGACTATCCCGAGGACCCATGGGGTGCGCTTGCTCGCCGGCGCGATTGCAGCCACCGCAACACCGGCGACCAGCGAAGTGACAGTCGCCATGCCGAGGCGCGCCGCCATCATCCCCAGCGTGAATGCAAACGTCGGCTCCGCCGCGGCGTATCCTGCGAGCGACAGCCGCAGCACGCGATCGATCAACGAGACGACAATCACCCACGTGATGAGACCGGCGACAAAAGCGAGAACGGGACGTTTCATGATCTCCTCCTTAGTTGGTTTTCGTTAGTATAATTAAACTATGAAGGCTGAGCTAATTATTCTCGGGGTGCTGCACCGCGGTAACTTTCACCCTTACGAAATCAAGCGCCGGCTGCTGAACGCGATGGTGCAGTGCTATACCGACGTCGACGTCGGCACGCTCTATTACGCAATCCGACAGCTCGCCAAGGGTCGTCTGATCAAGGCCGTGGCGCGCGAACGGGTGGCGCGCGGTGGAGTGCGTACGGTTTATGCGATTACTCCGAAGGGTAAGGAGCGATTTCAGCAACTGCTGCACGAGTGCTTCGCGGCACAAGGCTCGGTGTCCGGCACACTGTATGAAGCGCTGCTATTTCTGCACCTGGGTGACTTGCGGCGCATTGCCGATCTATTGAAAGCGAGAATCAAGCGACAGAGCGAGTCCATTCGCAAAGTGGCCGATGTACGCGGACAGCTGTCGCCGCTCCTGTCGAGCGGAGGCCGCCATCTTCTCGATCATCTGGATGCAGAGCGCCGGCTCGACCAAAAGTGGCTGCAGGCGTTACTCGCGGATGTGGTCGCGGGCAACGTACACGACGTCTCCGACCCTCGGCGGCTGGGGCCGGATCTTCCAGCCCCTGATCAACAGCCATAGCATGAAGAAAATCTCGCCGAAGAACGTGAAGAAAGTGAATCCAAGATTGGCATTCGGCAGCACGTAGGGCCCTGGCGAGGTAGCAGAGTATGGCGCCAGCAAACAGGCTGGCGAAACCGGCCACCACCGCTGCCCGACGCAAGGACATTCCCGCCCCATCGATGACTGCGTTCTGAGTGCTCATCGACGTGCTCCTCAAATTGGGCCCGGGGTGTGCGCCGCTGCATACGCTGTCTCTCATTGCCAACGTGCGACGACCGCGACATTCGACAGCGAATTTCCACGCGCCTATACCGGATCGTGGAGTCAGGCCACCGCGTGGATAGCGAATCCAACTCTTGGGGGGGAAGGACATGCGATCACCCACTCGATTGATCTCTCTGATCCAATGTACCGTATTCGCCACCTCTCAGTGCTGCGCGCTCGCCGGCGCCGCACCGACCGGCCCGCGCGTTCACACCGCGCCCACGGACCCGGGCGTTCGCACCGCGCTCACGGACGACGGGCCGCCCGTGCCGCTGCAAGGGCTCGGGCAAGATGAGCTCGGCTTTTTCGACGACGGAATGGCGCGATTCATGACCGTCGAAGTGGTGAGCGGCGCCAATTCTACGCAAGGTAACGGACTCGGGCCGCGTTTCAATTCGAACAGCTGCGTCTCGTGTCACACGTACCCGTATGTGGGAGGCTCGAGCCCTTATCAAAACCCCTTGATTGCGGTCGCAACTGCGAACGGCGCATCGAACCAGATTCCCTGGTTCATCACACCCGCCGGCCCGATTCGCGAAGCCCGGTTTCAGCAATCAAACGGCGTACCCGACGGCAGCGTACACAATCTATTCGTGGTGAGCGGTCGCGCGGATGCGGGCAGCTGCAGTATTCAGCAACCAAGTTTCACGCCCGCCGGGAACGCTCTGAGCGGACAAGGCGGCAATCCGAATATCGTGTTTCGAATTCCCACGCCGCTCTTGGGCGCGGGGCTGATCGAGGCCATTCCGGACTCGGCCATTCTCGCGAACATGGCCAATAATGCGTCGCAGAATGCCGCACTCGGCGTGAAAGGCCACGCGAACGCGATTCTCGGCGGCAATACCAACCTTAGCGCCAATGACGGGACCATCACGCGCTTCGGCTGGAAGGCGCAAAACAAATCTCTCCTCATGTTCGCCGGCGAGGCCTATAACGTCGAAATGGGTATTTCCAACCAACTATTTCCTCAGGAGCGGGACGAAACACCGAGCTGCCAGCCGTACAACATCACGCCGAACGACACTGACAATTTCATAACGGCGGAGAACTATCCCGCCACCGCGGTACTCTCCGATATCGAGGCGTTCGCCAATTTCATGCGGATGCTGGCGCCGCCCGCCCCCGCGGCCCCGACGCCGTCTACCGAGGCCGGTCGAGCGTCGTTCATCAGCGTGGGCTGTGCGGCGTGCCACACTCCGTCATTCACTACGGGGGCCGCAATCGCGACGGGATCAGCCCGAACACCCAGCCCGGCCTTGTCGCGTCAAACCGCGAATCTATATTCGGATCTCATCGTCCATCACATGGGACAGGGTTTGGCCGATGGCATCACACAAGGTCAGGCGGGTCCGGATGAGTTTCGTACGGCGCCTCTCTGGGGCATCGGCCAGCGAGTGTACTTCCTGCACGATGGGCGCACGTCCAATTTACCGGCGGCCATCGAGGCTCACTCGAGTCCCGGCAGCGAGGCCAACACCGTCATGCAGCGATTCGGTGCATTGAGCTCGGTGGAGCAGCAGAACATTCTGAATTTCCTCCGGTCATTGTGAGTTGCCGGGCTGAATCAGCGCACCTGCGCGGATCGTGCAGTGCAGCAACCCGGGATTTGCCCCGGAGCGCCGCCATTTAAACGCCGATATTAAAGGGCTCCGAGTCCCCTGTGATATATCCAGGTGAACTTGGGGAACACCACGGAAACGTTCTCGGGAAAACAGAGCCCCGTGTTTAGTCTATAAGACTTCAGCGCGTATCTCACCGATCCAGGCGAATCAAGTTAGCATTGCGTGAGTGGTAGATGCTTTCTCGTGCGTTCCCTTTAAGAAGCGGCCACGTGTCGGGTTCCATAGCGGTGAGGTCAATGCGATGACGGATGATAGCGACCGCGTGACCATTGAACCCCAAAGCATTGTGACCCCGCTGTCGCGAGCGGCCGTGTTTCTGGTTCTCACGATTGACCCCACCGCGCGAGCCCTCAGTCGCGTGCTCGAGGTGATCAGCGATATCGGAGGTCTCACCCGGGCAGTGGGTTTCCGGCATTTGCAGGGTCGTCTGTCGTGCAACGTCGGGATCGGCAGCGATGCCTGGGATCGACTCCACCGGTCGCAGCGCCCGGCGCAATTGCGCCGCTTTGCCGAGATCCGCGGACCCGTGCACACCGCGCCCGCGACTCCCGGAGACCTTTTGTTTCACATCCGAGCGGAGCGGCCCGATATGTGCTTTGACCTCGAACGGTTGCTCTTGCAGGCGCTCGGTGACTCTGTAACCGTACAGGACGAGGTGCAAGGTTTTCGCTACTTTGACTCCCGAGATCTGCTGGGATTCGTCGATGGAACCGAGAATCCCACAGGTAGCGCGCTTAGGCAGTCGGCCCTGATTCAATCCGACGATGCCTCCTTCGAGGGCGGAAGCTACGTCGTCGTGCAGAAGTATCTTCATCGGCTTGATCGATGGCAGGCGCTGGATACCGGATCGCAAGAGGCCATAGTGGGTCGAACGAAACTGGAGAATGTGGAACTGCAGGATGCCCCCGGTCAGGAATCCCACAAAACGTTGACCACCATCGTGGACGAGCACGGCGTGGAGCACGATATTTTGCGCGACAATATGCCATTTGGTCGGCCCGGGCACGCCGAATATGGCACGTATTTTATCGGCTATGCCAGAAATCTTTGGGTGATCGAGCGGATGTTGCACAACATGTTCGTGGGCGGCAACAGCGGCCATGACCGCATCCTCGATTTCTCAACTGCGATCACAGGCTCCACGTTCTTCGCGCCGTCTAATTCGCTTCTGATGAGTTTGGCGGGTTAGTCGGGGGCGCCTTGTTTTGCAAGAAGCACGGAATTCATCGCTGGCTCAACAGCGAACCGAACGAGTGGCTCGCGGGCCGGGTAGTGGACAAACATGAGGGATACTAAGGCTATTGCGGCGCCGAACATGACATAGAACACCGGAGCTATCGGTGAGCCGGTCGCGTGGACCAACCAGGTTACAAAGAATTGAGCGAAGCCGCCAAACACCATCACCCCTAGATTGTATGGAATCGCGAGGCCGGTCGAGCGGATACGCGCGGTGGGATACCCTGCCAAGTAGTTAGAGTTAGCAGCGGAGGTCGCAGAGCCGCAAGCATACACCGCCCACGCCCGGGGAGGAGTCCGCGCCGCCGCGGCGGCGCACGCTCGCGGATCGTCGCGCATAGGCGTAAAATCCCGCCCGGCCCCGGGGCATCCACCACCGACAATGGAGGTGCAGGCTATGCAACGAATTTTGTCGGCGCTCGCGCGTCTCAATGACGCGGCCGCGATGAGCGAGCTACTCGCCCCGATGAGAGACAGGGCGGCGCTGAAGCGGAAGCTGCGCCCGGGGTTCTGCGGCCATAAGTACATCTATGATTTGAATTCGCGCATTGCGCGCTACTTGCTGACGAACGGCGAGATCGTCGCCTGTTACAGCGTCACCGGGGTGTCGCTCGAGGAAGCGAAGACGATTGCGATCGCATGCGAGGACCTCGGCGAGTGGTCGATGAGGACATTCCAGGCAGCAGTCGTGAGTGCCCTCGGCGCGGAGGGCCGCTCGGCGCATTAGCCGTTAGATTCCGATGGACTCGTTGATCACTGCCGCGGCACGTGCACTCGCGGCGGGTGACCCGCTCGGGGCATTGAAGCGGGTCGCGCTGCGCGACGACGCGCCGGCGCTCGCGCTGCGAGGCATCGCGATGGCGCAGCTCGGTGATCTCGTGCGAGCGAAAGCGCTGCTGCGAAGTGCCGCACGTGCATTCGGCTCGAAACAGGCCGTCCCCCGAGCCCGTTGCGTCGTCGCCGAGGCCGAGGTGGCGCTCGCGGCGCGCGACTTGCGCTGGCCCGCGAAGGCGCTCGAGGCGGCACGAGCGACGCTCGAAGCCCATGGCGATCGGGTCAACGCCGCGCATGCACGCTATCTCGAGATCCGGCGCCTCCTCCTCATCGGGCGCCTCGATGAGGCCGAGCACAAGCTCACCGAGCTCGACCTCGCGCGCCTCCCAGCCGCGTCGAAGACGGTCCATGAGCTCATGCTCGCGGGAATTGCAATGCGGCGCCTGCGAACGGGGGCGGCGCGCGCTGCGCTCGATCGGGCTGAGCGGGCAGCGCGCCAGGCACGTATCCCGGCGCTGTCCGCGGAGGTTGAGAGCGCCCGTCGGGTCCTGCACACGCCCGCCGCGCGCTTGATTGCGGGTGGCACGGAGCGCCTCCTCCTCCTCCCGGAGGTCGAAGCGTTGCTGGCGTCGAAGGCCGTCGTGGTGGACGCATGCCGTCATGTCGTGCGCCACGAGCGCCAGGTGGTCGCGCTCGCCAAGCGTGGGGTGCTGTTCACGCTCGCACGGATGCTCGGCGAAGCGTGGCCGGGAGACGTACCGAGGGACGCGCTGATCGCGCGCGCCTTCCGCTTGAAGCTCGCCGATGAATCCCATCGCGCCCGGTTGCGCGTGGAGATCGGGCGGCTACGCAGAGCGCTTCGAACACTCGCCGATGTGCGCGCTACCAAGCGCGGTTTTGCCCTGGTGACCCGCGGCGCGCGTGAGGTAGTCGTGCTGGCGCGGCCCGTCGAAGAGAAGCATGCGGCCGTGCTTGCCTTTCTCGCGGACGGTGAATCGTGGTCGAGCTCGGCGCTTGCCCTTGCGCTCGCGGCAAGCCAGCGCACCGTTCAGCGCGCCCTCGACTCGCTTGCCGCAGCAGGCAAAGTGCAATCGTTCGGGCGCGGGCGATCGCGTCGTTGGATGACCCCGCCGGTGCCCGGATTCACGACGATGTTGTTACTCCCCGCCCCTCTGCCGATTGCCTAAGATGGGCCCATGAGCCGATCAAGAGCCGAGATCCTGCGCGAATATGGCCCCTTTCCCGGGACCGACAGGGTGAATGGAGTGACCTATGACGGTCAGAACGTCTGGTTTGCGGCGGGCGATAAGCTGAACGCCTTCGATCCCGCGAGCGGCAAGATGCAGCGCGCGATCGATGTCGCCGCGCATGCCGGAACCGCCTTCGATGGGCAGCACCTATTTCAGCTGGCAGAGGCTCGCATCCAGAAGATCGACCCGAAGACCGGCCGGGTGCTCGCCACCATCCCCGCGCCGGGCGGCGGCCGAGACTCGGGGCTCACTTGGGCCGAAGGGACGCTCTGGGTGGGGGAGTATCGCGACCGAAAGATCCATCAAGTCGATCCCCAAACCGGAGCCATTCTTCGCACAATCGAATCGAACCGTTTCGTCACCGGGGTGACCTGGGTCGATGGCGAGCTCTGGCACGGCACCTGGCAAGGCGATGAGAGTGATCTGCGGCGCATCGACCCTCGAACGGGAGAGGTACTGGAGAGTCTCGAGATGCCCCCCGGAATGGGGGTATCCGGGCTCGAGTCCGATGGCGCCGATCGGTTCTTCTGTGGAGGAGGAGAAAGCGGAAAAGTGAGAGCCGTGCGCCGGCCCCCGCGAGGCTGACCGGCTTAGGCGTTTCGATCGCGTCGCCCGAGCTCCTCGACCAGCACGCGAATATTCTCCCGGTAATCGACAGGCACGGCCACGAGATGAACGCCACCCGCGTCAAAGGCCGCGCGCAGCGTCGGCGCGAGCGCTTCGGCCGAGCCGACATGATGGCCCTGCGCTCCGTAGGCGGCCGCGTAAGTCACGAAATCGGGATTGCCGAAGGTCATACCGTAGTCGGGGAATCGGTCGACGGCTTGCTTCCAGCGGATCATGCCGTAGGCGCCGTCGACGACGATGACCACGACCAAGCTCAATCTGAGCCGTACGGCGGTCTCAAGCTCCTGACTGTTCATCATGAAGCCCCCGTCCCCGCACACCGCGAGCACCAGCCGGTCCGGATTGAGGAGCTTCGCCATGATGGCAGACGGAAGCCCTGCCCCCATGGTGGCGAGCGCGTTGTCGAGCAGCAGCGTGTTCGCCACCCGCGTGCGGTAATTGCGCGCGAACCAGATCTTGTACATCCCGTTGTCGAGGCAAACGATGCCCTCCTCGGGGACTACCGCGCGCACGTCGTGCACCAGACGCTGCGGGAGGATGGGAAATTGGCTCGACTCGGACCGCTCGTTGATGTGCGCGAGTATCTTGGGACGCAGCTCCTCGAACGTCGAGTCGGCCGCGCTGTGTCCCTCGAGGTGATCCGCCAGGGCCACCACATTGGCGCCGATATCCCCGATGAGCTCGGCGTCCGGAAAGAACACCTGCTCCACGTTGGCGGGCAAGAATCCGACGTGCACGAGCCTTCGGGCACCCCCCGGCCCATCCAGGCCGGGCCCATCCATCAAAAAGGGCGGCTTTTCAACCGTATCGTGTCCGATCGCGATGATCAGATCGGCCTGATCGATGGCATCGTGCACATAGTCTCGCTCCGTGAGCGCCGCGGTGCCCATGTAAAGGTCGGAGCTGCCGGTTACCGCGCCCTTGCCCATCTGAGTATTGAAGAACGGGATGCGCACCCGCCGTACGAAATCCGACAACGGATCGACGAGGCGCGGCCGATTGCCGGCAGCGCCGATCATGATGAGCGGCCGGCGAGCGGCGCGGATGAGGCCGGCCACGCGCGCGACGGTGTGAGGCGAGGCAATCGGCCAGTCGATGGGATGCGGCGGCACGAGCGGCGCAACCGCTTCCTCGGCGGCAATGTCCTCGGGGAGTTCGAGGTGCACCGGGCCTGGGCGCTCCTCCATGGCGACGCGGAAGGCGTCACGCACCAGCGAAGGGATGGAGGCGGCCGCGACGATCTGCCGAGTCATCTTGGTGAGCGGCCGCATGGTGCCGACGATATCGACCATCTGAAAGCGGGCCTGCCGCGGATTCTTGATGGGCTTCTGGCCGGTGAGCATCAGCATGGGCATGGCGCCAAGATGCGCGTAGGCCGCGCCGGTCGTGAAGTTGAGCGCGCCGGGCCCGAGCGTCGACAGGCATACACCGGGACGGCCGGTGAGGCGACCGTGGGTCGCGGCCATGAAGGCGGCTGCCTGCTCGTGCCGGGTGACGATGAGCTCGATGCGCGACTTGCGCAGCGACTCGACGACGTCGAGGTTCTCTTCCCCGGGCACACCGAAGATTCCCTCGACCCCCTCGCTCTCGAGCGCGGCGACGAGCAGGTCCGATCCCTTGCTCACGGCAGGGCTCTCGAATAATCCCGCCTCGTGGGGACTAGCGTCACGTCGTGGGCCATGGCGAGAGTGTACTCGCACGGCGCCCGAATCATCGGCCTGCCGCGAGGGCGGCGTTCCGGTGACTCGATCGGCGATCTCTAGATGCGCCGTCCGCTGTGCATGATGAAGGATACGACCGCGCCGATGAGGAAAATGACGAACAGGATCTTCGCGATCCCGGAGGCACCGGCCGCGATTCCGCCAAATCCGAATACGGCGGCGATCAAGGCGATGATCAAGAAGACGATGGCATAGTGCAGCATGTTTCGATCTCTATCCCAATTGGATCTGGGTGACGTTAGATGAAATAATCCGCCCCGCGGATAGGAGTTCCCCGAGGCGCTGCATCCTTAATGCGAACCGCATCGTCATCCTGCCCGCGGAAACACAGTAACGTATCAAGCGATTGCGCCCACCTACCCAAGATACCGTTCGCATGTCAGCTGATGCTGACAGTGACCTCGAGCGCGCCCCGGTGTCGGGCGCTCGCCGCCCGGGCCGAGCGATGAAGGCAGGCAAAATACTGGTATTCGGTGCCCTCGGCCTCTTGCTCTACGAAGCCCATGCGGCCTTCACGCCGATCGCCCTCGCATTGCTGTTTGCGCTGATCCTGTCGAGCCCCGTCGAGGCATTGCATCGCTGGCGGGTCCCGCGCGGTGTGAGCGCTCTGCTGATCTTGATCCTGAGCCTGGCATTGGCCGGGGGCGCCATCGATCTGGTCTGGAAACCCGCGCAGCACTGGTTTGCCACCGCGCCCGACACGCTGCAAACCATCAAGCAGCGCATTACGCCGCTCGCCCGCTTCATGAGACACGTCGATGAGCTGCGCGGCTCGGCGGATAACCTGGCAGGCGTGCGTCCCGCGGGGGCCGTCGCGCGCCCGGCCGTGGTCGAGTCGCCCACCAGCGGCCCGCAGTTGCTGCTCGACGTGACGCGCAATGCGGTCGTCGGCTTGCTCACGTTCGCGATCCTGACGTTGTTCTTACTCACAGGCGGCCCGCCCATGCTCGCGCGCATGACGGCGGCGTTCGTCGATGATCTGCATGCCGGACACGTGCTCGAGGTCATCGACAAGGTGCGCGCCGAGGTCGGTCGATTCTATATCACCGCCACCGCGATCAACATCGCTCTGGGAATCGCGACGGCAGCCCTGATGATGCTGTGGGGCATGCCGAACCCGTATCTCTGGGGGGTTCTCGCGGCGGCGCTGAATTACTTCCCCTACGTGGGGGCCGGGGCCACGCTGCTGGTGATCACCGTCGTCGCGATCGTATCGTTCACCGATCTCGGCCGTATCGCCGGCATTGCGGGAAGCTTCGTCGTCCTCGTGACCCTCGAGGGACAGATCGTGCAGCCACTCCTGGTGGGCCGACGCCTCGCGGTCAATCCTCTCGTCGTGTTTCTGTCCTTGTGGTTCGGCGGCCTTTTCTGGGGGATTGCCGGCATCGTCCTCGCGACCCCGACGCTCGTCGCCATCAAGGTCGTCGCAGCGCACTCGGCGCGCGGCGCGGCGCTGCTGGAGTTCCTGGGCCCCAACAAGGAAGTCGTGGCGCGTGAGCAGAAGCTGCGTCGACTTGCGCGGCGCGTGCGCGACTGAAGGCCAAGCGAAGCGGGCGCATCGCTCCTGAGCTCGCCGCAGTCACGAGGTTCGGTATCATGAGCGCGATGAAATGGCTCATTGCTCTCCTCGCGTCGTGGTTGGCGGCCTCGTCGACCGCCCTTTGCGCGGAACCTGGCTCCGCCACGGCCGCGCCGCCCGATCAGCTGCAGGAGCTCGTGGTGACCGGCGAGCGCACCGGCCCCGGTCTTTGGCACGTCCATAAAGGCGCCGCGAACGTCTGGATCCTCGGCAGCATATCGCCGCTGCCGAAGGGCATCACTTGGCGCTCCACTCAAGTGGAGCGGCTTCTCGCCTCGACCAACGAGGTCCTGGTGCCGAAGCCTCTGGAGATCGGCATCGTGCGCATCCTGTGGCTCTTGATCACCGAGCGCAGCGCGCTCATGGTCCGCGGCGGTAGGCGCCTCAAGGACGTGATGCCGACCGACTTGTATGCTCGGTTCGTCAAGGATCGGGCGCGGTTCACGAGCGACGCACAGAAGTGGGAACGCTTTCGGCCCATCGTCGCCTCCGCCTTTCTGGAGCAGCAGGCGTTTCACAGCGTGGGCCTCTCGGCGCGCCTGGATCTCGGCGCAGCGGTCCGGACATTGGCGAAGAAGCGGGACGTTCCCGTGGAGGAAGTGAAAATCGCGGGAGTGGGCGATCTGGTCGATGCCCTCAAGTCCATGCCGGCGTCGACGGAGAACACCTGCGTCGACGCCTCGCTCGTCACGGTCGAGAGCGGATTGCCGCAACTGATCGATCGAGCGCGGGCGTGGGCCACCGGGAACATCGAGAGCATTCAGAGCCACCCCGAGCCCGCGCAAGTGGATGCGTGCCTGAAAGCGCTCGACTCGGGCGCCGCCTCCGGCGATCTCCTCGCGCGCATACGCCGTACCTGGCTTGCCGCCTTGCTGAAATCCCTGGCAAACGCCGGCACCACGATCGCCGTGGTCAACATGGATCTATTGCTCGAGAAAGACGGTTTGCTCGAGGAGCTCAAGCAGCGAGGTTACGAAGTGGATCCACCGGTCTCGACGCCCCCGGCGGGGCCGACCCCGTCGGGCTGAGGCGCGGGGCGAACGCATGCTCGATAAAGCGCCGCCGTCGCACGCACGCGTCGTCATCATCGGAGGCGGCGTCATCGGCTGCTCGGTCGCCTATCACTTAACGCAGCTCGGTTGGCGCGACGTGGTCCTGCTCGAGCGCGCGCAGCTCACTTCGGGGACCACCTGGCACGCGGCCGGACTTCTGACCTCGCTCCGAGACACCGAGACCCAGACGCGGCTCGCCAAGTATTCCCAAGAGCTTTATCGACGGCTCGAAGCCGAGACGGGTCAAGCGACCGGACTCATCGGCTGCGGCTCCATTCAGCTCGCGATGAGCAAAGACAAGGCCGTGGAGATGCGCCGCGGCATGCACATGGCAGCCACGTTCGGGGTGCAGGCTCACGAGATCACTCCCGCCGAAGTGAAGCGTCTATGGCCCCTCGCTCAAGTGGAGGATTTGACTGCCGCCTTCTATTTTCCCGACGACGGACGCGTCAATCCCACCGACGTGACGCAAGCACTCGCCAAAGGCGCACGCCTTCGCGGTGCTCAGATCTTCGAGCACACTCCCGTGACTGCCATCCTGCGCGAGCGCGGGCGCGCCGTCGGAGTGCGCACGGCCGCGGGCGAGGTGCGTGCGGACTTCGTGGTCCTCTGCGCCGGTATGTGGTCGCGCGAGGTGGGTCGCATGGCGGGTGTGAACGTCCCCTTGCAAGCCGCGGAGCACTATTACCTCATCTCCGAGCCCGTGGCGGGGGTGCATCCGATGTTGCCCATTCTTCGGGATCCGGGGAATTGCGCCTACATCCGCGAAGAAGCGGGCAAGATCATGCTGGGCTTGTTCGAGCCGCAGGCTAAGCCCTGGGGTCTCGGCGGCGTCCCCGAGGACTTTCGCTTCGGCGACATACCCCCCGACTGGGAGCGCATGTCGCCGTTCATCGAAAAGGCCATGGGCCGGGTGCCCTGCTTGTTGGATACCGGCATCAAGCTGCTCTTTTGCGGACCCGAGTCCTTCACCGCGGATCACAACTATCTCATGGGTGAGGCACCCAACCTCGGGGGCCTCTTCGTCGCCGCGGGCTTCAACTCGCTCGGCATTCTCTCGGGCGGCGGCGCCGGCATGGTGATGGCGCGCTGGATCGTCGAAGGCCGGCCGCCTATGGATGTATGGAGCGTGAATCTGCGCCGCGTCCACGCCTGGCAGGACAACGACCGATACCTGCAAGATCGCGTGGTCGAGACGCTAGGGATCGGCTACCAGGATCATTATCCTCAACGCCAGCCCGCCACGGCGCGGGGCGTCAAGAAAGGCGTGCTGCACGATCGGCTCGCCGCCGCCGGAGCCTGCTTCGGCGAGTCGGCCGGCTGGGAGCGGCCGAACTGGTATGCACGGCCGGGTGAGCGAGCGGCTTACGCGTACGGCTGGGGCCGCCAGAACTGGTTTGCCAACAACGCGGAAGAGCACGCGGCCGTGCGCGAGCGCGTCGGGGTGTTCGAGCAATCCTCCTTCGCAAAGCTGATGGTGATGGGTCGCGATGCGATGCGCGTCCTCAATCGCCTCTCGACTGCGAACATCGACGTCGACGTTGGGCGCTGCGTCTACACCCAGTTCCTGAACACCGCGGGCGGCATCGAGGCCGACCTCACCGTGACGCGTCTCGCGGCGGATCGCTTCATGGTGGTCACGGCGGCGTTCACGCAGACGCATGTGCAGGCCTGGATCAGCAACTCCATCCCGGAAACCGCGTTCTGCACCATCGCCGATCTGTCCGACGCCTATGCCATGCTCAACGTGCAGGGTCCCGCCTCGCGCGCCCTGCTGCAATCGATATCGAGCGATGATTTCTCGGCGTCCGGTTTCCCCTTCGCCACGTGTCGTGAGGTTCGCATCGGCTACCAGACCGTGCTCGCGCTGCGCCTCAGTTACGTGGGCGAGCTCGGCTGGGAGCTCTACATCCCGACGTCCTTCGCCCAGGGGGTATACGACGCTCTCATCGAGTCGGGACGGACGCACGGACTCCGTCACTGCGGCTACCACACGTTGAACTCTCTGCGCATCGAGAAGGCCTACCGCGATTGGCCGCACGACATCGGCCCCTCGGACACCTTGCTCGAGGCGGGGCTGGCGTTCACCTGCGACTGGCGCAAGCCCGACGGATTCGTGGGCCGCGAGGCACTCCTCGCGCGGCGCGAGGAGGGACCGCTGCGCCGCCGGCTGGTGCAATTTCTTCTGCAGTATCCGGAGCCCCTGCTCTATCACGACGAGCCGATCTATCGCGACGGCGAGCGCGTCGGCTTCGTGACCTCCGCCATGTACGGTCACACGCTGGGTGCGGCCGTCGGCCTCGGCTATGTCGCGAACGCCGCAGGCGCGAGCGATGCATTCATCGCGGCCGGGCGCTACGAGATTGAAACGGCCGCCGCCAAAGTGCCGGCGCGCGCGTCCCTTGAGCCACTGTACGATCCGAAATCGCAGCGGGTGCGAGCCTGACCGGGAAAGTCCTCATCGCGGGTGGCGGCGCCATCGGCTCGGCCTGCGCTTATTTTCTGGCGTCTTGTCCGGATTTCTCCGGAGAGGTGCTGGTGGTCGAGCCCGACCCTACGTATCGAGAAGCGGCGAGCACGCGCTCGGCGAGCTCCATACGCCAACAATTCTCGACGCCCCTCAACATCGACATCTCGCGCTTCGGCATGGAGTTCCTGCGCGATGCACCGCAGCGCCTCAAGGATGACGAGCTCGACCTCGCTCTGGTCGAGTCGAGCTATCTCTATCTCGCAACTTCCCAGGGACGCGAGACGCTCGAGCAACGGGCTGCGATCCAGCGCACGCAAGCGGTCGCGGTCCGGCTGCACGATCGGTCGGAGCTCGCCGCACGCTATCCCTGGCTGCATACCGGCGATCTCGCGGCAGGCTGCGATACGCTGCGCGGCGAGGGCTGGTTCGACGGCCACGCGCTGCTCGCGGCGGTGCGCCGCGCCGCAGAGCGGCTCGGCGTACGTTACCTGCGCGATCGGGTGCTCGGCTTCGAGCGTTCGGCGAACGGGCGCATCCAAGCGTGCCTGCTCGAGAAGCGCGGGCGGCTGGCCTGCGACTACGCCGTGAACGCGACCGGCACCCGCTCCCGGGCGCTCGCCGCCACGTTAGGGATCGAGCTGCCGGTCTTCGCGCGCAAGCGCAATGTGTTCGTCTTCACCTGCCCGATCTCCATCCCGCATTGTCCGCTGGTGGTCGACCCGTCCGGGCTGTGGTTTCGTCCCGAAGGCAACCGGTTTCTATGCGGGCCGCCCGAGGATCCGGATCCCGACGTCTCGCCGACAGATTTCGAAGTGGATCTTGCCGCTTTCGAGACGCGTGCCTGGCCGCTGCTCGCACACCGTGTGCCCGCCTTCGAGGCGGTCCGCATGACCTCCGCGTGGGCCGGACACTACGACTATAATGCGTTCGATCAGAACGCCTTCATCGGTCCCGTGCCCGGCATCGGCAATTTGCTGCTCGCAAGCGGATTCAGCGGCCACGGCATCCAGCAATCGCCCGCCATCGGCCGGGGGCTCGCGGAGCACATCTGTTACAGCGAATACCGCACCATCGATCTCTCGCCACTCTCCTACGCGCGCTATCCGGCGAATGTGCCGCTGCGCGAGCTCAACATCATTTGAAGGGACGCTAGCGCATGCTCCAGCTCGATGCTAGGGCGCTCGCGGCGCGCCTCGATCGCGCGGCGCTGATCGACGCCCTCGCCGCAGCCTTTCGCGCGCCCGTCACAGCGCCCGAGCGCCTTAAGTACGCCATCGAGCCCGCGCAGGGCCGCGCGCGCGGCGGCACGCTCCTCGTGATGCCGGCGTGGAGAGCCGGCGCGTCGCTGGGCATCAAGCTGGTGACGGTGTTTCCCGATAATGCGCAGCAGGGTTTGCCCTCCGTCGCCGCGAGCTATTTGTTGCTCGATGCCGCGACGGGTGTGCCCCGCGCGTTGCTCGACGGGGAGGAGCTCACCTTGAGACGCACGGGCGCCGCATCGGCGCTCGCCTCGCGGTATCTTTCCGCAGCGGACGCCTCGCGCTTGGCCATGGTCGGCACCGGGAAGCTTGCGCCCCATCTCATCGAAAGCCATGCCCGGGTGCGGCCCATTCGGGAGGTGCGCATCTGGGGGCGGCGCGCGGAACGCGCAGGCGCCGTGGCTCAGTTCCTGAACCGCCCGCAGTTGCACGTCGAGGCCGTCGATGATCTCGAGGCCGCCGTCCGCTGGGCCGACATCGTGAGCTGCGCCACCCTTTCCCAGCAACCGCTGGTTCGCGGCGCGTGGCTGCGCGCGGGCCAGCACCTCGATCTGGTCGGCGCCTTCAACCCCGAGATGTGCGAGGCCGACGACGAGGCTCTCGCGCGAGCCGAGATCTACGTGGACACGCGTGTCGGTGCGCTCGCCGACTCCGGCGAGATCGTGGGCGCCATTACACGCGGAGTCATCGATCCGCAGGCAGTGCGCGCGGAGCTGACCGAGCTTGCGTCCGGCCGTTTCAAGCGGTCCCACCCCGCTGCAATCACCTTGTTCAAGAGCGTGGGAACGGCCCTCGAGGATCTCGCCGCCGCGGAGCTCGCCATGGCGCACCCGGCGCCTACTTGAGGCCCGCCCCGCTGGTGAGATACACCGCGAATGCGGCGAGCCAGTGACTGCCCACGTAATGCTCCCCGGTCACCTCCGGCAACGCTGCGTCCCGATGCAGCTGCGCGACGGCGCGCAGCACGGCCACGCGGTGATCGCGTGCGGGCAACCCGTCGGCAATGCCCTCGAGCATCCACGCTCGGCTCAGATTCAGTCCGTCAGTGTGCGCAAGCTTCGGATCTGACCGATCGATGACGATGGCGGGCTCGAGCCAGGGCTTGCCCAGACGCGTGGGTATGTCCGGCAGAAAATCCCCGAGCCAATGTGCGAAGGCGTCGGGGCCGAGCACACGACGCATGAAGTCGGCCTCGCCTAGACAAGGGGAATAAAAGTCCTCGCCCGAGGGTTCGTAGCGGAGCGGACAGTCTCGATCGGCGAGATAGAAGCGGCGCGCCCCGTAGGTAAGCACGCTGCGCATCTGCGGATCGCCCGCCACACCCGCCCAATCCCACACCAGGCTGAATGCAGCCGCAGTCTGATCGTGCTCACCCGCGCGGATGGGGTAGCGGAGCTTCCCGGCCCAATTTTCGAGCCGCGTGGCAGCTTCGCTCTCGAGCGGTTTCAGAACATTGGACCATTGCGCGGCGTCGGGATCGTCCCAGGCGCGCAGCTCCGCGCACAGCTCGAGAAGCCACGCGAGTCCGTACGGCCGCTCGAAGGAGGCCCGATCCTCGCGGCGCAGATAAGCTAATTCGCCCGCGATGTTCTCCGCCGTCAGGCTTTGCGCCACGGCGACGCGCGCCGCACGCGCGAAGTCCGCATCCGGAAAAAGCCGTGTCAGCCGCACGAGCAGCCAATGCGCGTGCACGTCCGAGTGCCAGTCGTAGCAGCCATAAAAGGCCGGCGTGAGCTCGCGCGGAGGCTGCACATCCGCGTCGCTCATGAGCGTGTGCAAGATGTGGTTCGGATATTCCTGGTGCAGGCACTTGAGCGCAAGCGCCGCGAAGCGGCCGGCCGCCGCCGCATCGAGGGCCGCCGGCGCAGACCCGCTGGTCGAGCTCGGGACAGTGTCCGCCTCGGCCGCAAGGGCGCACAGCGACAGCAAGAGAGCAACGCACGCGGTTCTCATGGAGGGATTATAGAGCGGAGCGCGGTCTCGACGACTCAACCTGACGCGAGCGCCCCGCTCACCGCGCGCGTCAATTTCACGGTGATCTCCTCGAGCTCGGCATCGCTCGCGTTGTAAGGCGGTGCGAGGATGATGGTATCGCCGGTGATGCCGTCGACGTTGCCCGAGCACGGATAGCAGATCAGACCGTCGGCGAACGCCCGCTGTCCGATGTCGAAGCTCAATCCGCGGTCGGCCGGAAAGGGGGTGCGCGTTTTCGGATCGCACACCAGCTCGACGCCGATGAAGAAGCCGCGCCCGCGAACATCGCCCACCTCATCGAATCGGGCGAGCGAGCGTTGCACGCTGTCTTGAAAGGACGCGCCCACTCGGCGCACGCGCTCGAGCAGGCGGTCGCGCTCGATGATCCGCTGCACGGCGAGCCCGGCCGCGCAGGCCGCCGTATGGCCTGAGAAGGTGTGCCCGGTCATGTACGCCCCATGCTCGCTCAAGATGGGATCCGCCACCTGCGGCGCGACGAGTGTCGCCCCCAGCGGGATGTAGCCTCCCGCGAGCCCCTTGGCAACGCTCATGACGTCGGGCGCCACGCCATCGTGCTCCAGCGCCCGCCAGGTACCGCTGCGGCCCACGCCGCACATGACCTCGTCGGCGATCACGAGGACATCGTATTTGCGGCACACTTGAGCCACGGCGGCGGCGTAGCCCGGAGGCGCAGGCACCACGCCGCCCGCGGCGCCCACGATGGGCTCGTAAATGAAAGCCGCGATCGTCTCCGGTCCGGCGTCGAGAATAGACTCCTCCAGCTCCGCGGCCAGACGCGCAACGAGCGCGCCCGGCTCGCAGTCCCGCGGCGGACGGTAGGCATTCGCCGCGGAGACGAAAATCACATCGAGAAGACTGCCCTCGAACGCGCGTCGGCGGGCGGCGAATCCCGATACCGACAGCGCGCCCAAGGTGTTGCCGTGCCAGGAGCGGTGCCGGGCGATGAAGCGCCGTTTTTTCATCAAGCCGCGGGCCGCGAAATACTGCAAGGCGACCTTGAGCGCCGACTCCACGGCTTCGGATCCGTCTGCGCTGTACAGCACATCCTTGAAGCAGCCGCCCGAGAGACGCAGGACCACCTCGGTGAGCGACTCGAGCGCCGAGCTCGTGAAGAGGTAACGGTAGGCGTAGGCGATCGAATCGAGCTGCGCAGAAATGGCCGAGTTCACTTCCGGATGAGCGTGCCCCAGGCAGAACACGGCCGGACCGCCGGAACCGTCTAGATAGGCCTTCCCCGCTTGGTCATACAGGTAGGAGCCCCTGCCGTACGATATGCGCGGCAAGTCGCTCAACCCGAACCCGCTTCCTACCCCTCTCGCCATGATTCCAAGTCCCCCTCGTTCGCCATTCCTTCGGGCAGTTTACGCGCGAAACAAGCGATTTTCTGCCGACGCACGCAGGGGCGGGTCAGAGATCGCTGACGCGGAAGGTTGGCAGAGTCGGCGTCTGGAATCCGTGATAGGTGGGACCTTTGCCGCCGGGTGCTGACAACAGCCGCTCGCCGCACGGCGGATACTCCCTTCCATGGAAACCAACATCATCGCGGCCGCCGCCCTCTCCCTCATGGGGATCGCAGGCATCGCCACTCCCGCCGATGCCGCGGTCGCTCGTACCGACGAAGCCCTACCACCGCCCAAATCCGTCACGCCGCCGAAGAGTGCGCGCTCGAAATCGCCGCGGCGCATTTCCCCGGACGTGAAGCCGAACATCGATCGCTCGGGACACAAGCGATTCGGCAAGGCTTCGTTCTATGCGCGTATGTTCGCGGGCCGTAAAATGGCCGACGGTACTCCGATGCGGCCCACGGGCGACAACGCGGCGAGCCTCACCCTGCCGCTCGGCACCACTGCTCAGGTGACCAACCTCGAGACCGGCAAGACCGCCGTCGTCACCATCCGCGATCGCGGTCCGTATGTCGACGGCCGCATCGTCGATCTATCGCCCGCCACCGCCCACCGGATCGGACTCGACCGGCGTACGGGCGTGACGGAAGTCGAGGTCGCTCCCATCGTCGTTCCGCTCCCCGACGGTAAACTCAAGCTGGGCGATGGCGCGCTCGAAGCCAACAACAACGTGACCGTGACGGCGAGCGTACGCTGACGCAGGGAATGAACCGACGACGGCGACGAGCCGGCGCCTGTCGGGATGTGCCGGCCGTGCGGCAGGTGCCCACTGCGCCAACTCGGAGTAGCATGGCGCTCCCACCCGCGCGAAGGATATGCTCATGGCAACCGATCAGTCCCAGCTTCGAGACGTCCAGGCCGTGGTAGCGGCTTCACTGCATTTGCACTGGCGGGCGTTTCTCATCGAAGGCATCGTGCTGCTCATTCTCGGTATCTTTGCCATCTTGATTCCCGTCGTGGCGACGATCGCGGTGGAAGTGTTCATCGGCTGGGTGCTCCTGCTGAGCGGTGTGGTGGGCTTGATCAGCACGTTTCGCCTGCGCGGAGCCCCGGGCTTCGGCTGGTCGCTGCTATCGGCGGTGATCGCCATCGCGGCGGGCGTCGTCTTGCTCGCGTGGCCCTTGTCCGGCGTGCTATGGCTCACCTTGATCCTGACTGCGTTCCTGACCATCGAGGGCGTCGCCTCGATCATGATGGCGTTGAGCCACCGGCACGGCTTTTCCGCCCGCTGGGCGCTCTTGCTCGTGAGCGGTGTGATCGACCTGATTCTCGCGGCGCTGATTTTTCTGCACCTCCCGGGCACCGCGGCCTGGGCGATCGGCCTCTTGGTCGGCATCAACATGGTGTTCGGCGGCTCGGCTCTGATCTCGATGGCGCTGCAGGCGCGATCGGTCGCGCCGCCGGCGCCGCGCAGCGCTTAACGAGCGGCTGTGGCTTCGGGCGCTGCGGCTTCGGGCGCCACGGCTACGGCCGACGCCATTTCGACCGCCGCGGCTTCCGCGAGCAGCCAGTCGCGAAATTGCTGTACCTCGCGCCGCACCCGCTGCGGCCGCTCCGGCGCGACCACGAAGTAGGAGCTGTCGTCGGCAAAGTCGTGCTCGAGCGCGACCACGAGCCGACCGCTCGCGAGATAGGGATTCAGGAACACACGATGGGCGAGCGCGCAGCCCGCGCCGCTCGCCGCGAGCTCGAGCGCCGCAATCGTGGTGTCGACCGCGGGTCCGGGGCGCTCCTCGGCATCGCCGAGCTGCAAGGCCTGTCGCACCTGGGAGCTGTGATTCTCGTGACCCATGATGCGGATGAGATGACGCAAGAGCCACCCGGACGCATTGCCGCTCGATCGTGCTTGCTCGAGGAGTCCCGCGCTGCATACGGCGACGATGCGCTGATTGAACAGGAGTGACGAGCGATAGCCGAGCCACTGTCCCGCGCCGTAGCGAATCTCCAGATCCGTGCTTTCGGCAGGTACCGGATGGTCCCAGATCACCGACGAAAGACGTACATCGATCCCGGGGACGGCGGCGCTGAACGCCGGCAGCTTCGGAGCGAGCCAGAGCGAGGCCAGCGACACCGGTGCATGAATGCTGATCTCGCCGCGCTCGGACCCGCCGAAGAGACCCACGGTCGAGTCGGCGAGCTGCTCGAACGCCTTGCGCACGGGCGGCAGATACGCAACGCCCATGGCCGTGAGCTTCACGCCGCGCGGCAGCCGCTCGAACAGCGCCAAGCCCAGATGCGTCTCGAGCGCCCGGATCTGGTAGCTGATCGCCCCCGAAGTGAGGCGCAGCTCGTCGGCCGCGGCACTGAAGCTCGAGGTCCGGGCGGCTGCTTCGAAAGCGCGCAGCCATGTCAAGGTGGGCAGGCCGACCAGGGGGCGGGGTTTGTTCACCGACATCTAACCATTCAAAAAAATGTGGCCATTGAGGGTAAAATACTCGCTTGCGCGACCGCAAGGGGCAATTTATTGTGGTCTTATCGACCCGGAACGGGATTTTGATGAAAACACACGCACGCGTCGTCGTCATCGGCGGCGGGATGATGGGCGCAAGCCTGCTCTACCACCTGGCCCTCGAGGGCTGCAGCGACACCGTCCTGGTCGAAAAAGACGAGCTTACCTCGGGCTCGACCTGGCACGCCGCCGGCCAATGCCCGAGCATTACCGGCAGCTACAACCTCGCCAAGATCCACGCTTATAGCAACGCGCTCTATCCACGGCTCGAGGCGCTCACCGGCCAATACACGAGCTGGCATGCGAGCGGCGGCCTGCGCCTCGCCAACAACCGCCAAGAGCTCGCTTGGCTCAAGTACATCCTGGGCTACTCCAAGAGCATCGGTTTTCGCATGGAAATCGTCGGCCTCGAGGAGATCCGGCGATTGAATCCGTTCCTCACCACGGAGGGTGTGCTGGCCGCCGCGTGGACTTTGGATGATGGTCATGGCGACCCCTCCGGGATCTGCAACGCGCTCGCCAAGGCCGCCCGCGATCTGGGCGCGACCATCATGCGGCACAATCGTGCGACCGACGTGCGCCGGCGCGCGAGCGGCGAATGGGAAGTGATCACCGAGCAGGGTCCCATCGTTGCGCAGATGGTGGTGAACGCGGCGGGCTGCTACGCACGCGAGGTCGCGGCCATGGTGGGCGCAGATGCACCCATCACCAACATGCAACATCATTACGTGATTACCCACCCGATCCCGGCGTTCCAGGAGCGGCGCGAGGAGATCCCGGTGATCCGCGACTCCTACACCTCGGGATACCTGCGGCAAGAGCAGAAATCGGGGCTCATGGGGATCTACGAGAGCGCAGGGCTCACCGAGGCCTGGGCCCCGAAGGGGCACCCGGAGTGGGAAGCCTCCAACGAGCTCTTCGCAGATGATCTGGATCGCATCGCGCCCTGGCTCGAGCGCGCCATCGAGCGCATGCCGATTTTCGGCGAGGTGGGCGTTCGTCGCGTGATCAACGGCGCCATTCCCCACACCCCGGATGGAGCGCCGCTGTTGGGTCCCGCGCCGGGGCTCAAGAACTACTGGATGTGCTGCGGAACCTCGTTCGGCATCGCCCAGGGCGGGGGGTGCGGCAAGTATCTCGCGCAGTGGATGCTGCACGGCGATGCCGAGATCAACATGACGGAATTCGATCCGCGCCGGTTCGGCAAGTTCGCGAACAAGGCCTACGTGCACGACAAGGTCTTCCAGGATTACCGGCTCACATTCACGACGCGCCTGCCCGGGGAGGAAGAGCCCGCGGGCCGCCCGAGCAAGGTGAGCCCGCTGTACGAGAGGCTGAAAGCAAAGGGTTGCGTGTACACCGAGACGTTCGGCTGGGAGCGCCCGAAGTGGTTCTCGCTCGACAGCCGCGTCGAAGAGGCCGGCTATTCCCGCACGAACGTGTTCGAGGTGGTGCGCGATGAAGTGGCGGCCGTGCATCAGCGCGTGGGCATTCTCGATCTCACCGGATTCGCCAAGTACGACATCAAGGGCGCCGATGCCGAAGCGTTCTTGAACCGGGTATGTGCGAACCGCATCCCCAGAAGGAGCGGCGGTATCGCGCTCGTGCACCTGCTCTCCCCCCAGGGGATGATTCTCGGCGAAATGACGGTGACCCGCCTGGCCGATGACCGGTTTTACGCCTTGTCGGCCGCGGCCGCGGAGCTGCGCGATCGGGATTGGCTCACCCAAAGCCTGCTACAAGGCGAGCGCGTGCAGATCGACAACGTCACGGAGGATCGCGGCGTGCTCGTACTCTCGGGGCCGAAGACGCGCGAGCTGTTGCAGGGGCTCACGGACGCGCAGCTCGGCAACGAGGATTTTCCCTGGCTGACGGGGCGCGAGATCCCGCTGCTTGGAGGCGACGTGCGCGCGCTGCGGGTGAGCTACGTGGGCGAGCTCGGCTGGGAGCTGCATCCGCCCATCGAAGCGCTGCCGAAGCTGTACGAGGCGCTGTTCGAACGCGGCCGAGCTCTCGGCGTCGCGAACTACGGTCTCTACGCGGTCAACAGCATGCGCATCGAGAAGGGCTACAAGGCGTGGTCGAGCGAGCTCACCAACGAACTCAACATGCTCGAGGCCGACATGGCACGTTTCTTTGCCGCCAAGAAGGACGATTTCGTCGGCAAGGCGGCCACCTTGAGCGCGCGAGAGCGACCTTTCAAGATCGCCTATGCAGAAGTCGGCGCCGAGGACACCGATGTCCGCGGAGGCGAGCCCGTGCTCGCGGGTGGCCGCTGCATCGGCGTGACCACCTCGGGGGCTTACGGCCACCGAGTGCGCAAGAGCCTCGCGTTCGCGTGCGTCCCCCCTGAATTCGCCGCGCCGGGCAGTGCGCTGGAGATCCTGCTGCAAGGGGAGCTTCGCCCCGCGCGCGTCCTCTCCGCTCCCGCCTTCGATCCCGACAACGCGCGCATGCGAGCTTGATCCATGGCCGATCTTCCCAAGCACGCTCGGGTGGTGATCGTCGGCGGCGGCGTCATCGGCTGCTCCATCGCCTATCACCTCGGGAAGCTCGGCTGGGGCGACATCGTGCTCATCGAGCGCAAGCAGCTCACCAGCGGCACGACCTGGCATGCGGCCGGACTGGTGGGTCAGCTGCGTCAGAGCATGAACATGACGCGCCTCGCGCGCTACACGGCGGAACTCTATCGCGGGCTCGAGGCCGAGACGGGCCAGGCGACGGGCTACCGCCAATGCGGATCCATCTCGCTCGCGACGACGCCGGGACGCATGGAGGAACTGCGGCGCAACGCCTCCATGGCGAAAGTCTTCGGCTTGCCGGTCCACGTCGTCTCCCCTCGCGAGATTCACGAGCTGTATCCGCTCGCCGATCTCGACGATGTGATCGGCGGCATTCACATTCCGAGCGACGGCTACGCGAACGCCGTCGACATCACGCAGGCGCTCGCCAAGGGTGCGCGCTCACGGGGCGTGAAGATTTTTCAGGACTTGAAGGTGACCCGCATCCGTCACGACGGGCGGCGCATCGCCGGCATCGACACCGAGCAAGGCGCGGTCGATGCGCAGTACATCGTGCTCTGCGCCGGCATGTGGACGCGCGATCTCGCGGCCGGCATCGGCGTCACCGTGCCGCTGCAGGCATGCGAGCACTACTACGTGCTCTTCCAGGACGTGCCTGGACTCGATCCGCAGATGCCGGTGCTGCGCGACACCGATCATTGCAGCTACTTCAAGTACGACGCCGGCAAGCTCCTCGTGGGCGCCTTCGAGCCGAATGCTCGGCCCTGGGGCACGCGAGGCATCCCCGAGGATTTTTCCTTCGGAGAGATCGAGGGTGATTTCGCGCACTTCGAGCCCGTGCTCATGGATGCCATGCGGCGCGTGCCGGCGCTCGAGGGCGCGGGCATCCAGAAATTCTTTTGCGGTCCGGAGAGCTTCACGCCGGACGTGCGCTATCACTTGGGCGAATCCGCGGAGCTCGAGAACTGCTTCGTCGCCGCGGGCTTGAACTCCATCGGTCTGCAATCCGCAGGCGGCATCGGCAAGGTCGTGTCCGAATGGATCCGCGACGGGCATCCGCCGCTCGATCTATGGGAAGTGGACGTGCGGCGCAATATGCCGTTTCAAATGAACCGCAAGTATTTGCAGGCGCGCGTGCGCGAGAGCCTCGGACTTCTGTATGCGACTCACTGGCCGTTCCGGCAGTACGAGACCGCGCGCGGCGTGCGGCGCTCCGCCGTGCACGAGCGCCTCGCGCAGGTGGGCGCCTGCTTCGGCGAGGCGTTCGGCTGGGAGCGCGCGAACTGGTACGCGCCCGCCGGTGTCGTGCCGGCGTATGAGTACAGCTACGGACGGCAGAATTGGTTTTCGCGAAGCGCCCTCGAGCACCGCGCCGTGCGCACCGCCGTGGGTCTTTTCGATCAATCCTCGTTCGCCAAGTTTCGCCTCGAGGGATCGGATGCCGCGCACGTGCTCAACCGCGTGTGCGCCAACGACGTCGACGTCGCCCCGGGCAAGATGGTGTACACCCAATGGCTCAACGAGCGCGGCGGCATCGAGGCGGATCTCACGGTGACGCGCCTCTCGGAGTCCGTGTTCCTCATCGTCACCGGCGCGGAAACCGAAACCAAGGATTTCAACTGGCTGAAGCGGCACATCGACTCAGGCAAGCATTGCGTCCTGACGAACGTGACCTCCGGCATGGGCGTGCTGTCCGTGATGGGGCCGCTCGCCCGAGACCTCCTGCAGCCGCTCACGCCCGAGGATCTGTCGGATGCCGCGTTCCCGTTCGCCTCCAGCAAGGAGATCGAGCTCGGCTACGCGCTGGTGCGCGCATCGCGCATCACCTACGTGGGCGAGCTCGGCTGGGAGCTGTATGTGCCGACCGAGTTCATGATGGGCGTCTACGATGAGATCGTCGCGGCCGGCGCCCGCCATGGACTCGTGCACGCCGGCTACCACGCGCTGAACTCGCTGCGCATCGAGAAGGCCTATCGCCACTTCGGCCACGACATCACGGACGAGGACACGCCGTGGGAAGCCGGCTTAGGTTTCGCGGTGAAGCTCGACAAGCCGGGCGGATTCATCGGGCGCGAGGCGCTGCTGCGCCAGCGCGAGACCGGCATTGCGAAGCGGCTGGTGCAATTCCAACTGCGCTCCGCAGAGCCCCTGCTCTACCACAACGAGCCCATCTGGCGCGGCGATGCCATCGTCGGCTTCGTCCGCTCCGGCATGTACGCACACACCCTCGGGGCCGCCGTGGGCCTCGGCTACGTGACCGATGCCGCCGGCGGAATCGACACCGACGCCTACGAGATCGAGGTGGCGGGCGTGCGCCACGCAGCCCTCGCCTCGTTGCGTCCCCTTTACGACCCCAAGCAAGAGCGCGTCCGCCGCTAGGGCAGCGCGCTTTCTCCGGAGAGACTCATGCAGCATCAAGATAGAGCCGTTGCGCAATTGAGCCTGATCGCGGCGTTGGCCGCGAAACAACGGTCGGGCTACAGTCTGGATCAGCGCTTTTACTGCGACGGCGAGATCTTCGAGGCGGACATGCGCGAGATCGTCGCGCGTAAGTGGATCGTGGCGGGACACGTCGATCGCGTGCGCCGCAAGGGCGACTATTTCCTGTTCAAGGTCGGCAAGGAATCCATCATCGTCGTGCGCAGCGACGAGCACACCATCAACGCCTTCTACAACGTGTGCCGACATCGCGGCTCGGTGATCTGCACCGAACCTCAAGGACACGTCGCGCGCCTCACCTGTCCCTATCACGCCTGGTCCTACGGCCTCGACGGCGCGCTCAGGCACGCGCGGCTCATGCCGGGCGATTTCTCGAAGTCGGAAAACGGGCTGCACCGCTGTCACGTGCGCGTGTTTCACGGCTTCATCTTCGTCAATCTGTCCGAACATGCACCGCTCGATTTCGACGCCACGTTCGCCGATCTCGGACCCTACCTCGGCTTTCACGGCTTCGCCGACGCGAAGATCGCCCACGCCGAGTCCTATCCGACGACCGCCAACTGGAAGCTCGTGGTCGAGAATTTCGTCGAGTGCTACCACTGCGCCTCCTCGCACCCGGAGTTCTCCTCCATGCACCCGCCGCAGGCGCTCATCGCCTTCGGCGCCGGCCCGAGCTCGGGTCCCCCCGAGGCGGTGGACGCGTACCTGCCGACGCTCAAGGCATGGGAGGGGCGCGCGGCCGCGCTCGGCCGGCCCTTAGGTACCGTCGACGACGGCCCCGCCTCCTCGCATCTGCGGCTCCTCTTGCAACGGACCATTCGCGAGGGATTCGACAGCGAGACCGAGGACGGCACCCCGGCGGCGCCGCTCATGGGCAAGCGCACCCAGTTCGATCAGGGGCGGATGTATCTCTCGTTCAGCCCATTCACGCAGCTCGTGGCGACGAACGATTTCGCCGTTCTGTTTCAATTCACACCGCGCGGTACCTCGAGCACGGATGTGGACCTGTACTGGCTGGTCGACGGCAAGGCAGCGCAGGTCGATGTGCCGAAGATGATCTGGGGCTGGGACCGCACCACCCGTCAGGACAAGATCATCACCGAGAACAATCAGGCCGGCATCGAATCGGCGCGGTACCAGCCGGGGTGCTACTCCGAGCACGAGCGTCGCGTCATGACGTTCCAGCAATGGTATCTGGGGCAGTACGGGTACGCGGCGGCCTGACCCGGTGGGTATCGTTCACTGACGCGTTCGCAAGCCGTAGCTGCAGATCCCTGTCAAACGGTAACCACGATCTTGCCGAACTGCGCATTGGTCTCGAGGTAGCGGTGAACTTCGATCATAACTTGATGGTGCGCGACATGGGCATCTCCTTCGCTCGCAAGCGAGCTCACGTGGGGGTGTTCAAGCTCCGCTTCACAATGGCCTCGATCTGTGCCTCGCTCAGCGCGGACAGATCCACCACGTCGACTTTCTTGACTCGTCGCGCAACGTCGGCGTGGTGCGACTTCAGATAGCCGAGCAGCACCTCCACCGCGCTGCTTTTCCCCACTCCGTGGCCAACGAGGACGATTTCGTGGGCCGAGACGAGCGCCGCAGCGATCTCCTCGTAGAACGATGTTTCCTCGGGAACCCGGTCGCCCTCGTAATGCGCCTCTTTCCGATGAATCAGATGGTGATGAAAGTGATGAGGATCATACGGCTCGACGGCGACTTGCTTACCATTGCCGTCGCCGTTCAGACCCTGGAAGATGCGGGCCGAGTGATGATCGATGACAACCACCGTTCTGGTCTGTGACTGCCCGGCGGCCACGGGCTCGGCGCCGGCCGCCTTGAGAAATTTGCGCAGCCGCGAGACCTCGTCGATGCCAAGATCTTGCCCGTGCGGACGCTTGAAGAGCTCCCGGTGTGCGCCGACAACAAACGCAAACTCCTCGCCCCCATGCGCCTCCACACGACCCAGATGCTCGATGAGCTCCAGCGCGTCGTCCCAGCGCACGGCGCGCGGTAATTTGCCCTGCAACAAATTCTGCCGAAGCACGGCGAGCTTATGGTGGAGATGTTCACTCATGGGCGTACTTCCTTGATATCGCGGAGGCGGGGTCTGGCGAGCGCTGAGATTATCATCAGATCCGCGGCGGAAGCGAGAATGGCGGGGCGGCCGGAGCGCAGTTCGCCGCTGCTCGCGGTATCGGGTGGTCAAAGAGCCGGCGGATCGAGGGACGATCCGCCGGCAACCCACGAAGCGCTGGGAGTGGGGGAGCTGGTTTCGCTTCGCGGCGGACCCTCTACGGTCCGTGAAAACAGTCTTGCAGAATTAAACCCATCGGGCTTGTACGCCCACGCTCCGCTCGTCTCGATCGTCGATACGACCCGCAAAGTCACCTTCGCGAACTCCGCTGATGCCCATCGACGGCGCGGTCGAAGAATCTTCTCGTTCGGACCAGACCTCGTCCGCATCCTCGTTGTACACGTGAGAATACGGAGGATACGAGCTGCGCGTGAAGAGCTCGCGCAGCACACTGTGCAGTCCGATTGCCATCAGGAATGCGAGTCCGAAAAGGACCCCGACTACCCATAGCCCCTGCATACACGTGGGCGGGGCGCGCCCCTAATCCGCAATGACGCGGTGAACCTCACCGATCTTCCTGCCGTCCTCGAAATAGCCGAGGCCGTAGTCACCCTTGATCGTCGTACGCAACGTACGGCGCTCGTACTTGGCATCGCAGCCTTCGACCGCGTGCAGCATCCGCCAATTGTCCCAGATGACCATGTCGGTCTGCGTCCAATCATGCCAGTAGGCGCTGGAGCCGGCCGCCAAGCGGTTGACGGTGTGGCATACCTCGTCGAAGAACGCGTCGCCTTCCGCATTCTCGTGGTGTTCGATGCCGACACTCATCCAGGGACCGATGTGCAGTACTTTCTCGCCGGTGCGTCTCGTCCAAACCGCGGGGTGCATGGCGCGCGGGAAAATGGCGACCTCCTTGAGCAGCTCCTTGGCCTGCGGCGCATCGCCGAGCGGCACGAAGTTCACGCCGAAGCGCATTTTCGTGAGCCTGACATCCAGCGTGTAGATGATGTTCAATTTTTCGAGCTTGGCGCGCATATCCGCGGGGAACCTCTTGTAGAGCTCGATCCCGTCGGCAAACCCGGTCCGCCCGCCCACGGGCGCGTTGATCGGCGCGCGCAACACTCCGGCGCGGTTCAGCTCGTCATTGTAACAATGGTCGAAATGCCACGGAGAGAAACGCGCCAAGCGCCGGCCCCCGATTTCCACCAAGCCACCGACATTGTTCGGGTCGTTGTTCGGCACATAGTGCATGTCGATCACGCCTTCGGCGAGATCCTCTGACGCGGCATCGCGCGGCGTAGACTTGGTGGGATGATCCTTCAGCGGTCCGAAGACCTTGCTGATCTCCACATGCATCTTCGCCGTGGGCTCGACGCCCTTGAACACGATGAATCCGCGAGCCTCGAATAGCGCATTGAGTTCGCCGCGCACATCGTTGTCGGCCAAGGTCTCTCGGTTCACGCCTTCCACAATCGAACCGAATGCAAGATCATCCCTCAAATTGCGGACTTTGATACCCGGCATGTTGCTCTCCTGATCACCCTTGTCCCCCCATCATAAACTACGATAACGGCGCGCTGAGAAGATCGGCAGGGAGCAGCGCACATAACCCACTGATTCAGCACCGATTCGGTTGCCGCACTATCGGGGAAACCCATGTCGATTGGTGTATTCGGAGTAGTCTTGTTCGCCGCATTGCTGCACGCGAGCTGGAATGCCATCGTGAAAGGCGCCGGCGACAAGCTCCTCACCACCGTGCTGGTGACCACGTTCGCAGCCCTCTTGGCGGCCGTATCCCTTCCAGCGCTACGCCAGCCGCACGCGGGAAGCTGGCACTTCATCCTCGCCTCTTCGTTGTTTCAAGTGACTTATTTCGTACTGCTTGCGCGCACTTATCACGTTGCGGACATGAGCCAGAGCTATCCCTTGATGCGCGGCACGGCCCCACTTTTGGTGGGCATGGTGAGCGTGCTTGCCTTGGGCGCAGACCTCACGGTAACGATGTGGATCGGCGTCGGGGTGATTTGCTCGGGGATCCTCGGTATGGCTGCAGGGGATCGGCGGAGGAACCGCAGGGGCACTGCCCTCGCCCTCCTCAATGCCGTGGTGATTGCCGGCTACACGATAATTGACGGTCTAGGCGTACGACGTTCGGCCGCGCCGGCCGCCTACACGCTTTGGATCTTTCTCGTGAGCGGCGTACCGCTCGCCGCTTGGGCGATACGCACGCGGGGCAGAGCTACCCTCACGGAATATATGTGCCGCAACTGGCATTTTGGGCTGATCGGCGGAGTGGGCAGCGTCGCTTCTTACGGCTTGGCGCTCTGGGCGATGACGATAGCGCCTATCGCCGTGGTTGCTGCCTTGAGGGAGACTTCAATCCTATTTGGGGTCGTCATCTCTGGATTGCTGCTCAAGGAGCATATCGGTTTCGCACGATTCGCGGCCGCCTGTACGATAGCTCTCGGGGCCGCCGTGTTGCGCCTCGGGTAGCCGATCGAATGCGACCCGCCGCAGACGTCGCGCTAGTGTACCAGCCATATCTGGCTCGGCGACCCCGCGCATGTGGCCACGATGAGCGGCGCCCACGTGGCTGGATCGCCGCCGCGCACATCGATGCACATTCCGCCGATGACTGGCGCGGTTCATGCACTGGTTGGTGTTGCCGCTGGAAATCTGTCGAGGAGTCGCGCAGGACGACAACCACGCAGCCACGAAAAGAAGCGGCATCAGGACGCAAGCGGGTTTGCTCAACATTTGCGGGACCTCCGTTTCAAGGTCGTTGCAATGATCCCCACGGCGAGTGGCGCCACGCCAAACGCTATGATCGCGGGGGGCAAGCGGTCAATCCCAGATGGCGGTCGGTCAACTTCGCAAGAGTCGGAACACGGCGCTGGACTCATGGTACCTTCCATGCCCACCAGGAGCGACCATGAGATCAGGGATATTTACCGGACCGAGCGCGTTGCCCGCCTTGCGTGCGCAGCTCATTGCGCTCTTGCTGATCACCGGCTCAATGGCCGCCTGTCAGCTGCAGCAACAAGCGATCATTCAGCACGAGGACAATCTCTCGGCAGCGGGATTCGTGGCTCAGCTTGCCAACACAGCCGAGCGGCAGGCGATGCTCCATCGCTTGCCGGCCAATCAGTTCGTGCGGCGCGAGAGTGGCGACACCACGCTCTACGTTTACGCCGATCCGACGGCGTGCAGCTGCTTATATGTCGGGAATCAGCAGGCCTTCGATCGCTACGTATCCAATCAGCAGCTCGATTTGTACGGGCAAGAGAAGATAGCTGCCCTGTCGTACTACGACGCTGCCTGGAATTGGGAGGCATGGGGTCCGTGGGGGCCGCTAGGCCCCATATACGGACCGCCGGGCCGGTAGAACGACTGCGCCACGCGATGGCCGGCTCGACAATGTCAAGCGAGCCACGTCACCACGCCGGTGCTCACATCATGCATCGCCGCCACGATGGTAAGCTTCTGATCGTCGACCAAGCTCGCCAGCACCTTGCTGCGCGAGACGGTGACCGGCGACGAAACGGGCGTTGCCCTCCTTCAATCGATCGAGCGCTTGCGTCGCCGTGGTAGCGCTCTGTGTGGCCTTGGTGTAGACGGCACACAGGTCCTCTGCCTTGACGGCCGCAGCGCCCGCGCCCAGCGCGCCGATTCCCATGAGAAAGCTCCGTCTCGTCGTCATGACGGCCTCCTAATGGCCAAGGCTCAAGCCGGTTCCACCTCGACCAGACAATCGTAGAAAAGGGGCGCCCTGCCCATGTCGGTGAGTGCGTCGCTCGAGGTGAGCTCGTTCGCATTCTTGCCGTCGCGGGTGAGCTTCTTCCACCAGACCGAAAGCGCCACTACCACGCCGGGCCGGGCTCGATCGCTCACGCGGGCGCGAAGCTCGAGAGACCCGCGGTCATTGAAGACGCGCACGTAGCCGCCGTCGATCACCCCGCGGCGCTCCGCGTCCTCTGGATGAATATCGAGCCAAGGCTCGCCCTCCACCGCCCGCAGGCTCGTCACGTTGACAAAGCTCGAGTTCAAGAAATGCCGCGCAGGCGGCGAGATCATCGCGAGCGGAAAGCGCCGCGCGAGCTCGCTCCGCGTATCTTCGAGCGGCGCGATGTAATCGGGCAACGGATCGAGCCCGAGCGCGATCGCGGCCTGCGAATAGAATTCGACCTTGCCCGAAGGTGTGGGGAAACCGCCGCTTGCAAAGCGTGCAACACCTGAGGGCCCAGCGATGCGTTTCCAGCCCGCCTCCCGCACCGCCTCGAAATCCCAATCTGCGCCCAGCGCCGACTGCGCGATCTCGTGATCGGATTCCTCGAAGCACGGCTCGGTGAATCCCATGGCACGGGCGATCAGACGGAATATTTCCGTGTTGGGCTTGCTCTCGCCGAGCGGACGAATGGCCGGGTTGTTCGCGACCAGGTAATAGTGGCCGTAGGGCCGTACCACGTCGAGGTGCTCGAGCTGCGTCGTGGCCGGCAAGACGATGTCTGCAAAATCGGCCGTGTCCGTCTGGAAATGCTCGAGCACCACTGTGAACAAATCCTCGCGCGCGAAGCCGGCTGCGACCCGCCTGGAATCCGGGGCGACGGCCACGGGATTGGAGTTGTACACGAGGAGCGCTCGGATCGGATCCCGCGTATCGGCGAGAGCAGCGCCGATGCGCGACATGTTGATGGTGCGCGGCCTGCGCGCGCCGAGCAAGTCGGGGCGCGACAGCGCCGGGTAGTCGATCGGGAAGTTGCCGCTGGTGGAGAGCAGCAGGCCGCCCGCAGCGTCGCGGAATCCACCCACGAGCGCAGGCAGGCAGGCAATGTTGCGCATGGCCATGCCGCCGCCGCGGACACGCTGCAATCCATAATTCGCGCGGATCAGCGCCGGCCGAACCGTGCCGTAGACATGAGCGAGGGACTCGACCGTGCCGGCCGTGACGCCGCAAAGCGCGGCGACGCGCACCGGATCATAGGCTCGCACCCGCTCGGCGAGCTCATCGAACCCCAGCGTGTAGCGCTCGATGTAACCGTGGTCGATGAGATCATCGCGGATGAGCACGTGCATGAGCCCGAGCGCGAGCGCGCCGTCGGTTCCCGGCAGTAACGCGATATGCTCGTGACATTTCTCGGCCGTGAGCGAGCGATAGGGATCGATGGCCACGAGCCGCGCACCGCGGCGCTTCGCTTCTTGCGCGCGCGCCCAGAAATGCACGCTGGAGGTGATCGCGTTGCAGCCCCAGAAAATGATGAGCTTCGCCTGCTCCGCGACCTCGACGTCCATGCCGATGCTCGCGCCCAGGGTGATCCGGTGCCCCGCGGACCCCGCGGCGGCGCAGATGGTACGGTCGAGAAGGCTCGCCCCCAGCCGATGGAAGAACCGCTGAGACATTGACTCGCCTTGCACGAGCCCCATGGTGCCGGCATAACTGTAAGGCAGGATCGCTTCGGGATCCTCGGCGGCGATGCGCCCGAGGCGCTCGGCGATGGTCGCGATGGCATCGTCCCACGAAATTCGCTCGAACCGCCCCTCCTCTTTCCTGCCCACACGCCGCAAGGGATGCAGCAGGCGATCCCGATGATAGGTTCGCTCGGTGTAGCGGGCCACCTTGGTGCAGAGCACGCCCGCCGTCGGGCCATGCTTCGCGGCCCCCGCGACCTTCAAGGCGACCCCGTCCTTCACGTGCACCTCGAGCGCGCAGGTATCAGGACAATCATGCGGGCACGCGCCCTTCACGATCTGCAGCCCGCCGGCGCCCTTCTCCCTCATGCCGGGAACCCACCCGCAAGGATGCGTCCCATGAAGGCCTCGCATTGCGCCAGCTGCTCGAGAGCGACGAACTCGTTCGGCCGATGTGCCTCGGCGATATCCCCAGGACCCAAGATCACCGTGGGCACGCCCATGAGCTTGAAGAGACCCGCCTCCGTGCCATAGGAGACCTTGCCGGTCGAGTTGCGCCGGCTTTGCTTCATCGCCCACTGCACGATCGCATCGCTCTCGGCCGCCTCGAGGCCCACCGTCTGACTCGCCCATTCCAGGTCGATGCCCGCTTGCGGCTCGATGGCCCGCATCTCGCCCGCGAGGAGATCCGCCTGTGCGCGAATCTCCTGATAGAGCGCGTCCGCGGACGCGTGCGGCAAGGTCCGCAGATCGAACTGAAACTCGCATTCCTTCGGCACGACGTTCGCGGCGATGCCGCCTCGGATGAGGCCGGTCGAGAGCGTCGTATAGGGGACGGTGAAGCCGCAGTCGCGCTGCTCGAACTGCGCGAGGCGATCCGCGATCTGGCGGATGTATACGATGAGGCGCGCGGCGTACTCGATCGCGTTCACGCCGTGCGTCACATAGCTCGAGTGCGCTTCTCGCCCGCGTACCGCGCAGCGGAAGCGATTCATCCCCTTGTGCGCGATAATGGGTTGCATCGAGGTGGGCTCCCCGACCACGCAGCCGGCCGGCTTGATCCCGTGCTCTTGAAGATCGCGAATGAGGCCGCGCACGCCGATGCAGCCCACTTCCTCGTCATAGCTCAGCGCATAGTGAATGGGACGTTCGAGACGTCCGGCGTTCAGGGCAGCAGCGAACTTCGGCGCCTGAGCAAGCGCCACGGCGATGAATCCCTTCATGTCCGCCGAGCCTCTGGCATAAAGTTTGCCATCGCGCTCGACCGCGCTGAACGGATCCGTGTCCCAGCTCTGCCCATCGACTGGCACGACGTCCGTGTGACCGGACAGAATGAGTCCGGGTTCCCGCTCCTCGCCCAGAGTCGCGAACAAGTTGGCCTTCTTGCCGCTGGCATCGTAGGTGAGCCGTGCCGTTGCGCCGAGACCGACGAGATGATCCCTCGCCCACTCGATCAATCCGAGATTGGAGTCGCGCGACACGGTCTGAAAGGCAATCAGACGCTCGAGCAGGGCGCGCGCCGCAGCGCTGGGAACGGCAGAGTCGGCAGGGACGTCCACGTCATTGCCTCGCGGTTAAAGCAATGAGTCTAGCTCAAACCGTGGGTCCCCGCAGAGCCGCCCCAGAGCGATACGCCCGCCTTTAAACGCCCCCGACGATCCGAATATCTCGCACGGCGCCGTCGCCGAGCGCTTCGAGAGCTCGCTGATAAGCGGAGCCCTCGTACATCGCGATCACCTGCTCGAGGGACTCGAACTCGATGATCACCGTGCGCTCCAGCTGGCCGGCTTCGTAGGTCTTCGCCGCCACGCCCCTCGCCAGGAAGCGCCCGCCGCCCGCCTCGATGGCCGGTCCCGCCAGCTTTGCATAGGCAGCGAGCTTGTCCGGATCCTTGACCTGCCGATATACACTGACGAAATAGACCTTGGCCATGGACGCTCCTGGGAGGCTCGCGGTTGCCCGTTGGACGTCGATGAATAGCAATTTCGCCGCGGTCATGCAAGCCGCATACGGCTCATCGGCTATGATTCAAGGGCCCGTAGGATATAGAAGTGGTGCATGCAACAGAGCTCTGATTCCAATCGCTTCAGGCAGGCGCTCGGTGCGTTCACCACCGGCGTCACCATCGTGACCACCGTCGATGCCGCCGGCAACCCGGTTGGGGTCACCGCCAACAGCTTCAATTCGGTGTCGCTGGCACCCCCCATGGTGCTCTGGAGCTTGGCGCGCACGTCCACCAACATCGGTGCGTTTCTCGCCGCGCGACACTTCGCCGTGCACATTCTGGCGAGCGATCAACAGACGCTCGCCACACGCTTCTCGCAAAAGGGTACCGATCGATTCGCGGGACTTCGCGTCGGCAGTGGGATCGATGGCATCGCATTGCTCGACGGTTGCGCCGCCCGTTTCGAGTGCAGGACCGCCTTTCAGTACGAGGGGGGCGATCATGTCATCTTCGTGGGCGAGGTTCTGAACTTCGAGCATTGCGAGCATGAACCGCTCGTGTTCAAGCGCGGCCGCTTCGCCCTCGCCGTCGGCAAGACGCCGGCCTCCTCCGGCGCTGCCACCTCGCTGGCGGCGGCGGCGGATGGGGCATTCGGCGAGGACTTTCTGTTATATCTGCTCGGTCGTGCTTATTACCAGATCTACCATCGCATGAAGCCGGAAATCGTGCGACGTACGCTCGGAGACGCGGAGTACCTCGCGCTCACCTTGCTGGGAGTCCGGGACGGCCGCAGCGTCGACGAGCTAGACGCTTTGGTGGCATACACCGGCACGCGGATCACTCAGCGCGCTGCAGAACGACTGACCGAGCTGGGATATGTCGAGCGTGAAGAGGCTGACCCGGTGCGATTGCTGCTGACGGCAGCCGGTCGGCGCGCGGTCGTGGAGTTGCTTGCCGTCGCGGAAGCCGCGAGTACGGATGCCGAACAGGCGCTCGATCCGAGCGAATCGCTGGTGTTGCGCCAGCTTCTTGCGAAAATCGTCGAGGCGAGCAACCCGGGGATTCCACACCCCTGGCAGGCCTGAGAGCGGCGGCGAAATCGTCGATCAAGCGTGGGCGCCTCTGCTCATGTCTCCCGGGATTGGCACGAGCGCCGGATCGTCGTACGAAAAATAGGCATCGGCGATCGAACGAGGGGCGCCGGGCTCGCCGATGAGCCGCGCGAACTTGTGCGCCTCGAAAGTCGCCGCGCCCCACATTCTCGGAGCGAGCGCGTCCCCAATGGTGAAGAGCTGCGCGACGTTACCGTCCAAGTCCTTCTCGAGATCGTTCACGGGCACGCGGCCGGTCGTCAGAACCAGCGCATCGACGCCCGTGACCACTCGCACCGCCTCGGAGTGCACATCCTCGACGACCACCTCGTGATCGCGGATTTCCTTGATGAAGGACATGGTTGAAATCCTCCCGCCGAGCGCGCGCAGGCGCCGCACCATCGGGCGCCCCTCCTGGGCCGCCATCACGCGCGAGGATAAGGGGAGAAAGTTCGGTGTGAGAAACTCGACGTCGGCGCCATTGCCGGCGAGGAGCTCCGCGATGCCCATGCCGGTCTGCAGTCCTTCGTCATCGAGCACCAAGACCTTGCCCCGGGGAAGATCGGAGCGCGACAAGATCTCTTCCGGACGGTAGACGAAGTCCCGGTCGTAGCCGGGAATATCCTGCTCGCTATGGAAGCCCCGGCCGCTGCGATGGTAGGCGGCGCCGGTCGCCAGGATGACGGCATCGGGCTTTTCTTGGAGGATCTCGGCGGCAGTTGCCCGCGTTCCAAGTCGGAAACTAACACCCAGGCGCTTGAGCTCACGCTCCCACCAATCGATCGCCAGCTGATACGCCCCCCGACCGGGCAGCCCCGCCCACAGCGCAAAGGCGCCGCCCACCCGCGGCCGCGCCTCGATCAATGCCACATCGTGGCCCTTGAGCGCGCTGGTGCGCGCTGCCTCGAGCCCGCCGGGGCCGGCACCTACGACGATGACTTTCGATCTGCGCGGCGCCGGCGCCAGGGCGTCCAGTCCCCAGAGGCGCTCTCGATAGCTCACCGGATTGATTGCACAACCGGCCGAACCGTCGGCGATGCCCGCCATGCACCAGTTGCACGCAATGCAAGTGCGGCTCCGCTCCTCTTTGCCCTCGAAAGCGTTTCGTACGAGATCAGGTTCGGCAATGAGCCCACGCGCCGCACCCACCATGTCGCAAACGCCGGCGGCGATCATCCCTTCGGCATCGGCGATGGAAGTCATGCGTCCGAGGACGCTGAGCACCGGGATCTTTCCCGCCGCGCCCCGCACGGCCTCTACGTAAGGGCGATAGAGGTGCGGGTCCATGAACACCGAGGGCATGCCGATGTAATATTGCTGCGGCTCGGTAGCCACGTCGAGATCGGCGTAGTCGATCAACCCCGCCTGCGATATCGACTGAAGGACTCGGTAGGCTTCCTTCGAGTCATACCCGCCCGAAAGCAGCTCGTCGCAATTGAAGCGCATTCCCACGGCCATCCGCTCGCCGGCCGCTTCTCGGGCCACCTGCAAGGACTCGATGAGGAATCGCATCCGGTTCTCGAGCGGCCCGCCATAGTCATCGGTGCGCCGGTTGAAATAAGGTGATAGGAATTGCTCCGCCAGCGCCCCGTGCGCGCCATGGACCATGACGCCGTCGAAGCCCGCCTCGCGCAGGTGCTCGATCGATTGGCGCAAGGCGCCCTGCATCATGCCGATCTCGCGCCGGGTGATCTCGCGGGTGACGAAGCCCTTTTCATGACTGCGGTACTGCACCGGAGAGGGGCCGAAGGCGGGAGCCGGCGGGCTCGAGGGCTGCCATTGCCCGGCAATTGCCCATTGGTAATACGGTTCGGCGAAAATTTTCCCGCCTGCCTCGTGCACGGCGTCCGCCAGGGCGCGGAACGCGCCGATGTTCTCCTTGGGATGCGGAGAAGGCTGGAAGATCCTCGCGCGCCCATGCAATGTCACCGCCAGCATGACCAGGCCGCAGCCGCCTTTGATGCGCGCCACGTTGTAATGGATGAAGTCGTCCGACGGCTTGGTGCCCACCGCCATGGGCACGGAATGCGGCGACATATAGAAGCGGTTCGCAAGCTCGATGGGGCCGAGGTTGATGGGGCTGAAGATGCGCGGGTATTTAGGATGCATCATTTAGCCTCCGGGAGACGTGATAGCGGCAACCCGCGACAGCATTTCGGCAACTGCCTTCGGTTCGGTGATCATGAGGTCATGACCGGTATCGATCTCCCACACTCGATCCCCCTCCGAGGCGCGCCGTGCGGACTCGGGTGGGCGCACCTTGAACGACCATGAGGCGTTGATGTTGGTGAATGGGATGCGCCTCACCGCGGGCTCGTTGGCCAATCGCAAAGGCTGCTCGAAGCATTTCCAGGGGTGCGGCGTAAGCTTCCCGGCCAACCATGCGACATCTTCCGGACTCACCACTCCCATGATGTCCACGATCTCGGCACTCGGCCACAACGCGAGCTCGACACCGTTGAGCACTCGGGATGACTTGCGCGCAAATGCCATCAGTGCCGGCGACTCGCTCGCCAGCGATTCTCCGTCTCGCGGATGAGAGGCATCGAGAAAGACAAGATGGCCCACGCGCGACAGCGCGCGATCCGCTGCTCCCGTGATCACCATGCCGCCGTAACTGTGTCCGACGAGAATGGCGTTCGTGAGGTCCTCGAACTTCAGAACTCCGACCACGTCGGCGATGTGCGTGTCCAGGTTGGTGCCTGCACTCACCAAATGCGATCGTTCACCGAGGCCGGTCAGGGTTGGTGTGTAGACGTCGTGCCCCGCCGCTCGAAGGAGCGTCGCCACGCGCGACCAGCACCATCCACCGTGCCCGCCGCCGTGTACCAGCACGAAACTTGCCATTCTAGCTGCCCCCGAGCGCCTTCCCGCCCTCGAGCGCCTTCAGCATGCGCTGCAACGCGAAGTGCCGGTAGCTTTGCAGCGCGAGCGCCGCGATCTCGGATCGATCGCAATGCTCGCTCACGTCGAGTGCGATCCAGCCGCGGTGGCCGATGTAGGGCGGGATGCTAAAGCGCGGATCGGCGGTCAAGAGACCTTGCTGAGATGCGCCCGTCCAAAAGCACGCGGTCAGCGTCGCGCCCTCGTAGCGGGCCATGACAAACGAGCGCGCTCCTACCTTCCACACCGGATGGCCGAACTGGCTGCCCTCGCTCGTTTCGGGCAGCTCGAGGCAGGCGCCGCGCAGGACTCCGAGGACGGCTTTCCCGCGCCGCGACTGGAACGGATCGATGTCGCGCCGTGCCGGCATCTTTCGAGGAGCGGCAATCGATGGGACCGCGCCCACGCTTAGCCGAAGACGCCCCGGCGCCACGTGCAGATACGCCTCGCGGACGAGCTCGGCCACGCGTTTCCACGCAAGACCTCGATCGAGACGCACGCCCAGCCAGCCGCGCACACCGACGTAAGGAGGCACGAAGAAGTGTGCCGGAGAGGCATGCAGGTGATGCTCCTGCGCCCCGGAAGGCGCAGGCAGCCACAGCGCGACGCGCCCGTCGCCGTGATGATTGACGACGTAAGTCGCGAACGTCTTGCCGCGGACCCGAAAATTGGGCGACCCGTGCGACAGGAATTCCTCCGCCTCGGGAAGCCACAGGCAGACGTCGCGCACGGTTTGATGGAGCGATTCGATCGCCCCGCCCCCGCTCAACTCAGGACTTCGCCGCCCACACCTTGCACCACCCACTCGCCGGCACGGTGTGTCCGGCGAAAATGTTGCAGCCGCCGGTCGTCGAGCCCGGCTTGCCCGTGTACTGTGCGCACGTGGCGCAGCGCTGACCGGTCTTGTAGGTCGGATTCGCCGTGGCGTCGACCTTGCTCGCGTCGGTCACGAAGCTGAGCGCCTTCGCGGTCGGATCGTTCGGATCCAGGGGCGTGGGGGTTTGGGCGCGGGCCGCGTTACCGAGGAGTCCGATGACGGGAACCATCGCACCCGCAATGAGGCCGCTCTTGACCATCGCACGACGAGAGATTTTGTGTTGCATCGTTGTAATCCTATCGGTGGAGACTCGAGTCGACTGTCATGACCGCTAGATCGCGGCCGTCAAAGTCTAAAGGAATCTTTCGCGCGGCGAAACGACGCCGCGCGAACAGACCGGGGCGCACAGCCCGGGGCGAACGGCCCGGGGCGCGCCGCCCGGGGGCGCGCAGCCCGGGGCCGCGACTTTAGCCCGCGCCGTGATCGCCGGCAGCACCCGCGGGAGCAGTTGCGACGCCGGCGGCGGCGACCCGCTCGCCTTCTCGGGCCGCCGACTTCGCCTCGGCCTCGGGCATCGACAGCAATCGTGCGGTATTGACGAGCGCCATGTGCGTGAGAGCCTGCGGAAAGTTGCCGAGCATGCGCCCGCTGCGCGGATCGTACTCCTCGGCGAGCAAGCCGACATCGTTGCGCAGCGCGAGCAATCGCTCGAACAGCCCCTCGGCCTCCGGGCGCCGGCCCGTCAGCGCATAGCAATCCGCGAGCCAGAACGAGCACGGCAGGAACGCGCCCTCGCCTGCCGGCAACGCATCGACGCCTGTCTCGGTGGAGTAGCGCATCACGAGCCCATCGGCGATCAGCCCGCGCTCGATCGCCGCGATGGTGCCGCGCACGCGCGCATCCTCGGGCGGCAGGAAGCCCACTTGCACCACCAGCAAAAGGCTCGCATCCAGATGCAGCGATTCGTAGGACTGAACGAAAGTGCCGCGCTGCGCATCGAATCCTCGCGCGCAGACCTCCGCGTGAATCGCGTCGCGCGTGCGCTTCCATCGCTCGAGCGGCGCCTCGAGGCCGTCGCGCTCGGCGTCCTTGATGACCCGATCGAAAGCCACCCAGGCCATCACCTTCGAGTGCGTGAAGTGTTGTCGGGGGCCGCGGATTTCCCAGATGCCCTCGTCGGGAAGCTGCCAATGGGTTTCGAGATACTCGAGCAGCGCCACCTGCAGATCCCAGGCCGCGGGCTCGGGATCGAGACCGGAGATGCGCGCGAGGTGCAAGGTGTCCATGAGCTCGCCGTATACATCGAGCTGGCACTGCTTGGACGCCGCATTGCCCACGCGCACAGGGGCTGCGCCTTGATAGCCCGGCAGCCAGGAGATCTCGTATTCGTCGAGGCGCCGGACTCCTGTGACGCCGTACAGGATTTGCAGATCCTTGGCCGATCCGGCCACGGCCCGCAGCAACCATTCGCGCCATTGCGTGGCTTCCTCGATGTAACCCGCCAGCAGCAAGGCATTCAAGGCGAATGTGGCATCGCGCAGCCAGCAGAATCGATAGTCCCAGTTGCGCACACCGCCCAGTTTCTCGGGGAGCGAGGTGGTGGGGGCCGCGATGATGCCGCCGCTCGGGCGGTACTGCAGCGCTTTGAGCGTGATCAACGACCGCTCGATGGGTTCGCGCCAGCGGTGGTGCAGGTTGCTGCGCCCCGACCACTTATGCCAGAGCTTGTCGGCTTCCTCGAGCTCCTGGAAGGGATCGACCGGCGGCAACGTGTCGACGTGCGAGTATCGATAGTTGAGCGATAACCACTGGCGCTCGCCGGCAGCGATAGTGAACTCGGCCACGGTCTTCATGTCCTTGCCTTCCACCGCAATCGAGCCGGTCAGCTCGAGCGTGTCGGGGCCCGCTATCATGAGCAGCACATCCCCGCATCGGCGCACCCACGGAACGATCGATCCGTAGTCGAATCGCACGATGAGCTCCAGACTCATGGCGACCCGGCCGCTCAAACCTTCGACGATCCGCACCACATCGAGACGAGTCCGGGAGGCCGGCATGAAGTCGGTGAGCCGCGCACGTCCCTCGGCGGTCTCGAAATCCGTTTCGAGAATCAGCGTGCCTTCCCGATACTTGCGGCGCACGGCAGTGATCTTGCCGCTCGGGCCGATGCGCCAGCGCCCATGCTCCGGGCCGCCCAGCAACGCGGCGAAGCAAGCCCCCGAGTCGAACCGCGGAACACAGAGCCAATCGATCGAGCCGTCCGACCCCACCAGCGCCGCCGTGTGGCAATCGCCGATGAGCGCGTACTGCTCAATCGGCAGCGGCATCAAGCGCTCCCAACCGCGACACGTGCGAGCCGCGCGAATACGCGAACGCGCGGGTGAACTCGGCGCCCAGCAGGAAAATCTGCGCGGAGTAGTACACCCACATGAGCAGCACGACGAGCGAACCTGCGGCGCCGTAAGCGCCGCTGAACGAGCTTCGGCCGAGATAGAATCCGATCAGCGACTTGCCGACGGTGAACAGAAAAGCCGTCACCGCCGCGCCCACCCACACGTCGCGCCACGCGATGGTCTCGCGGGGCACGTACTTGTAGATCATCGCGAACAACAGCACGGTCATCGCGAAACTCAGTATCAGGTCCAGAATCGGCAAGGTGATCGCGACTCCGGCCAGGCGAGCCTGGAGCCAGCTGCCGAAGGCCGCGAGCACGGCGCTCCCGATAAGCGATACCAGCAACAAGAATCCGACCCCGAGGACCATGCCGAACGACAGAAGTCGGCGCCGTACCATTCCCCACCATCCGGAATCGGGCTTCTTGGTCGAGCTCCAGATCACATCGAGCGAGTGCTGCAGCTCACCGAAAACGCTGGTCGCGCCGATGATCAAGGTCACGACGCCGATGACGGCCGCCATCCCTTTCTTGTCGCTGTATTGCGCGCTGGCGAGCACGCTGCGCAAGGCGCCGGCGCCGGCGTCACCGGTGAGATCGCGCAGCTGCGCGAGCAGATCGGTCTCCGCCGTGTGCGCCCCGAAAAAGTAACCGGCGAGCGCAAGGGCGATGATCAAGATCGGCGCCACCGAGAACAGGGTGTAGAAAGCCAGGGCTGCGCCCATGCTGGAGGCGCTGTGATCCACCCATGCAGTCACGGATTTGACGAAGATCCCACCGATGTCCCGGAGCTTCTCCCGCAACGGAACGTTACGGCCGCAGTTTTCTTCGGGTTCTTTCGATGGCCTCATTGGGATTGGTTGGATCATCGGGGTCGTTCTGAAAGCCCCCCGGTTTCGACGCGGTGGATTTCTGACTCTCCTCGATAGCCTTTTTCTCGTTCTCGTCCGGATGCTTGTCCGTGTGACTCGCTCCTCGGTCGCGCGGGGGCACCTTGGGAGTGCTCGTCATAGGGTACTGCTCCTTCAAGTCTGACAGCAGCGGGTACGCTACCGGCGCAAGCCGCGCGCGCACAATCGTACAAAGAGCAGCACGGCGGGTAGGCGCCCGCTGACAGTTTATATTTCAATATCTTAAGTAAGTTTTATCATGTGCAATAACATGTCGATAGCCCGCCGATGCGCGACGCGCACAAGCTTATGCCGCGCAAGCAGAGGACAAGCGCCGGGCACCTCGGGATGATGGCCCGCTGCATGAATCCAGAACCTCTCCTCTATGTCTTGTGCGGCGGGTCGGTGGGCCTGCTCATCGGGCTGACCGGCGTCGGGGGAGGCTCTTTGATGACGCCGCTGCTCGTGCTCGGCTTCGGCCAGCCACCCTCGGTGGCGGTGGGAACGGATCTCGTGTTCTCGGCCACCACGAAGCTCGCGGCGACCGCCGCGTCGGGTTTCAGTCGGCGGGTCGACTGGCGCATCGTCGGGCGGCTTGCGCTCGGCAGCGTTCCCGCCTGCGCGACGGTCGTGGCGTGGTTGTGGATGACTCGACGGACACCCGATAGGCTGGATGCCGTGGTATCGCGATGCCTGGCGATGATTCTCGCCATCGCAGCTCTCGCCCTGCTGTTGCAACCGTGGCTACGCCGTCTGGGACTGTCGATCACCGCGGCGTGGTTCGATCGGGCGCAGCGCCACAAGTTGACCTTCACCGCGGTTGCCGGCGCGCTCCTCGGCGCGGGTGTGGGATTGACTTCCGTCGGCGCGGGCGCACTCGGTATCGTGGCGCTGCTGGCCCTTTATCCGCTGCGGCTACCCCCAGAACGGCTGGTGGCAACCGACATCGCTCATGCGCTGCCGATGACCGCCATCGCCGCGGCGGGCCATGCCCTCTTGGGACATACCGATCTGCGCGTGCTCGCGTGCCTTCTGGTCGGCTCGATCCCGGGGATATTGCTCGCATCGCGGCTCACCATCCGCCTGCCCGCCGCCTTCACGCGCACGCTGATCGCCGTGATGCTCGCGGTGGTCAGCGAGCGCTTGCTGTTTGCCGTCTAAGCGAGCCGCGTCAGGCCGGGCCGCGTCAGGCCGGCCCCCGCCGCAGGGCGCGCCGCGTCAGCCCTCGTGCAGGCCGCACTCGCGCTTCAAGCCGAAGAAGCGCACATCCTCGACGCGGTCCACCTCGGCCAGCGAGCGCGTCGTGTGCCAATCGCCGATGGAGGGATAGCCCTTCTCCCATAGCGGGTGGTAGGGCAGCCGGTGCTCTTCCAGGTAACATCCCACATCGCGGTCGGTCCAATCGAATAGCGGATGCACCTTGTATCGCCCGCGCTTGCGCTCGATCGGCGCTATGTGGGCCCGCGTCGCGGCCTGGTCCCGCCGTAGGCCCGCGAACCAGGTCTCGGCGCCGAGGGCGCTCATGGCGCTCTGCAAAGGCTCCTGCTTGTTCAAGCGATTGTATTTCTCGATGCCGGTCAAGCCCTGGTCCCAGAGCTTGCCGAAGCGCGATTCCTGCCATGCCGGCGAGGCGTCGGAACGAAACACCTTCAAGTTGAGATTCAGCCGGCCGGTGAGCTCATCGATGAATTGGTAGGTCTCCGGGAACAGATAGCCGGTGTCGATGAGTATCACGGGTATTTTGGGAATCACCGTGTTCGTCAAATGCAGCATGACCGCGGCTTGCGCACCGAAGCTCGAGGTGAGCACATGCTCGGCAGGCAAGAGCTCCGCGGCCTGCTCGATGCGCCGCTGCGCCGACAGTGAGATAAACTCGCGGTTGATGTCGGCGAGCGCGCGCTCGTCGGCGGACTCGCCGTCGCCCCGCAACCAGCGCAGGAGCGTTGCTTTCAGTCCGATGCTCATGATCCCATGATAGCCTGCACGCGACGCCCCGCTAATTTCCGAGTGTTATGGGCTCATAACCAGACGTTGTAAGCGGCCTCGGTTACCGCTCTGAGGGGAGCCTTTAGCGATTCGTTGCGACGGGTGCGCTCGACTCCGGGATCGCCCAGCCCGCCCCCAGCGCCTTGTAGACGGCTATGAGCGCGGTCGCCGAATCGGTGCGGCTCTGCGAGAGGAGTAGCTCGGCGCTCAACGCCGTGCGCTGCGCATCGAGCACCTCGAGGAAATCGATCAACCCGCCTTCGAAGCGCTGCTCCGCGAGATCGGCCGCCTTGTCGCTCGCAGTTGCGGCGATCTGCAGAGCTACCCGGCGGCTCTGGGAGCGACCGTAAGTGATCATGGTTCCCTCGGCATCCGAGAGCGCGTTCAGCACGGCACTCTGATAGCTCGCGACAGCGGCGTCGGTTTGCGCTCGCGCCTCGCCGATTCGCGCGAGCACGCGCCCCATGTCAAAAGCCGCCCACGAGATGCTCGGGCCCGCCTGAAAGAACCGCGCCTGGCTCTGGCCGAATTGGCCGAAGGATGGCGCCCAGTATCCCACCTCTCCCACCAGAGTGACCTTCGGAAACAGATCGCCCATGGCCACGCCTATGCTCGCAGTGGCGGCCGCGAGCTGCCGCTCCGCCACCCGCACATCGGGCCGCCGGCGCAGCAGCCGTTCCGGCGTGCCGATCGCGGCGAAAGCAGGCAGCGCGGGTAGCGGCGCGGCGGCGGACAGCTGCTCACTCAGCGCCGTCGGAGCGCGGCCCGTGAGCACGCTGATTCGATAGACGGTCGTCGCAATGGAGGCCTCGAGCGTGGGAATCGTCGACAGCGTGGTTTGATATTCCGCCACGGCGCGCGAGGTATCGAGCTCATTGCCTCGACCCGCCTCGAGGCGCGTGAAGGTGAGCTTCACGGTGCTCGCCTGATTGTCGGCGTTGCGCCGCGTGAGGGAGAGCTGATCTTGCAGGCCCCGCAAAATGAAGTAGTCGCGCGCGACCTCGGCGATGACGCTCACCCGAGCATCGCGCAGCGTCGCCTCCGCGGCACCCACCTCCGCGCGCGCCGCCTCGACGTTGCGCCGGACCCGGCCGAACAGATCGAGCTCCCACAGTCCGTCGAACCCGGCTTGCGCCGTATCGAACTCGCGCTGATTGAACGTGTAGCCCGGCAGTTCTTGGCTCGACTCGAGCACCTTCGCATAGGCCGCGTTCCCGGTGACCGTCGGATACTGATCGAAGCCCGCGAGACGGCGTGCCGCCCGGGCCGCCCGCAGGTTCGCCGTCGCCGCCTGCAAGTCGGGGTTATGTACGACCGCGTCCTCGACGAGTTGCGTGAGCAAGGGATCGCCGAAGGTGGCCCAGTAGCGTTCGGCGGGATCTCCTTCGGCGAGGCCGGTTTCCGAGGCATTCACGAAGTGCGCATCCACGGTTTCAGCAGGCCGATGATAGTTGGGTCCCACGGCGCACCCGGTCAGCAGCGCGCCGACGAAAATCACAGACGCAGCCGCGGGCCCTCGTGCCTCACGCACTCCGCGGCTCCTCCGTCTCGATCGCAGCGTGGCCGAGATGCCTGGCCACGCCTGTGGGCCAATGACGCGCCAGAAAGAGCTCGATGGTCACGAAGAATACCGGCGTCAAGAACAGCCCGAACGAGGTCACGCCCAGCATGCCGGCAAATACCGCGATGCCGATCGATTGACGCATCTCGCTGCCGGCACCCGCCGCAATGACAAGGGGAATCACGCCCATGATGAAGGCGAACGAGGTCATGAGAATCGGCCGGAGCCTAAGCCGGCACGCCTCGACAGCCGCATCCACCGGGCTCAATCCGGACACGACGCGCTCGCGCGCAAACTCCACGATCAAGATTGCGTTCTTGCAAGCGAGACCCACGAGAACGATGAAGCCGATCTGGGTGAGCACGTTGTTATCCGATCCCTTGAGCCACACCCCCAGCATGGCGGAGAGCAAACACATGGGGACGATGAGGATCACGGCCAGCGGCAGCGCCCAGCTCTCGTACTGCGCGGACAGAATCAGGAACACCAGCATCACGCAGATCGGAAACACGATGAGCGCGGTATTGCCGGCGGTTTTTTGCTGGAATGTGAGATCGGTCCACTCGTATCCGAAGCCGTTCGGCAGGGTGTCCTTGAGAACGCGCTCCATCGCGGCGGTGGCTTGTCCGGACGAGACGCCGGGCGCGCCTTGACTGTTGACGTCGGCCGCCAGATAGACGTTGTAGTGCGATACCCGATCGGGACCAGATTCGAAACGCACGTCCGCCACCGCTCCCATGGGCACCATGTCGCCGTGCAAGTTGCGCATTTTGAGGTTCGCGATGTCCTCGGGCTGATTGCGGAACTGCGGCTCGGCCTGCGCGTACACACGATAGGTTCGCCCGAAGCGGTTGAAGTCATTCACGTAGACCGAACCGAGGTAGGTCTGCAGCGTGTCGAACACGCTCGACAGCGGCACCGACTGCTGCTTCGTCTTCACTCGATCGACGTCCGCATAGAGCTGCGGAACGCTGTTCTGGAACGTCGTGTAAGTGGCGTAGGGGTTGAGCTCATGCTGCTCGCGGGCCTTGCTCATGACCTCGTTGGTGACGCGCGCAAGCTCCTCGTAGCCGTGCGCGCCCCGATCCTGAATGAACAGCTTGAATCCGCCCGTGTTGCCGAGGCCCTGCACGGGCGGCGGCGGCACGGCGAAAATCACGGCATCCTGGATGGCGCCGAACTTCTTGTTAAGCGCCGCCGCGATGGCGGCGGCGGACAGATCCTTGGTCGTGCGCTCCTCGAACGGCTTCAAGGGAAAAAAGCACACAGCTGCGTTGCTCAGGTTCACGAAGCCTTGCACAGAAAGGCCCGAGAAGCCGATGACGTGATCGACCCCCGGCGTCGCGCCCGCGATTTGCGAGATCTGCCTCACCACGCTCTCGGTTCGATCCAGCGAGGCCGCGTCGGGAAGCTGCACGATGCCGACCAGATATTGCTTGTCCTGAGCCGGGATGAAGCCGCCGGGAACCACATGGAATATGCCCCAGGTGCACACCAGAAGCACCGCGAAGGCAGCGAGCACCACGCCGCGCAGCGCGGTGAGGCGCGACACGCCGTGGCCGTAGCGATCCGAGGCGCGCTCGAACACGCGGTTGAAGACACGGAAGAATCCGCCCAGCACTTTGTTGATGGCGCGCTGGAAGGCATCGGGCGGCGCGTTGCGCGGCTTCAGCAACAGCGCGGCGAGTGCGGGCGACAGCGTCAAGGAATTGAATGTCGAGATGACGGTGCTCGCGGCGATGGTGATGCCGAACTGCCGGTAGAACTGGCCGGTGAGGCCGCTCACGAAGGCGACCGGGATGAACACCGCGCACAGCACCAGCATGATGGATATGATCGGCCGTGTTACCTCGGCCATGGCCGCTTGCGCGGCCGCGCGCGGGTTCAGGCCGTTCTCGATCTTGCGCTCGATGTTCTCCACCACCACGATGGCATCGTCGACCACGATACCGGTCGCGAGCACGAGGCCGAACAAGGTCAGGGAGTTGATGGAAAATCCCGCGAGAAGCAGTACCGCCATGGTGCCGATGATCGCGACGGGTACGGCGACCAAGGGAATGACGCTAGCGCGCCAGGTCTGCAGGAACACGACCACCACCAGCACGACGAGCAGCACCGCCTCGAACAGGGTGTGCACCACGGCGTGGATGGAGCTGCGCACGAACACCGTCGGGTCGTAGTCGATCTCGTAGCTCACGCCCTGGGGAAAGTTCTTGGCGAGATCCTTCATGGTCGCGCGCACCGCGGTGGACAGCTCGAGCGCGTTCGCTCCGGGCAACTGGAACACGGGGATCGCCACGGCCGGTTTGCCGTCGAGCATGCTGCGCAGCGCGTAGGTGTCCGGACCGAGCTCGAGGCGGGCGACGTCGCGTAAATAGGTCGTCTCGCCGTTCGCGCCGTTCTTGATGACGATGTTCTCGAACTCTTGCTCGGTCTGCAGCCGCCCCTGCGCATTGACGATGTACTGAAACTGCGTGCCCGGCAATGCCGGCTGGCCGCCGATCTGGCCGGCCGCGACTTGCACGTTCTGCTCGCGCACGGCGGCGAGCACCTCGTCCGCATCGATGCTGCGCGCCGCGATCTTGCCCGGATCGAGCCACAGCCGCATGGCGTAGTCGCCCGAGCCGAATACCTCGACGTCACCTGCCCCCGGCAGCCGCGCGAGCACGTCCCGGATCTGAATGACGGCGTAGTTGCGCAGGTAAAGCGAATCGTAGCGGCCGTCGACGGACCGCAGGAACACCACCATGGTGAGATCGGGAGAGCGCTTCTGCGTCACGAGCCCGATCTGGCGGACCACTTCCGGCAAGCGCGGCTCGGCCTGCGAGACGCGATTCTGCGTTTGCACCTGCGCGATGTCGAGGTTGGTGCCCAGCCGGAAAGTGACCGTGATCGAGAAGCTGCCGTCCGGCGTCGCCGTGGAGTTGGTGTAGATCGCATTCTCGACGCCGTTGATCTGCTGCTCGAGCGGCGTGATCACGGTCTCGGCGATTGTCTTCGGCGAGGCGCCCGGATACTGCCCGCTCACAACGACGGTCGGAGGCACGATCTCGGGATACTCGCTGACGGGAAGCGCGGGAATCGACAGAAGGCCCGCGACCGTGATGAGGATCGCGAGCACCGAGGCAAAGATCGGACGCTCGATGAAGAACGAGGAAATGTTCATGATGCTGCTACGACACGCCCGCCGCCGGCAGGTCGCCGCCCATCGTCACCCGCTGCGGCGTCACGATGAGGCCGGGATGCACGCGCTGCGCCCCGTTGACGACGATGACATCGCCCGGCTTTAAGCCCTCGCGCACGATGCGCAGCCCGTCGAGCACTCGCCCGAGCTTGATCTTGCGATACTCGACCTTGTTGTCGGCTCCGAGCAAGAGCACGTATTTCTGGCTTTGATCGGTGTTGACCGCGCGATCGTCGATCAAGATCGCGTTGTACTCATCGCTCCCCACGAGCTGCACGCGGGCGAATAGCCCGGGCGTGAACAGGCCGTCCTTGTTTGCGAGGACGGCGCGCGCTCTGATGGTGCCGGTCTGCGGATTGAGCTGATTATCGACAAAGTCCACCGTTCCCGTGTGCGGAAAGCCCTCCTCGTTGGCAAGCCCGACGTGCACCGGATTCGGCGCATCGCGCGAGCTCGTGCGCTCGCCGCTGCGCGCCATCTGTGTGTAACGCAAATAGGCCTGCTCGTCGCCATCGAAGTAGAGATAAATCGGGTCCATCGACACCACCGAGGAGAGCAGCGTTCCGCCGTTGTTCCCGCCCGTCACTAGATTCCCGCGTGTCACCTCCGCGCGGCTCACCCGTCCGGTGACGGGGCTCGTGACACGCGTGAAGCTCAAGTTGAGACTCGCCGCTTCCAGCGCCGCCTGGGCGCCCGCCACGTTGGCCTCGGCTTGCGCCACGGTACTCGTGCGCTCATCGAGCTCTTCTTGCGACACGGCGCCGCTTTCGCGCAGCCGCACTACCCGGGTCGACTCGATGCGCGCGAGCTCGAGGGCCGTCTTGTAACGCTTCAGGTCCGCCGCCGCGCGATCATACTCGGCCTGATAGGGCCTTGGATCGATGACGAAGAGCAGATCACCCTGCTTGACCAGACCGCCCTCTTTGAAGGCGACTTTGTCGATGTATCCTGAAACGCGCGGACGAATCTCCACCGTCTCCACCGCCTGAAATCGGCCGGTGAACTCGTCCCAGTCCTTGACGCGCTTCTCGACGACCGCGGCGACGCTCACTTGCGGCGCCGGGGGCGGCGCCTGCGCGGCACCGCCGGATCGTCCGCAGCCGACCAACAAGGACGTCAATACGATTGCGGCCGCAAGAGACCAATGAATCTTTCCGGACACCCGACCCCCTCGTTTGACCGTTCCCCGATGTGGGGTCAAGCCTTGATCTTACAAATTACGCCTTTCTATCGTGAAATACATTTTACGCATGGCGCGCCGCGCACGCCCCATCGTCAGGCCAGGGCGTCCGCCGCAGCGCGGCGCGCATACACACCGTAAGTCAGGATGCCCGCGTAGCACACCGCCGGGGCCAGGAGCGCGAATTGCAGTCCGCTCAAGTCCGCAAGGTGTCCCGCGATGAACGGCACGATCGCGCCGCCCACGATGGCCATGCTGAGGAGGCCCGAGCCTTGCTTCGCGCGCGGCCCCAACCCCTCGCTCGCCAGCGAGAAAATGGTTGGAAACATGATGGAATTGAACAGCCCGACGGCGAGGAGCGACCACGCCGCGACCGGTCCGCTGGAGTGCGCCGAGGTGAACAAGAGCACGAGCACCGCACCCGCGTTGCAGGCGAGCGCCTTGCCCGGAGAGACCCGGCGCAACAGATAAGCACCGATGAAGCGCCCCAGCATGGCGCCGCCCCAATAGTAGGGGACGTGCTTGCCGGCATCGACGGCGCTCAAACCCAGGACCTGTTCGAGATAGAAAACGATCAGCGAGCCGATCGCCACCTCCGCCCCTACATAGAGAAAGATGCAAAGCACACCGAATGCGAAACGCGGCCGGCGCAGCAAGGTCCCCAGGTGGCCCAGCGCCGAGTGGTCCTCGTCGGGAATCTCCTGAAGGCGCCGGCGGCGCGTCCACACCACGGCCGCGACCACCAGGATCGCGGCCGCGAGCCCGAGGTATACCCGTACGATGAGATGGCTTTCATGAACCCTGAAAACGGCCAGGGCGGTCTCGGACAGCCGCGTGGGGTCGACGTCCGAGATCGATCCTAAGATGAGCACCGATCCCACATAGGGAAAAATCGTCGTGCCGAGCGAGTTGAACGCCTGCGCGAAGGTGAGCCGGCTGTGGGCGGTCGCGGGCGGCCCGAGCAGCGAGATGAGCGGGTTCGCGACCACTTGAATGACCGTGATACCCGCGGCGAGAACGAACAGCGCGGCGAGAAACGCTGCGAAGAGGCCGGCCGCCGATGCGGGCACGAACAAGAGGCAGCCGGCGGCCATGAGCAAAAGACCGATCACCGCCCCGTGCATGTAGCCCACGCGTCTCACCAGCACCGCCGCGGGGACGGAGAACATGAAATATGCCGCGAAGAAGGCCGACTGCACCAGCATGACTTCGCCGTTGCTGAGCGTGAACAACCCCTTGAGCTTGGGGATGACCACATCGTTCAAGCTGGTGATGCCGCCGAAGATGAAGAAGAGACCGAACACGAACAGCCGCAGGTCCGGGGCATCGACATAGGCGGCGCGGCTCAAGGGCCGTTGCGGCGCGCCCCCGACGGTTAGAGGGTCGGGTGAGACGTTCATGACGGCGCATGATGCCATGCGAGGGGCACGGCGCGGGGCGCCCCCTTCGCTTTTTGCCGACCTTGGCGCAAAATCCACGGAGACCTCGGCCTCGTCGGGTGAACGGAGACAAAAAAATGTTCCAGCTGACGGTGAACGGCGAGCAGCATTCCGTCGACGCACCTGCCGACATGCCGTTGCTGTGGGTGCTGCGGGACGTCGTCGGGCTCATGGGAACCAAATTCGGCTGTGGCATCGCCCAGTGCGGGGCGTGCACCGTGCAGCTGGCGGGCGAGGCCGTGCGATCTTGCGTGCTGCCCGTGGGAAACATCGGCGACCGACCCATCCTCACCATCGAGGGCATCGGCAGTACACCCGCCGGCAAGGCCATTCAGCAAGCCTGGCTCGACGTGGACGTCGTCCAGTGCGGTTATTGCCAATCGGGGCAGATCATGTCCGCGTCCGCGCTGCTCGCGCACACGCCGAATCCCACGGACCAGGAGATCGATGCCGCGATGTCGGGGAATATCTGCCGATGCGGGACCTATGTGCGTATCCGTGCGGCCATCAAGCAAGCCGCGAGCGGCAAGCCCCAGGGTCCGCAGACCATCGGCCCCGGTGCCGTGTGAGCTCCCGCGCGGTCGATCTCGGCAGGCGCCACGCCCTGAAGCTCGGGGGCTTCTCGCTCGCATTCGTCTGGCTCGGCGCGGGCAAGGCGCAGGCATTCATGAGCGCGCGGCCTCACCCCGGCGATGCGGCCGCGGCGCTCGCGGACGGCAACCCGGCGTTTGCCCCGAACGCATTCATCCGCATCGACGAGCAGGGACCGGTGCGCCTGGTCATGCCGAGCGTCGAGATGGGTCAGGGTATCTATACGGGCGCGTGCGCGATGTTGGCCGAGGAGCTCGACATCGGCATGGATCAAATCAAGGTCGAGCATTCGCCGCCGAGCGATGAGCTCTACGGCATCCCGGTATTCGCCGGACAGATCACCGGCGGCTCGACCAGCACGCGCGGGCAGTGGGGTGTGCTGCGCGAAGCGGGTGCAGTGGCGCGCACCATGCTGGTGAGCGCCGCCGCGGCCCGCTGGCACGTCGATCCCGCGACTTGCACCGTGCAGCGAGGCGTGGTGATGCATGAGAAGTCGGGGCGCAAGCTCGCCTACGGCGCGCTCGCGAGGGCAGCGGCCGCGTTGCCGATTCCGACGAAGGTTACGCTCAAGGAGCCGGCCGCATTCAGCCTCATCGGTAAGCCCCTGCGCCGCGTCGATTCGCCGGACAAGGTGGTCGGCGCCACTCGATTCGGCATCGATGCGCGGGTGCCGGGCATGAAAATCGCGACCGTGCGAGCCTGTCCAACGCTCGGCGGCACGCTGAAGTCGGTTCGGGATCAGCCGGCCCGCGGCGTTGCGGGCTTCGTCGAGGTGTTGAAGATCGGCGATGCCGTCGCCGTGGTCGGTGATCATTTCTGGGCCGCCAAACAAGGCCTCGATGCCCTCGAGATCGAATGGGATCTGGGCGCCAACGCCGACCTCACCACGGCCAAACTCACCGAGGGCCTCGCCGAGGCTTCGCGCAACGGCGCGACGATTCTCGGCCGCAAGCAAGGCGAGAAGCCGGCGACCGGCCGCACGATCGAGGCCCTGTACCAGTTGCCGTTGCTCGCGCACGCCACGATGGAGCCGCTCAACACCACGGTGCACGTCACCGGCGATCGATGCGAGATCTGGGTGGGCACGCAGGTGCCCGTGCGCTGCGTAGAGGTCGCGGCCAAGGTCACCGGGCTTCCGCAAAGCAAGATCGTGCTGCACAACCATTACATCGGCGGCGGCTTCGGCCGGCGCCTGGAGACCGATTCCGTCGAGCAAGCGGTCGCGTTCGCCAAGCAAGTGAGCTACCCGCTCAAGGTGATCTGGACGCGCGAGGAAGACATCCGGCACGACATCGTCCGCCCGATGTATTACGACCACATTTCGGCGGTGCTCGGGCCCGACGGTCGTCCTCTCTGGTACGAGGATCACATCACCGGCGGCAGCGTGCTCGCGCGTTGGGCGCCGCCGGCCATGGGCAAGGACGGCATGGACGACGATCTCATCGAATGCGCGGCGCAGACGCCCTACGACATTCCGAATCTGCACGTCGATTGGGCGCGCCACGACATGCCGGCCGGCCTCACCGTCGGATGGTGGCGCGGCGTCGGTCCCACGCACAACTTGTTCGTGATCGAGAGTTTCATGGACGAGCTCGCACACGCCGCGGGCAAGGATCCGGTCGACTATCGACGCACCTTGCTCGGCAACAACCCGCGCCCGCTGGCGCTGCTCGATCTCGCCGCCAGCAAAATCGGCTGGGGCTCGGGATCTCTGCCGGGCGACGCCTCGCCTTCGCGGGTCGGACGCGGCGTTGCGCTGGGATCGCCGTTCGGCAGCCACATCTGCGTGATCGTCGAAGCGCAAGTCAGCGCCCAGGGCGAGGTGCGGCTGCGCCGCGTCGTCGCGGCGCTCGACTGCGGCATCGCGGTCAATACGAGCTCGGTCGAAGCGCAAGTTCAGGGGGGCCTGCTCTTCGGTTTGAGTGCCGCGCTCTACAGCGGCATCACGCTCAAGAACGGCGGCATCGAGCAAAGCAACTTTCATGACTATCGCAATCTGCGAATTAACGAGGCGCCGGCGGTCGAGGTGTATCGCATCGAGAATACCGAGTCGCCCGGCGGACTCGGCGAGGTCGGTACCGCCATCGCCGCACCGGCCCTCGCCAACGCCATTTTCGCCGCGACCGGCGTGCGCCTGCGCGCGCTCCCCGTCGATCGTACCCTTCTGGTTGAAAATTCCGGCGCGCTCAAATCGGTCATCGCCGACCGGTCCGCCTGCGGCGCGATAGAGAGGCTCGCATGAAACGATTGCTCATCGTCATCGTGGTACTCGTCATCTTCGGAGCCGTCGCGGTCGCTCTTCTCAGCCGCACCGACCACTCCGCGGGTACCGCGCCCGCCATCGCCGGCGCGCCGCCGAGCGCCGCGACCGTGGCACGCGGCGAATACCTGATCAAGGCGGCCGATTGCGTCGCCTGTCATACGCTGGGGGAAACGGGCACACCGTTCGCCGGCGGCGTCGCTTTCAAGCTTCCCATGGGCACCATCTATTCGACCAACATCACCCCCGATCCCACCTACGGCATCGGAACCTACACCGACGACGAATTCGTGCGCGCGGTGCGCGAGGGCGTGCGCCGGGATGGACAGCATCTCTATCCGGCCTTCCCGTACACCTCGTATACGCAACTGAGCCGCGACGATGTGCTCGCAATCAAGGCTTATCTGTGGACGCTGCCACCGGCCGCGCAGCCCAATCACGTGAACGAGCTCGGATTTCCATTCAATCAGCGCTGGGCCATGGCGTTTTGGAATGCTGCTTTCTTCAAGAGCAGCCGGTTTGCCGCCGATCCCGCGAAATCCGCGCAATGGAACAGCGGCGCCTATCTCGCGACCGCCCTGGGCCACTGTGGCGAGTGCCACACGCCGCGCAACTTGGGCTTCGGGCTCGAGCACGGCCGCGAGCTCTCGGGCGAGGAGCTGCAGGGCTGGCGCGCTTATAACATCACGTCCGACCCTCGGCACGGAATCGGCACCTGGTCGGACGATGAGATTCTCGCCTATCTCGGATCGGGTCACGCGCCCTCGCACGCCTCGGCCGGCGGCCCCATGCTCGAGGCCGTGTCGCACAGTCTGCAATTCTTGGATCCCGCCGATGCGGCCGCCTTGGTCGCTTATCTCAGAACCGTCCCGGCTCATGAGGGCAAGCATCCCATCACCGTCGACGCTGAGCCGCCCGCCGTCGCTGCATCGACCGCGACGCTGCCCGCGCCGGACGAGCTGCGTAGCGAGTCCCAAGGGCTTGCACTCTTCGAGGGCGCGTGCGCGGGATGCCACCAGTGGAACGGGCCGGGACGCGAGACGCCCTACGCCTCGCTTCAGGGGACGCGTACCGTGAACGATCCGAGCGCCAAGAACGTGACGCAGGTAATCCTCGAAGGGGCGAAAATGCGCGTCGGCGACAGCGACGTGTTCATGCCCGCATTCGCCGATGCCTATTCGAATACGGAGGTGGCGGCTCTCGCCAACTATGTCGTGGCGCACTTCGGTGGCAAGCACGGCAGCGTGACTGCCGAGGATGTCGCCGCGCGTCGTAGATTTTGACTTAATCTCGGAACGGGAAACGCGCGCCGACCCGCCCGCGATGGCGCTTTGGGGTCACGTGGGCGCGATATATAATTCCTCATAATTCCGACCACTTGCTCTCCTCTACACGTAGGATTCGCCGAGATGGAGTCTCCGGTGAAAATAGCCGCATTGACTTGCATTACCGCCAGCCTGTTGTTCACGGCCTGCGATTCCGATTTGGCTTTGTCCTCGACGACCTACACGGTCGGAGGCACGGTGTCCGGTCTGTCGGGCTCGGGCCTGGTGCTTCGAGACCTCTCGGGCAACAAAGAGAGCATCACCCTGGCAATTTCCGGAAATGGCAGCTTCGCGTTCGCTCCGCGAATCGCGAACGGCACCGCCTATTCCATCACCGTCCAATCGCAGCCCGTCAACCCGGCACAAATTTGCACGGTCAGCAACGGCTCCGGAACCCTCGCGGGGTCCGACGTCACGAACGTGACGATCAGCTGCGGGCAGACCGCGCGGTTTGCTTACGTGGCGAACAAGCTGTCGAATAACATATCCGCGTATGCCGTCAATTCCACGACCGGCGCGTTGACACCGATCGCCGGTTCGCCCTTCGTGTCCACCGGTAACGGGCCCGACTCCGCGAGCGTGGGTCCCGGCGGCAATTACCTGTATATCGCGAACAGCGCATCGAACGATCTGAGCGTTTTTTCCATCAATTCAGGCACCGGTCTTTTGAGTCCTGTGGCTACGGTTCCCACCGGTGACGCTCCCTATGGCATCGCCGTGGACCCCAGCGGCGATTATCTGTATGTATCCAATAACTCGTCGAACGATGTCTCCGCCTATGCCATCGCCGCATCGAGCGGCACGCTGACCGAAATCTCCGGCTCCCCGTTCCCCGTCGGCATCGCACCTACCTCGCTCACAACGGATCCGAGCGGCAAGTTCCTGTACGTCGCCAACTACGGCAGCGGCACCGTCTCGGCGCTGCTCATAGACTCCGCGAACGGCTCGCTCAGCGCCGTCGCGGGTTCCCCCTTCGCGGCCGGTCGCGGCCCGATATCCATTGCAGTCGGTGGAACCGGCTTCGCCTACGTGGCGAATGAAGTTGCCGCGACGATTTCCGAGTATTCGGTCGATTCGTCCACGGGCGCGCTGACGGCTGTCCCGGCATCGCCGCTCGCGACGCAGTCGGCTCCGATGTCCTTGGACCTGGACCCGAGCGGCGGATCCCTGATCGTTGCCGACGTCACCCAGGCAAACGAGGTGGCGACATTCTCCATCAACGACACCGGCGCGCTGACGCTTTCCGCTGCGACTCAAACGGGAACCTCGCCGGTCGACGTGGCCATCGATCCTTCCGGCGAATTCGCCTACGTTGTGTGCGCGGGCACCAACAACGTCTTCGTGTACACGATCAATGCCGGCGTACTCACGCCGGCGGCACAAGTCTCCGTCCCCGCAGGCACCGGACCCCAGTCGATCGCCATCAACTGAAGATCGCGGACGCTCGCGAATCGCGCAATTCCGGACGCATTCGTATACTCGCGGCAATGACCAGCCGAGCCGAAGCATTCGAGCAATGGATTCGCACCTCGTTCGTCGAAATGAACACCGAGCTCGAAGAGCTCTATTTCGCGCAATCCGATCGCGCCGCCGTCGTCGGCCGCGGCGATCCGATCAAGACGGCGTTGCGCGATGAAGGCCGCGTCTACGTCGCGCAGCTGCTCGCCGAGGGCAATACCGGCGACGGCTTCGACAGCGCTTTCGGCGTGCTCGGAAGCGTCGGCATGTACCTCGCGGCGCTGCGGCGCCACGAGCTCACGAATCCGATGCGCGAGGAGCGCTCGCCCTTCGTCGAGGCGTCCTCGCTGGCGCTGCACATCGGCGCCTCGCTCGGCATGGCGCCGCGGTTCTCCACGGCGCACCTCTCGACTCACAATCGGGCGCGCGCGGGCATCCGCAAGAGCTTCACCTCTCTCCCGGACGAGTTCCTGTTCATCGACGAGAACACGCGCGGCATCCTCTGCCTGCAGCGCGCCGCCGACGCGCTCGGCCGGATCGTGCAGCTGGGGGTCTCGAGCCCGGTGGCCGACGTCTTGTTCGAGGAGGCGAAGGCGGCGCTGCGCGAGGTCATCCGCTTCAACGACCGACTGCTGCGCGAGCTCGACGTCGACCGGTTCTTCTACTGCGTGCGGCCGTACTACAAGCCTTACCGCGTGGGCCGCCAGGAATACCGGGGCGCGAATGCGGGTGATTTCTCCGGCATCAACGAGATTGACCTGCTCCTCGGGCTGTGCCGGGCGAACGACCCCTACTACGCGCAGCTCCTGGTCGACAAGATGCTCTTCATGATTCCGGCCGACCAGCAGCGTCTGCGCGAGTGCATGACCCGCACCAGCCTGCTCGACGAGCTGCTCGCGCTCGCGAGTGAGTACGCCGGGGCCGGTTGGTTTCAACAAAATGCCGCCGCATACCTCGAGGTATGCGTCCTGTTCGGTCGCTATGCAGCTCAGCATCACGACGGGCTGGTGCAGCGCTTCATCGCCGCCCCCGCGGCCGCGCTGGACGATGCGGGCTTGCAAGGTATCACCGCGAGCGGCCCTCCGCTGCCCGTGCTGCTCCGCTCGCTCGAGATACTGCGCGACTTGCGCATCGCCGCGCCGCGGGAGGGCCTGGCCAGCCGGCACGAGGATTTGCGCCGCCTCGGCAGTGTGGTGCGCGGCCAGAAAATCTAGCGATGCGACAGCATCTGCCTACAGGTCGGGGGCCTTGCTGTCCTTCGACCGAGCCTTGGACGAGGGTCCCGCGGCCTGCACGAGCTGGGCGGCTTTGCGCGCGCCCTCGAGGCCCAATGCGGGGCTGAACGCCGTCACGGTGAAACGAGTCACGAGCCGATCCGCCGGCAGCGCGCCGCCGTTCGGCGTGAAATGATCCGCCGTCACCGTCGCATCGCCGCAGCGCTCCACTTGCGACTGCAGCTCCTGCGGCGTCCTGCGCAGCGCGAGATTCTCGCGCGGCGCATTCGCGACGCTCAAGCCCCCGAGCCCCCCGAACGTGCCGCGCCGCCCGCACGCGTCGCCGACCTGCAGGCTGCCGTCGCCCTGAAAGCGCCAGGTGACCGACTCCGGCAGTGCGCCGGCGGCGACATAGCCGCCATATTTCTTGACGAGACCCTCATCCAGTGCCGTCTCGTGAATCGCGTCTTGGCGCGAGAAGCCTTGCGTGTGCACGATGGCCATCGCGCGCTCCTCACCCGGCACCGGCGTGAACATGACTTCGAACGACTCGCCGTCGCTCTCGAAGTCCTCAGCGCCGGAGACCGAAGGCGTCCAGGCCGCGATGACGTTCACGAAGCGTCCGTTCGGAATCGACTGGCTGCTGCCGTCGCTGCTCAGGAAGCTGAGCGTCTCGGTCCACTCCTTGTAGTGGCGCAAGCTCTTGGACTTGAGCACGCTGCGCACCGCATCCGGCGACATTCCCAGCTTGACGCCGGCCACGTCGATCCGGTCGGCCGCCATGCGCACCGCCGGCGAGGGCGCAGGCGTCGCAGCGACACGGGCAGGAGACTCCCCGGCCGCGGCGGCAGGTGCGGCCGCGGCCGCGGGTGCAGCCGCGGCAGCGGAGCCGGTTGCGGCGGCAGATTCCGGCGCGGCTGGCGCAGGCGATGCCGCTGGAGCGGCGGGCCGCGCGGCGGCGCGAGCCTGCGCGGGTCCGCTCAGCACGTAGCCCGCCGACACGAGAAAGCCCTTCTGCTCGGCCTTGGCACAGGTGTAAAGGGACACCGCGTCGATCTTGATGCCCGTCATTCCATCGGGTCGCGGCACGGGCGTGCCGGACACGCCGTTGGGCTCTCGCCGGCCAGTCTTGGGGTTCACCAGGCAGTAGTACCGGCGCACGTTGGGCGGCTCGCCCAGATCGAAACGCCCGCGCACCACTTCTTGCTCGCTCTCTCTGAGATTCTGCTTGATGGAGGAGAACAGCCCGTCCTGAGGCATGGAATTCCCCTCGGACGGAGCGTCCGCCGCGGACGCGGGCGGCGCGGGACTCGCCGATGGATAGTCGAGCGCGGCGAGCGCGGCACCGCTCGCGAAGATCCACAGGCCCGCGCCGATCGCAGAGACTCTCGAAGCATTGATATTGCTCCGTACACAGGTCGTCAAGCGTCCCCCCTTAAGCTCCGGGCATGTTGCTCTTGTCGCGAGGATTCTAGTCGCTGCTCCGCGATTGCGCACTAACCAGGCGCCGCTGGTAGATGCAAAGATTCGTATAAGCCGCTGCCAGGAGCGGCGTCGACAGCGATGCGCCGCGGGCGCGAGCGAGCAGGTCACCCACGATCTGATCGGCCTCGATCGGGCGCTGCGCCGACAAGTCGCGGTACATGGAGGAAGTCAGAGACGATCCCTTCGCTGCCGCGAGCAACGTTCGGGTCTGCGCAAGAAACGCCGGCTCGAGACGTGTGCCGACGGCGCCGATGACGGCCGCCACTTCCTCGAAGAAGCGCATGAGGAACTCCGCGCCGCCGGGCGAGGCCTCGATATCGCCGAGGCTGCCGCGCATGAGACAGGTCACACCACCGAGCGTCGCGAGCAGCGCCCACTTTTCCCACATCTCGAGCGCGATGTTGGCCGACAGGCGCGCCTCGAAGCTCGCGCCGCGCATGAACTCATCGACAGCCATGATTCGCGAGGAGCGGGCGCCGTCCATTTCACCGTAAGCGATATCCTGAAAGGGCGCGAGCTGGACGATGCACCCCTCCTCGTCGAGCGTCGCGGCCACCTTGGCGGCGCAGCCGCCCACCGCATTGCGGCCGAACCGCGTCGCGAGCCGATCGATGTGCCTCATTCCATTCTGCACCGGCAGGATGATCGTCCCCTTGCCGACGGCCGGGGCAAAGTCCTCGAGCGCCGCCTCGAGCGCAAAGGATTTCACGGTGAGCAGCACCGCTTCGTACGTCCCGTCAATCTCGCCTGCCGTCTTGAGCTTCGGCTGCACCACGGCATCGCCGTAGGGGCTCTTCAGACGCAAGCCCCGCTCGCGGAGCCTCGCGGCACGCTCCGGCCGCACCAGGAAGGTAACGTCGCGCCCGGCTTGCACGAGCCGTGTGCCGAACAATCCGCCGGTCGATCCGGCGCCCACGACGAGCATCCGCATGGGAGCATGGTAGCACCCGGCGGTGCGCGGTGACGGCCCTACCGCGAGCCCTTCTGAAGCGATCTCCTGGCGAAGAACCAGTGCTGGATCGCGAACAGGGTGACCCCGACCCCGAGCACGTCATGCACTCCGGCGGCGTAGCGCTGCCACGCGTCGCTAGTCACGAAAAAGAGCGCAAATCCCGTCACGGTCAGGACCGCGAAAATCGACGCGAGCGTGCCGCCGCTCGAGCGGCGCTGCTTTCCGGCCCACCAGCGCCGCACGTGCCGCACGCTGATCCAGCCGAACAGGTACATGCTTGCGATCGCGGTCACGCCGTGCATCAGAAGCAAGGGCGGCTGCAGCGGATGCGGGGTGCTTCCGAATGGGCCGCGATGCGCCGCGAATTGATCGAGGCCGAGCCACGCACAACCGGAAATCCACAGCGCACCCACGATGACATACACGGCCGCTCGCTGTCTGCGCGGCATGCGGCGCCGATGCCATCGCCCTTCGTACACGGCTAGGTCGCGCCGGCCGTCGGGCGCAAAGTGGCCTGCCATAGCGCCAGCAGCCATCGCACGCCTTGGGTGATGTGTTCCGAGGAGAGCGTCGCCCCGGAGATATTCTTGATGTCCGTGCGAAATTGCAGCTGACCGAGTGAGTCGCGGCCGTCGAACTGGGCGCGCCAGGCGGGATTCTTGATCTCGCCGCCGTGACTTTCGCGGTACGACATGATTTCGAGGTTGCGCAGCGTGCCGTTGGCGTCGATGCCGATCGCATAGGTAATCAGGTTCTCCCGACCGATGACCTCATCGATGAACACATGGCCGAGCAGCGTGCCGTTGCGCGTCGCTTTGAATATGCGGATGGTACCGTGAGGGGGTTGCGGGCCGGCCTGCGCGAGCAGCGCGTTGATCTGCTCCGGAGTTTGTTTCACCACCCATTCCTGAAAGGCGTCCGCCTCCGGATAGACGGCCTTCTGTGCCGCATCGAGGCTCAGGTAGTCGGCCGCGACGACGATGGATGCAGGCGCGAGCGCTGTGAGAATGAGGGTGGGTAGCGAAGAGGTATGGCGCACGGGAGGCCGATGTCGAATAATAATGGGAATTATTATCATTTACTTTCATGCCGCTGACAACGGGACAGAACAGTGTCGAGCCGCTCGCTTCCCTTCATCATGTCGAGACTTCGGATCGCCTTCGGCACGTTCGTGGCCGTGGAAGCGCAAGCGTGCGACGAAGCCGCGGCGGAGCGCGCGATTGGGGCGGCGTTCGACGCCCTTGCGACCGTCGAGAGGCTGATGCACCCGACTCGTGCGGGGAGCGATCTCGCGCGCATCGCCCTCTGCGAGCCCGGCCGCCGCATACCGCTCGACCCCTGGACTTGGGAGCTACTCGAGCTGTGCGGTCGGCTTCACCGAGCCTCGGGCGGACGATTCGATCCGTGCCTGCCCTCCGCCGCGGGGCGGCTGCCGGATCTTGATCTCACCGATGCCCCTTTCGCCTGCGTGCGGGCACCGCTCCGCATCGATCTCGGCGGCATCGCCAAGGGCTACGCGGTCGATCGCGCCGTCGATGCCCTGCGCGCCCGTGGATGCAGCGGCGGGCTCGTCAACGCAGGCGGCGATCTGGCCGTGTTCGGCGCACGCGCTCATCGCATCGTCTGCCGCACCGCGCGCGGCAATGTCGCGGTCAAGCTCAAGGACGCGGCGCTCGCGACCAGCGAAGTCGGCCACGCGCACGCGCGCGCGTCGCGGCCGCCCGAGCATCGGGGTCACTACCACGGGGTGGATGGCACGACGGCCGCGCCGGGAGCGGTGACCGTGACCGCCCCAAGCGCTGCCGTGGCCGACGGCCTGACCAAATGCCTGCTGCTCGCCGCGACGGCCGCCAAGCAGGGCAGCCTGCTCCGGCTATTCGCTGCCCGCGCGGTACTGCATCAGAACGCAACGCCCAGGCCGAGATCGAAGCGACTGAAGTCGGCGTTGAGCTCGAACCACTGATAGTCGGCCTTGAACACGACGTGCGGGGTCGTGTAGAAGTTCGCCCCCACCGTCCACACGCGGTCATGATTGATGGGCCAGTAGCCGTAATCTCCGGGGTTCGCCGAGATCGGCACGAGCCCCGACGGGACTACCGGCCCCGTCGTGCCCTCATAGCTCGAGCCCATGTTGTAATGTTCCCACCGCGCGAAGGGCACGAGGCGGTACTCGTTGTGGTCCCAGAGCGTGTAAGCGCTCTGCACATAATATCCATAGAACTGCGAGGGGATCGGATTGGGCGATCCCGGATTCGATTCGTTCGCGATTGCGAGATTGCTGATGGCGCCGCGTGCGTAGAGCGCCGAAAGGTCCCACTTCGCCGGCGTCCAGCGCACGTGGCCCTCCCACAGCGTGACCCGCTCGTTGCCGGGAATCGGCACATTGGGCGGCGCCGCCACCTTGACCCCATCGCCCGTGCTGATCGCCCCCCCGATGGTGAGACCGGGCACCCCGTAGTAGCTGAGCGCTATGTACTGGGAGAGGTGCTGGGCATTCGCGAGCGCGAGCTCCTGGTGCGTCGATTGCAAAGGAGCCGAATCGCTGTCCTCGAGGTTGAGCGCGGTCGTGTACAGCGGAAACTCCGGCGCAAAATTCCACTTCGACAGGTCGAATCCCGTGGTGAGCCCGACGTTCCAGCCCAGCCCGATCCCCGTGTCGCCATGCAGATTCAATCCGCCCTCGCGCCAGGTGCTCGGAATGATCAGCGTCTCGACGAAGTTGCGCTGCACGCCGTAAAAGTTGGTCGGCTCGTGATGCTCGTTCAGGAAGCCGAACGGCATCAAGAAGAGGCCCGCCCGCAGGCCGACGTACTGATTGAGCTCGCGATCGATGTAGAACTGCTCGACCTCGAACTCGCCCGGATCCGTCGCAGATGCTACCGCATGCTCGACCTCGAACTCGGAGTTGAACTCAGTGCGGCTGTCGAAGGTGTAGCCGATGCCGAACACGGCGCGGGCAAGATCGGCCTGCGCTTCCTTTTCGTCGCGCGTGGGACGCGTGTAGTAAACCTCGCCATAGCCCCACAACTTCAGGCCGTTGCCGAACGGCGAGGCGGCGTTGACCAGGGCCAGAGTCCCACCCGGAACCGGATTGGATCCGGGGGGCACCGGATTCGCGGCGGCGGGTGCAGGATTCGCGGCGACGGCGCTCGGAGCGGGCGCCGCCCCGGCGCTCGACTGCGCCATCTGGTGCTCGAGCGCTTGCTCGCGCTCGAGCAGCTGTCGGTTTTGATCCGCGAGCTCCTTGAGCTGGCTCTGCACCGCCTCGAGCTGGCGCCTCAGAGCTTCGATTTGCTGCTGCTCGCTCGGCGGCTGGTCCGCGAGCGCCGTGCCTCCGAAAGACATCAGCGCGCCCAGCACGGCTGTGCGTACTGAATTTAGAATCGGGCGTGGGGCGGTCTTCATCGGCTGATTCCTTGTGTGGTGCTCGTCGAGGCGATTGGCGCGCATTGCGCGGGTACGTTGTAAGCGGAAGGATTGGCCGGATCGAAACCGTCGGTCAGCGTGCAGAGAAACGCCACGATGTCGTCGATCTCCTCCGCCGTGAGCGTGGGCGCCTGTCCCCCGCCGAAGATGGGCGGTGTGTAGGGCACTTCGCCGACGTTGACGTTGGCGTCGTATTCCGCCGGCAAATCGTTGTACTCGTAGAGGTCGGGCGTACCGGTCGCGGTCAAGTAGAAAGTGCCCACAGCCGCATAGGGATTTCCACCGGGGCCCGCGGCCACGGGATTCGGGTTGTTGCCGGTGTCGTCATTGATGTCGCGGGTGACGTACCACTCGAGCACCTGGTGCAGGTTCTGGAACACCCCGTTGTGAAAGTACGGCGAGGTGACCGCGATATTGCGCAGCGTCGGCACCTTGAAGACGCCGCAAAGGCTCGTGGTCGAGGACAGATTCGGGCGCGCGTTCGGATCGTTGGCCGCGGACTGGAACGGCCCGCACAGGCCCATGTCGTAGTAGGCGTATTCGGCATCGTCGGGCACATCCACGGGCGTCTGCGCGTAAAGCGCCGCGCCGTCGATGGGACTCACCGAGCCCGGCGTGTTCGCGGGTATCTTCCAGTTCCGCGGAATACCGATGTTGTCGAAAGTGAAATCCGTGAAGAGCGCGTGGCTGTCATAGCCCTGCGGCTGGCTCGGATGGCAGGCGGTGCAATTGCCCTTCACGGGGTTGTTGAACAGATCGAGTCCGTTCTGCTCCTGCGCGGTGAGCTGCGCCTGTCCCTGCAACCAATAGTCGTACTTGCTGCTGAAGGGATGGAACGACGGATCCTCGGTTTCGTAGGCCGCGAGCGCGAGCCCCATGTCCTTGAGCGCGGTGTCCGGATCGTCGAGCACGGCCGCGCCGTAGACGGCCGTGAACGCCTGCAGCGTCGCGGGAGAATTGCGGAGGCGCCCCACCACTTCCGCGGCGTCCTGATTCGCCATCTCGAACGGCGTGACGAAAGGCTGCTCGGCTTGCGTCGCCAGCGATGATGCTCGGCCGTCCCGGAAGAAGCCGCCGGTAGGACCGTTGGTCAGCGAAAAAGGCGGGGTGAACGAGGCATACATGAGCGATGGCGTGTTGCGAAATCCGGTCTGGTCCATGTTCGGACCGCCCAGCGGCACCGGCAGGCCGTGATCCGTGGCGGGGTTCGCGGTAAAGGCGCGGGTCGGCACGTGGCACGTGCCGCAGGCTTGCTTGCCGGACGCGGACAAGCTCGTGTCGAAAAATATCGCCTTGCCGGCCGTGGAAGCCGTGCTCTGGCTGGGCGGCGGCGGCGGGCTCGTCTGATCGCTACTACCGCCGCCGCAGCTCGCGAGTGCCGCTGCAGCCACGAGGCCGCCCCAGTTGACAAACCATCCCGCGCGATGCATCGCTTCGACCCGCTTCTTGTGGCCCGCTCACGACGAGCGCCTTGAAATACTATTGCGAATGCTATCGATAACTATTCGCATTTGCAATCTCGCCACGAGGGTGCGCGGTCCGGCCTTCACGGGGAGGCCTCAAGCGAGGTTTGCTTGGACTAACGGCCTCGTCGGCCGCGCCTAGGGCAGGTCTTGCTCGGCAGAGAAGGTGCCCGGCTTTCCGGCGACCTGCAGGAGTACGCCCGGGTTATTGGTGTACACGCCGTTCGACAGCGGGTGCGATACCCCGACTGGCACCACGATATCGGACAGGCCGTCGCCGTTCACATCGGCGATCGCAATTTGCGTCGCGTTGGCAGTGGCATAGCTCACGGCGGCGAGGAATGTGCCCGGTGCGGACGCATCTTGCAGCAGCACGTCGACCGCCGCCGATCCGCCGATGATGATGTCGGGGTGACCGTCGCCGTTCACGTCCGCCACCACGATCGATTGCGGAATGCTGTTGCCCGACAACGAATAGGTCACCGGCGCGAGGAAGGTGCCGTGGGCGCTCGCATTTTGCAGCAGGATGTTGACCGTGGGCGGACTGCCGACCGGACCCGGGTCGGTAATCACCAGATCATCGAGGCCGTCCCCGTTGACGTCGGCGATGGCGATCAAGTTGGCTCCCGTGATACCGGGATTCACACTCTGCGTGAACACGGCGACGGGCGCCGCATAGGTGAGGCTCGAGGCGGCACCGGTGTGCAGCAGCACTTTCACTCCTACGGAGTCGGTGAGCGCGACATCGGGAATGCCGTCGTCGTTCAAATCGCCGACGGCGACCCAGTTGGCGCCTCCCGAATACAGGCTCACCGGGCTTGCAAACGTGCCCGGCGCGGTCTGGATGAAAAGCGAGACGTTGAAATCGGCGGACACGAGATCCTGCAGACCGTCGTTGTTCATGTCGCCGATCGCGACTTGTGAGGCGCCGGGCGAGGATAGGATCACAGGCGCGCCGAACGTGCCGGGCGCCTGCGCATTGTTGTAGAACACGGTGAGCGTGCCGTCATCGAAGCTCGCCGATACGACGTCGAGCGAGCCGGTACCCGTGAGATCCGCGGACGCGAGATACAGCGGATCGTCGCCGTCAGGGGTCAGCACGGGAGCACCGAAAGTCCCGGCCCCGGTCGATGGATAGATCTTGAGGTCGCCGGGATTGTCCTGGGGATAGTAGTAGACCGTGCTCGTGGCGATCACAGAGGTATGGCCGTTCTGAGTGAAATTGCCGGCGACCAAACCGTACGAGGCCTCGCTCGGCGGCGAGATGTTGCAGTTCCCGCACCAATGGTCGTCGTCGCAGCTCGCGAGCAGCGGTACCGTCAGAAGGAGCGCACACCCGCGCAGCAGCGACCGTGGGAAAGAGCGCGACCCCCCCTGCTCGGCAGATTCTCTGGTCGACATACATGCTCCCTAGTTCGAGCTCGTTGTAGCCACTAACGGCTGCGAGCGGCGATGGTTGACAACGCGCCGCTCCCGCCCGGCGCCTCGGAGCCAGGCGATGAGCGCGCGGCCGCCGATGAGCTCGATGCGTGTGCGGAGGGCAAACTCGAGTGCCTCGCGTGTGAACTCGCCCGTGGTCAGCACATAGCCGCCCTGCGCCCCGACGGCGCCGAGGGCGGTATTCAATTCACGAACCGCCAGCACGCCGACCTCGTGCTTCCGCCATTGCTTGAATTGAACCAGGAAGCGTTTGCCCGTCTTGACCAGCGCGAGATCCGCCGCACCGGCGGCGGCACGGCTTCCGAATCCCGTCACGTGAAATCCACGCTCCCGGAACGTATCGCCGATTAGCCTCTCGAAATCGCGCCAGGACAGCGCGGCGAGCGCGACCGGGTTGAAACGCACCTTGGCAGCGGTAGGTTGAGAATGCATCCGGCGCAGATTGAATGAGCGTGCTGCGAAAAACGATGAACGCGGTCACAGCCGCGGGGTTTCACTTAATGCGCGACAGGCGAATCGGGTCCGCAATAATTCACACCGCGTCCGTCCGCCAGGCTTGAGCGTCGTAGAATGCACCGACATGGAGGACACCGATCTGTTGCCGTGGATCCTGGGCGGTACGCTCGCGCTGGGGGCGCTTGCCGCGACCGCTTTGTCGGATCCGACCAGTCCGCCGACCGCACCCTTTGTTGCGGCGGCGAGCACGACGCAGGTGGCGACGAGCGCGACGCCCGCCGCGCCTCCTGCCGTCCAAGTCGACCTATCGCCCGTGGTCGTATCGCCGAGCGCTCGAGCACAGCTGCCGCCGGGACAGGTGTGGGAATGCAACGTCGGCGGACGGCGGGTATTTTCCGACACACCGTGCGGCGCTCACGCCACGGTACGCCAGCTGACCGAGCTCAACGTGATCGATTCGAGCACGGCGAATGCGCGCATTGCGCCGCGGCCCTATGGCTCCGGTCCCGGCCCCGGTGCCGGTTATTATCCGCAACCCGAGCCTGCAGGCGATACGCCGCCCGATGACTCGGATGCCGGTTATCCGGTCTATACCGGCACACCAGTCATCGTCGCGCGCGACCGCTGGCGACGCGATCACCTGGTTCATCGCGACAACTTGGCTCATCGCGGCAACCATCCGCCGCCCCGAGCCGCGCGGCCGTAACGCCGCGGCCACGAGCGAAGACCCGTCAATTCCAGTCGTCCGGCCGGCCTCTCGAGCCGTTCGAAAGCAAGCTGCTGAGTAACCCTCCGACGATAGCGCCGCCGACCTGGAGCGCGATCTGCGCACCGGGGTTGTCAAATGGCCTCGTATCCGCGCCGAACACTTCGTCCTGCGCGATTCGCGACACCACCCAGTCGAATTTTCCGCTCGTCACGGCCGCCTTGCAGTAGCGACACTCGCCGATCTGCGTTAGCGAGACCGGCGCACCGCAATTGGGGCAGGTGTTCTCGAGCGTCCCCGGCTTCTGGCTCGTGGCGACGCCCACGGAGCGCTGGAAGGTCCAGTCCTCGACGAAAGGACGCACCGTCCTGTCGCCGAAGACGATGCGGTTATCCTTGTCGATCTCGAAGTCCGCGGCCGAGGCCGCGATCCGCACGGTAATGTCGTCGAACACGCGGCCGTGCACGATGAGGACGGGCTCGATGCGTTGCACGGAGATTTGCTCCATCACGTTGCGGCGGCCCTCGAGAGCCAAGGTCTCGAGCTGCGCGCGCCAGGTGAAATACGCGCCCGGGCTCAAGAACGCGCGCCCCGCATCGAGATTCTGCTTGCACCAGGCATCCTGCAAAGCGAGGAAGGCGGTCCCGACGCGCACCCGAAAAGCGTCGGGCGAGAAGCCGGGATCGGCGGCCTTGAGTGTAGCGACGCCCTGCCCGACGCTCGGCGCAGCCACCGCCAGGGACGAGTCGTTCGGGTATCCGGCGAAGGGCGCTTGCTCGACGCCTGCGACGATCCAATCGACGGTACCGTTGGTGACGCTCGCCCGGCAGTGCGCACACGTGCCGTCGAGATTGAGGCGCAGCTCTGCGCCGCACGCGGGGCAGCGCGCGGCGGTCACGCCACCGTTCGTCGGTGTGACGGCACCCGCCTTGCGCGTGAACGTCCAGCGCTCGCCGTGCCGGTGATCGGCTTGCTCGTCGGCGACTACCCGGTTGGTATCGTCCAAGACCTTCGCCCGATAGACCAGATCGAAGTGAACCTGCAGCCGTTGTCCTGCTTCGTCGCACTCCGCGTTCTGCACGTGCACGGCGCGCACGTTCAGGCTCTCCAGCAACGCGTGCCGATGCTGTGCGGTGGACGCGGCGATGCCGCGGGCGACTTGCTCGAAGACCGCATCGCTCAAGAAAGGGCGCACTGCCGCGGCGTCATTTTGCTGAATGCCGCGCTTGACCAGGAAGAAAGTCATCTCCGCGCGCTGCAGGAACACTTCCAGCTCGAATCCGGGGTCCTGCGCGCGGATCCGATCGACGACGGGCCGCAGGGTCGTCGCGAACGCTGCGGCGGGCAGCGATCGCTGTCCCATGCTGCCCGTTGCCGCGCCCATCGCGGCGCCCTGAGCGAGCGTCGCGCCGAGCACGCTCATCACGGCCGCTTGCGTCGTGGGCGCAGGACCGGCGGAGGCTGCGGGGCCGCCGCGCTGCGAGCGGCGATAGTAGATATAGATCAGCAGCGCGATGATGAGCACGGCGATGAATCCGCCGCCGCCGCCCGAGCCACCACCGTGAAACGAGTGGCCCCCAGCCTGACCGCCTCCGCCGTGCCCTCCGCCGCCGGCCCGCGCCAGCGCATCCCCTGCACCGCTCAGCGCGGCGATCAGGGCCGCGCCGGCGCGCGCAGCACGGCTCATGCCGAGATCGCGCTCCCGCAGTTGGCGCAGAACTTAGCACCCGGCGAGGCCGCCGAGCCGCATTGCGTGCAATGAAGAACCTTGGCAGCGGTGATCGCGGTACCACAGCTCGAGCAGAACTTTGCGCCGGGCGGATTCGTCGCGTGACAATTGGAGCACTCCACGGCCGCCGCCCCCACCGGACCGGCACCGCCCGCGGGCGGTGCCGGCGCAGCAGCTCCGCCGCCGTAGCCGGAGGCCGGACCCGCCGGGGCGGCGCCGATGCCCGCGACCAGACCACCGAGTCCCAGGCCGACACCGAGGACCGCGGGGCCGTTGCCGCCGCCGCTCGCCGCGCCCTCGCCGATACCCTTCAAGGCGGCTCCGACGCCGTATTCGCGAAAGCCCCCGGCGAGGCGCGTGTACGCGCTGTCCTTGCGCAGCCCTTTCAGCGTTTGCGCATCCTCGGGCGTGAGACTGATGGTCACGTTGCCCAAGCGGGTGATCTTCACACCATAGGGCTGAAGCGCCGTCTGCACGTCGGCGAGCAGCGCCGATTCGATCTCGGCCGTGCGTGCGGCGATGCCGAGCACCGGCCATTTCTCGGCGGTCAGCTTGCGCACCACGCCCGTGCGCAACGACTTCATGATCTGCTCGCGGGACCAGTCGGTGACGAGATCGTTGGAGGCTTGCCGCGTTCCGATCAGCGTCAGAATCAACATCGCCGGATCGTTGACCTTGAGCGCGTACTCTCCGAAGACGCGTAACCCCACGGCGAGCCCGGTCTCGGGATCCTCGATGTTGTCGATGGGACCGCCGAAGGGGAGACTCACGAACTCGCGAGAGCTCACGAAGTAGAGCTCCGCGCGATACATGTTGTCGCCGCTCGCCCAGTCCACGATGTCGCCGAGGAACGGGATCAATGCGCCGTCGAGCGTCGAGCGCCCTTGGGGCAGCGCGCCCACCACCTTGCCTTCCTTGATGAAGAGCGCCGTCTCGTCGGGCTCGACCGTGACCTGCGTGAACTTTCGGATGGTGAGGTCCGGCCACTTGTACAGGATCGCGCCCTTCGCCTCGTCTGGACGCGCGATGAACTGCCGGTTCAGATCGTTTCCCTTACCGAATAGGCTCACGATGCACCTCATCCCGTGTGTGTGGCACACGAAATATATGCCGAAACGGGCGGCGGGCGCCATGAATCGGCGCAACCTCGATCAATCGTGGTAAAACACCCCGCCCAACGAGCTTCACAAGGTCTCTGCATGCACGACTTCAAATCACCAACCCGCGCCCGATGGACGCGGCTCGCCATGCTCGCCGGTCTCGCCGCCGCTTCCTTCGCACGGGCGGCGAGCGAGCCCGCGACGACTGCAGTGACCGCCGGCGCCGCGCCGCCGCCCGCCGCTGCCCCCGCGCCCGTCCCCGCCGATCAGCATGCCGCCGATCAGCGCGCCGCCCCCACGATCGCGCCCCAATATGCGGAGCTCGCTCGCAAGCTCGCAAAGACGCTACCCGAGTACACCATCGAGCACATCTCCCCGAGCGGCGTGGACGGCATCCTGGAAGTGCTCATGGAAGGCAACCGCATCGTTTATACCGATGCCTCGGGCAAGCATCTCTTCAACGGACATCTGTTCGATATCGACGCCCACGAGGATCTCACCGAACGGCGGATCGAAGCCCTCACGCGCGTCGACGTGAAACAATTGCCGCTCGCCGACGCCTTCGACGTCGTGCACGGCGACGGCAAACGGCAGCTTTATCTGTTCGAGGACCCCGACTGTCCGTACTGCAAGAAATTCGAGGAGCAGCTGCCGAAGATCAACGACGTGACGCTGCACGTTTTTCTGTACCCGCTCACCACCATTCACCCGCATGCCTACGAGCATGCGCAGAGCGTGTGGTGTTCGAAAGACCGGCAAAAAAGCTGGACGGACAAGATGCTGAAGGGGATCGATCCCCCCACGGCTAAGTGTGCCAATCCCCTCGACCGCAATCTTGCCCTGGGCGAGAAACTGCACATCGACGGGACGCCCACGATCGTGTTCGCCGACGGCCGCGTGCGCGCCGGAACGATGTCGGCCGAGGATCTCGAGCACTTGCTCGGCGGCGGCTAGGATGTTCTCGACATACAGGTAGCCGCTAACGCTGCTGCCGACTTGCGAAGCAAGCTCGTCTACGGCTGGGCGCGCAACAGGTAACGTCCCTGTGTGAGCACGAAGCGCTTGAACGCCGCGGCGGTGGGCGACAGGCGCTTCTTCGCCAGGTGCGCGACGTGCCACTGCCGGATCACGGGCGTGCCGCTCACATCGAGAATCACCAGTCGTCCGGTTTGCAGCTCGAGATCGAGGGTGTGCCTCGAGATGAAGCTCACCCCCATCCCCGCCATGACCGCTTGCTTGATGGTCTCGTTGCTGGCCATCTCCATGGCCACTCGAAAGGTAAAGCGTCGCTCCTCGAAGAACTGCTGCATGGCGAGGCGTGTGCCGGACCCCGGCTCGCGCACGATGAAGGTCTCGCGGGCCACCCGATCGATGGACACGCGGCGCACCCCGGCCAGGGGATGATCGGGGGCCGCGATGATCACGTGCGGATTCGGCGCGAACGGCTCGGCGACGGTGTCGAGCGTCTGGGGCGAGCGGCCCATGATGGCGAGATCCACCTCGTTCGCGATCAGCTGCTCGATGACCGAATCGCGATTATTCACCGCGAGGCGGATGTCGAGCTGCGGAAAATCCTTGCCGAAGCGCGCGAGCAGCCGCGGCGCGAAGTACTTCGCCGTGCTCACCACCGCCAGGTTGATGCGTCCGCGCCTGAGTCCCTTCAGGCCGTCGAGCGCCTCCTCGGCATCTTTGAGCGAACGCAGGATCTCGCGCACGCGCGCGAGCAGCTCCTGCCCCGCCTCGGTGACGTGCAGCTTCTTGCCGATGCGCTCGAACAACGGCAGGCCCGCGCTGCTCTCGAGCTCCTTGATGTGCATGGACACGCCCGGCTGCGTGAGATGCAAAAGCTGCGCCGCCTTGGAGAACGAGCGGTTGCTCGCCGCGGCTTCGAACACCTTCAGCTGCCGCAGCGACGCGCGTTGTATGGACATGGCATCCCCCCGATGCACGGCGCGGGCCGGTATGACCCGCATCAGTGAAAGCTTATCGTGTACCGAACCAATATTGATTATCACTTATGGATCGGCAGGACTACAGTCTTATGAATTCCGGGCGTCGTTGCCCGCTCCCAGGAGGCGAAATGGTCGAGCAGCGCGAGCGATACCAGGCGGGCGTCATGCCCTACGCCCAGATGGGGTATTGGGATCCGGACTACGAGCCGCTGGATACCGACGTCATCGCCCTTTTCAGAATCACGCCGCAGACCGGGGTCGACCCGGTGGAGGCCGCCGCGGCCGTTGCGGGGGAATCATCGACCGCGACCTGGACCGTCGTCTGGACCGATCGGCTGACCGCCTGCGATCGCTACCGTGCCAAAGCCTATCGTGTGGAGCCGGTGCCCGGCGCGCCTGGGCAATACTTTAGCTATATCGCGTATAACCTTGATCTATTTGAAGAAGGATCAATCGCCAACTTGACGGCGTCGATCATCGGCAACGTCTTCGGCTTCAAGCCCCTGAAGGCGTTGCGCCTCGAAGACATGCGCATCCCGGTCGCGTACCTCAAGACCTTTCAGGGACCGCCCACCGGCATCGTCGTGGAGCGCGAACGCCTCGACAAGTTCGGCCGCCCGCTGCTTGGCGCTACCACCAAGCCCAAGCTGGGCCTGTCCGGCAAGAACTACGGCCGCGTGGTGTACGAGGCCTTGAAGGGCGGCCTCGATTTCGTCAAAGACGACGAGAACATCAACTCGCAGCCCTTCATGCACTGGCGCGACCGTTATCTTTACTGCATGGAAGCGGTCAACAAAGCGGCGGCGGCGACCGGCGAGGTAAAGGGCCACTACCTCAACGTCACCGCCGCCACCATGGAGGATATGTACGAGCGCGCGGACTTCGCGAAAGAACTGGGCTCCTGCATCGTGATGATCGACCTCGTGATCGGCTACACGGCGATTCAATCCATGGCGAAATGGGCGCGCCGCAACGACATGATCCTGCATTTGCATCGCGCGGGTCATGGCACCTACACGCGCCAGAAGACTCACGGCGTGTCCTTTCGCGTCATCGCAAAATGGATGCGCATGGCCGGCGTGGATCACATCCATGCCGGCACCGTCGTCGGCAAGCTCGAGGGTGATCCCAACGTTATCAAAGGGATATATTCAAATTGCAGAGATAGCTTCACCCACAAGAATCTCGAGCACGGCGTTTTCTTCGACCAGGACTGGGCGGGATTGCGCAAGGTCATGCCGGTCGCTTCGGGCGGCATTCATGCGGGGCAAATGCATCAGCTGCTCAGCTATCTCGGCGAGGACGTGGTTCTGCAGTTCGGCGGAGGCACCATCGGGCACCCCCAGGGTATTCAAGCGGGAGCGACCGCCAACCGGGTGGCGCTCGAGACCATGATCAAGGCCCGCAACGAGGGGCGCGACATCTGGAACGAGGGACCCGAGATCCTCGCCGCCGCCGCCCGTTGGTGCGCACCCTTGCGCGCCGCGCTCGAGACTTGGAAGGATGTAACGTTCAATTATCAATCGACCGACACCGCGGACTTCGTGCCGACGGCAACCGTTGCCTGAAAGGAATCACCATGCGCATCACCCAGGGGACTTTCTCCTTTCTTCCTGATCTCACCGATGGCGAGATTCGCGCCCAGATCGACTATGCGATCGAGCAGGGCTGGGCCATCGGTGTCGAGTACACCGACGATCCCCATCCTCGGAATTTTTACTGGGAGATGTGGGGAAACCCCCACTTCGACCTGCACGATTCTGCAGACCTCATGCGCGAGGTACTGGCCTGCCGCGAAATGCACCGCCGGTGCTACGTGCGCGTGAACGCTTTCGACTCGACGCGCGGCTTCGAGACGACGCGCTTGTCCTTCATCGTGAATCGGCCGGACTATGAGCCCGGCTTTCTCCTCAAGCGCCACGAAGTGGAGGGCCGGCACATTCAATACACCGTCGAGAGCTACGCCACGCAAGCTCCCGCCGGGCGCCGCTATGAGTAGGGCGTGATGTGAATCAGGCAAGCGGGAGCGCGATGCAGGCCGGCGGGCAGGACAGTGCGTCCGAGCGCATCGACCTGCGCGCGCTGCTCGCGAGCTCGCAGGTGAACGAAGTGCTGGAGGAGCTCGACCGCGAGCTCATCGGACTCAAACCCTTGAAGGCGCGGGTCCGCGACATCGCCTCGCTTCTGCTCATCGAGCGCGCCCGCGCTCAGCTCGGGCTGGTCGCCGGATCACCCTCCCTGCACATGTCCTTCACGGGCAATCCGGGTACCGGCAAGACGACGGTGGCGCTGCGCATGGCGCAGATCCTGCACCGCCTCGGCTACGTGCGAAAAGCCCACGTGACGGCGGTGACGCGCGACGATCTGGTGGGCCAATACATCGGCCACACCGCACCGAAGACCAAGGAGGTGCTGAAGAAAGCCATGGGCGGCGTGCTGTTCATCGACGAAGCCTATTATCTGTATCGTCCGGAAAACGAGCGGGACTATGGTCAGGAGGCGATCGAGATCCTGCTGCAAGTCATGGAGAACCAGCGCGCGGATCTGGTCGTGATCCTCGCCGGATACCGCGAGCGCATGGAGGTTTTTTTCCGCTCCAATCCGGGGCTCTCCTCGCGCATCGCGCATCACCTGGATTTTCCCGACTATGGCGCGGAGGAGCTGGAGGCGATCGCGCAGCGCATGCTCGACTCCATGCAATACCGGTTGAGCAAGGAGGGACTCGAGGCCCTGCGGGACTACATCCCATTGCGCATGCAGCAGCCGCACTTCGCCAACGCGCGCTCGATCCGCAATGCCCTCGACCGCGCGCGGTTGCGGCAGGCGAATCGGCTGTTCGCGCAGGCCGGCCCCGAGATCACCCGCGAGGAGCTCATGACCATCGAGGCTGAGGACTTGCGGGCGAGCCGGGTGTTCTCGTGAGGATCAAGGCAATCATCTTCGACGTCGACGGGACGCTCGCGGATACCGAGGAAGCGCACCGCGAAGCCTTCAACAGCGCTTTCGCCGAGCATCGCCTCGACTGGCATTGGAGCACGTCGGACTACGCCCGCTGGCTCGCCGTCACGGGAGGCAAGGAGCGGCTGGCGGCATTCGTCGATTCGCTCCCCCTGTCGACCGAGAAACGCGCAGCGCTCGAAGCGCGCATTCCGGCCATTCACCGCACGAAGAGCGATCACTACGCGCGGCTCGTTCGCATGGGCCGCGTGCCGCTGCGCGCCGGGATCGAGCGGCTGCTCCAGGAGGCCGAAAGCGCCGGCGTAACGCTCGCCATTGCCTCCACCACCACGCGAGCGAACATCGACGCGCTGCTCGACGCCCATCTCGGCGCGGGCGCGACCGGACGCTTCAGCGTCATCGGCGCGGGCGATGCGGTTCCGCAAAAAAAGCCCGCGCCGGACATCTATCGCTTCGTGCTGCGCGAGCTGGGCGAATCGTCCGCCGACTGCGTCGCCGTCGAGGATTCGGGTCAGGGGCTCGCCGCCGCGAAAGGCGCAGGACTCTTCACCGTGGTCACACCGAGCGATTGGACCTGCGGAGAGGATTTTTCCGACGCGGATCTGCTGCTAACCTCCTGGGATTCCTGCGATAGGCCGTTCCTGGAGCTCGAATATGCCTTTGCGACCAAATTGGGCCGGCGCCCGCGATACGCTGCTGGGAGGGAAGCATGAGTACAAGAGAAAAAAAGACCATCACGGAATTCATGATCGAGGAGCAGCGGCGCTTCCCGCAAGCCACCGGCGACTTCACGGCCGTGCTCAATCACGTGCGTCTCGCCTGCAAGCGGATCAGCTTCATTGTCGGTCGCGGGGCGCTCGGCGCCGCGCAAGGCGACGCCGAGGCGATCAATGTCCAAGGCGAGAGGCAGATGAAGCTCGACGTCATCGCCAACGATATCTTTCTGCGCACGAGCGAGTATGGCGGGCATCTGGCGGGCATGGTGTCCGAGGAGCTCGAGGCACCCTACTCCATTCCGGCGGAGTATCCGCTCGGCAAGTATTTGCTCGCTTTCGATCCGCTCGACGGCTCGAGCAACCTCGACGTGAACGCCCCGGTCGGCAGCATTTTCTCGGTGCTCGAGGCGCCGCGCAAAGGTGAGCCCGCATGCGCAGAGGACTTCCTGCAGCCCGGAGCGCGGCAGCTGTGCGCGGGTTATGCGATCTACGGCGCGACGACCATGCTGGTGCTCACGCTCGGACGCGGCGTCTACGGATTCACCTTGGACCGCGGGTTCGGGGAATTCGTCCTCACCCATCCGAACATGACCATCGCCGCAGACACCAGCGAATTCGCCATCAACGCCTCGAACGAGCGCTTCTGGGAGCCGCCCGTGAAGCGCTATGTGGTCGAGTGTCTGCAGGGCCATGCGGGCGTGCGCGGCAAGGACTTCAACATGCGCTGGATCGCCTCGCTGGTCGCCGAGGTGCATCGCATCTTGATCCGCGGCGGACTGTTCATGTATCCGAGAGACACCAAGGTGCCGAGCAAGCCCGGCCGCTTGCGGCTGCTCTACGAGGCCAACCCCATGGCGATGATCGTCGAGCAGGCGGGCGGCGCCGCCTCCTGGGGGCGCGGCCGGGTCCTCGACTGCGTGCCCAACGAGTTGCATCAGCGCATCCCCCTGATTCTCGGGTGCCGCTCGGAGGTCGAGCGCATCGAGCGCTATCATTTGGAACACGACCAGGGGCTGGACCGCATCTACAGCTCGCCGCTATTCAAGGAGCGCTCGCTATTCATCCAGAGTGAATGGACCTAGGGGCCCGATCATGTCAGCCAAGCATCCCATCATTGCCGTCACCGGCTCCTCCGGTGCGGGCACGACGTCGGTGACACGCACGTTCAACTGGATCTTCCGCCGCGAGCGCATCAACGCGGTGCTGGTCGAGGGCGATTCATTCCACCGTTACGACCGGCTCGAGATGAAAGAAAAGTTGGCCGAAGCGGGCGCCCGCGGCGATCAGCATTTCAGTCATTTCGGCCCCGCCAACAACCTGTTCGAGGAGCTCGAGACGCTGTTTCGCGGCTACGGAGAAAAGGGGGGCGGCAAGACCCGCCGTTACTTGCACAACGAGAAAGAAGCGAATCCCTACGGGCAGGAGCCGGGCACGTTCACCCCGTGGGAGGAAATTCCCGAAGGGACCGACCTGCTCTTCTATGAAGGCCTGCACGGCGCAGTGGTCACCCCCGAGGTGAACGTCGCCCGCCATGCCGATCTCATCATCGGCGTGGTGCCCATCATCAATCTGGAGTGGATTCAGAAGCTGCATCGCGACCGCGAGACGCGCGGCTACTCCACCGAGGCGGTGGTCGACACGGTGCTGCGGCGCATGCCCGACTATGTGAACTACATCTGTCCGCAATTCTCGCAGACCCATATCAATTTCCAGCGCGTGCCCACGGTGGATACCTCCAATCCCTTCACCGCGCGCTACATTCCGACCGCGGACGAAAGCTTCGTGGTGATCCGCTTCAAGAATCCCAAGGGAATCGATTTTCAGTATCTTCTGTCGATGATTCACGACTCGTTCATGTCGCGGCCGAACATCATCGTGTGCCCCGGCGGGAAGATGGAGCTCGCGATGCAGCTCATCCTGACGCCCATGATTCTGAAGCTCATGGATGTGCGACGCCGCGCCCTCGGGCTGCAGCCCGCGCGCGTGCCGATCGGAACAGCTTAAGCGTAGCCGCGCGCCGACTCGCCGCGCGCCGACTCGCCACCGCGACTCCCGGCCGCGGGGGCGCGCGATCAATTACAATCGCTGCGTAGCCATGCGCAACCCCACTCTTTCCGCGACCGCGGCGCTCGCGCCGTCCAAGAACCGCCTGCGCGGCATCATGTCCATGATCGCCGCGGTGTTCGTCTTTGCCATCATGGACTCGTTGCTCAAGCGATTGTCCTCCCATTACGGGCCCATGCAGGTCGCCTGCCTCCGCTGCCTCTCCTCACTCGCACTCCTGACGTGCACGATCGCGTTCCAGAGAGCCTGGCCGCAGCTGCGCGGCGGTCAGCCGCTCCTGCACTTGCTCCGGGGGGCGCTCGGCGTCGGCATGCTCGGCTGCTTCGTGTTCGCCGTGCACCGGCTCACCATGGCGCAGACTTATTCGTTGTTCATGATCGCCCCCCTCCTCATGACCGCTCTGTCGGTGCCGATGCATGGCGAGGTGGTGACCGGACGGCGCTGGTGCGTCATCGCGGCGGGCATGGGCGGCGTGCTCATCATTCTGCATCCCTGGAGCAAGGGCTTCGTGTCCTTTACCGCCGCGGCTGCCGCGGCCGCGGCGACGGTGTGCTACTCGCTCTCGGCATTGACGGTGCGGTCCTTAGGTCGCCGCAATTCCAACCTCGGGACCATCTTCTGGAACTTCACGCTCGTGGGATTAGGATCCGGGGCCCTCGCCGTTTTCGATTGGCGTCCCGTGCCGCCGGCCGAGTGGCCCTGGCTCGCCGCGGTCGGTGTCGCGGGCGTTCTCGGTCAGTACTGGATCACCGACGCGTTCCGGCGCGCGCCGCCTTCCGTCGTGGGTCCGTTCGAGTACACCTCGCTCTTGTGGGCCTTCGCCATCGACTGGATTTTCTGGTCGGCGTCACCGTCCATGAGCTTGATTGCCGGTGCGGCCGTCGTGGTCGCGAGCGGTACCTACATCATCTGGGACGAGCGGCGCTCGGCGGACCTCGCCCTCATAACGGCGAGTCCGCCCCCCTGACGGGCGGCCCCCGCTTCCGTCGTCGTTGGGAGAAAGGAGACCTACCTCGCTTCGAAAGTGATAGGTCGAAAGACTCAACAGGTTGGATGCGTCGGCGAAGCTCGCGAGCACCACATAATCGAATCTGGTGGGACAGGGGCCCGGGCGGAGACCCGGTTCGGAATTGAAACCGCCGCTCTGCAGCGCCGTCAGCGTCTCGGTGATCCCACCGGCCTGCATATCCATTGCGAAGGTTGGCGGGAATAAGCCGATGAGATACACCGTCGAGACAGCGGCGAGCCGCCCGCAGATGCCCTGGCCCAATGGTATCTCCCTAGACGCAGTCAGATCTGTCGGGCAGCTATATCCGGCCTGCGATCACCAGCACCAAGAGAATGATGACCACCAACCCGAGGCCGCCCGAGGGGTAGTAACCCCAGCCGGTGCTGTATGGCCACGTGGGCAATGCGCCGAGGAGCAAAAGAACCAAGACGATGAGTAGGATCGTGCTTATGGACATCTGTTATCTCCCAAACCAAACGTGTTGATTCCGATCGAGCGTTCAACTCGAAAGACCATGCAGATCGAACCAGTCCCAAGACTATGCCCGTGGCGCTGCCGAGACAGCCGGGCGCCTCCGATACCCCGTGTAGGGGGCCTCCTACCCGAGAGGCTCGGACTCAAGGGCGACGCCGCGCCCAGTACCAGTAGAACGGCAGGCCGAGGATGAGCGTGGCCACCCCTTGCAGCGCCTGGCGCGGCGTCGCGACGAAGGTGTTGACGAGCAGTGCGAGGGTTGCGAACAAGAACAGGATCGGAATGAACGGATAGCCGGTCGCGCGATACGCCCGCGGCGAGTCTCGCAACGTGCGCCGGAACACGAAGAGAGCGCCGGCCACCAGGCCGTAGAATAGCCAGGACGCGAAGATCACCGAGTCCGTGAGCGTGTCGTAGGTGCCCGAGATCGCGAGCAAGCTGGCCCAGGTCCCCTGCGCGAGGAGCGCACGCACCGGCACGCGTGAACGGGCCGACAATCGAGCCAGAGCTCCAAAGAACAAGCCCTCCCGCGCCATTGCGAACGGAATGCGCGAGTTCGACAGAACGCTCGCATGGAGCGATCCGAACGAGGAGACCACCATGGCGATGGCGGTGAAAGCGACCGCCGTCGGCCCCAGAAAGCGCTTGCTCACCTCGGTGGCCACTGAGGAGGTTTGCGGGACACTCGCGATCTCGAGCGGAGTCAGCACGTAGTAGTAGGCTGCATTCAAGAACAGATACAGAACCGCAACCACCAGCGTGCCGCCGATGAAAGCTCGCGGCAGATTGCGTTGCGGATTGCGAATCTCCCCGGCCAGCGGCGCCACATTGTTCCATCCGTCGTACGCCCATAGGGCGCCCAGCATCGCCGCGCCGAAACCCGCGAGGCCGCCGCGCGCGCTCGCAGCCACACCCTCGCAGGTGCCGCCGAATCCGGACTCGCCGAAGTGACTGAACGCGCCGGGCGCGAGCAGGAAAGCGCCCACACCCACCGCGAGCACGAGCAGCACCTTGGCGATGGTGACAACGAGCGCGGTCCGCCCGCCCGCCGACACGCTCGCGCAATTGATGAGGGTGACGACCCAGATAGTCGCCACGGCGATGAGCGTCGTGCCGGCCAAGCTCGCGTGCAGGCCGAGGATGTCCACGTCCGCGTGCCAGCGCTCGAGTGCGCCGCCGAGCGCCACGTTCATGAAAATCGCGAGCCCCACGGCCAGAGCGGCCTGAGCGCCCGTTCGAAAAACGGCAAACGCCATCCATCCGAAGAGATAACCGACGATGCGCCCATAGGCGCGACGCAGGTAAACGTAATCCCCGCCCGCCTCCGGCATGAGCGCCGCGACTTCCGAATAGCAGAACGTGCCGGCGAGCGAGAGGAGCCCCGCGACGATCCACACCAGCATCACGACCTTCGCGCTGCCGACGTTGCAGGTCATGACACGCGTCTTCAAGAAGACTCCGGCGCCGATCATGTTCGAGACGTTGACGGAAATCGCCGCCCACATCCCAACGCCTCGAATCAGCTGAGGAGCCGCCGCTTCCGCGCTTTGTTGAGCCATCCCGGTGTAGTATCAGGGAAATGGCATCCGACTACCTGCGAATTTTGCCGTGGATCTTTGCGCTCCTCATTCCGCTCGCCCTGTACCGGCGATTCCGACGAACCTTCGGGCGCCAACTGCTGCATCCCCGGCGAATGATCGTGCGGATCGCGATCTTCTTGGCTCTAGCCGCCGTGCTCACACGGCGCTCGCGCGACTTCGCTCTGGCGGAGACCGGCGGGGTGCTCATCGGCGCCGCACTCGCACTATGGGGAGCGAGCCGCACGCGCTTTTCGACCGAGGACGGCCGGCGCTACTATGTTCCGCACACCCAGACGGGCATTGCGGTCTCGTTACTGTTCGTCGCCCGATTGATCTATCGATTGGCGCAGACGAGCGGTGCGCTGGCCACGGCGGGCGCCGTGGGCGACACCGCGCCCGCGGCGGGGCCGCGGGCAGCGATGCAAAGCCCGCTGACGGTGGGAATCTTCTTCGTGTTGATCGGCTATTACGTGTGCTACTACAGCTGGGTGCTGTGGAAATCGCGGCACATCACGGCGGCGGACCTCGAGGTCTCGCCGGCTATCGCAACCTCAGCGCGTGACGGACAGAACCGCGAGAACCAGGAAACTGGCCCCCACGAGCAGCACGTTGTGGCCCCAACGGGCGATCAGACTGAGCATTGATCTCTCCTACTCCATGTACCCCCATCGCACCGTGCGAGGGGACAATTTATATGGGGCCGCAAGTTAACATTTCCAGTTTTCCGGAAGATTGCGCCAGGTCGCATAATCGCCGGAAAGACCGGGGAAATGGGCCTTTCAGGCGCCGGAATCCGCCCGGCCGAGCCGCCGCTAGCGCGAGGCGCCGTCAGCGCTTCACTGCCCCGTTTTGATGCGCGTCCAGACGCGCGTGCGCGCCCGTTCGTAGTCCGGGCGCAGCTCGACCGGCAAGTACAAGCGCGCGCGCAAGGCCGCCGGCGGGTACACCGACGGATCGTCGAGGATCGCCTTGTCGACGTAGGGACCCGCCGCGACGTTGTCGTTGCCGTAGTGGATGTCGTTGGTGATCTCGGCGATCACCTTCGGGTCCAAGATGAAATTGAGAAACTTGTGGGCCGCGTCGGGATGCGGCGCCGAAGCGGGAATGAGCAAGGCATTGTAGGTAATGTTCGAGCCCTCCTTCGGCAAGGTGAAGGCGAGATGCACGCCCGTGCCGTCCTCCCGGGCGCGGGCCTGCGCGACGTAGTAGTCGCTCGACCACGCGATCGAGAGACATACATCCTTCGCGGCGAGCTGGTGCCAGTAGTCGTTCGAATCGAACGTGCGGATATAGGGCCGCACCGCCATCACCACGCGCTCGGCAGCATTCAAGTCGTCAAGACTCTGCGAGTTCGGGTCGCGATGCGCATAGGACAGGGCCAGCTGGATGACGTCCGGGGGAGAGTCCAGAAATGTCACGCCGCAATCGGCAAATTTGGAGACCACCGCCGGATCGAACAGCATGGCGAGGCTGTCGGTCGGCGCATTGGGCAGGCGTTTCTTGATCTCGTCGACGTTGTAGACGAAGCCGTTCATTGCGTGCAGGTAGGGTACGGCGTAGCGATTACCGGGATCGACTTCTCCCTGGAGCGCGAGCACTTGCGGGTCGATGTTGGCGAGATTCGGGAGCTTCCTCTTGTCCAGGGGCAGATAAGCGCCGGCGCGAATTTGCCTGCCGTAAAAGGCGGTCGTGGTACTGACGATGTCGAAGCCGGAATGCCCGGCCATGAGAACCGCCTCCAGTGTCTCGTTGGAGTCGTAGGTCTGATAGACCACCTTGATGTGCGTCGCCCGCTCGAACTCGGCGATGGTGCGATAGCCGATATAATCGGCCCAGTTGTAGATATTGAGGACCTGCTCCGGCGATGCGGGAGCTTGCGGACCGGAACGGCCGCAGGCGCACGCGAGCAGCGCCCCCGCTATCGCGCAGGAGAGCTTAGGCACGCGCCAGTTCTAGGCCGACCCACTCGTGAAACTGTCGAACTACGTACTCCTCCGGCATCACCACACCGCGCACGTGATCGCGTGCGCGGAGGCCCCGCTGGTTGAGCTCGCAAACCTCGGCATCCTCGGTCATCACCTGATTCGTGAAATCGACCACCTTGCGCATGTCGAATGCGGGATCTGCCAGTGTCTCGTGCGGGAACAGGTATTCGACGCGCAGCTCGCTGCGTTCCGGTCCGAGGGGCAGCAAGCGCACCACGCGCACGTAATCGACGTGACCGACGATGAACATCGAAGGCAGGCCCGTGAGGTAGATGTGACCGATCTTGCGATCCTCCTCCGTCAACCCGGGAAATTGCGCGCCCGCGGCTTGGCCGTCCGTCGACCAGGTAGCCGCTCCCGCGCGCAGGCCCCCCTTGTACTTGGGATCGAGGTCCGCCGCGTGCCGGCTCCAGTACGGATCGTCGCGCTCCTCGAGAAGCCCCCGACCGAAGATCGGCACGAGGCTCGAGAGTTTCGGGTGCACGCCGGGACAATGCAGACACTCGTTGTAATTCTCCCAGAAGATTTTCCAGTTGCTCTCGATGGTCTTCGAGAGCACGTGGCCGATCTTGAGATCGTCCAACGGCCACGCATCCAACCGATTCAGGGGCAAATCGAAATGCCGCTCGAGCGGCGGGGGATTGCGCGCCAGGCACACGAACACGAAGCCGCGCCACTCGAGCACCCGCACCCCATAGAGCGGATAGTCGGCGAGATCGAACCCTTGCGGGAGCACTTTGGAGGAGGTGCGCAGCAGATCGCCCTTGAGGTCGTACACCCAGGCGTGATACGGGCAGACGATGGAGCCCGTGCGCAGCGACCCCGCGCTCTCGCGACATAGCTCCGCGCCGCGATGACGGCAGGTATTGTGAAAGGCTTGCAGTTGGTCCGCATCATCCCGCAACAGCAGAATCTTTTGATCGCCGATCTGGAAGGTGCGGAAAGCACGCTTCGCCGCGATCTCGCTCGAGCGGCCGACGTAGATCCAGTTGCGGTACCAGATGCGCTGCAACTCCCGCTCGTACCTCTGCGGATCGAAATAGGCCTCGGCCGGTAGACCTTCGGTAAGCTCGGTGAGACCGGTGTAGCCCGGCGCGGTAGTTTGTGTGCTCGACATCTATCCTCCTCCCGGCGTCATCCGCCGAGCCGCGTCATTATACGCGTGTGATCGGCGCCTCATTCATTGGACACCGCCAGGTGCAGGTTGGGCGCGGCCGCTTCCGGCGCGTTGCCGAAGCGCTCGATCAGCCACGAACGGAACAGCGCGATTGCCGTATCGCCGAGTCCTTCCGGATGAGTAACCAGGTAATAGCCGAAGCCGTCATCCAGAATGTTGTCGAACGGCCGGATCAGCCGCCCCGACCGGATGTAATCGCCGAACAAGTAGTTGTCGATGAGTGCGACGCCCTCGCCGCTCAGCGCGTACTGTACGGCGAGCAGTGCGGTATCGAACACCAGGCCGCGCTCGACGTTCACGCCGTTGAGTCCCGCCTGCCGTGCAAACTGCGTCCACAAGTAATGCCGGGGCAAGTCGGAGAGCCGTACGTGGATCAACTCGTTCGATTCGATGAACTCCGCGAGGCCCTTCCCCTTGTCCCGCTCGGCGACCGTGGGGTGACAGAGCAGGCTCTGGCGCACCGGCCACAACAGATCGCGCACGAGATCCGTCACCGTGGGCTTCGAGTACACCACCGCCACATCGACCTCGTTGAGCGGCGGACCGACGCCGTGGGGGCTCAGCAGATCGATTTCCACGTCGGGAGCCGCGTGCCGGAAGTCCCGCAGGATGGGCACCGCGAGATGCGCGGCGAACGTGGGCGGCATCTGCACGCGCAGGGTCCGCACCGGGCTGACGCCCTCGTTGCGGATATCATCGAGGGCGTACTCCAGCCGGTCGAAGGACTTCATCACCGCCGTGAGCAGATGCTGACCGGCCTTGGTCAGCACGAGCGCGTGAGGACGGCGCTCGAACAGCTGCACGCCGATCAGCTTCTCGAGCGCGATCACGTGCCGCGACAGCGCGCTCTGCGAAATCAGCAAGGCATTCGCCGCTGCCGTGAAGCTCAGATGCTGCGCGACACCCTCGAACGCGCGCAACGCGTTCAACGGCAACCAGCGTCGATCCATCGAAGTCCTGCCCATACCCACGGCCTCAGGGCGACCACGCTTTGGTGTAGCCGGTCGCGCGCTTCTGGTCCTCGATGATGGTGCGCGAGGCGAGCCACAGATGGTACGCGGCCCAGAATCCGCTGGGGGCCAAAATCAAGAGGGCCGAGCGCAAGGACGCGGCATCGACTCCGGCCGGCCCGGCGAACCAGTCGCTGAGCGCGCCCACCATTTGCGGTGCAACGACGATGTTCAAGATGTTGGCCACCAGCAGCGAGATGGCAATGAACATATTACGCATGTGGCACGGCGACAAATTGTTCAAAAGTCCGAAGCAGGGTCCGATGTAGAAATAGATCGCGGGAATGAACATCCAGAACATGAGCTTGCAGACAAAGAGCGAATGGGTAGAGTACGCAATGATCGAGGGAACGGTGGCGAAGGCGATGCCGCCGGCGAGCAGCCACACGACGCGCCGCGGATCGGCCATGGTTGGACGCGACAGGATCCAGGCGGTAGCTAGGGTCGCGAGCGATCCGCCGATGAGATGAATGTTGCCCGTGACCGCACCCGCCTGCCCCACGTCGAGATTGTAGGCGCGCTGCAGAAAGGTGGGTGTCCACCAGATGAGGCCCCAGCCCCAGAGCGCGCACAGTCCGCCGCCCACCACCACGTGGAAGGCCGCCTTTTGTTTCCACAGAAACTTGAGCGACTGCCGGAGCGACGGCCGCAGTTCATCGAGCACGCCGTCGAGACGCCCGCGAACCGGCTCGCGCACCGTGAGGTAGACGAGGACCCCCATGACGAGACCCGGCAGGCCGAGAGCGATGAACGCAGCGCGCCAGTTGTAGAGATGGGCGACCTTGCCGGCAAAATCCGCACCGAGGAAAGCACCGATCGGCGCACCCAGGGCGAGCACCGTCATCGCCATCGGCCGCCGGTCCGCCGGAAAATAATCCGACACGATGGCAGTCGAGGGCGGCGTGCCCCCGGCTTCGCCCACGCCGACGCCGACGCGCCCAAGCAGAAATTCGAGGTAGTTGCGCGAGCGTCCGCACAGGATGGTGAACGCCGACCACACGATGAGCGACATCGCGAGGATGTTGCGTCGATTCATTCGGTCGGCGCACCAGGAAATCGGAATGCCGAACGCCACGTAGAAGAGCGCGAGGGGCGTGCCGGTAAGGAACGCGACGCCGTTGTCGTTCAGATGCAGCTCCAGTCGGATCGGCTCGAGCACCGTCGACACGACATAACGATCGGCGATGTTGATGGCATAGATGAGGCAGGTGAGGATCAGCACGTACCAGCGCAGGATCGACGGCGGTGCGCGCGCTTGCGTGAGGTCGATGGTGGTGCTGCTCAAACCCGGACACCCCGTACGTGTGATGTTTCGCACCATACATGGTTCGACCGCGATATGCGACGGCGCGGCCCCCCTGCGTCCTGCGCAGTCCCCGTGGTCGGCCCCGAGCCCGACGGATGCGCGCCGCGGCCTAAAAATGGCATGGGCGAATCGCGAAATTGCATAACGCGTATCGACGAGAGGATTAAGCTGCCGGGCGTGGAGACTTTCGACTACGTCATCGTGGGCGCGGGAACCGCGGGCTGCGTGCTCGCCGATCGGTTGTCCGCCAGCGGCCGCAATCGTGTGCTGATCCTCGAGGCCGGCGGCTCCGACGCGCGGTTCTGGATCAAGGCACCGATCGGTTACGGCGTCACGTTCGCCGATGGTCGAGTGAACTGGAAATTTCAGGCCCGCGCGAGTCCCGGCCTCAACGGCCGCGGCATGTACTGGCCCCGCGGTCGGGTGGTGGGCGGGTCGAGCTCGATCAACGCCATGGTGTATTGCCGCGGCATGCCGGCCGATTTCGACGACTGGCGCGCGCTCGGAAATTCCGGCTGGGGCTGGGACGAGGTGCGTCCGTACTTCGAGCGATCGGAGCGCCGCGTCGCCCCCGACGGGCGGGCGCTTAACGACGGTCCGCTCGACGTCAAGGACGTGACTCCCTACCTGCATCCGATGCGAAAAGAGTGGCTCGAGGCCGCGGCCGAGCTCGAGCTTCCCGTGACCGACGACTTCAACGGCCCGCGGCCCGAGGGGTTCGGCTCCTATCAGGTCTCCATCCGCAACGGGCGTCGCTGGTCGGCCGCGGATGCGTTCCTGCATCCCGCCTCGAAGCGCGCCAACGTGCGGCTGGTGACCGGCGCCTGGGCGAGCAAGCTGCGCTGCGAGGGCCGGCGCGTGACCGGTGTCGAATTCTTCCGCGACAGCGAGCGCCACTTCGCGCGCGCGGACCGCGAGGTCATCGTCTGCGCGGGGACGGTGAGCTCGCCGCAACTGCTGCAGCTATCCGGGATCGGCCCGGGCCGGCTGCTCCGCGAGCACGGCATCGAGACGGTGTTCGACAACCCCGCGGTCGGCGGGAATCTGCAGGATCACTTGGCGGTCGTCTATTCCTTCAAGGCATCGCGCCCTACCTTGAACGACGAGCTGCACTCGCGCGTCGGCCGCATGATGGCCGGCATTCGGTATCTGTTGACCCGCCGAGGTCCGGTGAGCCTCAGCGTCAATCACTTCGGCGGATTCGTGCGCGCGAACCCGCAAAGCCCGCGGCCGGATGTGCAGCTCTATTTCAATCCGGTCACCTATCAGGCGGGCGATGCGACGCGCACGCGCATCCAGGTCGATGCATTCTCCGGGTTCTGCCTGTGCTTCCAGCCGACGCGCCCGACCAGTACCGGCCGCATCGATCTCGCGGGCGCCGACTTCCGCACGCCGCCCGCGATCGCGCCCGATTATCTCTCCACCGACAAGGACGTCGCCGACGTCGTACACGGCGGACGACTGATGCAAGCCATCGCCCGCACGCACGCCATCCAGAGCCTGATACGCGAGCCGCTCGCGCCCGATCTCTTGCGCATGAGCGATGCCGATCTGGTCGCCGACTTTCGCGCCCGCGCCGCGACGGTCTATCACCCGGTCGGCACCTGCCGGATGGGTCCGAGCCCGCAGGGCTTCGTGGTCGATCCCTGTCTGCGCGTGCACGGGATGGAGCACTTGCGCGTCGTCGATGCCTCGGTCTTTCCGACGGTCACTTCGGCCAACACCAACGCACCCACGCTCATGGTCGCTCAAAAGGCGACCGATCTCATCGCGGCGGGATGAGGCCAGCCAACTCGCAAGGACGGAACAGCGCATGCAACTCGACAACCTGAAGGTATTCGTGGTCGGAAACCCTCCGCCGGGCTACGGCGGTCGCTATTTCGTGTTCCTCAAGCTCAAGACCGCGTGCGGCATCGAGGGCGTCGGCGAGGTCTACGCCGCGACCTTCGGACCTAAAATCATCGCCTCCATGGTCGAGGACGTGTTTGCGCGCCACTTTCTGGGACGCAATCCGTTTCACATCGAGGCCATGTGGCGCGAGTGTCACGGAACCGGCTTCACCCTGCGGCCGGATCTGTCGCTCATGAGCGTGGTGAGTGGGTTGGAAATGGCCTGCTGGGACATCATCGGCAAGGCGGTCGATCAGCCGGTCTATCAGCTGCTCGGGGGCCGCGTGCACGAGCGCTTGCGCACTTATACTTACCTCTATCCGGCAGACGGCGAGGGCGAGGACTTTTATCTCGACGCCGAGCGATCGGCGTCGCGCGCGGCGCAGTACTTGAAGCAAGGATTCACGGGCGTCAAGTTCGATCCCACCGGCGGCTACTCGGCTTATGATCCACGGCAGCCGACGCAGGAGCAGATCGAGCGAACAGTGCGCCTGGTGCGGCTGGTGCGCGAGGCCGTCGGCGTGGGAGCGGACCTCTTGGTGGGGACGCACGGGCAATTCACGACCTCCGGCGCCATCCGCTTGGCCAAGCATCTGGAGCCCTACGACCCGCTGTGGTTCGAAGAGCCGGTACCGCCCGAGATGCCGGAGCAAATGGCCATCGTTGCGCGCGCGACCACCATTCCGATCGCGACCGGCGAGCGGCTCACCACCAAGTACGAGTTCGCGCGCGTGCTCGCCGCAGGCGCTGCCAATATCCTGCAGATGAATCTCGGGCGCGTCGGGGGCCTGCTCGAGGCGAAGAAGGTGGCGGCGCTCGCCGAGGTGCATTACGCGCAGATCGCCCCGCACTTGTATTGCGGTCCGGTGGTCGGGGCCGCCAACATTCAGATCGCGACGTGCTCACCCAACTTTTTGATCCTGGAAAGCATCCTCGAGTGGGGCGGCTTTCACGCGAAGATCCTCAAGACGCCGATCCGGTGGGAGTCGGGCTTCGTGATCCCCCCGACCACACCCGGGCTCGGCGTCGAGCTCGACGAGGCCGTCGCCCTCGCCCATCCGTATACGGGCGACGAGCTGCACCTCGAGATGGTGAATCATCCGCTCGGTTAACCAGCGGCTGTTTTGGAAGGAGAATCATGCGCTACGGATTCGTGGGCTTGGGTCACTTAGGAAGCCACCTCGCGACTCATCTCGCGCGGGGAGGTTTCGGGCTCGGAGTGTTCGATCTAGACCGCTCGTCGGCCCGCTCGGTGCTCGAGTCCGGCGCGCAGTGGGCCCCATCGGTTGCCGAGCTCGCCCGGACGAGCGACGGCTTGATCACCTGCCTGCCCTCGCCGGCGGCGAGCGCAGCGGTCATGAGCGAGGCGCTGCCCGCCATGCGCGCCGGGAGCGCCTGGATCGAGATGAGCACCAATGACTTTGCTGAAATCGAGAAGTTGGCAAACCAGGCCGCCGCGGCGGGCATCGGCACGCTTGCCTGTCCGGTGACGGGCGGCGTGCATCGCGCCGAGGCGGGCGACATCACCGTACTTGTAGGCGGCCCGCAACAACTGTTCGAGGCACACGGGGCAGCGCTGCGTGCGATGGGGGGGCGGGTCATTTACCTCGGCGGCATCGAGCAGGCGGCGGTCACCAAGGTGGTCACCAACATGCTCGCCTTCATTCATCTGATCGCCGCCGGAGAGGCGCTCATGCTGTGCGCGAAGGGCGGTGTCGACCTGCGTGCAGCCTTCGATGCCATCGCCGCCAGTTCGGGCTCGAGCTTCGTCCACGAGACCGAGAGCCAGGTCATCCTGAATGGCAGCTATGATATTGGTTTTACAATGGATCTTGCCTGCAAGGACGCGGGGTTCGCGGTCGAGTTCGCGCGCCGATTCGGCGTGCCGCTGCGGCTCGCCGCCGTGATGGAGCAGACCTTCATCGAGGGACGCGCGCGCTATGGGGGGGCGGCGTGGTCCTCGATGATCGTGAAGCTCCTCGAGGATGCCGTCAACACTCCGCTACGCGCGCCCGGATTCCCCGCGCGGCTCGGCCCGGAGGACTCTTAGCCGCTCTGCGAGGCGGCGTTTCATCGAATTTTCGTATGACTTTATCGAAATTCAGCATGCCGCGATGCTTGCCAACAACAAAAATAAGGCTTCCGTTCCGTGGCCGCGATGCTATTCTCACGAGAAGTACGAGTTTGTTGCAACCGCGCAAAAGAGCGGTGCCGGTTTTCCAATAAGCAACGGCATGGGGATGAACGCATGAACTCGAAGCTGTCTTGCGCGATTGCGGCTATTCTGAGCGGTTCTGCCGGCGGGATGGCGCACGCCGCCACGGCAACGGATACGGGCAGCGCCGATACGAGCTCGGACACGATCCAGGAGATCACCGTGACCGCGCAGCGGCGCACGGAGAACATCCAGGACGTGCCGATCACGATCCAGGCACTCACCGCTGAGACCCTGGCTCAGCTCAACGTCCAGACTTTTGACGAGTTCATCAAATATCTGCCCAATGTGACTCAGGGCAGTTATGGCCCGGGTCAGGGCCAGATCTACATGCGCGGCTTGGGCCAGGGAGCGCTCGGCGTGCAGGGCGAAGGCTCTGTGGGCCTCTTTCCGAATGTCGCGGTGTACCTGGACGAACAGTCAGCGCAGCTACCGAGCCGCAACCTCGACGTGTATGCCGCCGACCTCGAGCGCATCGAGGTCCTCGAGGGACCGCAGGGCACCGTATTCGGCGCCGGTGCGGAGGCGGGCGTGGTCCGCTACATCACCAACAAGCCGAAACTCGACGTCACCGAGGGCAGTGTCGATGCGGATTACGGCACCACGGCGCACGGAGGCAACAACAGCAGCGTGGTGGCGGTGCTCAACGTTCCGCTCATCGACGATACGCTGGCAATACGCGGCGTGATCTACGACGACAACCGCGGTGGGTACATTAATAACGTTCCGAGCACTTTCTCGCGCAGCGGTTACGATCTTGGGCTCGCGCTCTACAACGGCGGCAAGACAAATTTTTACGGCAAGGTCACGAGCCCCGGGGTGGTGCCTGCCAATAGCGAGACGATCAACAACTCGAGCCAAGTCGCCAATGATATCAACCCCCTGACCTACCAGGGCATTCGCGTCGGTCTCTTGTGGAAGGTCAACGATCACTGGGATGCGCTGCTGCAGCAGTCCTACCAGGAGATGGATGCGCAGGGCGTGTTTTATTCAATGCCGAGCACCGGCGGCGGACAGTATGGCCCGACCAGCGCCTCCTTCAATCCGGCCGCGGGTCTCACGGGAGGCACAGCGCTCCCACCGCTCTCGGTCAGTCTGTACAACCCGTCATACAACAAGGACAAATTCGAGAACACCGCATTGACGGTGAACGGCAACATCAACGACTACAAGCTGGTGTACGCCGGCTCGTACCTGGTTCGCAACGTCAGTCAGCAGACGGACTACACGAACTACGCACGCGGCAAATGGGGCTACTACTACCAGTGCACGGGTTTCAGCAAGAGCTACGACCCGCCGACCAAGTGCTATTCCCCGAGCGCCGTGTGGCAGGACACGGAACGCTTGTCGCACCTCAGCCAAGAGATCCGGCTGAGCACGCCGGACGATTACCGGATCCGCGCGCTGACGGGACTCTTCTACGAAGACTACAAGATTGATGACGATACCGAGTGGCTCTACCGGACGGTGCCCGTGTGCTCCGCGGCCCAGACCACCGAATGCTATTTGAACATTGAGCCGCCTCCCGGCCAGACCGCGAACAATCCGAACGTGCGCAATTCCAACACCGGATTCTTCGACGACGTGCAGCGCGGCTATGACCAGAAAGCGATCTTCACCTCGGTCGACTTCGACATCCTCCCGAAAGTGCTGACCCTGACCGGCGGCACCCGCTACTTCATTTTCGATGATCACATCGCCGGCGGCGATGTGGGAAGTTTCTATTGCAAGTTCTACGGCGGATACAACGCAGCGAGTTTCACTCCCTGCTCGACCAGCAACAACAACGGATTCAATCATAATTTCTACCCGGGCCCGCCGGGCTCCATTTCGGGTTACCACCCGGGAGCCTACGGCTATGACTTCAACGCGTCGCCCGTGAACCATATGACCGAACACGGTTTTCGCAGCCGCGCCAACTTGAGCTGGAAGATCACCCCCGACGTGATGGTCTATTACACGTATTCGGAAGGCTATCGCCCAGGCGGTTTCAATCGCGGCACCAACGGCGCTCTCCCGCAAGGCTACCTCCCTGGAGTGTCTACCTCCTCGGAGTGCGGGAGCAAAGAGCACCCGCTTGCTTGCCAGTACTACACGCCGTTGGAATGGCAGTCGGATAACTTGATCAACCAGGAGATAGGCTGGAAAACCGAGTGGTTCAGTCATCGCCTGCAGCTCAACGGCGCGGTCTACCAGGAGAAATGGGACAACGTCCAGACCGCGTTCTTCGATCCGCAGCAAGGACTTGGCAACCTCACCTTCAACACGAATGGTCCTTACTACCGGGTTCGAGGTGTCGAGCTGCAGATCGTGGCGCAGCCGCTGCTCGGCCTGACGGTCACGAGTTCCATGGCCTACAACGACAGCAGGTTGCTGAATTCTCCGGCGCTGACGAACAACAACCCGTACAGCCAGAGCGCATCATCCGGCGGCCCGTATACCGGTCCGAATACCACGAGCCCTGGACAGGTGATCACGTCGATCCCGAACGTCTACGGAGCGCCCGGCAGCCGGCTCGCGGAGTCGCCGCTATTCGAGGGCAACATACGCGCTCGCTACGAATGGCCCTTCTTCACTTACCATGCGTTCGTGCAGGTGGGCGCCAATCACACCGGCGAGACGCTCAACCAAACCGGCAATGTGACGCCTTTCATCCAGCCGGGATATACGACCTATGACGCCTCGGCGGGTGTGTCCAAGGACCGGTGGACTGTGACGGCGTACGGACAGAACCTGGGCGACAATCTGGCGAGCACCTACACCTCGAGCAACCAGTTCGTTGTGACGGAGACGACGCTTCGCCCGCGCGTACTGGGAGTCAGGTTCGGTTACAAGTTCGGGGAAGGTAAATAGCGGGGCAAGCCGGGCGCTGGGGGTATTGTACAATGCGAGGCGGGCGGTGCTGCCCGCCTCCTGTTGTTCGATCATGAACGCAACCAGCATGGATTTGAGCGCTGCGCACGTCGATGCGGAAGCAAAACGTGTACGCGAGCTCATCGAGCAGAAGGAGTTCTCGCGTGCGCTTACCGCCGCGGTAGCGCTGCGAGCAGCCGCCCCGGAGCATCGCGACGTCCTTTATATGATCGCCGTCTGCCAGCGGTTCCTGAAGCGCGTGCCGGATGCGCTCGCAACCCTCGCAGAGCTCGAAAAGGTACATCCGCAATTCAGCCGTCTGTACCAGGAGCGAGGCCATTGTTACGTGACCCAACGCAACGCCGTAGAGGCTATCGGAGCCTTTGAGCACGCGGTGCGATTGAACGCCTCGCTTCCGGGAAGCTGGAACGCGCTCGCGGCCCTGTACCGGCTCGTGGGCCGGCCCGCGGCCGCCGCCAGCGCGGCCGCCCAGACGCAGCGGATCGCGGCCCTGCCCGCGGAAATCATCGCCGCCGAGGGCATGTTCGCCGAGGGCGATATTGCCGAGTCGGAGCGGATCGTCCGCGAGTTCTTGAGAACGAAGAATCCGCTCGACGTCGACGCGATGTGGCTGCTCGCGAAGATCGGCATGAAGCTCGACATCCTCGACGATGCCGAGCTTCTGCTCGAGGGCGTGCTATCGATCAAGCCCGATCACCCCATTGCTCGGCATGATTTCGCCATCGTCCTCGCGCTCAGGCACAAACACCGGCGCGCCATGGAGGAGATTCAGAAGCTGCTGGCGATCGATCCCACCAATCGCGCCTTCCGCACGACTCAGGCCGCGATTCTGATGGGCCTCGGCAGGCACGACGAGGCCTTGCCGATCTATCAACGGGTGCTGGCGGAAACGCCCTCCGATCCGGACTTGCATCTATCGATTGCGCATGCCTTGAAGACGATGGGTAAATCCGAGCAAGCGATCGCCTCTTATCGGGCGGCAGCGACGCTTCGTCCCAGCTACGGAGAAGCGTACTGGAGCTTCGCGAACCTCAAGCGCCATCGTTTCACCGATCAAGAGATCGGCCGCATGCGCGCCGAGGAATCGGCACCGCACGTCGACCTCGCCGACCGGTATCACCTGTGTTTCGCGCTCGGCAAGGCGCTCGAGGATCGCGGCGAGTATGCCGAATCGTTCCGCTACTACGCACGCGGCAATGAGCTCAAGAAATCGGAGACCCGCTACAGGCCCGCGAGCATCGAATACAACACGCGCTTGCTGCAACAGATCTTCACGAAGGAGTTCTTCGAGGCACGGCGCGGCTCGGGTTCACCGGATCCTTCAGCCATATTCATCGTCGGGCTGCCGAGATCGGGCTCGACGCTCATCGAGCAGATTCTCTCGTCGCACTCGAAGGTCGAAGGCACGATGGAGCTTGCGGACATACCGCGACTCGTTCAAACGCTGCAGGGGCGCGACAACTATGACTCCTACAAGAAATTCTGGGATCAATACTTCGAGGCGTTGGGCGTCCGCAGCCCGGCGGACTTAACCAGGGACGGCGCGCAGTACCTTAACGATACGTTGATTTACCGCCCCGAGCGCAAACCGTTCTTTACGGACAAGAATCCGAATAATTTCCGCAACGTCGGCCTCCTCCAGCTCATTTTGCCGAACGCCAAGATCATCGATGCGCGACGCGGCGCCATGGCCTGCTGCTTCAGCAATTTCAAGCAGTTGTTCGCCACGGGACAGGAATTCAGCTACAGCTTGGAGGACGTGGGCAGCTACTATCGCTGGTACGTGGAAGTCATGCACCACTGGGACCGGGTGTTGCCCGGCAAGGTACTGCGGGTCCAGCACGAAGAGCTAGTCGAGGATCTCGAAACCAACGTGCGGCGTATCCTTGATTTCTGCGGCCTCGAGTTCGAGCCGGCGTGCCTCGAGTTCTACAAGACGGAACGACGAGTGCATACGGTGAGCTCGGAGCAGGTGCGCAGGCCGGTCAACCGCGACGGCGTCGACCACTGGCGCCACTTCGAGCCGTGGCTGGACCCTTTGAAAACTGCCTTGGGTCCCCTCGCCGATTCGGCATCGATCGAGGCGATCCGGCCCACCACCGTCGACTCGGTCTGATGTCGGCTGCAGCTCCCACCGCCTCACCCGCAACGACCGGTGTCGAATCCGAGGTACTGCGCCTGCGGGCGCTGATGGAGAAGGGTCGATTCGCCGAGGCGCTCGCGGGGAGCACCAACTTCACAAAACGCGGTGCGCCGTGCATAGTGATCTTCCATGACGGCCGAGTCACGACATATCAAGGCTAGCGCGGCGACGACCGTCGCACCGCCGCGGAGTCGTCCGCTCTCCGCCGGGACCGCACACGCTACCAGGACCTCGTCCCCGGTCGAGGCGGAGGTTCTGCGCCTGCGCACCCTCATGGAGAAGGGTCAGTTCGCCGCGGCGCTGGCGGGCGCCGAGGCGCTGCTCGAGCGGGTGCCCGAGAACCGCGACGTGCTCTACCTCATCGCCGTGAACCGCCGGTACCTGAACCGCATTCCCGAAGCGCTGGCAGCGCTCGAGCGGTGCGCGCGCCTGCATCCCGGCTACAGCCGGCTCTATCAGGAGCGCGGCCACTGCTACATCGCGGCGCGCAATCCTGGCCCGGCGCTCGAGGCGTACCTTGCCGCCGTACGCATCAACCCCGCCCTTCCGGCCAGCTGGAACGCGATCCAGGTGCTGTTTCGATCCGCGGGACGCAGCGACGATACCCGCAACGCCGCTGCGCATCTGGCCGAGCTCGAGAGATTGCCGGCTCCCGTGGTCACTGCGACCGGCTTGTTCGCGGACGGCGAGATCCACGCGGCGGAGCATGTCATCCGCGAGTTCTTGCTGAGCAATCCCGATCACGTCGAAGGCATGCGTCTGCTCGCGCAGATCGGCATGAAGCTCGAGATCTACGACGACCCCGAGTTCCTGCTCGAGAGCGTGCTGGTGTTCGCTCCCGGCTATCACGCCGCGCGCTACGAGTATGTGCAAGCCCTGCTGGCGCGCCACAAGTCCCAGAAGGCGCTCGAGGAAGCGCGAGTGCTGTTGGACCACGAGCCCGAGAACCGCAACTACCGGACTATCTACGCGACTGCCTGCGTCGCCCTGGGATCGTATGATGAGGCGCTCGCGGTCTATCGCAAGCTCCTGGACGAGGCCCCGCGAGCCGCGGGGCTGCATCTGTCGATCGCGCATGCGCTCAAGACCGTCGGGCTGCAATCGGAAGCCGTCGAGTCGTATCGCGCGGCCGCCGCGGCGGCCCCCGGCTACGGAGATGCCTACTGGAGCCTTGCCAACCTCAAGACCTACCGGTTCACCGATGCCGAGCTGGAGGAGATGCACCGCCATGCGGCGCTTGAGACCACGACACCGGTGGATCGCTACCATCTGTGCTTCGCGCTCGGTAAAGCCCTCGAGGACCGCGGCGAGTACCGGCGATCGTTCGAGTTCTATGAACGCGGCAACGAGCTCAAGCTGAAAGAGCTGCGATTCGGGCTCGAGCCGATCGAGCGGACCGCGCGAGCTCAGATTTCCCTGTGCACGCGCCCGTTCTTCGCGGCGCGCGCGGGCTTCGGCTGCCCGCAACCCGACCCGATCTTCATCGTCGGATTGCCGCGCGCGGGCTCGACGCTGCTCGAGCAGATCCTGGCATCGCACTCCAAGGTGGAAGGCACGCTCGAGCTCTCGGATATTCCACGGCTCGTGAACACGCTGCAAGGCCGCGTCTACGACGAGTCGAATCCCCCCTATCCCGGCGTGCTCGCGAGCCTCGACGCTGCGCACTGTGCCCGGCTCGGCGAGATATACCTTGCCGATACGCAGATCTATCGGACCGGGAGGCCGTTCTTCATCGACAAGATGCCGAACAACTTCCGGCACATCGGACTCATCCATCTGATCCTGCCGAACGCGAAGATCATCGATGCGCGGCGCGATCCCATGGCGTGCTGCTTCAGCAATTTCAAGCAATTGTTCGCCTCCGGTCAGGAGTTCACGTATGGTCTCGACAATATTGCGCGCTACTATCGCTGCTACGTCGAGCTCATGGACCACTGGAACGAGGCGCTCCCCGGCAAGATCTTGCGCGTGAATCACGAGGATGTGGTCGAAGACCTCGATGCCAACGTGTGCCGTATCCTCGAGTTCTGCGGCCTCGAATTCGAGCCGGCGTGTCTCGAGTTCTACAAGACCGAGCGAAAGGTGCGCACCGCGAGCTCCGAGCAGGTGCGCCGGCCGATCTTCAAGGAGGGCGTGGATCAGTGGCGCAAGTTCGAGCCCTGGCTCGAGCCGCTGAAGACCGCGCTCGGAACGAATCGACGGGATAATGACGCTTTTCGACATGATGACGACGCTTTTCAACAGGCGTCCTGCGGGAATGACACGTAGGTTGAGGTGCGCCGTGGGCGCTTTACGCGCCGCGGGGCCGGATTGATGCCGGTTACGTTTCAAAAAAAATGCCGATAAGGGGATGAATTTATGAATGGTAGTTCAAGGCTATCGTGCGCGATCGCGGCCATTCTAAGCGGCAGCAGCGCCGGAGTGGTGCAAGCCGCGACCACGTCCGATACGGACACGAGCACTGACACGATTCAAGAGATCACCGTCACCGCGCAGCGCCGCGTGGAGAACATGCAGGACGTGCCGATCACGATCCAGGCGCTCACCGGCGAGACTTTGGCCCAGCTGAATGCGACCACGCTCGACGACTACCTGCGTTACGTGCCGAACGTGACTGTGGCGAGCATGGGACCCGGCCAGGCGACGATTTACATGCGTGGCCTCTCGGCGACCCTCCCCGGCAATGAAGGCTCCGGCGGCATCGGCAGCTTCCCGAACGTCGCCGTGTACCTCGACGACCAGTCCGGCGCCCTGCCGGGACACAACCTCGACGTCTATGCGGCCGACCTCGAGCGCATCGAGGTGCTCGAGGGCCCTCAGGGCACCCTGTTCGGATCGGGCGCCGAATCGGGCGTGCTGCGCTACATCACCAACAAGCCGAAGCTCGACGTGACCGAAGGCAATGTGACCGCGGCTTACGAAGTCACCGCTCACGGCGACCCCTCGAGCAACGTCACCGCGGTGATCAACATACCTCTGATTGCGGACACGCTCGCGGTGCGCGGGGTGATCTACAGCGATTCCCGCGGCGGGTACATCAACAACGTGCCGGGGACGTTCGTGCGCCAGTGCTCCGATACGGGCATCCACTATTCGGGCTACAACTGCCCGACGCCGACCACACCCATCGCGGTGACGCCGCAGAACTCGGCCAACAACTCCGCACTGGTCGGGAACGCCATCAATCCGGTCACCTATACGGGTGCGCGGCTTTCGGCGCTATACAAGTTCAACGAGGACTGGAACGCACTGCTCACCGAGAACTACCAGAACATGGACGCGGAAGGCGTGTTCTACCAAACGCCGCATGCTTCGGGCTATGACGGTGCCGCACTGCCTGACCTGTCGGTGCAGACATACACGCCGAACTACGACAAGGATAAATTTTCGAACACCGCCCTGACCGTGAATGGCCGCCTGGGCGATCTCAAGCTGGTGTACACCGGCGGATACCTGACGCGCACCATCGTGAACCAGGGCGACTATACGAACTATGCCCGCGGCGTCTACGCAGACTACTACCAGTGCATCAGCCCCTACGAGAGCGGCAAGGCCAAGGGTCAATGCTTCTCGCCGGTGTCGTTCTGGCGCGATCGGGAGCGCAACACGCACGACAGCCAGGAATTTCGCATCAGCACGCCGGACACGTGGCGCGTGCGAGGGCTGCTCGGCCTGTTCTGGGAGGAATACCAGATCAACGAGAACGTGGATTGGTTCTACCGGAGCGATCCGGCGTGCTCGGCCAGCGTGACCACGGATTGCTTCGTCGACGTCGGCCCGCCGAATGCGAGCGACGTGGGCAAGGTGACCTACCCCTACGCGCAGGTCAACAATCCCTCCGTGCGCCCCGACAATGAGTCCTACTTCGACGACATCATCCGCGGTTACCGCCAGAAAGCGATATTCGGGTCGGCTGACTGGGAAATCGTCCCGAAAACGCTGACGCTGACCTTGGGTACACGCTACTACCGATTGAACACGACCGAGGTCGGCTTCTCGGCGGGCAGCTTCGGCTGCTTCCAGTACGCCTCGTTCGGCGCGACCGCCTATCCGCCACCGTGCACCGGGAATCAGCCGCCGACCAGTCCGCGATACGACTACTCCAACAACGAGACCTCGGACAATCTCAATCAGACCTACTCGGGATTTCGCAGCCGAGCCAACCTTTCCTGGAAGATCACGGATGACGTCCTCGTGTACTACACCTGGTCGCAAGGATACCGGCCCGGCGGCTTCAACCGCGGCGCGCTCGAGCGGACGCCGCCGGACGGAGCCAATTACGTATTCAAGGAGCCGCAGAGCTTTGCCCCCGACACCTTGACCAACAACGAGGTCGGCTGGAAGACGGAGTTTTTCGATCACCGCGTGGAATTCAACGGCGCCGTCTACCAGGAGAACTGGAAGAACGTACAAGAAGAGCTGTTCGAGTCCTGCTGCTTCGGCAACCTGAGCTTCGTGATCAACGGACCCACTTATCGGGTGCGCGGCGTCGAGACTCAGCTCGTAGCGCGGCCTCTGCACGGCCTCCAGGTCACGGCCGCCGCGGTCTGGAACTCGAGTGATCTGCTGAGCGAGCCGCCCATCCTCGATGCGAGCGGACACCCGATCACCGACCCGCGCATCGGTCAGCCATTCGGTGCGATCGGTTCGCCGCTTGCGCAATCGCCGCCCTTCCAGGGCACCTTGCGCTTGCGCTATGAGTTCCCGATAGGCACCTATAACGCGTTCGTGCAAGTGGCCGGGCAGCATCAGGCGCATTCGATCTCGGCGACCAGCCGTACCAGCGTCCCCAATCAACCGGGATACGCCTACGATGAGCCGGGCTTCTCGACCTACGACGCGTCGGTGGGGGCCTCGAGGGATCAGTGGACGGTCACCGGGTACTGTGAGAACTTGAGCGATACACGGGCGATCCTGTACGAGAATCCGAACCAGTTCGTCGACGCGCAGACCGTGAACCGGCCGCGCACCGCGGGCGTGCGCATAGGCTACAAGTTCTAGTATGTCCGTATGCGAGCGCGACACCGAACGAGGAACGCGACGCGTGGGCAATGGCTGCGACGATGGATCACTCTAGTATCCGCGCGTTGGGTAGCGCATTTCCTCATTTCTTCGC